>Ga0272448_1004679_pt1 | contig 15472 bp, 10 predicted proteins | sample YNPCB0191_FD_202220 | JGI IMG/M metagenome (GOLD analysis project Ga0272448, IMG submission 202220) | Hot spring sediment microbial communities from Yellowstone National Park, WY, United States - YNP-CB-019-1 | ecosystem: Environmental > Aquatic > Thermal springs > Hot (42-90C) > Sediment...
CCTCCACGACATCCGAGCCGCCCATCGGGACGAGCGACCGGCCGACGAAGACGACATCCGCCAGGCAGTAGAACTTCCGAAGCTCGCCCATCGTGTCCCCGAGAATCACGTCCGGCCGCCCGGCCGGCGGAGGGGCCCCGTCGGGATGCTCGCTTCGTCGCACGTACGGCCAGCCCTGCCTCGCGATCAGCCGCGCCGCCTCCTCGAATCGCTCGGGCTTTCGCGGAATGATCGCGAGCTGCATCGCCGGCCAGCGCTCGCGCAGGAGCCGGTACGCATCGAGCACGACTTCCTCCTCGCCCGGACCGGTCTGGCCGCAGACCCAGAGGAACGGGCGATCGGCCTCCGATGTACGGGCGCCGCGGACGGCGATCCCGGTGGCGTGCCGCAGCGCCTCGGTGCCGGGCAGCGTATCGGCCACCTGGGCGGTGTCCCACTTGAGCAGGCCGGTCACGTGAACCCGGTCCGCCGGCACACCCAGCTCGCGGAAGCGGTCGGCGTACGTCGCGTTCTGCGCGCCGACCCATGCAAGCCGGCCGAACATCCGCCGTGCCAGCCGCCGCACCACGGGCTTGCGGAACCGCCGCATCGAGCGCTCTTCCGTCAGCCGTCCGTTCGCCACCGCCACGGCAATCCCGCGGTCGCTCGCCAGCAGAACCAGATTGGGCCAGACTTCCAGCTCCATCAGGACGATTACCGCCGGGCGAACAGTATCCAGCACCCGCCGTACCACCCACGAGAAGTCCAGCGGATACCGAAAGACGTAGAGGTCGGGGTACAGCTCCTTCGCCCGCGCGTAGCCCGTGTCCGTCGTCGCGGAGATGACGACCTCGCGATCCGGCAGTTGCTTCCGGATCGCCTCGACGATCCCGCGGGTCGCGTTTGTTTCGCCGAGCGAAACGGCGTGAACCCAGATGCAGGGCGGGCCGGCCTTCCGCGGCGGCAGACGCCCGAACCGCTCGCGCCAGCCGCCCCGCCGCTTGCCCGTGACGAATCGCTGGTACGCCAGCAGCGGCAGGCACGCGAGACCCCCGATCACATACACGCAATCCAGCAGGAACCACATCGGGCAAGATCATAGAGACCCGCGCGGCGGCCGGCAATTCCCGCCGGCGCGATGCCGATACCTCCCCGCCCGGCATGTCTCTCGCCGTTCATGCGGTACAATCGCATGCATGCTGCCGGAGCCATCGAACCACGGAGTCGACGTCGCGATCGTCGGCGCCGGCGCGGCCGGTCTGACGACGGCCATCTTCGCCGCGCACCGCAACCCGAATCGATCGATCGTCATTCTCGAAGGCGCCGCGAGGCCCGGCGCGAAGATTCTGCTCGCCGGCGGCGGCCGGTGCAACGTCACGAATGCCGTCGTCACGCCGGACGATTTTTGCGGCGGAAGCCGTCGCGTCATCCGCCGCGTCCTGGACGCCTTTCCCGTCGCGGACACGACGGCCTTCTTCCGCGAAATCGGCGTCACGCTGCACGAGGAAGAACGCGGCAAGCTCTTTCCCGACACAAACCGCGCGCGCACCGTGCTCGATGCGCTGCTCCGCGAGGCGCACCGGCTCGGCGTGCGAATCCTGACCGGCCGCCGCGTGCGAAACATCGAACGCCGTGAAGATCACTTCGTCCTGACCTGCTCGCCGGACGCCCTCCGGGCGGCTCGTCGCGTCGTCCTGGCCACCGGCGGACTGTCGCTGCCGAAGACCGGAAGCGACGGGGCCGGCTACCGCTTCGCGCAGCAGCTCGGCCACTCACTCGTTCCGACGACGCCCGCCCTCGTCCCGCTGGTGCTCGATGGCGGCTTTCACACGACGCTGTCCGGCATCTCGCAGGAGGCGGAGGTCACCGTTCACGTCGAGGGCCGCAGGCCGGTGCGACTGCGCGGTTCGCTGCTGTGGACCCACTTCGGCGTCAGCGGCCCGGTGGTGCTCGATGCCTCGCGATTCTGGCACCGGGCGCGGATCGAGGGCCTGCGCGTGACGCTCACGGCGAACCTGCTGCCGGGCCACGACTTCGCCTCGGCCGAGCGGCGGCTGATGTCGCTGGCATCCTCGCAACCGAAGACGCCGCTCGACAAGGCGCTGGCGACGATCCTTCCCGCCCGCGTCGCGGCGACGGTGCCGGAGCCGCTCGGCATCGCCGGCCGCACGGCGATGGCTCATCTGCCGCGCGAGGACCGCCGCCGGCTTGTCGGCGCCCTGCTGGCCTGGCCGCTGCCCGTCCGCGACAGCCGCGGCTATGCGTACGCGGAGGTCACAGCCGGCGGCATACCGCTCGACGAAATCGATCCGAAGACGCTCGCCTCACGCCGATGCCCCGGCCTGTATCTTGTCGGCGAGATCCTCGACGTGGACGGCCGCATCGGCGGCTTCAACCTCCAGTGGGCATGGTCGAGCGGTTTCGTCGCCGGCTCGGCAGTCTGACGCCCGCCGACGGCGCCTTCGCCTGCGCGGCGTCGTCACGGGCCGTCGCCTTGCTATTCCTCCTTCCGAGTTCATAATCATCCTCGTCCCGGATGCCGGAAGAATCGCGATGACGCCGCGGGCCGCACAACCCATTCTCCGCTTCGACCGCATTACCAGGCGTTTCCCCGGCGTCGTCGCATTGCAGGACGTCAGCTTTGAGATCGCCCGCGGCGAGTGTCATGCCCTCATCGGCGAGAACGGAGCGGGCAAGAGCACCCTGGGCAAGATCGTCGCCGGAATCTACGCTCCCAACGAAGGACAGATGTTCCTCGACGGCGAGCCGGCGCGATTCGCCGGCCCGATCGACGCCGTACGCCGCGGCGTGGGCATCGTACACCAGGAACTGGCATTCTGTCCGAACCTCACCGTGGCGGAGAACCTCTGCCTGGGCAAACTGCCGCGGCGGTTCGGCGTGCTGCGCCGCCGTGAGTTGCACGCTCGGGCGCGGCAGATGCTCAGCCGGATCGGCGCGGAAATCGATGCGGACATCCCGATGGGCCGGCTCTCGACCGCACAGGAGCAGCTCGTGCAGATCGCTGCCGCCGTCGGCACGGGCGCGCGGATCCTCGTCATGGATGAGCCGACGAGTTCGTTGTCGTCCGACGAGTCGCAACGGCTTTTCGAACTGATCGCGCGCCTCCGGGACGCGGGCACGACAATCCTCTATGTCTCGCACCGAATGGAAGAGGTCTTCCGGCTGGCGGACCGCATCACGGTCTTGCGCGACGGCCGGCACATCGAAACCGTCCGTACCGACGAGACGAACCCAGGCGAAATCGTCCAGCGGATGATCGGCCGTCCCCTGGAGGAGTACTTCCCGATGCACCTGAACGCCGCGCGGGGCCCGGAAGCCCTGCGCGTCGAGGGCCTCAGCTCGCCCGGCCGATTCGCCGGCATCTCGTTCGCCGTTCACGCGGGCGAGGTCGTCGGCCTCGCTGGCCTCGTCGGGGCCGGACGGAGCGAGGTGGCGGCCGCCATCTTCGGCCTGGACCCCCACGCGACCGGACGCATCTTCGTTCGCGGGCAGGAGGTCCGCGTGCGGTCGCCCGCCCAGGCCCTCGCGATGGGCATCGGCCTCTTGCCGGAAGACCGCAAGCGACAGGGGCTCGTCCTGTCCCTCGGCGGGCGGGCCAACCTCTCGCTGCCGATCCTGCGTCGGCTGGCCCGCCTGGGCTTCGTCAACGGGCGGAGGGAACGCGCGGTCGCCCGCGAGTATTGCGAGCGGCTCCGTGTGCGGGCGCCGGACATGGACACGCCGGTCTGGACGCTCTCCGGCGGCAACCAGCAGAAGATCGCCATGGCCAGATCGCTCGCGGCCTCCTGTCGGATCCTCATGGTCGACGAGCCGACCCGCGGCGTGGATGTCGGGGCGAAGGCGGAGATTCACGCCCTGATCGATCAGCTTGCCCGGGAGGGGACGGCGGTGCTCCTGATCTCGTCGGATCTGCCCGAGATCCTCAACCTCTCGACGCGAATCCTCGTATTACGCCGGGGCCGCCTCGTCGGGGAGCTCGCTCGGCACGAGGCGAGCCAGGAACGGCTGCTGCGACTCATGGCCGGGATCGCACCGCGCGAGGGCGCGGCCTGAGACTTGCAGCCCCGAACATTCGCGGTAGCCTGATGGGAATGCATAACGCAGGCGGGCCATGACGCGGGCCCGCCACAAACCGTACGATTGAGGAGCAGAGCGAATCATGTTTGAGGAAAACATCGATCGGATCGGACGTTTCGGAATCATTCTGGTGGCGGCTCTCCTGACCACGGCCGGCTGCTACCAGGAGACGCCGGCGACGCCCCAGCCGCGAACGCCCGCCAGGCCCGCCGAGAAGGCCCCCGCGCCAAAGGCCGCCGCCGAAAAGCCCAGACCGCCGCAACCTGCTGCCGCCGAGCAGCCCACCACGCGCCCGACGACGACCCAGGCCGCGGCGGCGTCGAACCGCGTCGTGATCGACACGAACTTCGGCAAGATCACCGTCGAGCTGGATCCCGAGAAGGCACCGATCACCGTCAAGAACTTCCTTTCGTATGTGGATGATAAGTTCTACGACGGGACGATCTTCCATCGGATTATTCCGACCTTCATGATTCAGGGCGGCGGCATGGAACCGGGCATGCGTCAGAAACCCACCAAGCCGCCGATTCGCAACGAGGCGAACAACGGCCTCAAGAACGTCCGCGGCACAATCGCCATGGCCCGCACGAACGCGCCGCACTCGGCCACCAGCCAGTTCTTCATCAACGTGGTGGACAACCCCTTCCTCGATTACCCCGGGCGGGACGGATGGGGCTACTGCGTCTTCGGCAAGGTCGTCGAGGGCATGGACGTCGCCGACAAGATCAAGAACGTTCCCACCGGCCCCGGCGACGTTCCGCAACAGGAAGTGCTCATCAAATCAATCCGCCGCGAGTAATTGCACAGGGCAAACTGTCGGTCACGCTGTAGCGGCCGATAATATCGAGCCTTGCACCCTGTAAAGAGCAATCGGTGAACCGCAAGCGACCGTGTGCCGCTGCCAGCGCCCTTTATTTCGTCGTGCGCGGCCTTATAATAACGCAGACGTGAGGGGACGACGCATGCTTCCGCGCGGACTTACGTTCCAGCTTACGCCCTTGTTGTGCGTACTCCCCGCGCTGGTCGCAGGATGCGGCTGGGTCTCGTCGTCGGCCATCCCGGGGGGCGGATACTTCGGGATTCCCGGCAGCGGGACGATCGATCAGGCCGACGGCAGCAACTCGCTGAGCGCCGGCACGACCGGCAGCGGTTCGCCGTTCGGCGCCCCCGCGAACAGCGCCGCCGCTCCGTCCGGCACATGCGAGGCGATCGGCCGCCCGGTGGATGCCACGCACGAGGCGATGTTCAACGCGCTCAACGCCTACCGCAGGAACAACCGACTGCCGGTGCTGGCGTATTCCAAAAGGCTTGAGGCGGCCGCCGACGCCCATGCACAGGACATGTGCCGGCGGCAATTCTTCGCCCACATCAATCCCGACAACGAGGGACCGGGCGAGCGGGCGCTGCGGGCGGGGTTCTGCCATCCGTACGTCGGCGAGAACATCGCGGAAGGCGACGGTCTGCCTACGGTTGCCCAGGTCCAGGCGAGTTGGGCGGACAGCCCCGGCCACAACGCCAATATGCTGCATGAAGCCTACCGCCTCGTCGGCATGGGCCACTACTATGATCCCGTGACCGGATATCATTACTGGGTGCAGGATCTGGCACTGCCGAACGAATAGGGTGCTTGCACGCCGGCCTTTGCGCCGCGGTGCGGCCCGGGTCAACGGTGAATGATGCCTCGTGAACGCCTTCAGAAGGTTCTTGCCGCCGCCGGCATCGCCTCGCGTCGGGAATGCGAGCAGATTATCCTCGACGGCCGCGTCCGCGTGAACGGCAAGACGGTGCTTTCGCTGCCGGCGCTCGTCGATCCGGCTCGCGACGCGATCCTCGTGGACGGCCGACCGCTGAAGCGCGAGGAGAAGGTCTATTTTCTCCTTCACAAGCCCAAGGGCGTGCACTGCACGAACTACGATCCGGCGGGGCGGCCGCGGGCTGTCGATCTCATGGTGGGCGTGCGGCATCGAGTGTTTCCCGTAGGCCGCCTGGATGCCGACAGCACCGGGCTGCTGCTCATGACCAACGACGGCGAACTGGCGGAGCGTCTGGCCCACCCGCGGTACGGTGTGCCGAAGACGTATCGTGCCCACGTCAACGGTGCGGTCACCGCAGACGACCTGGCCCGCCTGCACAAGGGGGTATGGCTCGCCGAGGGCAAGACCCATGTCTCGGACGCGAAGATCATCCACCGTGGCCGCGATCGCAGCGTCATCGAGATCACGCTTCAGGAGGGCCGCAACCGCGAGGTCCGCCGCGTGCTCGCCCGGCTCGGCCACAACGTCCGAAAGCTGATGCGGATCCGCATCGGGCCTCTATCGCTTCGCGGCCTGCCGCCGGGCGGTTTCCGGCCGCTGACCCGTGAAGAATTGAAGGAACTCCGCGAGTACCGACCACCCAAGCATCGTCGACCGGCCGGCCCATCCCCGGGCCGTCCGGCGCACGCGGAGTCGGCGGCCTCCACGTCGCCGGAGGAACGCATACTCCGACGCGGGCCGAAGCGAGCCGCCGCCCCGCCCGACCGGTCCGGCCAACGGCGACGCCGCCTGCCCGGATAATCACTGGCTCGCCGTATTCACTCCTCTTTGCCGCAGGCACCACAGAGGCACGCACGGGTCGGCCCGCGATCCGCGTGGTACGCCCGGTCCACCCCGAACCGGCTGCCGGCCTCAAGACCAGAGAGCGATAATACCCGGCGCCGCATCCGATGGGCGTTCGCTCTATAGCGATCAGGAAAAACCTTCCGAATGTTTGCCCTCGATCCCCGCTGAATCGTACGTTTCTATTGCAGGCCGCAAGCCAAAGGGTGTGCGTATGGGCCGCCGGACCGCTGCGATTCTCAGGCTGCGTGGACTCGGCCAACGATTGCGCCTGCACGCGCGCATGGGGTTGCAGGTCAGGACGACGATTCTGCTCCTGGCGGTGCTGTTTACCGCCTCCCTCGCCACCGCACTGATTCAGATCGTTCGCATAGAAAACTCGGTCCATGCCGCCCAACTGCGGCGCGCCGACGACCTGGCGACCGTCCTCGCCGCCGCCGCCGCGCCGCTCTTCGCCGCGAACGATCCGGCCGCGCTCGCGCGGCTGTGCCGCGTCTCGCGCGAGCAGTGCGCGGGGCTTCAGCTCGCGTTTGTCACATCCGCCGGCGAACGAATCGAACCGCCGCCCGGAGAAGCTCTCCCGAATCGTCTTTCGGATCCGACCGGCGGCCCGCCGCATTCGAGCATAAGCTGCACTCCGCGTCTGATCCGCGACCCACGGACGCAATCCCTTTTCGCGGAAGTCTGCCGCCCGGTGCCGCGCGTGTCCCCGGACGGCTTCACGGGCGCACCGACGGAGGCCGCCGGCCACGTCCATCTGCGGCTCGACGTTTCCGCCGGGCGGGAGGCCGCACGCAACATGGAGCGGCACCTGCTCCGGCTGATGGCGGGGGTATGGCTGGTGATCACGCCGATCACCTTTCTCATCATCCGACGCATCGTCCGGCCGATCAGGGAAATGGCCGAGGCGGCGAAGCGTTTTGCCCGCGACGACCTCTCGCCGCGCGTCCGCGTGAGCGGCAGCGACGAAGTCGCCGAACTCGCCCGCGCGCTCAACGCCATGGCCGACGGGCTCAGCGCCTCGCGCAGCGAGCTGCTCGCATTCAACGCGGAACTCGGCCGCCAGATCGAGCAGCGCACGCGGGAACTCCGGGATCTGGCCGCACGGGATCCCCTGACGAATCTGTACAACCGTCGGCACTTCGGCGAGGTCCTCGATCGCGAGTTTGCGGCCGCCGTGCGCTACCACGAGGACCTGTCCGTGCTGATGGTGGACCTCGACAACTTCAAGGGAATCAACGACACGCACGGGCATCATGTCGGCGACGACGTGCTCATCCTGACGGCAGGGGTCATCCGCGACGAGTTGCGTTCCGCCGACATCGCCGCCCGGTACGGGGGCGACGAGTTCATCGCGCTGCTGCCACACACGCCGGACGCCGACGCCGAGTCGCTGGCGGCGCGGATTCGCGAGGAGCTGCGCGGGCGTGCGGCCCGGTCGCTGCCCGGCATTCCGGTCGACGTGAGCATCGGCATCGCCGGCCTGAAGACGACCGATGCGCTCTCGCCCGAGCTCCTGGTCCGCGAGGTCGACAAGGCCCTCTACGCCGTCAAACGAAGCGGCAAGGGCCGCATCGCCCGCGCGCCGGGCCGCCCGGCCCCCGCGCGAAGCTGAGGCGACGGTCCGCGCCGCCTCGCGCGGTACACGAAACCGCCTCATCGGAAACGGCACTCTCCCGCCGGTGCGATCGGGGACTTTTCGTCTTCCCGCCCTCGCTCGTTCGCCCGGCCACGCGGCACGGCGCGACGCCGCGGAACACCGCTACATCCCTTCGACGATCCGGAACCCCATCAGCGCCGCCAGGTGCCTCACCGGCTGCATGCGGTCGCCGTAAAACACCACGCGATGAAGCTGCGGCATCCAGCCGTCGAGCAGGCCCGCGCCCCAGTTGTCGAGGAACTTGCGGGCGTCGGCCACCTCCGTGGTGATCTGCGTGCGGCAGCCGCGATCATCGAAATCGGGGATCTCGGTGATCCGACCCGTCGAGATGAGCATCGTATCGAGATTGACGAGCTTCGCGCAGGTGATCGTCTGCCCGACGCGCAGCTCCACCTCCAGCGATGCGCCTTTGTCGTCGTCCGTATGTGTGCGGATGAGGAAGGGCGCCCGCTCGCCCTTCGGGCCGTCCATCTTCGTCGGGGCCGTGCAATGTGCGTGAATCACGGCGTTCTTGGCCGTGTCGAACAACGGGTCGGTGATGAAGCCCGGCACGCCGAACGCGTAGGTGAACAGGAGTTTCGTCAGCGTTGAATCGATGTCCGCCTCGCACGCCCCGACCAGGCCCATATCGTCCAGCTTGCTGAACCCCAGGCACGGATAGCCCAACACGCCGATCGGCAGCCCGCCGAGACAGTTGATCGTGATCGCCTGCGCCCGCTCCTGGTCCATGATGCGTTTCATTGCCAGAAACATGCGGGCGGACTTGATGATCTCGTCGCGCGACGGCTCGACGATCTTCCGGGCGGGTCGGAGCCAGTAGGCCTCCGCCTCGGCCTCGGCAAGCTGGGGATCGACGGCCTTGTGCGCCTCGATCAGCCGCTCGTAGCTGCACGCGACCACGTCGGTGCCAAGCCGTTCCTTCACGAGCTTCGGGTCGCACGCCGGCTTCGTGCCGTCCAGCCTGCCCGGCACCGCCACGACCCGCGACTGCCGCATGCGCGCGGGTACGCGAAGCAGGGCGGCGGCCGTCGCCAGCTCGCCGTAATCGCTCGTCGCGAACAGGGCGACGCGCTTGCCGGCCTTCTCCCACTGCTTGACGAACATCCACTCGTGGCCGCTGAACGGCTGCGAGAAGATCACGGTCGGTCGGCCGGCGTCCACGATCTGCTGCATCTCGCGCACGGTACCCAGAGAAAGCTGAACGAGCAGCACGCCGTCGGCGCCGGCGAGACCGGGAACGACCTTGGCGGCGTCCGCGGCGTTCCGGACGAGTTCGCCGCCGACAAACCGAACGTCGCCGAGCTGCGCCTCGACCTCCGCCAGGCGCTTCTCGAACTTCTCGACCTCGGCCTTGGGGTCGAAGGCCGGCTTGGGCCACGCACGGCCGGATGTACCGACGTAGACCTTGCAGATCTTTACCGGCGGAAGTGCCGCGCCCGTCGGTTGCGCGGCGCCCAGGACGCGGCGGCTGCCCAACGATCCCGCGAGCAACATGGCCCCGGCGCCCGCCGCCGTTCCGATGAACTCTCTTCGGCTGATGGAAGCGCTCATGCCTGTTCTCCGTGCATCTGTGTGCCTGTGTGTCTTCCGCGGCGGTGCCGCGAGGGGTGCACCCGGCGCGCCTTCGTGGCGGGCCACCCGCCGCCCCGCCGGGCCGTGACCGGACGCCGGCCGGCTCAGCCCTTCTCTTATACCCGAAATCGCGCCCGGGCTCCGCCCACTTGTTCCGTCCCCGCACTCGTATGATACTCTTACGGATATGTCCGTTACGTCATGTCGCCAAACGTCTGGTTCCAACGAGGAGGAACGCCGTGAAGACGACCGCACTGCTTACGGGAGGATGCCTCTTTCTCATGAGTACCGGGTGCTCGATGACGACCGGCACGAGGCCGGCCCAGTTGCGATGTGAATACCTCACGAATCCGCTTGCGATCGACGCCGCACAGCCGCGGCTGAGCTGGATCGTGGAATCCGGCCGGCGCGGCGTAACGCAGAGCGCGTACCGGATCCTGGTCGCCGGCAGCCGGGCGGCGCTGGCCGCCGACCGGGGCGACCTGTGGGACAGCGGCAAGATTCTGTCGGACGAGACGGCCCAGATCGCCTACGCCGGCAAGCCGCTCGCCTCCGGCCGGGACGTCTTCTGGAAGGTCGGCATCTGGACGAATGACGCGGCGGCACCCGTCTGGAGCGACGTGGGCACCTGGCGAATGGGCATGCTCCAGCCGGAGGAGTGGAAGGCAAAGTGGATCAGCGCGGCCGGCCCCTTGCCCGAGGGCGAGCCCACGCCCGCCCTCCCTTCGCCCGTCCTGCGCAAGCCGTTTACGCTGGACAAACCGGTCAGGCGGGCCGTCGCGACAGTCTCGGCGCTGGGCCTGTACGAGCTGCGGATCAACGGCCGGCGCGTCGGTGACCACATCCTAGCGCCGGAGTGGACCGACTACCACAAGCGGGTGCAGTACCAGGCGTACGACGTGACCGCGCTCCTCCGGCCCGGCGCCAACGCGATCGGCGCCACGCTCGGCGACGGCTGGTACGCCGGGCGGATCGGCATCTCGCACATCGTGCCGGACGGGGCCCTGCGGAACTTCTACGGGCGGCGCCTCGCCCTGCTGATGCAGATGGAGATCGAGTTCGCCGACGGCACCACGCAGACCGTCATCACCGACGGCACGTGGAAGGCGACGACCGACGGCCCGATCCGCAAGGCGTGCATCCTGGACGGCGAGGTCTACGACGCCCGCAAGGAGATGCCCGGCTGGGACTCGCCCGGCTTCGATGACTCCGCGTGGGCGCCGGTGGAAGTGCGGGACCGAATCGACGCCGCCCTTGTCGCACAGCCCAACGAACCGATTCGCATCACGCAGGAACTCAAGCCGGTGAAGATCAGCGAGCCGAAGCCCGGCGTGTACGTGATCGACTTCGGCCAGAACATGGCCGGCTGGTGCCGGATCAAGGTCAAGGGTGCGGCCGGAACGACCGTCACGCTCCGTCACGCCGAGGTGCTGCAGGCCGACGGCAACATCTACCGCGACAACCTGCGGATGAGCGTCTATGAGAAGGATAAGAACCTCAAGTGGGGCAAGTATCTCGGTGCGCGCCAGGAGGACCGCTTTACACTCCGCGGCAACGGCGAAGAGGTCTTCGAGCCGCATTTCACGTACCACGGGTTCCGCTATGTCGAGGTGACCGGATGGCCGGGCAAGCTGTCGGCCGATGCGATCATCGCCCGGGCGGTCCATTCGGCCCCGCCGATGGCCGGGGCATTCGAATGCTCCAGCCCGCTGCTGAACAAGCTCATGGAGAACATTGTCTGGACGCACCGGGACAACATGCACAGCGTTCCGACCGACTGCCCGCAGCGCGACGAGCGCCTCGGCTGGATGGGCGACATGCTCGTCTTTTCGCAGCCGGCGTGCTTCAACATGGACATGGCCGCCTTCTTCACGAAGTGGGCCCAGGACATCCGCGACGCCCAGGCCGACGATGGACGCTACCCGGACATCGCCCCGCACCCGTACGACCCGAACGCCCGGTTCTCCGGCGTACCCGCCTGGGGCGACGCAGGCGTCGTCGTGCCCTGGCGCGTCTACGTGAACTACGGCGACAGGCGTATCCTCGCCGCGCAATTCGAGTCCGCCCGCCGCTGGGTGGACTGGATCCACAAGAACAACCCGGACCTGCTCTGGAAGAACAAGCGGAACAACGACTACGGCGACTGGCTCAACGGCGACACGCTCAAGCTCGAAGGCTTCCCGAAGGGCGAGGCGGAGATCCCGAAGGAGGTCTTCGCAACGGCGTTCTTCCAGCACTCGGCGCAGATCGTAGCGAACATGGCTGCGGTTCTCGGCAAAGAGGCGGAGGCAAAGCAGTACGGCAAGCTCGCCGACGACATCCGACAGGCGTTCGTCCGCGCCTACGTGAAGGACGACGCGACGGTCAAAGGCAACACGCAATCGGCCTACGCGATCGCGCTGGAGTTCAACCTCATCCCGGACGACAAGCGGGCCGCCGCAGCCCGGCACATGGTCGAACGAATCCATGCATACAAGGACCACATCTCGACCGGCTTCCACACGACGCCGATGCTCATGAAGCAGCTCACCCGATACGGCTACAACGACGTGGCCTACATGCTGATCAACAACCGAACGATCCCGTCCTGGGGCTACACGATCGACCAGGGCGCCACCACCATCTGGGAACGGTGGGACGGCTACGTCGCCGGGCGCGGCTTCCAGGACCCGGGCATGAACTCGTTCTGCCACTACGCGATCGGCTCGGTAGGCGAGTGGATGTACCGCGTGATCCTCGGCATCAATCCGGACGAGCAGCAGCCGGGGTACAAGCACTTCACGCTCGCCCCGCGTCCGGGCGGCGGGCTGACGTGGGCCAGGGGCCGCTACGACTCCATTCGCGGGCCGATTGCCAGTGCATGGAAGGTTGACGGCGACACGCTCACGCTCGACATCACGATCCCCGCCAACACGACGGCGACGGTCCACGTGCCCGCCGCAGGCCTCTCGGCGGTGACCGAAGGCGGCAAACCCGCCGGCGATGCGGCGGGCGTGAAGTTCGTGCGGATGGCCGAGGGCGCGGCGGTCTTCGAGGTCGGCTCGGGAACGTACCGCTTCGTATCGAAGGGGTTTGCCGGCGAGGCGATGAAGTGATGTCCGCTGCCGCAAACGGCTTGATCGTGCGGGATGCCGTGCTGAACGACGCGGAGACCATCGCGCGGTTCAACCGTGCGCTCGCCCTGGAGACCGAGGAGAAGTCGCTGGACCCGGCTACCGCGCGGGCGGGTGTCGAGAAGGCCCTCTCACGGCCGGACCTGTGCCGCTACTTCGTCGCCGAACGCGCCGGCGAGGTGGTGGGCCAGCTCATGATCACGTACGAATGGAGCGACTGGCGGGCGAAGGTCTGCTGGTGGATCCAGAGCGTCTACGTGCGGCCGGACTGCCGCCGGCACGGCGTGTTCCGCGGGCTCTACGAGCACATCGTCGCAATCGCCCGACAGGACCCCGACGTGTGCGGGATCCGGCTCTACGTCGAGCGGGAGAATCAGCGAGCGATGAAGGCATACGAGCGTCTCGGAATGCGGCCCTCCGGCCACGTGGTGTACGAGATTGCTTGGTCGTAAGGGGGACATCGCTGGCGCGGGTGCCCCAGCCCTCCGGGCTGAGGGACTGAATCACCGATCATCCGTCCTCCACCCCACAGGGGTGGGGCACCCGGCCGGTGCGCTTCGTACCATCGGCTCGCGTTGGTGCTCAGGCTACCTGGTGCGGGTCGCGGACACCGCACCGTCCCTCTCGACGATCCAGATGTTGCGGAACCGGACGGGGTGGCCGTGGTCCTGGAGGTAGAGCGGGCCGGAGGCGGGCGATTCCTTCTGAATGGCGGCGCGAGTCGGGCCGGGGACCTCGACGTCCTTCTGGACGAGAACGCCGTTGAACAGAACGGTCATCTTCGCGTTCTGCGTCTTCCTGCCGGAGGCATCGAACCGCGGCGCCTTGAAGTCGATGTCGTACGTCTGCCAGCTCATCGGCGGGAAACACATGTTCACCATCGGGTCCGACACCTCGTAGATCCCGCCGGCCTCGTTGTTCCTGCCTTCCAGGCCGAAGGAGTCGAGGATCTGCACTTCGTAGCGCCCCTGCATGTAGCAGCCGCTGTTGCCACGATCCTGCCCCCGGCCCTGGGGCTCGAAGGGAAGCATGAACTCCAGGTGAAGCGTACAGTCCAGGAAGGTCGTCCGGCTCGTGACGCCCTGCATGAGCAGGCCGTCCTCGGTCACCTTGTCGGCCGGGAAGTCGTTGTGGTCCTTGCCGTCGAACAGGATCTTCGCGCCCTTCGGGGGCCTGGCGCCGAGCGTCGGGCTCTTGCGGATGACCTTCTCAAGCCTGCCGCCGTAGTCCCGCCGGGTCGGGTCGCTCAGGACGAGCGCCCCGTCCATCCACCGGATGATGCCCAAGCCGCCGGCCGGCTTGAACGTGACCACGCCGTCCACGGTCTCGCTCTCGGCGGAACCGAGGCGGTCCTCCTTCTTCCACCCCTCGGCGGGCAGCCCGTTGCGATGGACTACCGCACGGTACCGCCCCTCGCCCAGCGCGATGACCTGGATGCCGTACCGGACCCTGCGGCCGCCCGAGCGGACCTCGCCGGTGTACTCGCCCTGGACGGCGAACTGAGGATCGGCCTGGACCTTCTTCGGATCGGCAGCCGGGGCCTTCTCCGCCCGAACGACGGACGCGTTGACAACCACGCAGATCCCCGCCGCCCCCAGGGCTCTCGCAAGCCGCAAGAACATGTCGTTTCTCTTCGATACAGGGAACACGCCACGGCGATCAGCCGCCGTCCTGCGATCGCGTGGCGCGGTGGTTCTGCCGGGGCGGCAGGCCCCTCTTGGTTCCCTCGGCCGTCAGGCGCTCCGACGCCGGCTGGCGGGCGATTTCCTCGGCCGGCCGCGCCTGCGCCCAGCACCGCTTCTCGTAGCACTCCACGATGTGGCGGACGGCGTGCTCGATATCGTCCGTCAAAACAAACTGCAACAGGTCGTTCGCGTCGATGTACTCGAACCGCTCGAGCATCGTCTCGCGCATCCACTCCACCAGCCCGTGCCAGTAATCCAGCCCGATCAGCACGATCGGGAAGTGCTCTGCCTTGCCCGTCTGGATCAGCGTCATCGACTCGAAGAACTCGTCCATCGTGCCGAAGCCGCCGGGGAAGCAGACGAACGCGCACGCATACTTCACGAACATCACCTTGCGGGCGAAGAAGTAGTGGAACTCGAGCGAGATGTCCTGGTACGGATTGGCCCGCTGCTCCTGCGGCAGGTAGATGTTGAGCCCGACGCTCGGGCCACCGGCCTCGAACGCCCCCTTGTTGGCCGCCTCCATGATGCCCGGCCCGCCGCCGGTAATCACACCGAAGCGGTTCTCGACCAGCCGACGGCCGAGTTGCTCCGCCAACCTGTAGTAGGGGCTGTCCGGCGTGGTTCGCGAGGAGCCGAACACGGAGACGGCCGGCCCGACCTGCGACATCACGTCGAAGCCTTCGACGAACTCCGCCATGATGCGGAACACGCGCCACGTGTCCAGCCCGGCGGACGGATCCTGGATCCCGGGACCTTTACGTTGCA
>Ga0272448_1004680_pt1 | contig 15472 bp, 11 predicted proteins | sample YNPCB0191_FD_202220 | JGI IMG/M metagenome (GOLD analysis project Ga0272448, IMG submission 202220) | Hot spring sediment microbial communities from Yellowstone National Park, WY, United States - YNP-CB-019-1 | ecosystem: Environmental > Aquatic > Thermal springs > Hot (42-90C) > Sediment...
AATACGTTAGTTCGTCCCACGCAGGCAGCGTTCCGTAATCTGCTATATAGCGCAAATGTCTGTACTGAAAAATTGGATCATATGAAAGTAATTTATCCGGGACTATTCCAATTGCACGAACTTCAAACGAGATTGTGAATATTAGTATAAGTATTGGTATCCAATAGTATTTTTTAATTATATCAAAGTTCATGATTGGTGCCTCCAAACTATAATCTTCATCTACTAATTTATTTCAACATATTTATAAAGATAATTTATTCGAAGGCTCTGGGACAAAATTCCTTCCGATCTTTTTGTAAATTGCGACATTCCGTCGCAATGAACATCTATTAACATCATACTTAAAACATTTCTTCTATTTTTGTAATGGTCACGTTAACGCTTCCTGTTTAGTTGTCCTTCGAACGACTGTTTTTAGCAAAGGCGCTGAAGGCGTAATTACGCATTCTGAAAGCCTTTTGTTCATAAGACTTTTGGCGCAGCGGCGGATTTTTATTTTAATCTGCCATGATATCTAAAAAATATATGACAGATGGATTTATAAATTTGCAATTACATATATTGATTGGTAACGCTTTGTGACGCAAAGCGTGCCAACAATTATTTTTATTGAATAACAGATTAATTTTGTCCCACAGTCGGTGACAGAGATAAGCTTTATATTTTGAAACATCTGATTATAAATTACGTGAGCTCCCATGAAAATATTATTCCTTTACATCTACCCGCATTTTGCACATGCAAAAATGGCTGAAGCATTGCATGCCGACTTTTACCCAGCATCAAAGGTTAGTTCAGAAAGTAATATTATAACGGGAGGGTTAAGCGTGCTTAAATCAGTATTCTCCATACCCAAAAATTACGATGTGTACTTTTGTGAGGGCACTTATATAATACCTGCTTTAGCAAAGAAGTTAGGTTTGTTAAACAAAAATGCAAAAATAATTAATATTTTGGCTACCCTCCTTTTGTATTATATTAAAATTGGTAAAATAAGAGGACTGAAAAAACATCTCGCGATATGGTTATTACGTGAAGTCGATCTATTCATACCTGTCAGCAAAATGGAAGACGAAATACTTAAAGAATTTTTGCCGGATGCTAAAAGTATTGTTGTTTATCCTAAACCAAAAAAGGAAATAGCGGAGGATCTGATAAAAGATAAGAAAATGCCCGCTCTAAATTCTCATAAAATCTTGAGTATAGGGAGTTTTAGTGCGTTTTATAAAGGAATGGATCTCGTTTATAGCGCATTCAAAATGGTAAGGAAAAAAATTCCGGATACTGAACTTTTTATTGTTGGGGAAATACCCGATCTCTCAAAATATGTTAATTGTACCGAAGAAGGTATCCATTGTTTAGGTTATGTTGATGATAAAACGTTCAAAAAAATTATCAAAGATTCAGCGGTATATGTTCATATGGGAAGAGGGGACGCTTTTTCGCTGAGCACCGTCGAAGCGATGTTAGGTGGATTACCTGTCATTGTTTCAGAATGGACTGGAGCGAAAGAAATAGTCAAAAGAGTGAATAAAAAGCTAATAGTGAAATTGGACGCTAAAGACCTGGCAGAGAGCATAAAGTGGTATTTCTCGTTAAGCAACAAAGATAGGTATAACTTGTCTCAAATGATAAAAAAGGAGGCAATTAAGTTTTTCAAAAATAATAATCTTAAGAATTTTAGAAAGCGTGTTATGAAAGCGATTAGAACATCTTAATTCTTCTTTTCCTTAATATACGTTTCTAAAATTTTTAATAAATTCTTTTTATAAATATCAAAAGTATAGAGGCGTGCAAGTTTGTTTGCTTGCTCACTGTAGTAATCATAGTCCCTCGCTATTTCTTCAATTAAACCCGGAATCTCGTCTAATTCTTTGAATAGAAAGCCGGGTTTAATTCCTTTGTGTTTAAAGAAATCATCCGGTGCTGTACCCTTTCTAATAAGTAATGGTAAACCTTGGCTCGCAGCTTCTATTGCAGGCATAAGAAAGCCTTCATGCTTGCTGTTGCTTATGAAAACATCGTGTTGCTGAACAAAGGGTAAAAAATCTTTCTGCTTAGGCAAAATATGTATTTTATTATTTTCATATTTTTTTGCTTCTTTATAGTTCTCTTTAAAATCAGAGAGCATGCTATTATCACCAAATGCTGTGAAGCTAATATTATGTTCAAAACAAAATTTCGCAATTTGTGGGACCTGCTTACATGTAGCATAACGCCCCCAAGTTAATAATTTCGGATCTTTTCTGTCGCTTGATCTATGCTTTTGGATTTTTAGTCTATGAAACAATGGTATAATGTGAATACTCTTTTCTTTAAACCCCAAGTCCATCAAGCATTCTTTAATGAATTCACTGTGTACAATAACAAACGGTTTCATATCTAACATAGCTTGAAGTATGTTTTTTGATCGAATAGCAGATTCGCTAGATGCAACCAAATACGGATAAGTAACCCCTTGATACCATAAGATATCATGCTCATGAAAATATCTGAACAAATCATAGTAAGTTCCATAGTGCCAAATTCTTATATCGGCACTTTCTATAATTTCTTTTGCCTTTCCTGATTTGTATCTTTTCATCGCGTCGATGTACATTTTAATATACTGAGCTTTATTCGAGATTCTGATAAATCTTGAAAATAGATATGGAATTTGTAAAAGCATCGGTTCCTTTATATAATCCTTTGATGCACTAAGATAAACATTTTTATCCTTTGTATCCGTGAAAAGATCCGCAATTATATAACTTTCCCAATTTTTATCCATGAATATTTCATGATTGGCCCGCATTATATTACTTAGTGCGTCCCCGTGTAAATAGCAGTAATGCATCTGAGCAATTTTCATGAATACCACATTATTATTTTTGTTATATTCTCTATTTAAATAGTTTAAGACTTGTGGTGATTAGACATTATTTCCTAAATTTTCAAAGATTAAAGAAGTTTTGCAAGGGCAGAACAGTTTGTCACGTGGACGGCGGGCCGTGGTACGTCTGGGCTGTGAAGAAAGTTGGATTCATTTACGAAAGAACCGTCAGTGGGTCGAGAAATGCGGCAGAACAATTCTTTTCAATTTTCAAAGAACGAACAAAGAGGTTTTGGAATATCTTTCGTCCGTGGGATGGTGTCGATAACTTTGTTGCTGTGTATATGGGATTTTATAACTTGTGGAGGTGTTAACTTGACAGGCTTCCCCCTTCCAAATAAAACATTTAAAAATATTGCAACTAAAAATATGATAGTGATCTCATGAAAGTTTTTCTAACCATTTCGAGCACAGATGTCACAACATGGAAAGGTGTCGCCAGATTATCATCTGAATTAATAAAAAGATTAAAAGGAAAAATAGACATTGAAGTTTTTGAACCATATAAAAATGGAAAAAAATATTTAAAACCGTTTATTAATATTTCTCTAACTCATGAAGAAACTATAAAGATGGCAATAGAATGTGCGCCTCCAGAAGATATGGCAAATAAAATTTTGTATCTGATTAATCATAGCGGCGAGTATAGGAAAATATCAAAAAGTCGATAAAATATGCTAAGCAGTTCACTTGGGATAAGTATGTGAATGCTTATTTGGAAGTATATGAAGAAGTGGTAAGGTGGTAGAAATATGCTAAATGTAACTTTTGTAGACGCGATATTTGCAATAACGAATAGCTTTATGTAAAAATAAAATCCTTATTCATGGCGTTATCAGTCATTAAAAATCGTACAGACGCTATTCTTTTTTTATCGGGCATTCTAAAATCTGTTAACCTGCATTTTATAAATGGCATAACAGTGACATGTAAAAATTTTGCGGATTTTATGTTGAATGTAGCTATAGAAGTCCACAAACAAACTCTTTTAAGGCACGGTATACTTATTCAGATTAAACCAAATTTTATAAAATTTAAAACACGAAAAGGAGAAGTAAAACTTTTTTATAGCAGTAGTGATAAAGAACAGATTAAAGATAATTTAGGCGCTTTTGTAGAACAGTTTGTATGTAGTCAATATGATTGGCTTAATACTAAAGATCATATTGTTGTAGATATAGGTGCATATATTGGAGACAGCGCGATTTATTTTGCACTAAATGGCGCGAAACATGTGTATGCTCTTGAACCATATCCATATGCCTATGGTTTGTCGGTGAAAAATATAAAAATAAACAACCTTGAAGGAAAAGTCACAATTATTAATGAAGGTATCGGAAGTAAGAATACATTTATTACTGTGAACAAATCTTATAAAAGCAGACGCGACGACGACATTAAATTATTCAAAGAAGGAAAAAAGATAAGAATAACAACCTTAGATGAACTCGTAAAACGATTCAACATAAAAGACGCTGTCTTGAAGATAGATTGTGAAGGGGCGGAATATGATGTTATTCTCAATACAAGCACTTTAACTTTAAGAAAATTCAAACAAATGATTATTGAGTATCATTACGGATATGAGAATTTGGAAAGGAAATTAAGTGCGGCTGGATTTACATGCAGACATACGACACCGATTTATTCCTTCAACAGCCGCCAGAATCAACATGCGTACATTGGGCTGCTATTTGCAGAAAGAAGTAAATTGTGACTAAATCTTTTTATGAAGTTTAATAACCACTCTTTCATTTACAGGTCGAAGATTGTGGGACAAAAATTTAACACCAGTCATCCAATGAAAAATGGCTGTTGATAAACTTTGTGTCACAAAGCGTTGTCATTCTCGATTATAATGTGACTTTGTAAATTCCTCTATCATTATTTTAGCGAGGGACGAATTTAAATAAAATTCGCCGATGCCCCAAAAAGCTTAGGAACTAGGCGCTTAGAACGTGTAATTACGCTTTCGTCGCCATGCTAAAGCAGCTGTTCAACGACATCTGCACAAGAAAAGCATAACCTGACCATTACAGAAATTGGAAGCGCGTTTAAAGTACGAATGTTAATAGAGGTTTATTACGACAAGATCGCAATTTATGAAAAATGGGAAGGAAGTTTTTCACCAGAGCCTGCGACGAAATTATGTTTATAAAGTTGCATCTTTAAAAATCATTAAGTAGGTAATTATAAATATCGAAGAAATGATTGAAGGTTAATCTCTGGCGGTGCAAGAAATGAACTTTCAAAATAAAAATGTTTTGATAACAGGAATAAGCGGATTTGTTGGTCCATATTTAGCAGAAGAATTATTAAAAAGAGGAGCGAATGTTTTTGGCCTAATTAGAAGAAGGTCTGACGGAGTAAAACCAAAAAATTTGGTAAATAGAGGAATTATTGATATTGTTCATCTGCTGGAAGGTGATATTAACAATCTGACGTCTCTAGTCAATGCTATAAATGCGTCTCAGCCAGATATTATCTTTCATTTAGCAGCGCAATCCGACGTTGCACAATCATTCCAAAATCCAATAGAAACGCAGCAAATAAATTGTCTTGGGACAGCAAACCTATTAGAAGCTGTAAGACTGGAAAAAATGGATCCTATAATCGTTTTTGCGGGATCTTCTGAAGAATATGGCTTAGTTATTATCTCTGAGAAACAATATCTCGCAATGAAAGAAAAATATCATGTTGTATTTCCTGAACCTAACGAAATTCCAGAAGTTCCTATAAAAGAAACTAATCCTCTACGACCTATGTCACCTTATGCTGTTTCAAAAGTTTATGGCGATTATTTGGTGAGAAATTACTATCATTCTTATGGGTTGAAAACCGTTGTTTCAAGAGCCTTTAACCATGAGGGAGCAGGAAGAGGCAAAATGTTTGTTACATCTTCCATAACGAATCAAGTCATGAAGTTAAAATTAGGCGAAATTGATAAAATTGTAATTGGAAATGTAAATGCCTTTAGAGACTGGTCTCATGTGAGAGATATCGTGAACGGCTATATTCTTCTTGCTGAAAGAGGCAAGTATGGAGACGTTTATAATCAAGGTTCAATGAGATCGAACTCTGTCTTAAGCTATATTTTATTAAGTTTAGAAGAAGCCGGATGGAAGATTAACAAAATAGAAACCTTAAACGGAAAGAAAGTTGTCGAAAGACCGACAGAAATAGATAACTCTGAAATGTTTAGAATTAAATTTGAAAAAACGAAAATAGATAAGATGATTTTGGATAGAGAAGTGGAATATTCTATCGAGGATAAAGGAATTGTTGTTCATACCAATAAGGGAAAAATTATGATAGAATTTGATCAAAAGAAGTTTAGACCCGCAGAAGTTCCGTTTTTGCTGTCCGATACGAGTAAAATTCAAAAACTTGGATTTGAAATAAGGCATAGTTTAAGAGATATCATAAAAGACCAGTTGGATTACTTTCTTGAAAAAGAAAATCGGTTTTTGAACGAGAAAGGATAAATATATATTATCCCTCAATATTTCCATAAAAGCTATATTTAATTTAAATTTCTCTAGTAAGGGAAACTATAAGCTGGTTTCTTATGGAAATGTCTATATAAAATTAATTTTCTAAATACTTCGATACCGGGTATGTCCCATTTAAAAGTTTTAGTTAAATTTTCTACAATACAATCTTTATCTAGTCCCAGATATTTAATTATCCCACCACATTCTTCTATTTCTTTTGCAATTTCAGTCCTTAATTTCTGTTCTTTTTTTGGTAGGCTATCAAAAAATTTTATAGCGTTAATAGAGTATTTTATTGTAAAAGATATCCTATTGTAAGAAGAGCGGCCATGTAAGATAATATCAAACATACTACGAACGCATCCGAGTCCGAATCCGGTCAAATAAATATTTAGTGGTCTTGACAAACTATAAGTAAAAGAAAGGGGGCAGCCTATAAACCACCCCCTTCTTTTCTTTAAATAGTTTAGATAAACTTTCATTGGTCTTTCATAACTTTCAATTTCCATATAATTTTTGTTTACGCTGCTTCGGGTCGGTTTTTCATGGTGTACTATAAATACTTCCTGTGAAAACTTTTTTGATTTTTCATTGAATTCTGGTAAGGCATGTATAGTACCTGTAATTTTCTTTATCGAATCTTTTGCAAAGAGCAATGCTTCCTTATAACCTAATAGTTTACCATTTTCATCTTTCCACAGAACATCATAAACATTATATAGAAAGTTCCTTTCGTTCATTTTTTCAATTAATTCTCTTGAAGGCTCTTCGTCAGCATCAATCTTTAATATGTACTGCGAAGAAGTTTTGTTGATTCCATAATAGAATAGTGGCTCTAAATGACCAAGAGGCAACGTTCTAAATAATTTGATATTAACTGATTTTAAAGAATTTTTTAGTTGTTTATATTTTTCAGGGTCCGAACTATCTATTACTACAATTTCATCAACTACATCTTTTAATAGTTTTACATTTCTAATTATTCCTTCGTTTTCATTTCTACTGAACATTAATAAGCTAATAGTTTGCATTTTTATTTATCGGCTTTAGAACTTTTTAAACTTTTATTTGATCACAATCAAAAATTTATGCTTAACTTCGCCACTTTGAATTTTGTTAATTCTTATCAAACGTCGCCGTTTTTCATTATCTTTCCTCAAAAATTATCTGGAAAATTTGACACTTCCTGGCTTTTGAAAGCAGCATTATTTTGGCGGCAACATGCATTAAAGCCAAAATTCCAAAAAGTTCCTAAAAAAATTTCTGAGGAATTTGACACTTGCTGCAACTTGTCACAAAAGTAGTTTAAATTAAGTTCAATTTCGCTTAATTTCATTGATTTGGACAATATTCTGCACGATTTTTATGTGAAAAAGACAGATAAAACCTTGATTTGAAATAATAAAAATCCTAAGTGGCAAATTGATTTAGGGTATGATTTTGAGGTGTGGCGTGTGGCGAAGTCAGGTTTATGTGCTATTTACATCTAAAAATTCTTTATCTTTGGCTTAGGTGGTGGAATTTCATAAAATGTTGTAACCAATTTTGCGATTTCATGTCATTCCTCACTTTCTACGAGATATTTTTGGTTTTTTTTCCTTAAGATCATCAAATCTATTTAAAATAAAACTACAGATATTCCATCTTGAATGTATCATTATTGGTAATTTTTGTGATAGCAACATAGTACCATATGGAGGAGCTTCCCGATAGCGAAAAGTGCCATTCTGACATCACGAAGAGAAAGTCATGCTTTAGATTTAAAAAAATAACCTATACTTTTTGGTACAGTTATTCCGAGCCTGTCAAGATAAGCTATAAATATCACTTATAACATAAAAATAGTGGAGGAGTTCGGCTCCTCCGGCTATGCAAAATCTGTAGGTCGAATTCTTCTGTGATAGACCTAGTGATAAGTAGAGTTCAGGATTTAAAAATCTTTAAGAGAAATAAAATTCCCTTGAGAAAGAAAGTCATTACGACCTTGCTTTATTTCTTAGGATTATCGTACAGAGATCTTTCGCGCCTCCTTGGGATGTCACATGAGGCAGCAAGGCTTTGGTTCACAGCGTTAAAGGGCGCCTTTCCCGCGCCGACAAAAAAGAAGCGGCGCCACATTGCAGTTGACGAAACAAAAATCAAGCTAAACAGCGCCCAAATCTTCGTTTGGGCGGCAATTGATTGGGCAAAAATCTTGGAATAAAAGCAACAAAAGGCCGAAGCACAGCAGATGCTTAGTTTCCAAGATTAAAGAAGTTTTGCAAAGGCAGAACGATTTGTCATGTTGACGGCGGGCCGTGGTACATCTGGGCTGTGAAGAAAGTCGGATTTATTTACGAAAGAACCGTTGGTGGCTTGAGAAATGCAGCAGAACAATTTTTTTCGATTTTCAAAGAGCGAACAAAGCGATTTTGGAATCTCTTTCGATCATGGGACGGCGTCGATAACTTTGTTGCCGTGTATATGGGATTTTATAATCTGTGGAGGTGTTAACTTGAGGGGCTCAGTCAGTCCATCTGAAATTAGCTCGAAAGTTATAGAAAATTTTTATTTTTTATGAGATTTTCACTACCATTATCGCTCGAATCATTAAAGAGAAGTCAATAAGAAAGTCATGGCGCACGCCGGCCACTATCTTGATGTTATTTTTCTTTTAATTAATTATTTGGATTGAAATATAAGAATTATTTCAGAATTGAATTTACGGACCGTCTCCTCTTCATCTTGTTACTTTGTTTTTGTTTTTTAACAATTCTATTAAAAGGGCAGCCCCCTCAAGTTTGTTTTTGTATTTCCTGTTTATTTCTTTTATAACCTTTTCATTATCCAAACCCAAAAATCTTGTAACCCCGCCATATTTTCTAATTTTCATGGATATTTCCATCTGTTCGCGCCTTTCTTCCGGAGGAAACGCGAATAGCTTATCGACAAGGCCTTTGATTCCTAGCAATTTCATCTTAAATTCAAAAAAGGAGCGATTTGTGATACCTGCTCTCAATGTATCAAAAAAGAATATTATTAAATATTCTAGTTTTGAGAATTCTTCATTTTGCGACTTCCCGAGTATAGCTAAATAAAGCCGAACAAGTTTATCTATAGCTTTAATTATATATTTACTCCTTATTCTGCGAGATGTTTCTTCTATTAAAATGTTAAAATTAAGTCTATACTCATAAAACATTAGTGGAGCATAGTTCCTTTCCCTTTTGCCTTTTCCTTTACTATACTTGAATGGATAATGATAAATCAAATATTTATCGCCTAATGTTTTGACGCTCCCTTTTATAATTGGCGTCTCGTGAAGCACGCCTGTATAAAAACCATATTTTTTGTTATACAGTCTTATAACGCGATCATAGAGTATGTTATGATCCCAAAATTCATTTTTCCTAAGAATGTTATAAGCCGCGATACCTTCTTCCTTAGCATTGTCTAAAATTTTGTTAACGTCTCTTATGATATTCTTATTTGGCATTTCGTCTCCATCCAAGCGAAAAATCCAGTCGTGCTTACATTTTTTTGTTAAATAAGGTATAAATGGCTCCGGATGACCAAGACCAAGCGTGTGTACGACTTTTACATTTTTGTATTTTTTAGACAGACGTTGAACATTCTTTACAAAATCATCATCACTTGTATCCAAAATCACTATATTATCCGATATTTTGGATAAAAGTTTGATGAGCGGTTCGATGTTAATATTTCTTGATGAGACTATGCATGATAATTCTGTTGACATTATAACACCACATACATTATCCTTATATATCGTAATTATCTATAACATATTTAAACATTTTCTTGACGTAAACATCAGGTCATATATTTCTTCGACGAATTTTCTCGTTTTTGCCAACAACATTATGCAATGCTTCATATAATTTTTCTTTAAAGTTTGAATAGTCGGGCTCAAATAGATATCCGTTTTCACCGTCTGTCACCGGTTCTGAACACCGCAACCTTAGGGACCAAGACAGTATTTCCGCATGATTTTGCCTCTGGCACAACAAACCATAATGTTCTTTAGATTGATAAAGTTGTATAATTTGCAGTTCTGATATAATTTTACGAGTTCTTCCTTGCTTACATTTATACGAAATTCGACAAATGGAAATTGTTCTTTCAAAAATTTATAATAATCAATTTCGCTTACTCTTCCTGCTAGAATTACTCTTATCTTCTCTTCTTTTAAAAATTGTAACGCCTTTTCATATTTTTTAAATGGCACATTCGTGTGAAAGCAGCTGTTTTCCCACTTTTCCATAAAAGTATATCAACATTATGCTTCCTTTTTAGAAATTCCGCTAAATTAAATCGCTATCTTCTCCGTTCCGCCAGTGCCTTCGCCGCTACTGAAAATTCCTATTTTCATCAAACCCCCCCCTATTTTTGTTTGAGTTTTTAAGATTTTTAAATGTAATTAGTTTTTAATTCCTGACTTTGCCACTGCTGTTAAAACTAGTTTGCCGCTTATGTTTAGATTACACCTTTTTTAATCTTCTATTATCACTATCATCGATTAAATAGCACCAACTTTAAGGGCATTTCAGCGCGCCAAGTTTTAGGTTGTGAATATTTGATAACAATAATGATAATTGACATAATTATCTACATTCAACTTCGTTCGATAATAATTCATAATGAATAATGGCAAAGTTAGGTTAATTATCTGATACCTCATCTTGAAAGACATAAATTAAAAAGTTATATGAACATTTTAGCGATTATTTCAACCTGAAAATAAGCGTCTCTTTATTTCCAAAAACTTTTTCAAAATGTTCGGGATCCGAAAGTAATGTGTTTATGAATATCGGCGTATATGCGCCTAGTATATTCGATTGAGGTATTATATAATCACTCCCTACTGTCGCATACCATATCAATACATATGATACGTTATATTTTTTCAACGTTTCATAATCAAATGTTGCATTTGATTCACGCATGAGCTTTGGAAATTCCTCACCACCCCAAACATAATCTCTATCTGCATAAACTTTAAGACTTCCTCCATATGTTGTAAAGACTAAATCAGATTCATTCGTATGATCCTTAAGCCACTTCAATGCAGCAACATAATCCGGAGTATAGCGCACAGAACTTGCAGTCTGCTGGACAGTAACAAATGTAGAACTATCGTAAAGAAGTAGCATAAAAATTAAAATGATCGCTATTCCTAGATTCAGAAATCTCCTCACACCAGTCACTGTTTCCAATAATTTATAGATGATATAGGATTCTATGATGGCAAATGCAGGAAAAGTGATAGTGTAATACCTGCTCTCCATAATATGAGAAGAAATACTAAAATTATACACAAACGCTAAAATAAAAATTAAAATTATTCCCGATGAAAAAATCAAATAAACTTCGGCATCTTTAATATTGAAAATGAAATAAAACATAAATATAAAAAACAGAAACAGTGAAATTGCCCCGAAATTTAAAAACGAATATATTGACAGCTTTTCTGGCGAAAGGAGCGCTGCGGCTTCCTTTACCCACTGCGCCTCGTGTGTTTCATATCTCCCAAAAATTTCATTCAACCCTGGGAAAAATGGATACTGGAAAAGCACGAAATTTCTCAAAATATGAGGAGCGAGAATAATAACTGCTATTACAACAAATACTAGTAAATTTTTATAATTCTTATCTTTAACTAAAATATAAAGAAGCAGTAAAAATGATAAAAATAAAATTAAAAGCCCCGACATTTTAATGAAATATGACATACAGACAATAATAGAAAAGGTTATCAATTTTTCTAATGTCTTATTTTTATACCATTTTGTGAATGAATAGATTGCCAACAAAGAGAAAAATGCAATCGCCCCATCTTGATAAGCAATCATAGAAATATGAAATAGCAGCGGGAAAGAAAGAATTGCTAGAATCAAAATAAGTGAAAAATAAATATTCTTAACAAGTTTTCCAAATAGGTAAGAAAAAAGAAGAATTAACGCCCCTAAAAGTGCCGAAATGATATGTCCCGCTACGAGTGGGGCGGTCAAAATGCTTAATGGTGCCGCAGCAGAATATAAAAATAAAGCTTGTCCGGCATCGCCATAATTCTTCGGAAATATATCACCACTTAACATAGTTTTCATATACGCGACTCGCATCTCATCTTCTCCTAGCATCGGCGTCAATGCAGCAAGATAGATGTAGTAAAATCCGAAAACTATTAACAAACATATTGTTAATATCTCGAGATATTTTTTATTCATGTTTCTCACTCCTTATGATCCTTAATATGTCTCGTTTAACATTTATTAATATTCCCCCTAAAACTCCTGTAAGGAAAAACATTATGCCTACCATGATGATTAACACGTCCAAAGTTATTAAAAGTGAGTGTGGAACGCCCGAGAACCAATCATAGACGATTTTAATGCCGAGTAAAAACCCCGCTAAGAAGAACAAAAGCCCGAAGACGCCAAAATACATCAGTGGATTATGATACCTTGCTAATTGGAATAAAATATAGAAAATTCTAAAGCCATCTATGAAAGGATTTAACTTTGTTTTACCCTTTCTCTTCAAATATGTTATATCAACAGAAGAGATTTTATGTGACATCTTAACAGATTCGACTGTCATTTCGGTTTCTATTCCGAAACCCGTTTCCTGAAGAGATAGCTCTTTAATTGAATCCGTCTTAAATGCTCTATACCCGCTTGTTATATCTTTAGCATCAATACCATAAATGGTTGTAAAAAATCGATTTATCATTTTATTACCGAAGAAATTGAGTTTTGTAAACGAACCTTTATTTCGCTCTAAAAGTCTGTTTCCGATAACATGATCTGCGCCCTTGTCAAGTTCATCGAGAAGATTATCAACTTCTTCAGGTAAGTATGTCGCGTCGCCGTCTATCAGCACGCAATATTTAGTCTTTATCAACTTTAATGCTTGAATAACTGCCGTGCCTTTGCCCTTTCCACTTTGGGTCACAACATTCGCGCCAGCAGATTTCGCAATTTCAACCGTCCTGTCTTTGCTATTGCCGTCTATAACCAATATGTTTTTAAAACCTAACGCTTTGAATTTTGCTACAACGTTTCCAATCGCCGCTTCCTCATTCAACGTTGGGATTAAAATCGTGACATCATCTTTATTCATATCTATCATTATTGTGTTCTGTATTTATATATTTAATTTTGATCTTTGTTTTGACGTGTTGCATACTTCAGCGCAGGCCTAATCATCTCGTATTTTGTTGCCGCTATTGTTATAATTAACATAAAAGCCGGAACCTAAGGCTTAATTTGAAAAATGAAATATACACTTTAATCAAATAGAGTTGCCGCAATTTGCCCCAAAAGTAGTTCAAATCAGGTTCGATTTCGCTTTTTTGAACGATAATTTGTGCGAGTTTTGTGCGAAAAAGGCAGATAAATTCTTGATTGGCGATAATAAAATTCCAAGCGGCCGAAGAGTAGAATGTGGCGAGGTCGGGATAAAAACATTGACATCTATAGTTGCACAAAATCAGCTTTGTATGCCTATGCATGCGTCCTGCTATAAAGGCATCTATTTTTATTTATATTTTTGTAAATATTTATGACGTGAAAGTGGAATAAAAATCTTGAAGAAAGACATGATATTTCACTTGCAAATTTTATCGTATCACCGACCAACTTATATATCTTTGAATATTCTTTCGAATCTCTTCGCCACTTTTTGCCATGTTCGCTCCTTTAATATAAATTGTCTGCTATTTCTGCCTAATTGTTTCCTCAGTTTTTTATTCTTTAGCAATAGATTTATTTTATTTTCCAAATCTTTTTGATCTTTGAATTTTAAGCCGCAGTTTTTTGGTACAACATCCTTTACTCCGGGTATATTCGATGTGATAACAGGCATACCGCATGACATCGCTTCTAAACTGACCACGCCAAATGCTTCTCCCCTTTTCTGTGAAGGTAATACGAATATATCAGCTGCATTGTAATACAATGGCAGTTCGGCGTCAGATACATAGCCAGCAAATATAATTTTGTTTTGTACGCCGAGATTAGCTGAAAGTTCCTTCAATTCATCTTTCAGTTCTCCATTACCCACAATGATCAATTTTGCATTAATATTTTTCAATGCTCTGATCAGAAGATCAATGCTTTTATATGGCACAAGTCTGCCGACAAACAATATTACAGGTTCCTTGTCTTTTATTCCATGTCTTTTTCTTACGATGTCGGCATTCATATTTGGTCTGAAAACATCTGCATCGACTCCGTATGGTATTACTTCTATTTTATGATCTACCAATTTAGATATTCCGTGCAATATATAAGAGGTTTGGGCATAACTTTTTGTTGCAACTACAATCTTATCTGCAAGTAAGCAGCAAAGTCTTGCAACGGTTTTATTGTATATAGAAGATAAGATTTTTCCGAGTCTCCCTTCTGCATTGCCGTCAAAATGAATATGATAGATAATTTTTTTACCCTTCATTTTTGCTATGAACAATGAAATGTCAGAAACAAATGGCACCGTTGCGTTTATATGAATAATATCAAAATCTTCCTTTATCATTGCTGAAATAATACCCGGCATGATAGGACACTTGAATATTGTTAAAATGGGTTTGCATTCGACTATTTTTATTCCGTCAATAATCTTCCCCACTCTGTTTTTATCATAGGATGTTATGACTTTTACTTCATGCCCAAAATCTACCAACCTTCTGGCTATTTCATAACAAACTCTTTCGGTACCGCCCATATGAGGATAAAAATAATGCACAACCGATGCTATTTTCATAATGAGATTTAAATATTTTTATATTTATAAAATTTATCATGCAGCTGCTTTGTTGTATGGTCAACAGAAGCGAAACTTTTAGATTTTTTCAGGTTAAAAAGTAGATTTTATAATTTTCGGTCTGGAATTATTGCTTCTGCTGCTTTTCGTGCTCATTTTATCATTAACAGAGTCCTAAAAGAATGAATAACTGATGGGAGCGAGAGCTATTCAACAAAGCACCGACCAGATCTTACACCAACCAATCCACATCCATCTCCACGCGCCGCGGCAGCAAAAAAGCAGCGCGCGGCACAGCCCAAGCTAAATGTTCAGCGAGTTTTTGCCGCGCCCAGAATTT
>Ga0272448_1004681_pt1 | contig 15469 bp, 8 predicted proteins | sample YNPCB0191_FD_202220 | JGI IMG/M metagenome (GOLD analysis project Ga0272448, IMG submission 202220) | Hot spring sediment microbial communities from Yellowstone National Park, WY, United States - YNP-CB-019-1 | ecosystem: Environmental > Aquatic > Thermal springs > Hot (42-90C) > Sediment...
TGCGGGATGACCTCGACGCGCCGGGTGCCGTGCGTCGCGTGCCCGTTGTCCGGGAGCATGCGCCCGATTCGCCACCGGGTCGTCGAACCAATGGCAACCTTCGCTCGCCGCGATAGTTGTCGGGCCCCTGATCACGTACGAGCTTTGTGCGGCCGTCCTCGGTGATACGGAGGCGCGGTTCCCGTTTTCAGTATTGGCAAACGGGTTCCGGGTCTCCGTGCGGTTTCGCCGCGTGCGCGAGTGCGTGCCGAACCGGCTTTGCGCAGTGACAATACAACGGCGGGGGGCTCTTCTCTGTTTCAACGGGTTAGGCACGCGGGGCGTGTTTACGTCCGTCCGCCCATCGGGTAAAATGTTTTACCTGGCGGAAGAAGCACGCGAGGTTTGCCGCGTCAGGAGGGTCACGCATGTCTCTCGGGTCCGTCTGTTGCTCGTTTCGAGCGTACGGCGTTTGTCACGGATTGTGGCTGAGCGGCATGATCCTTGCCCTCGCCCCGTCCGCCCGCGCCGAGAAAACCCACTTCACCTACCTCTGGCACCTCGAGCAGCCGATCTACTGGCCCGACCGGCAGGCCACCGGCGAGGACCGCTACGAGCGCGCCTGGCAATCGATCCAGCGCAAGGATGCCGGTGCGGTCCATCCCGCCAACGACCTCCGCGCGATCTTCGGTCTCGATGACCGCGTGGCCGCCTACCAGTGGCGCCCGCGCGACACCATCAACGCCATTCGCTGGGCCGACGAGGCCGGGGCGCAGGTCAGCTACTCCGGCGGCCTGATCGAGAACATCATGAGCCTCGGTGCCGCCGGCCAGCTCGGCTACACGTCCACCTGGATGAATCCGTGGCGCGAGGCCCGCACCTGGCGCACCGCCGGCGCGAACAAGCCCCGCTGCGACATCGTGGTTTTCCCGTTTCATCACCCGATCCTGCCGCTTTGCGACGAGAGCGCCGTTCGCAAGGAGCTCCAGCTTTACAAGGCGATCTACGCCGATGCGTGGGGCTCCTCTCCCGGCGTGTCGAATGGCCTCTTTCCCTCCGAGACCTGCTTCAGCGAGAGGCTCATCCCGCTCCGGCGGCCGAGGGCATCCAGTGGGTCATCGTCAGCAACGAGCACATCTCCCGCGCCTGCTCGAACTTCCCCCTTGTGCTCGGCTCCGGCGGCGTGAACTGCGATCCGCCCAACCGCGCCGACCAGATCAACCCCGCGCAGAGCTTCTGGCAGCGGACCAGCATCGACCGCGGCTGCTCGCCCGCGAACGCCTACCCCTTTGCCTGCACGCCCCATCGCGCGAGGTACGTCGATCCCACCACCGGCGCCGTGTCGCAGATCATCGTCGTCCCCGCCGATCAGGCCCTCTCGTGGAAGGACGGCTACTCGCCGCTGGGTCTCGACGGCATCAACGCGATTGAACCCCAGAACCCGCCCGCGCGGCCGCAACTCGTCCTCCTCGCTCACGACGGCGACAACGCCTGGGGCGGCGGCTACAGCTACTACATGGAGGCCGTCCCGAACTTCGTCACCCAGGCCGTCGCCGCCGGCTACGTTCCCACCGTCATCGACGAGTACCTCAGCGACCACCCCGTTCCCGCGGACGACTTCGTCCACGTGGAGGACGGCGGCTGGGTCAATGCCGACGGCGACTTCGGCTCGCCCATTTTCATCAATTGGAACTGGCCCCTTGTGAACGCGAGCGGCCAGATCGACATTGCCGGCGGCTGGGCCGAGGACGAACGCAACTGGGCCGTCCTCACGGCCGCGCAGAACCGCGTCGAAACCGCCGAGCAGATCGGCGGCGCGCCCGACATCCGCAAGATTCTCTACCCCGACGGCACGACGAACCACGTCGAGCGGGCCTGGCATTACTTTCTCGCCGCCCTCAATTCCGGATATATGTACTACGGCACTTCGCTCGACATGGAGGTCAAGCCCACCGTCGCCTGCAACGAGGCCGTCCAGCACGCCGATCTCGTCATCGGTAACGGCGCGCTCGATGCCACGCCGCCGACGATCTGGCTTCCGCAGCGCCATCCGTACAACCCCGGCTCCACGAACTTCGGCGCCCAGTGGCGCTATGTCGCCACGCCCACCAGCGGCGACATGTGGGTCTGGACGTTCGCCTACGACGTCTCCGGCGTCGCAAGCGTCACGCTCAAGTACCGCCTCGACGCGGACGGCGTGAACGCGCCGGCCAACGACCAGAACGAAACATACGCCGGCGGCCCCGACGTCGGCGCGTGGCAGTCGCTCGCGATGACGAAGCGAGTCTTTCCCGCCGGCAACTTCTTCAACGATCCGTCCATCGACTTCTTCGAGATGCCCGCCTGCATCGCGGACGAGTACTACGCACAGCTCGTCGGCCTGCGCGACGTGCTGATCGACTACTACGTCGAGGCAGCCGATACGAAAGGCTACGTCCGCAGGTCGCCCATCCAGCACGTCTATATCGGCGCCGGCGGCGGGACGACCGAGCGCGTGATCTGCAGCCCCGATCCGCCGGTCGCGGGTCAGAACGTGACGATCCGCTACGACGCCGCCGGCGGCCCGCTGGCCGGCGCATCCCAGGTTTATCTCCACTACGGTTTCAACCAGTGGAACCCGGTCGTCTCGCCGGACCCGGCGATGGCGTACAACTCCGGCACGCAACGCTGGGAGAAGACCGTCGCCGTTCCGGGTTCCGCCACGCAACTGGATTGCGTTTTCCACAACGGCGCCGGGACGTGGGACAACAACGGGGGCCGGGATTGGCACGTGACCGTCCAGGGGGGCCAGCCGGCACGGCAATGGGTGATGGACGGCGTGCTCGATGCCGGTGCGAAGCGCGTCGCCTGGAACGGTACGCTGAGCCTCTACGCCGGCCTGATCGGCAGCGAGCTGTACGTTGCCGCCGAGGATGCCGGCGAGGGCAACGACCACTTCATTTACCTCGCCCTCCAGCCCGGGGCCCTCCGCGCCGCCAACTGGGCCAAGGCCGGCCGGATCGCCGGGTGGGACGCCTATCTCGCCGACGAGAACGACAATACGTACATCGCCTGGTTCGACACGACCGCCACGGTTCGCGCCGCCAAGAGCACCAGCCGCACCGGCGTCATGGAGGGCACGATCCTCCTCGACCAGGAATTCGGCTCGGTGCCGACGGCCGTATATCTCGCCTTCGCTCCGTTCGCCACGCCCGACGGCGGCGCGCTCATCTCGTTTGCCCAGGTTCCTGCTTCGGTCAACGCCGACGGAAACGTGGATGCCGCCGAATATGTCCGCGTGGATCTCGCTTCGCTGATCGCGGCGGCCGACTTCGACGACGACGCCGACGTGGATCTCGCCGATTTCAGCGCGTTCCAGGGCTGTTTCAACGGGCCCAACCGCGCGCCGGGGCAGACCGGCTGCGCGGCCGCCGATCTGGACGGCGACGCCGACGTGGACCTCGCCGACTTCGGCGCGTTCCAGGCCTGTTTCAACGGCCCCAACCGCCCGCCGAAATGCTGACCCTTGCAGGAGCGGTGTCCGACCCTGCTTTCGGCCGCTGCGCCGCGTTCCTCATGGTCCTCAGTTCTTCATTCCGCTCATCGCCACCCCCTGGATGAAGTACCGTTGCGCGAGGAAGAACGTGAGGATCACCGGCAGCGTCATGATCATCGACCCCGCCATGATCAGCGTGAACTGGTTCTCGCGCCCGGCCATGAAGCTGAACAGCCCCAGCGCCAGCGGGTAGAGCCGCTGGTCGTTCACGTAGATCAGCGGCGACATGAAGTCGTTCCACACGAACATGAACGTGAAGATGCCGATCGCCGCAAGCGTCGGCCTCACCAGCGGCAGCATGATATGCCAGTAAATCCGCAGGTGCCCGGCCCCGTCGATCTTCGCCGCCTCTTCGAGGTCCTTCGGGATGCCCTTCATTGCCTGCCGCAACAGGAAGACCGCGAATCCGTTGACGGCCAGGCAGTTCGGCACCCAGAGCGGCGCCAGCGTGTTGTACCACCCCAGGTACTTGTAGATCACGAACGACGGGATCATCGTGACCTGCGGCGGGATCATCAGCGTCGCCAGTACCAGCACGAAACAGAGATTCCGCCCCGGCCAGTTCAGCCGCGCGAAGGCATAGGCCGCCAAGGAGCAGCTTACGGCCGTGCCGATGACGTTGACGATGACGAGAAAGACGCTCGTCTTGAAGTACCGCCAGAATGGCACCTCGTCGAACGCCTTGCGGTAGTTTTCCGTGCCTTTGGCCCACAGCGCCTCGATCGTGCCGCTCCGCTCGACCTGGACGCGGACCTTCAGCCCCCGCAGACCGTGATCGTACTGCCGGCCGGCGGCGACCTCCTTCAGCAGGATGTAGCGTCGCGGCATCAGCCGCTGATCGTCGGGCCCGGGCAACTGGAAGTACGTCTCCCACCAGAAGTCGTCGGCGAGGTACTTCGGCGAGGCCGACCGGTACAGCTTTCCGTTCATCTCGACGAGCACCCGCATGTCGTGCCACGACTGGTCGCTGTGGAAGCTCAGCTCGATCCGCTTGAAGCCGCTCTCGGGGGCGGCGAGGTCCGCCGGCGCCTCGAACATCCGCGCGATTTCGAACACGTCGCTCTTCCGCGCGGGCACCGTCGTGTCAAAGTCGTAGTGCACCACGGCGACCGGCCGGCCGGCTTCGGTCTGCTCCTCGATTTGCGCTGGTCCGGAGACGACTTGCCAACCGTCGCTCTGCGGTCGGCCGGCGGTCAGGTCCGCGATTCGATAGTCCTGCGTTACGAGGCGGACGGTTCCGATCGCGAGATACCGGTATGCCTGTGCGAAGCTGTCGCGCACCATGTCGGCCGACAGGGCCTTTGTCACGGCCGCTTCGAACGTCGCCTTCTCGGCGATCTGCCAGGTGCTGTGCGGCAGGACGCTGAGCAGTCGCTGAAACACGCCGCGCGCCAGGGCGTCCTGGTTCTGCCGGTTCAACAGCGGCGCAGCGCGTTCGTCATGCCAGCCGCGGATCGCCTCTTCGATCGCCCGGCGCAGCGACCATTGCATCCACCTGTCCCAGGATTCCCGCGGGGCGTACTCCGGGCGCACGATCCGGGGGAACTCGCGGGTGTCGATGTACGGGCTGGCGGCGGCGGGGATCGGCCGCTGCGGCAGGATGCGGATCTGCGCCGTCTGCACTTCCTTGTCGAGCTTCCAGCTCGTTCCCACGAGCCATGCGTAGGGAAGCCCGAAAACGACGGCCCCCCCCAGCAGCACCAGGTGCAGGATCGACGATTTCCACAATGGCCGCTTACGATCAAGCATTCATCGCCCAAGCGAGCCCCGTAGGGGCGAAAGTATGCAGCCCGGGGCGTACACTCTTCCGTCGCAACTTCCGGGCAGCGTGCGCAGAATTTCTGGTTGCGGCCGCAGGCCGCCTTGGGTATGCAGCCGGGAGCGTAAGCCCCCGGAAGATCGCCGCGCCTCGGCCACGAGATCCAACGGGGCGACGGAGACATTGCGAGCAAACGGGTCCCGTCGCCCCGTTGGGGCTGAACTCCCTGGACGGGCTCCAACCAGGGGCTTGCGCCCCCGGCCACACACCGTCGCCCCTCCGGGGCTCCGACATGCCACTCGTAACCCGCTACTCATCACCCATCACCATCACGCATCGCTCATCACTGATCGCTCATTGCTCATCGCTCGCAACGCGCTACTCGCAACTCGCTACTCCCCCGCATAATGCACCCACTTCTTCGAGGTGGCCATGTTGAACAGCGTCAGCACGATCACGATAAGGAACAGAATCCACGCCATCGCCGCGCCGTAGCCCAGGCGGAAGTAGCTGAAGCACTCATCGAACAGTTTGTACACGTAGAAATACGTCGAATGGCTCGGGCTTCCGTTGGGCGTCATGATGTACGCCTGCGTGAAGATCTGAAACGTGCCGATCAGCCCCATCACCAGGTTGAACAGGATGTAGGGACTCAGCATCGGCAGTGTGATATGAAGAAACCGCCGCACCGGCCCCGCGCCGTCCAGCGCCGCCGCCTCGTACAGATGCGTCGGGATCTCCTTCAGTCCTGCCAGCCAGATGATCATGCTTGCGCCGGACGACCACAATCCCATGATGATCAGCGCGGGCTTGGCCGTCTGTTCGGTCGTCAGCCAACTGATGGGCGTTTTGATCCCGAGGCCCAGATGCGCGCTCAGCCAGTCAATCGCCCGCTCGATGCCCGTCCACTGCAAGAGCCAGTTCAGCAGTCCGTTCTGCGCGTTGAACACCCAGATCCACAACACGGACGCCGCCACAACCGGCATGATCGCCGGCAGAAAGTACAGCGTGCGGTAAACGCTCATCCCGCGGACCCGCGTGTTCAGCAGCATCGCCAGCGCCAGGCCGACGGCCATCGACAGCGGCACGCCGATCGCCATGAACAGCGTATTGCCCAGCGACTTGTAGAAGAGCGGATCGCGGCCGGGCGTCACGAGGTCGGCGTAGTTCTGCCCGCCGATGTAGACTGCGTCGGAGAGCACGTCATACCGTGTGAAGCTCATGACGGCGGAAAACAACATCGGCCCGCCGGCCAGAATCACAAACCCCGCGATCCAGGGCACCGCAAACAGCGGCCCCGTGAGCCATTCCCTCCGCATGTAACCCGGCACGCGATGGCGCGCACGATGGCGCACATACTCCATCGCGGCGAGTACGACGAGCGCGGCCAGGTACAGCCCGATCAACGGCTGCCACCGGACCGTCGGCCCCGGTGTCGGATGGTAGAAGCGGTCCAGCGCCTGCTGCACCTGCTGCGTCTCGAACGCCAGCGCCGCGGCCGGCGTCATCTTGTGGTTCCACGCGAGGTCCTGCGCCGTTGCCTGCGCGTCCCAGAGCTTCTTGCCCTCCGGCGAAACGGGCCGGAACCGCCCGTACGGCAGCATGTCGATGTGCGTCTGCATGCCGCGCCGAACGCTCTCCGGCATCGCCGGGATATCGATATACGTCGCCATCTGTTTCGCGTTCAGCGGCCTGCTGGCCATCAGTCGCGGCATGTACAGCCGCCCCTGCCCGCGCTCCCGCTGCGCGTCGTGTTCGTTCATGATCATGCCCCCCTCGACCGAAGAGAGGAACTTGATGAGCGTCCACGCCGCCTCGCGCTTCTCCGGCGGGCACGTCGACGGCAGGCAGTACGCGAACCCCGCCACCCAGGTGAAATACCGCCCGTCCTTCTGTTTGAGCCGCTCCGCCGGCACCGGCGCCGGATACGTGCCGAACTTCATGTAGCGCGCGTACCGGGCAATGTCGCGGAGGAACCAGTCCCCGTTGATGAACATGGCGATCTGCCCGATGAAGAACGGGTCCTGCGCCCCGGGCTGAAACGACTTCTTGAATGCGTTGACGTCCTGCACGCCCCCGAGCGAATCGTACACGTCGGTTGTCCACTCCAGCGCCGCGACGATCCGCGGATCATCGAGCGTGCAGCGCCGGCCGTCGGCGCTGAGGAACTCGCCGCCCCGCATCCACCCGTACATGTACAGCCAGCCGTTGCCGTGCTGCGGCTCGAATCCGACGACCTTCATGCGACCGGCATCGTCCCACCGGGAGAGACGTATGGCATAGCCGTCCTGGCTGAAGACCTTCACGTGCTGCCCCGCTCGCGTCGGCAACGCCAGATCCTTCGCCGCGTACGCGCTGCGTACCCGCAGTTCGTGCGCGGAGACGACCGCGTCGACGAGGCAGCGCGTGACGAGGCCCGATGCGGAGATATGGCTGAGCGTGTCGCCCTTCCGCACGCCGGCCGCCGTGAAGTCGCTCGACGCGCTTTGCACGCCGGCCGTCTTGCGGTCGATCGGAGCGATCCGGGCATCCGACGTGTCGATGAGCTTCCGGCAGATCTGCTCCCACGTGTCCGGCGGCGCCGGCCGTCCCTTCGCGTCGACGATCCCGTTCTGCACGAGCAGGTCCGCGTTGTAGTACAGCACCCGGTCGTCCATGTAATTCGGGATGCCGTACTGCCCGCCCCGGTAGGTGCACTCGCCCCACGTCTGCGGATAGTAATCCTCCGGACGGATGATGTAGCGCTCAAGAGACTCGATCCGCGCGCGCTGGTCGGCGATCGCCTTCGGGTCCGCCTTCCGCGCCTCCATTGCGGCGAGTTCCGTCTTCCGTTCGCGCAGGAGTTCCCGGTCTTTTTGAATCAGCGGAGTGAGGTCGAGGAACGCCCCGCGCGACGCCCACTGGCACACGGCGAAGCGGTCATACTCGACCACATCGGGCGGCACCCCGCCGGCGATCCCGCACATGAGCCGCTGCGGATTGCCCTCGCCCTCCAGGCCCGAGCGGGCGGCGCTCGATCCGAGGAGGACGCGGTATTGAGGGAATCGCTTCTCGAAGGCGTCGGCGACGGCGAGTTGGCGGCCCTCGATCGGACCGTTGAACCAGATGGTCAGTTCGATCCGGTCCTCGGGCCCTTGCTCGGCGGCCCCGGGGTAGAGCCACCAGAGCGTGGCCGCCACGACGACCAGTATGACCCCAGTGCGTATCCGTTCCATCCGGCCCTCACGACCATCATGCGAGCGTCGATGGTCGGCGTCAACCGGGGTTGGGGTTGCGGAATGCGGCGCACAGGTCCGGCGGTCTCGCTGGCCCGCGCCGGGCGCCGCCGGTATAATGACGGCTCAACGGATCCACGAGCACCTTTTTTCGACTCGCAAGGGCCGGCCCTGGAGACCTGTCATGACCACGGAAGAGTTTCTCAAACAGGAGTTCATTACCCTTCGGGAAGAGATCAAGGAGACCAAGCGCCGGATGTTTCTGGTTGTCGTCCTGGGATCGCTGCTTGTGCTGGTCGGCTCGTTCGTGGTGGAGATGACCGGTCCGGCCGCGAAGGTCCTGGACGGCGAGCGGAGCGCGCCCGTTCTGTACGGCAGCCTCGGGACGGCGGCCGTCCCGTATGTCGTGTTGCTGCTCATCCTCCTCTATGTCGCCGAGCAGAATGTGATTCTCCGCGCCGGGCGATACGTCAAGGAACACATCGAGCCGCGGATCGCCGACACGGTCGGGTGGGAGCGATGGCTCGAGTCGCAGCCGGGGCTGCGGCGGATCGACAAGGCGTTTCTCGCCAGTTTTCTGGTGATTTTCCTCATCTTCTACTGCGTCTCCGTAGGCGTGGCGGCCAACGCGCTGGCGAACGCCTTCGGCGAGGCGTGGTCCGTGCAGACGGCGACGCTCAGCCTTGTGCCGTACCTGGTCGGCGGCCTCTGGGCGCTCATCGTTGCGACGCGGCACTGGCACGCGATGACACACACGACGGACGGGCCGGCGCCCGCGCCGGGTCCGCGCGGAAGCGAAGCCCCGGCGGCCTCCTGATTGCCCGGGGTAGCTTACGGCGTGTACGGCGAGACCCGCGTCTTCGGCGTATAGAGCCAGTCTGGTTGGTTGGCCGGCACAGCGCCGCTGCGTTTGGCCTTTCGCGCGAAGTTGGCGTGGCCGTCGGCATATACCACGTTGAGCCCACCCCCCCGGTGGCGCTGCGTGGGAAGACGGCCCCACTTGTACTCCACGTTTTCCAGGAAGGGCCCGTCGCACTGGTCCGTCGTCAGGAGGTTGCACCGCTGCACCGTGGTGGCCCCGAGCGCGGCCGACGCGCCCATGTCCGCAAACATGACCACCGTGGCCGGCTGGACCACCTTGTCGATCCGGCCCTGAAGCCGTTCGCCGGCGTTCTTCGCCCCTTGCTTCCACACGGGCGTGAGGTAGCCGGGCGTCTGGGTGGACGGTGCGCCTACGATATCCTCGTTGATGCCGTAGGACAGGTAGCCGTACAGACGCGGGGGATTGCTTCCGCCCTGATCCGGATACCACACACAACTGATCTCATACTGGTCGGACGGGCACAGCAGGACCTCGAAGCGTTTCAGCAGGTTCCGGTTGATGAGCCGTTCGTGGGTTGCGTCGGCGATGCTGAATACGCCCCAGTCGGTGTTCTTCTTCAGGTTTCGAACCTGCATCTCCTGCAGCAGGATGACCGGCCAGGCCAGCAGTTCGTGCGTCAGGGGGTTTGCGTACTTAAAGATCTTGCAGTCCCAATCCACGAGGCGCACGCCGGGGCTCACGCTGGTCACGAGCTGGAAGCGATTGCCGTTGTTCATGACGAACATCTGCATCGCGGTGCTCATCTCGCGCATGTTCGCCATGCACTTGATGCTCTTGGCCTGGTCGCGGGCGCGGGACAGGGATGGCAGAAGGATCGAGACGAGCAGCGCGATGATGGCGACGACAACCAGCAACTCGATGAGCGTGAACGCACGGCCAGGGGTGGTTCGTGTGCCTGTCGCAGGGCCCGGTCGGCACGGATGATCCGATCTTTGCTTGCTCATGGCCTGCCGCCTCAGCTCCGGCTGAGCCTCCAGATCGGCGGGACGTGCCCGAGGCATACGCCCCGCCTGCGCCCCCAATCATCCTACGATATGCCGCACGTATCTCAACCGGGCACTTGGCCCGCGACGAGATACGGAGAGCGGACTCGCTCCAGTCCTCGGTAAAACGTTTTACCCGCCAACAGGCAAGATGTCAAGGCCGTCTCCGATCTTTTCTTCGGCCCGACGGGCAGGGGCACATCCGCTGGCGGCTACCATCGGCCGGCCGGATGCCCTTGCGGTTATCCCCCAGAGCTTCCGGCACGATGCGGCTACCAGGCTGGTCGCCCATTGGCGCGCCGCGGTGGCCGGTCCGCGTGCTTCCCGGGCGGACACGATGCGCGGGGCGGCGGTTACTCCCGCGGCACGAGGATCGTCCCGGAGCGGGGCGGCAGTATAAGGCGGAGCTTGCCCGCTTCGGCTCGCGCGGCGACGGGGGCCTCCGGGAGCAGCCTGACGCACGGGCGCCCGGCGGCAGAGGCCGGCGCAGTCGCTACGGCAGCGGCACATGGGGATGCCGCGGGGCCGGACGACGGCACGAGCCGCGCGGTCTTCGGCGAGAGGAGATCGACGAATGCCGTGCCGTCGGGGACGTCGGTCGGGATGGCCGCGCTTTGATCCTTGTCGCTGTTGTTGATGGCGACCAGGACGCGTTGCGAGCCGAGCGAGCGGACGTACGCGAAGGTGTCGGCGGCGTCGTCCGCCAGGACGAACCTCAACTCGCCGACGCGCAATGCCGGGTACGTGCAACGGATCGCGATGAGGCGGCGGTAGTGCTCGAGCATATCTTCGCGGACGTGCTCGGCGGGGTCATCGTAGGGTTCGAGGTCCTTCCAGACCATCGGCTTGCGGCAGTGCGGATCGTCGGCGCCCCACATCCCGACTTCGTCGCCGTACCAGATCATCGGCGCGCCGACAAACGTGAACTGCACCACGTGGGCGAGTTTCACCCGGCGGTATTCGTCGTCGGTCGGCGCGCGGAGGTCGTACTTCGGGTTGTTGTCCTGCACGCGGTTGGCTTCGTCGAACGGCAGGTCCGGGTTGGCCATCATGGAGGCGAAGCGGTCGGTGTCGTGGCTGTCGAGGAGGTTCTGCACGACGAGGCTCGCCTGCGTCGGATACCACATCACGAGGTCGGCCATCGACTCCGCGAACTGCGAAGCCGTGATCGCCGTCTTGCGGTTGACGAAGAAGCGCTGCATCCGCTTGGCGAACTCGTAGTTCATGACGGCGTCGAACTGATCTCCCGAAAGCCACTCGTGGGCTTCGCTCCAGATCTCGGCGGTGAGGTAGGCGTCGGGGTTGATCGACTTCACGAGCTTTCGCCACTCGCGCCAGAACGGGGCCGGGATGAGGTTGGCGACGTCGAGCCGCCAGCCGTCGATGCCATCGGAGGGGTCGCCGTCGCCGTTCGGGTCCATCCATCGGCGCGTCACGGCGAAGATGTGATCGCGGACGCCGGGGGCGAGGCCGCTCGCGTCGCGGCGGAAGTTCGGCAGCGAGCCGTTGTCGCCGTCCCAGGCGCGCCACTTGATCGGCGGGCCCCAGTCGGCGATGTCGAACCAGTCGGCGTAGCGGGAGTTGCGGCCGTTCCGGAGCACGTCCTGAAAGGCGTAGTGTCCCCGGCCGACGTGGTTGAACGATACATCGAGGATGACGCGGAAGCCCTGGCGGTGGGCCTCGGCGAGGAAGTCGAGGAAGAGCCGATCGCTGGCGGACCACTGCCAGGTGGCCGGATCGTCCGTCTCGCCGGAGATTCGTGAGAGTGAACCTTTCACGCCGTAGGAGTCGTCGATGTGGCGGTAGTCGCTCGCGTCGTACTTGTGCTCGGACTCGGCGGCGAACACCGGCAGGAGGTAGAGCGCGTTGACGCCGAGGTCGCGCAGGTACGGGAGCTTCTCTCGCAGGCCGGCGATGTCGCCGCCGTAGCGGCGGAACCAGATGTAGCGGTAATACGCGCTGGTGCCGTTGCGCGGGTCGATCTCCGCCTCTTTACCGAAGGGCTTGAGCCAGTTCCAGGTCCAGGGCACTCGCGGCGAGGGGTCGTTCGTCGGGTCGCCGTTGCGGAAGCGCGAGACGAGGATCTCGTACCAGACGGCGTGCCGCGCCCACTCGGGGGTGCGGAACGACGGGCGGAGGGGTCGGCGGAACTCCGCTGGCCGCGTTCCGGGCGGCGGCAGTGTCGCGACGGCGCGGCCGTCCCGGGCCTCGAAGACGTACTGGAATCCCCCGTCGGTCACTGGCGGATCGGCCACACGCACCGCCCAGTAGTCGAAGCCGTATTGCGTGTGGACCTTCTGCATCGGCCAGCGATGAAGTGAAGGGTTCCGGGTTCCGGGTTCCGGGTTGGGGGCGGCGGTGGCGATCAGGGCGACCTGCTGCACGTCGTTGGCGAGCGTACGGCAGCGGACCTCGATCAGGTCGTCGCCGATCACGTTGAAATAGCTCACCTGAGTAGGGTCGTGAAAGAAGGCGTCGGCCTGGATGTGGTTCGGCCGGGGCGGGCCGTAGTCCTCGCCGTGCGGTCCGACGAAGACGCCGGAGTTGTAGCCCTCGTGCCCGTCGGAGATCCGCCATCGCGGGTCGGCCTTGGGGTCCTCTCGCCAGAGCAGGCCGTTGACGACGAACTTGTACTGATGCAGGCCCTCCGGCAACCGCAGCACGGCGCAGAATTCGCCGTCAGCGGTTTCGGTCATGGGTGCGGCGCTCGGGCTCCAGCCGTTGAAGCTGCCGGCGATCGCGACCTCGCGCACCGGCGTGTCTGCGGGCAGCCCGGCATCGTCAGCAAGCCGATAGCAGAACGCCGTCCAGGTGCCTTCGTCGATCGTCAGCTTGCGTGTCTGCGGATCGAAAACCGCCGCGTAGCTTCGGCCGGGGCGCAACTCGGCTTCACAGGTCGCCATCGGGCTGCCCGTCCCGGCCAGTGCGTGAACGCAGAGCGTGTAGCGTCCGGGCCTGCCCACGGTCAGCACGCGGGCGAGGCGGCCGTCTTCCACGGGAACCATCATGCCGCCGGCGTCCGCCGACCGAGGTGGGGACGCAGGCGGAATCGGGACCGCCTCGACGCGGTAGCCGGGGCGGGCGTTGACTTCCAGCATGCGGGGTTCGCCGGGGCCGCCGTCGCTGACGGTCAGAGTTATATGGTAGACGTTGGGCATAGGAAACGTGATCCGTGTGCGAGGCCGATCGGATTCAGCGGTCTCGATCACCGCGCGGACGGGATCGGAATCCGCCTGTTGCCAGCGGTACGATTCGATGCGTTTTCCCTCGGGGGCGCGGCTGGCGGCCCCGTCGAGCCATTGGGGAATGCCGACGTAGCCCCCGCCCCGCAGAACGGGCACGGCCAGCGGCCTGGTGAGTCCGACCTCCTGGCAGGCCCAGCGGTTGTGTACGGTGTCGGCAAGGAGGCGATACGGCCCGGGGCGAAGGATCCGCAGTTGGAGATTGCCGCCGGTGCGCGAGAGGCGGCCGTCGCCACCGTTTCCCCAGCTTGTCGTCCAGTTCCCATCCGCGACGATCTTGAGTTCGTACGCGCCGACATCGAAGAAGCGTTCGAGCGTGCAGGTGCCGTCGGGCCGACGCGTCATGACGGTCGCGGGGTCGTCGGGGCGCCAATGGTTGAACGTGCCGGCGACATGCAGGACGGGTTCGGCCGAGACAACGCGGAGGATGGTGAGACAGGCGATCGCGGCGGGGAAAAGATGCGCGAGACGCAGGTACGCGGGGGCGCGCGGACACGGGGGACCTTGCGATGTCAACGGGGCGGCGGTGGCGCGGTGGACTCCCGGGTCACCAGCTCGACCGGCAGGATTTCGTGGCACTGTTTCACCTTGCGCCGGATGAGGTCGATCATGCATTGCGCGGATCGCTTGCCCAGATCGTAGAGGGGCGTGCGTACGGTGGTCAACGGCGGGGTCACGAAGGCGGCCTGATGGATGTCGTCGCAGCCGATGACGCTGACGTCGTCCGGGACGCGTCTGCCGAGCTGATGCAGGCGACGGATGGCGCCGATGGCCATCTTGTCGTTTCCGGCGAAGATGGCCGTCAGCCGCGGCTCGCGTCGGAGCAGTTCCTCGGCGGCGGCGCCGCCTCCCTCTTCGGTATACAGGCCGTCCGCGACGAGATCGTCGGAGATCGCGGTACCGAGCTGCCGGCAGGTTTCGACGAAGGCGTTGCGGGCGTCCATGGCGGTCTGGACCTCGATGGCGCCGCGGATCATGCCGATTCGTCTGTGACCGAGCCCGCAGAGATGACGGGCGGCGAGGCGGGCCGCGGCGGCGTAGTCGCAGACGACATAGTCGAGGCGTTCCTGCGCGAAGTAGTTGTTCACGATGAGCACGGGATACTGGCGGGCGGCCAGGTCGTGCAGGAAGCGATGCTGTTCATGGGCGCCGACGAACAGCAGGCCGTCGATGAAACACTGATCGAAGAGCTCGATGTATTTCCGCTGGCGGACGAAGCCGGCGGTGGCGACCTCGAGGAGGATCTTGTAGCCGAGGCGGCTGGCCTCGTCGTAGATGCCGCTGATCAACTCGCCGAAGTAGACGTCGGCGAAGGCGTGTTTCAGGCCGGGCACGAGGATCGCCAGGATGTGGCTGCGGCGGTTCTGCAGACCCTGCGCCAGTCGGTTGGGGCGGTAGCCCAGGCGGTCGATCGTGGCCAGGACCCGACGGCGGGTAGCTTCGCTGATCCGCTGGTCGCTCTTATTGAGGATGAGTGAGACCGTCGTCAGCGAGACGCCGCTTTCCCGCGCCACCTCACGGATGCTGACGGGTCGAACGCGTATTGTTGGATCAGTTGCCATGTTCCTCGATTTCCGCCTTATCACACCTGACGGCACCGTATATCATTACTGAGAAACTAATTACATATCCACTGCCAGAGCGATTCCCAAGTGGCCCGTCGCGGGCCGTTGCGCCGGAGTTCCCGACTGGGCATCGGGAACTTCTTTGTCGGGCAGTACCGATTTCTTACTTGACACGGGCCGCATCGCGCGGTAAAACATTTTACTAGATCATATTCCGCGGACATGCGGAGATCAAGTTGCTCGGGCTGATTCGGCCGCGAATCGTGCGACGTCGGTCGATCCGTTAGAATAGAATCAACAAGCGAGGG
>Ga0272448_1004685_pt1 | contig 15465 bp, 11 predicted proteins | sample YNPCB0191_FD_202220 | JGI IMG/M metagenome (GOLD analysis project Ga0272448, IMG submission 202220) | Hot spring sediment microbial communities from Yellowstone National Park, WY, United States - YNP-CB-019-1 | ecosystem: Environmental > Aquatic > Thermal springs > Hot (42-90C) > Sediment...
AGATCATCATTCCCCACGCTTTCGGATGTTTTGAAGACGCCGAAGAATCATTTCGTCCGGCAACCCAGGGCATCGCGTCGAACAGCGTACTGCTTCACAATAACGGCTTGCCAAGTCTGGGTAATATAGAAGTTGTTCTGAATTGAGATTGGGATACATCGCTGCTAGTAGATCGACTAGCCGTTTTTCAAATTGTTCTGGAGAAAGACCGCATCCGTACAATTTCAATTCTTCTTCGAGTTTCATCGGACTCATCGGTTTGCTCCTTTTGGGCAGATAGGAAGACCTTACCAATTACACCAAACCATTTCTTGTTGATACTGTTTTTTGCGACGAGTGGATGCGTGATTGGCAATGGAAAAGCGGAAGCATCTCCAGTGGGATAATTTTTGTTCATACAGCGGACAGGCATATCCACTAAGAACCACTTTGGCACGACATCGGCAAAGGCGATCCAAAAGACGTTCATGGTCTTGTTCTGAATAGGAGTGCAAGTACGACTGGGGATACCGGACCGTTTGGGGGTGATAAGGGGGATCACAATAAAAGAGCGTTTTGGGACTGTCCCACCGGTCGATGACTTCCAAGGCATCCCGACAAAGGATTTGAACACGTCGAAATCGCTCCACAATTTGAGGAAGAACTTCGTCGATAGCCGAAAGAAAACCGCTGACCACGTCGGCCATACCTCGACGGGTTCGCTGCAGGCTGTAAGAGAACGATTCTCCGCGTCCGGCCAACGACATCCGCCATCGGACAAAATCCCGCCGAGCGGCTTCGATCTCATCTTCTGGGGGTGGCTGGCAAACAGCTTGTTGCCATTCCATTTCTGCGTAAGGGGTTAAGGCTAATCGTCGTTGAAACTCTTGGGGCTGATCCCGCAAGACCCGAAACAGCCTCACAATCCGTCCGTCCAGATCGTTATAGACTTCCACCGGGGACGGGGGTTTATTGAGAAGGACCGAGGCGGCCCCGCCGAACGGTTCGACGTAAACCTGATGCGGCGGAAACAGAGCGATGATTTTGGGGGCCAAGTAGTATTTGCCGCCAAACCATTTGACTATGGGCCGAATCATGGGAAGTGTATCCGAGCGACGATTCCCTGCCAACCCTAGCACACAAAAGGTGGATCCGGGGAGCTGTGCTCTGCCAACCCCAACAGAAGCATTCAGGACTATTTTAGAATCTCCACCTGTTGGGCGCAAGAGCACGTGGGGACGATGGGCGATTTTGTACGTCTTGACTTTCTCCCCCATCTAGAGATGGTGTTTCCTTTCTCTTTCTATATTTTGTGGCGTTCTCTCAAAACCCCCAACATTTTGTATTCTCGGACACTTGGGTGCGTGTGACAAAGGTAAGGGGCTATTGACCTAGGAAACCCCACTCCAGCGGGGTTTTTTATTAGAATTTTAGCCCTACTTTTGGGGGGCGGGTTAGGTTAGAGCGCGTCCCTGATAAGGACGAGGTCTGAGGTTCGAATCCTCATGCGCCCACTAGGGATACCTATTCGATTCCTATGGGACTTTTATTCTATTCTATCCCTTCTTCTATCCCCAGGGGTTACAATCTCTCCCTCTCCGGCGTAACTCGGAAGCCCACCAGACCGATCGAACGAAAAAATCTTGTAACATTTTAGCCGAATGAAGCAACTCGCCGCTCCCCCGGCGGGCTAAACCCAGCCTGTCATTCCCGCGCAAGCGGCAGTCCAGGATTTACGCCTCTGGCCTGGCCGTCGAGAGTCCGGCTGAGGGGTGTCACCGCCGCGAGAGCGGCAATCCAGAAAGTGTCATTCCTGCGGAAGCAGGAATCCAGAAAGGAGTAAAACTCCCTATTGTCTGGGTACCTGCCTGCGTGGGAATAAGCCTGGATTCCCGCTTGCGCGGCAGTGACATTTGAGGGAGGTTCTAGCCAAAATTGCCGCAGCTTCATTCGACTAATTTGACTGTATCTACCCGGCCAAGCCCCTACAACTTGTAGGGGGTAAGAATCGGCCAAACCCAACAGATTGTGGTAATTACTTCCGGTAGATACAGTCAAACTAAAATGTTACAATATTGCCACTCTAAAATAAAAACCCCGCCGTTTGCAGCTAGCAGGCAAAACGGCGGGGCCGGAACAGAGAAGAGGCCAAAAGGGGAAAGGGAAAGATGACTAATATAAGGACTTTTTTCCGGATATTCCCCCCAGGCTTAGCAAGGCTCTGTTCGTTCAGGTAGGCGTGGGAAGGGGTCCTCCTTTTTACGCAAAGAGCCACCGCCCCGAATGCTTTTTGGGTATCCGGAGGATTTCAGGATGGCTGCTTTCGCACGAATGGTTCTCAGGAAACCCGTGGTAACCCACGGGGGGACCGAAAAACCAATCCCCGCACCCAAGTTCTTGGTGAACCCTTTTGGCACATGCTTCCCTAAGACCAAGTATCTATCATACTTGTTTTTTTGGGGAATGTCTAGTCCGGGTAGGGAGTCGAAAATTTTCGGAATGGAGTTTTTGGAGAAAAGAGCTCCCGCACGGAACTTTAGGATAGGAACTCTTTCCCCTATAGGAACGGGGGGGCGAAGAGGTTCTATGCCCGAAGGGGCTGGTTTTTTGAGGTGAGGTACGACCGTTCGGGGGGGCCATCCATGGACGGCCCCCGCAGAGGGGTATTTGTCTGGTTAGCGAAGAATCATTGGGCGTTGCATCAGGCAGGACCAACCGAGGTATCCTTCGGGTCGGTGGATGGTGTATAACCGGCAGGGGCGAATTTGGAGACTTTGGAACAGCCGGCCCAATTCCACTCGGATATTCTGTTCGGAGACTTGAGGGGACTCATCTTGGATGGTCGGATCTGGGGCAGCGGCCAAGGTGAGATAATAGGAACCGGGTTGGGTAATCCGCCAAAGGAGATCGAGAAACTTTTCCAAATCGGCAAGACGGGCGTAATGGTAAAAGCCGTTATCATAGATTAACTCGAACGGCCCACAATGCCGACCAAAACTATAAATATCCTCTAGCACAAAGCGGATCAGGGCGCCGCAGCGGTGCGCCCGAGAGCGTGCCCGTTCGATGGCAATGGGCGAGTTTTCCACCGCCGTGACTTCAAAGCCCCGTTGGGCGAGTAAAACGGCATCGGCGCCGGTGCCGCAACCGATTTCCAGGACCCGACACGGTTTCAGGACGCCCTCGTCCAAAATTCGCAGAAGTTCCCTAGCCGGTCCGGGCGACTCCCAAGGGGGAGTGCCCATTTGGTACAAGGCATCCCAATTCGGCAAAGGAGATTTTCGGGTTCGCATGGTCCGTCGTCTTATAGGCGGTTCGGAAAATGATGGACTCATAGAGCCTTGGCCCCTTTCCGAGGGTGGGTGTTATTTTGTCTTTCTTGTTTAGTCTGGTGAGGACAAATGGACCGCGGCGGAAAATAACCATCCCCCCTTAGGCCGATGGAAGGCCCAAATGGCCCGTGGGCTTTTTATGAAATGTCGGAAAGATGCACGCCCCTTGAAACTTTCATCCGCTAAGGACGAGCCCTGATCTTCCCAGAAATCTTTTACCAGATGCGCAATAACCCCTTGAAAACCCTCATCCGCTAAGGACGAGGGCTGATCGGCTCCTGGATTGCCCCTGCTGGAGTTTTCCCAAAGCCAAAGGAGTTCCACCGAAGACTTCCCCGCCCCTGCCCAGGATGCGCAAGTTCTTCGACTGCGGATGGCAGGTGCGAATAGGGGTAAAATGCCAATCTGCCTGGCAGGTCTCCCGAGGCATAAAAACTCGCCTTGGCGACCACTTGGCCAAGCATCTTTTCTATCGTAAAACGGAAAAAAACCGAAAGTCAACAGGCAACCGGCGGAAAATGGGGGCGGTTTTGCCTATTTCCCTTGGTTTAGTTTTTGGGATGGGGGAATCCGTGGCCCGCCCAGATGCCGTGATGGCTAGAAAGATTGCGACGAGATATTTCGGACGGTTGGCTGTCCCTGCCCGGCCTCTTTGGGAAAAGATCGGTTGGTGGGGTGGCCGAGGCGGGGAGAGAAAACTGCGGGCAGAGAATTGCTTGCCCAAGGGAGAATGACCGTTCCTATGGGAAATTTCCAGGAGGAAGACACAGACGGATGGCGGCGGATCAGCAGTTTGACGATGTGCGGATGCGGGGTTTTGCCCGCCGAACTCCGGTGGCGGAGGTCTGGGCCTGGCTGGAGGCGCATGTGGCGCCGTTGGAAGGCAAAAAAACGCCTTTAACCGAGGCCGCCGGGCGGGTCCTGGCGCAGGAAGTCGTCAGTCCTAGGAATGTCCCGCCTTTTGTCCGGGCGATGATGGATGGCTATGCGGTGCGGGCTGCGGATACGCTGGGGGCCTCGGCGTACAATCCGATTCGGCTGCTGGCGGCAGGCCAAGCTGGGCCGGGCCGACCCTTTTCCCATCCCTTACTTCCAGGCCAAGCCGTCCAGATTATGACCGGCGCCCCTCTGCCCCTGGAGGCCGATGCGGTTTTGCCGGCCGAAATGGCCGAACAGCAGGGGGATGCCGTGCTTGCTCTAGGGGAAGTTTCTCCCGGAAAACACGTAGCCCCCATCGGCGAGGATATTGCCCAGGGGGTACAAGTGTTCCAGGCAGGGCGATTGCTTCGGCCTCAGGATGTGGGCGTTTTGGCCTCCTTGGGATTGTCGGAAGTGGTCGTCGTGCGTCGGCCTCGGGTCCGAATCATTACGACCGGTGATGAGCTGTTGCCTGCCGGGGCTGCCTGGCAACCGGATCATATTTACGACGCCAACGGCCCGATGCTTCAAGCTCTGGTGCGTCGAGATGGTGGAATGCCGGAGTTTTGCGGGATCATTCCGGATCGACCGGAAGCGATTTTAGAGGCCTTGAGGAGACCGGCCCATTCCACCTGTTGGGGAGCAGGGCAGGAACTGGCAGTGGGTGCCGCCGCAGGTTCCCCCACCGCTCAGAAGCCGGATGTGGTATTGATTTCCGGCGGTTCCAGCGTGGGCCAGGAGGACCATGCGCCTCGACTTGTGGCTGAGCATGGCCGATTGATCTTCCATGGTTTAGCGATGCGGCCGAGCAGTCCCACCGGCATAGGCCTGTGGGAAGACCGCTTGGTCTTTCTGTTGCCGGGAAATCCGGTTTCCTGTTTGTGTGCTTATGATTTTTTTGCTGGTCGGGCCGTTCGTGGGTTAGGGGGCCGGAACATGGATTGGCCTTATCGTCGGCTGACCGCCCCTCTGGCTCGCAAGGTCAGTTCCATGATCGGCCGACTGGATTACCTCCGAGTCCGATTGATCGAGGGCCAAGTGGAACCGTTGAGCATCAGCGGGGCTGGAGTCCTGACGACCACGACCCGCGCTGACGGATTTGTCCTGATTCCTCCCGAAAGCGAAGGATACCCTGCCGGTGCCCTGGTGGAAGTGTTTTTATATGACGGATGAGCCTTAGGTGGGCAGAAAAGAAGTCGGCTTTGGTCTATTTGGGTAGCTTGAAGGCCCGTTTTGCTCCGGAAACCGATCTGCGATGGATGAGACGGAGATTTTTCCCCGAACAAGAGCAGTGCGGCTGATTTTAGCCAGTCGATCGCCTCGGCGGCGGGAGCTTTTGGCCGAGGCCGGTTATCAGTTCGAGGTGATCCTCCCCTCCGAAGAGGTGGAAGCAACGGGGCAGGAACTTGCCCGGGATGAATCCCCCGCCGACTTGGCGGCCCGGTTGGCTCGGCAAAAGGCGGCCGATGTCGTCCAACGCTTGGCCGACATGGGACTGCCCTCCGGTCGCTCGCTAAAACCCACCGGATCGCCGAACCCCTCTCCTGTTACCCCCAAAGAAACCGCTCTTCCCCATGCGATTGTGATTGGGGGCGATACGGTGGTGGAATGTCGAGGACAGATTCTCGGCAAACCGACCGATCGAGAGCACGCCCGGCAAATTCTCCAGACGTTGAGCGGCCAGGAACATCGGGTCTATACGGGGCTGTGCCTCTGGCCGGTCCCAGGAGGCCAACCTAGGGTGCAGACCGCTGTGAGCCGACTCCGTATGGACCCTCTCCGGCCAGACCAACTGGAAGAATATCTCCACAGCGGTCAATGGGAAGGAAAAGCGGGGGCGTTTGGGTATCAGGATCGGCTCGGCTGGGTCCATCTGCTCGAAGGCAGCGAATCGAATGTGGTGGGACTGCCTCTGGAACTTTTGGCCCGGATGTTGGCCGAGATTTCTGGGAGTCCCATTCCGTAACAGGGACGGATTGCAGCGGAGCAGACTAAACCAGCCCCCGCTTTTCTGGTAAAAATAAGAATTTTCGTAACATTTTAGCCGAATGCAGGAGTCTATGTGTCACTGCCTGCGCAAGCAGCAGTCCAGGCTTGTTCCCGCGCAAGCGGGAATCCAGGCAATAGGGAGTTTTACTCCTTTCTAGACTGCTGCTTACGCAGGAAGGACACTTTCTGGACTGCCGCTCTGGCGGCAGGGACACCCCTCAGCCAGCTTCGCTCTGGAGCCGGCCTCTCGACGGCCAGGGGAGAGGTGAATTGCTCCGTTCGGCTAAAGTGTTACAAAATAAGAATCTTCTGGAATAGGACTCGAAAAACTGGACTTCCTTCTTGGAAAAGAAAGCGGCGGCGATGTGTCTGACGGTGGTGGTTGGTCGGCAAGCTACGGTGGATGGGTCGGTGCTGGTTGGCCATAATGAGGAAAACGAAGGTCCCTATTTCGTGAATTTCCGGCGCGTCCATGCTCAGCAACTTTCCACGCCTTGTCTGCTGGAGCGGCGGAGGGCGTGGCCGAAGGAACTCCAGCAACCCCGATATGGCTTCTTGTGGAGCCAGATTCCCGGACGAGAATATAGCGATAATTATCTCAACGACGCAGGCGTGGTCATTGTAAGCAACGGTTGTCCCAGTCGAGAAGATGATCTAGAAACCCTTATCGAGCGGAACGAAATCCAACAGGAGGGGATCGGCGGCCTTTTGCGGCGGTTGGCGGCCGAACAGGCCTCCTCCGCCCGACACGCCGTGGATTTGATCGCTCAATGGGTCGAACAGTTCGGCTATCGGGACTCTGGACGAACCTATGTAGCGGCCGATCCCCAAGAGGCCTGGATTGTGGCGGTGGTGCGAGGCCGACATTGGTTGGCCTGTCGAGTCCCCGATGAGGCCGCTGTGGTTGTCCCCAACGTCTTTCTCTTCGACCAGATTCCTACCGACGCTGTGGGCGGCGTCGGGAAAAAGCCCCCCATTGTAGTTCCGCAGCCGCCAGGGTTGCCGATCTCTCCTTCGCCCACCCCAAACGATCTTCCAGCGGGGGCCTTGGTGCGGCATTCGGCAGATCTGCTCGCTTATGCGATCCAGCGGGGCTGGTACAATCCTGCCTCCGGCAAGCCGTTCTCATTCCGAGAGGCTTATCAATCCGCGGAGCGGAATCGGCCGGATGTCCGCCAATGGTGGGGCCAGCAGGTGTTGCTTCAGGGGGCCCACTCCGAATCTTTTGGGGCCGATGCGAAAGCATCCGCCAAAGATTTTGCCTCCTGGACAACGCCGCTGCCGTGGTATGTGGTTCCTCCGCGGAAACTCTCGATCCAGGATGTTGCGGCGATTTTATGCAATCAGGAGGGCCCCCGGTCTCTTTTCCATCCGGCCACCCAGGAGACCGCCGTGTTCCAACTCCGCTCCGATCTGCCCACGCCAATCGGATGTGTGTATTGGCGCACGGTGGGCCGACCTGACGGAAGCCCGCTGCTGCCCTGGTATATCGGAGTGCAAGAAACGCCGATGGAGTATTGTCATCCGGCTTTTCGCAACCAGCTAGAAGTCTGGAACCCCACGGAACCGTTGGCCGAGGATATTTTCCAACCCGATCCCCGCTTGGTTTGGTGGAAATTCCAGGAATTAAGAAAAGTGGCGAATTCTTCCGGCGAAAAAGCGATCCAGATGGTCCGTTCTGCTTGGACGGAAATGCAGCAGCGGCTTTGGCGGCAACAGCCGGAAACCGAACATCAACTCCTCTCCGAGTGGCTCAGGAACCCAGAGTCCGGCTGCCAACAGATGACGTCCTATTGTCAGGTTCAATCCGAGACGGCCAGCCGAGAGGTGCAGCGCCTTTTAAGGCAGTTGGCGGAGCAAGGTCTTTCTGGCCAGGCCGGGGATGGCAGGGCAGGGACAGAAAAGGCAAAGGGGGCGGCGTGTTGGGCGGCCAGAACGGAGGGACCTACGGGAGATATCCCTGAGCGGCCGGGGGCGACGCCCCCGTGGCGTCGCCCCGGCCCTCAGTGATGGGCCTCATCGTTCACTGCTTGCCGGGGCGGCTGACCCAGAGACCGCCTGCCCAGCAACAGCGTTGTTCCTACCCAGGAGGGAGGGTAGCGCCGGAGCTCCCGCAAACTCCGGACGGGCGACAAGGCCCTAAAAAACTGGTCCCTTCGTCGATCTTTCCGGCAACATCTTTCCTGCTTTGTTTGCCTCGGGCGGGTTGCCTTATCCGCCCAAGGGAAGTTCCTCCGGATAAAGGCTCTCTAAACAAAACTGAACTACCCGGCGATCATCCCCATCGGAAGATTTCCTCCCCGGAACAGGAGAATACGTGCGGAGGCGGCTGAGGATCAAAACGCAATCTCCCGCTTCGGCTTGCTGGAGGGCTGTCCAGATCGCTTCCCCTCGGTCAGGCGTCCAAAGGGCTTGTTGGCCGGCAGGAAACCGGTCTAGGATTTTCTGCACTCCGTTGGGCGGTTTCTTCGGGGATGTTCCCTGGGTGGGTTCTTCTGGGGTCAACAGGAGTCGGTCCACATACTGCGGCAGAAGTTGGGCGAACAGGGCGGTTTTTTTCCGTTGCCCCGGCCCTAGCCCGGCCACACACCACAACCGCCCTTGGCACAACCCCTTGAGCGTCCGGAGGTTCTGCCGAAGCCACAGGCCGGATCGGGGCGCATCCAGAAACACTCCAAACGGCTGCCCCTGTTCGATCCGTTCCAAATGCCCCGGCACACTCTCGACCGATTCCAGCCCACGAATCACATCCGTCAAATCCATTCCATACGCTAAACCAACCGCCGCTGCCAAAAGACAATCTACTCGATGTTCTTGGCCAATCCGGCGGGTCCGAACCGGCGTTACGTCGGCCCCGGCTTGCAAGAGGAAAGTTTGCTCGGCTAACTGCTGTTCCACAAGGTGGGCGGTGATCTCGGCCATTTGCCGGATCCCAACAGTCAATACCGGACCTTCTAAAAACCGCAGACATTCGACCGAAATCGGATCATCGGCCGACAGCACTGTTAATCCTTCTGCGGTCAAATATCGGAAAAGCCGGTCCCGAAGGGCGGCCACCAGCGGATCATAGCACGCTGCCGCCTCGGATTCTGATGCGGTTGGTCTGCCACTTTCTGCGGATGGGGCAGAGAATCTGGCAAATGGGCTATTTTTGAGGGGGGGTGAGGTTTTTGGTTTCCGGCCAAAAGGAGTTAGGCAAACCCCATCCAAGTCCATGCCCGCGAGATATTTCTCGGCCAAAGCCCCGGACGAGACCTCCACCACCGCATGGGTGCACTGGTGGGAGAGCATCCGAACCAATTGGCTGGCGAGCATCTCAGGGCCAGAGATATTTTCTCCGGCGGAAAGCCAATGTTTTCCGTCGAAGCTGCCCAGGCGGCTCAGGAGCCCTGGCCGATAGCCTGCCTCGGCTAAAATCCGTCTTAAAAGCCAGCAGGTGGGCGTTACGCCCAGATGGCCCATGACGGCGATGACTTTTAGTCTTTTGCTTGGGTGGCCTGCCAGAGCCTGACAAATGCGCCCCCACGCTTCCCGGACATCCGGGGTCAGGACTTGAGGGATCGGCAATCCGGGCAAGGGGTGTTCGGCCACCACCGCAGTCGCTCCCCGGGCGATGGCCAGAGCAATCTCCTCCGGCAGAATTCCCCTCCTCTCTGAGGAGATTTCACCCCCAGTTTGGATTTCTTTTGGATTGGATCGAGGGGGCATCCGGAGTGTTTTTTTCCGGCCAGGCACGGCGACCCACACATCCCCAGGCCGAACCTGCCGAGGATCACGCACACACCGATGCACGAGCAGGTCTTGGATGCCGATCCACTCGGCTTCGGGCAGCAGTTGGCGGAGCTGAAGCCCACCTGTTACGACCAAAGGAAGCGACACCACGGGGCCTCCTTGCCCATTCCAGTTTCGCACCCACAAAAGTGGGGGCAGACGCCTCCCAATGATTGGGATTCCATGCGCATTTCGGGCTGAGTCAAACGAGAACTCCTTCCGAAAGTTCCCTCCTTTGACGGAAGGGCCTCTGCTGGAAGTTTCTCTCTGGTCCAGCCGCATGGTCCCCAAAGCATCCATGCCGGGACCGAACAACCCCCACTCGGGTCTTCCTGCTTCTTTCCGTGGGGGACTTCAATCAACCGGGGAGATTTTCGCAGTTTTGGCTTGATTGTCAAGGCCGAAAATCCCAAGGGGACTCCCCCCTAGAAGGGCATCCGCTTCCACCTCGAAGAATCCTCGGTATGGAACTAGAAGGAGGCTGCCAAAAGAAAAGTTCCCACCGGAGATGCCCCCTTGGCCGGCCGAGAGGCTCAAAACTCCAGGTCATAAAGCCGATAGGTCTTGGTGCGGATGGCCCCCCCTTTTTCTAAGCTGCCGCGGGAGAGCAGATTCGATTCCAAGACCCAGGAAAACTCCACCTCTTCCATCCCCCACTCCATCCCACGAGGAACCAGTCCGTTCAGCAACACCATGCCGACGCCCAGTCGCTGGTACTCCGGGACCACATTGGTACTGATCAGCCGCATCGCCTTGATGGCCCGTTTATTCCACAAGAGCCGGATAAATCCAAACGGGAACAGTCGGCCATTGATAGCCCGGATGCGGGGGTTGTAATCCAGCAGGCCGAAGGTGGCGCCGACCAACTTTCCGTCGATTTCCGCACCCAAGGCCAAATGGGGTACAATCAGCCAGCGGAGTCCGGCCGCCACATGCCGAATCTCCTCCTTACTCATGGGGACAAATCCCCAGGTAGCCACCAAAGAACGGTTATAGACCTCTAAGAAGGCTTCCACATCTTCGAGGAATCGTTTCGGATTGAGTTCTCGGACAGTGATATTCATCCGTTTACGTATTTGGTCGCAGATAGGTTGGAGTTTGGCCTGGACGGCCGGGAGCATGTCGCGTTTGCCCCAATAGGCGTAGAGGTCCTGGGTTTTTTCCAAGCCGCAGGCCAGGAGGAGTTTTTCGTAATAGGGAGGGTTGTAGGTCATCATAAAGAAAGGAGAAGACTGGAAGCCCTCCACCAAGGTTCCCAAAGTGTAATTGAGGGAAGGATTGGTAGGCCCGCGCAAGGCGGTCATTCCTCGGTCGGCCAACCACTGCTTGGCGGCCTCCAGCAAGGCCTTGGCCGACGCCACATCGTCTTCGCATTCAAAAAAACCGAAAAACCCCCGCCGCTCATTGTACCGCTCGTTATGGCCGTGGTTGACGATCGCAGCGATCCGGCCGCATACCTCCCCCCGCCGGTATGCCAGAAACGTTTGAATTTCATTTCGGATATAAAAGGGGTGGGGTTTATAATGCACCAGTTCTTTTTGCTCGATGCGTAGCGGAGGAATCCAGTAGGGATCGTTCTTGTAGAGAATCCACGGAAAGTTCAAAAAGGCGCGTTTTTCTTGCCTCGTTTGAACGGGTTTGACCACCACAGGATGCATCTTCGGCAACCTCTAGGAAAACAGGAATCGCCACAGGCTTCCCGCTGAGCAGAGTCAGGAGGACCGCCGTGGGAAACAGGGACCTTCAGCCTTCCAAGACAGATTCGGACGCTTCTGCGGTTTCCCTTTTAAGGGATGTTGAGAGAGATTTCTAGGGGGGCCTCCTTGGCGCCGTGGAATCGGAAGCGCCCAGGGGGCCGGTTTTTCTTCAACAGGGGGGAAATGCCATCCGGCCAACCATGCCAAAGAAACTCTCTTCCCATGCCCGTCGTTTCGGCGTCTGGAATAGGCTCTCAGGGGATGTCCCATCGGTTTAATGGGCCGATGGCGATCGTGGCGGCTCGGTCCAGAGGAAAATCGACCAGCACCGCTTGCACTTCTTCCAGGGAGACTTGACGGATGGCCTCCAAGTCTTCTTGGACAGACAGATAGCGAGAGCGTTGGAGCCATTCGGTGCCGACGGCAAAAAGTCGGTTTTGGCACCGTTCACTGCTCAGGACCAGGTGGGAACAAAGTTTGCTTTTAGCTAAAGCAAGTTCTTGGGCCGTAATGGGGTCGTCGCTGGCGGCCCGGGCGTAAATGGCCTGGAGGGTTTGGAAGTTTTTGGGCGTCTGATCCGGCGGAGAGGACAAAAAGGTGGAAAAGACGCCGATTTCGCGATATTCGGAGTAGGTCAGGGTGGCGGTTTCGGCCAAACCAGGATCGACCAAGGCCCAAAACAGTCGGCTTCCGGTATCATCGCCCAAGATGGCGGCCAAAAGGCCGGCCGCATATCGGGCCGGATGATCCACCCCCGGCGCCGCCGCCAATTGGATCACATACTGCTGGGCGGCCGTGGGTTTGGCAAGAAGCCGAAACTCCTCCTGCGGTTGCACCGCCGTTTCCACCCGATCCACAGGTCGGGCCGACCAGTGTCCGCAGTACCGTTGGGCCGAGGCGACCAACTGTTCAAAATCCACCCGGCCCGCCGCCGCCAAGGTGATATTGCCCGGCGCATATCGCCGCTGGTAATAGTCTTGCATGGCCTCGACCGTCATCGCCGATATGCTCTGGACCGTCCCGAGGATGCTTCGGCCCAACGGATGAGAACCAAAGAAAACCGATCGGCATTTTTCATCCGCTCCAAAGGGCGGTTGATCCTCATACATCCGAATCTCTTCCAAGACCACCTGCTTTTCTGTCTCAAAATCCTCCGGACGAAGGGCTGGCTGTAAGAGGTCCGCCAACAGTTCCAATGCACGATCTTGATATTCCGGCAACACAGCTGCGAAATAGACGGTGGCTTCTTCCGCGGTAAATGCGTTGCAATACGCCCCAATGTCGTCAAACGCCCGGTTGAGTTCCTCGGCCGATCGGCTCGCCGTGCCTTTGAAGGTCATATGTTCCAGAAAATGGCTCACCCCGGCCAGTTCGTCCGTTTCGTCTCGAGCACCGGTCCGGACAAATAAACCGATGGCCTCCCCATGCGCATGTGGATTGCACTCGGCAATAATTTGCAGACCATTCGGAAGCCGGTTCTGTAAAAACTCCATAGGCCTCTCCCAAAACGCACCCCCTGTTTCCTACCCCTTGGAGATGGAATTAAGCGACCACGGGGATCGATCGGCAGACCGCCGATTCCAACGCCTCTGGCCCCACCACAAAAATGCTGAAGTCTCCAGGGCCGCTCCGCGCCAAATAGCCGTTGATCTCCTCCAGACTGAGCGATTCGATCAAGCAGCCCACTTCGTCCAGGGTGCGTGCTCGGCCCAAATGGTACCAATCCGTCGCCAAGGCTTGGCTCCGGGCGGCGCTGGACTCCTGCTGAAACACTAAGGCGCTTTTCACACGGGCTCGGAGCCGATGCAATTCCTCCGGCTGGATGCCTTCGGCCAATCGCCCCAACTCCGCCAGAAGCACCTCCAAGGTCTCCTGGGCCCGCCCCGCGGTGGTTCCTGCATAGCAAAACACCCCCGCACAGTCCCGAAGGGAGTGATAACTGGCATACACCGCATAACATAAGCCCCGACGCTCTCGAATTTCCGTAAATAGCCGAGCGCTGGCCCCGCCGCTTAATACATGCACCGCACTCCATGCTCGAAAATAATCTTCATGTCGATAGGGAACTGCTGGATAGACCACGGCCAGATGAGCCTGTTGCGAGTCGTAGGGAAGATGTCCCAGGGTCGGTGGATTGACGGCCTGCGGAGGCGCCATAGGCGCTCCTGGCGCCCAATCCGCTAACAACGTCCCCACCCAATCGACCAATTGGGCCCAGTCGAATCGGCCTCCCACACCGATAATGCAGCCATCCGGCCGATAAAACCTTTCCCAAAAGGAGACCACCTCGTGATGGGTGATCGTCTGGAGAGCTTGCAGATCGCCTTGGCTGGGCCGACCCCACGGCGTCCGATAATATCGCCGCCGCAATTCCACGACGGCCTTCTGGGCGGGTTCATCCTCTAAGGCCCGCCATTCTTGCAAAGCTGTCTGCCGGGCAGCTTCCAATTCCCCGGCAGGCAGACGCGGACGCCGGACCAAATCCGCAAAAAGTTCCAGGGCCTGTCCTAACTTTTCCGCCTCACAGGCCGCCCCATAACTGCTGTGGGCTTCACTGACCGACTGACTCCATTCCACGCCTAAGGCTTCCAGGTCCTGGAGAAATTGCCGACTATTCCTCCGGCCAGACCCCCGAAACGCCAACTCCGCGGTCATCGTACTCAGCCCGCCTCGATCCGCCGGTTCCTGAGCGGTCCCGGCTGGCAACAACATGGTAAAAGCCGCGGAATGCAGCCAGGGCATCGGCTCGGCCACCAGGACCACACCGTTGGGATAAACTTCGGAAAAGATCGGGTTTGCCACAGATGGCCCCCTATGTCCACTTCCCTAAAAATCCCCCAAAAGTCTATTTTAGAATACCCTATTTTTCTAAACAAGATTTTATCTTGTTTTCCTATTTTTTCTATATTATCCATATTCACAACCATACCCCCACTTCGAGGGGGAGTTTCCAAGAAGGCGGATATTTTGGGCATCCAAGGTGGGACTGTAGTATTTTCGTGTATATAGACACCCCCTAAAAGATGTAATTTCCCCCTCATCTTGCCGCAAAAGGGACACTCGAAAACCTGGAAAACACGTAATATTTTAGCCGAATGAAGCAATTCGCTTCTCCCCTGGCTGTCGAGAGGCCGGCCTGAGCCGAAGGCCATGCCGGGTGAGGGGACCTTTATTGTCATTCCTGCGAAAGCAGGAATCCAGGAAAGAAACAACTGGATTCCTACTTTCGTGGGAATGACATAAATGACATACAAGGGGGAGCCGGTTGCGTTGCAATGTCTGGGCCACAATAGGTAGAGGGCCGAACGGAATGCATCGCAAGCAGTGGTAGTTCGCAGGCCACAACGCAACCGGCTCGGTGAGGGGTGTCATTCCCGCGAAAGCGGGAATCCAGAAAGTAGAAGCAGTCCCTATTGCTTGGAGTGCTGCTTTCGCAGGAATGACACATCGGATCCTCCATTCGGCTAAATTGTTACAGAAAAAGGAACACTTTAGCCGAATGGAGGGGCATGCTGGTCGTGCCCGTCGAGCGTCGCTCCAAGGCAGGTCCCTCCAAAGGCATCTTGATTCGGCTAAAATGTTCCGGTATTCCCATCTTCGTAGGAAGACATCGGTTATGGCCAGTAGAAACAGCCGGTCGGTGATCCCGTGGAGGGGGGCTTGATGAAGGAACTGCTTGTGGCCTTTCTGCTTGGGGGGCTGCTTGTTTCGCTTGCCTTCGGCGGCGATTCTCCTGCCCAATCCGGCCCTGGGTCTTCGTCCGGTTCTGCTCCGGCGAA
>Ga0272448_1004686_pt1 | contig 15464 bp, 13 predicted proteins | sample YNPCB0191_FD_202220 | JGI IMG/M metagenome (GOLD analysis project Ga0272448, IMG submission 202220) | Hot spring sediment microbial communities from Yellowstone National Park, WY, United States - YNP-CB-019-1 | ecosystem: Environmental > Aquatic > Thermal springs > Hot (42-90C) > Sediment...
TGCCGTTACCCCAACCGTGAACGGTTGCCAGGCCCCACCGCCTTGACCATCAAGGCGGTCTATGCTATAATCCCACCCATCGGCGAAGGCATGAGATACCAAGTGAAGCCATGCCACCGGATCGCGGCCTCCGGGTGCAAGCCGCGCAGGTACGTGTTCAGTTAGGAGGTGATGCACAAGCACACGATTAGGGATCCCGGGTCTCTTGCGCTGCCAATGACGTCAGCCAGTTCCGCTTCCGCTTCAAGGTCTATCCAAGAAACGAAAGGAGCAAGCTCGTATGGAGAAGCGCAGATTCTGGACCATCTCTACACTGATGTCCCTACTCGTTATCGCGTCCATTGTCCTGTCCGCTTGTGGCGCAACGCCAACCGCCACTCCCACCACGGCGCCCAAGCCGCAAGCTCAACCGACGGCCACTGCAGCAAAGCCAGCAGCACAACCCACGACCGCGCCAGCCGCCGGCACACCCAAGAAGGGCGGGAAGGTAACCGTCGCCGTCTGGCAATCTCCTGTTACCCTCAACTGGAACCTCGGCACCCAGACGGTCATGGACGTCGTTCTTGCGTTCATCCTCGACGGCCTGACCAAGGTCCTTCCCGACGGATCGCGGGTACCCAACCTGGTCAAGGAAGTGCCAACCGTTCAGAACGGCGGGGTGAGCGCCGACGGCAAGACAATCACCTACAAGCTGAAGGAAGGCGTCAAGTTCTCCGACGGGACGCCGTTCACCTGCGCCGAGATTCAGTATACCTGGGAGGCCATCATGACCCCCGGCGTGGGGGTCGTCTCCACAACCGGTTTTTCTGAGATCGACAAGATCGAGTGTCCCGACCCCTACACCGCCGTCATCAAGTTCAAGAACTTCTACGCCCCTTACCTCACACTTTTCAGCGATACCAGCTACATCATCCCCAAGACCTGCGGTGATCCGAAGGAGATGAAAAACTGGGCCTGCAACCGCAAGCCGATCGGCACCGGCCCCTTCAAGCTCGATGAATGGGTGGCAGACGATCATATCACACTGTCGCGCAACCCCACCTATCGCGAGCCGGACAAGCCGTACCTCGATCAGATCATCATCCGCATTGTCCCCTCGTCCGAGGTGGCCATGCAGCTTCTGCAGAGCGGCGAGGTTGACGTCATGTGGAATAACACCGAGGCCGACATCCCGCAGCTTGAGAAGATGGCCGGCGTCAAGATCTCCGGCCCACTGCAGATCGGCGGCGAGCGCCTGTTCCTCAACATGGCCGAGAACAAAGATCCATCCGATCCGACCAAACCGCACATGATCCTGGGCGACCAGAGGGTGCGCCAGGCCATCGCCTACGGCATCAACAAGCAGCGTATCATTGATAAGCTACTCTTCGGTAAGGCCCGCCCGGGCACCAGTGAGCTCAATGCCGGTTACTTCGAGTGCAAGAACATTCAGCCCTATCCCTACGATCCGGAGAAGGCCAAGAAACTGCTCGAAGAAGCCGGTTGGGTTCCGGGGCCCGATGGCATCCGCGCTGCCAAGGGGGCAAAGTATGCGCCCGACGGCACACGCCTACGGCTCAAGTACTCGACCACGTCAGGTAACAAGCTGCGTGAGGACTCGCAGGTGCTGATCGTCGAGGACATGAAAGCCATCGGCGTCGAACTGTACATCGAAAACGCGCCATCGTCGGTCGTCATCGGCAACTGGGATGCGGGTTCCCCGCGCCGCCACGGCAACTTCGACATCATCATGTATACCACCAATGCCTCTATAGACCCCCACAGCCAGATGACCAATTTGTGGGCGTCGTGGATGATCCCAACCGTGGATAACAAGGGCGGCACCAATTACACCCGCTTCTCAGATCCCAAGGCCGATGCCCTGCTCAAGCAGGCAGCCGCCGAGCCCGATCCGGCCAAGCGTAGGGATCTGTACTGCCAGCTCGCCCAAATGACCTACGATCAGGCCAACATGATCTACCTCTACCAACGCCTGAAGCTCGATTCCTACCGCGATCGGCTACAGGGTTGGGTCGAGAATGCCTGGGACGATTTTAGCTGGAATGCCCAGGATTGGTGGGTCAAGTAGTCCCTGTCTCGCTGCCGACACCCTCAAGAACGTCGGACAGCGAAAGCGGCGGGTAGGCGGCAAGCTGTCGCCTACCCGCCAGGACTCTCTCCTATGACACGCTATATCATTCGCCGAATCGTTCAGGCCATCCCGCTCCTTTTGCTTATCAGCTTCACCGTCTTCATGCTGATGCAACTGATCCCGGGCGGGCCGTTGGCTGCCTATCAGAATAATCCCAATATCTCACCGCAAGACCTGGAGCGTCTCCGCCATGATCTGGGATTGGATGTGCCCAAATGGCGCCAGTACCTGAACTGGTTGAGCAACGTCGTGCGTGGCGATTGGGGCACATCACAGATTACCCTGCGCCCGGCCCTGGTGGAAATCACCGAGAAGCTCCAGAACACCGTTGTCCTGTCTATGAGTTCCTTTGTCCTGGCCCTGCTCATCGCCGTGCCCATCGGCATGATCTCGGCCATCCGACAATACTCGTGGTTCGACCACCTGATGACAACGCTGGCCTTCATCGGCCATTCCATCCCTATCTTTTGGCTCGGACTCATCTGCATTATCATTTTCACCGCCACCCTCAAGAACCCAACGACGGGTGGGCCGTTGCTGCCCGGCGGCGGCATGTACACCATTGGTGCGCCTTTCTCCATCGGCGACCGGTTGGTGCACCTCATTCTGCCGGCCAGCGTCCTCGCCGTTTACAGCATGGCAACCTATGTTCGTTATATGCGCGCCGGCATGCTCGATGTCCTGCATCAGGATTATATCCGTACAGCGTACGCCAAAGGCTTGCGTGAACGGGCCGTTATGCTACGCCATGCCTTCAAGAATGCGATCCTGCCCCTGGTCACGATCATCGGTCTGGATATTCCCGCCCTCCTCAGCGGAACACTGATCACCGAGACGATCTTTTCCTGGCCAGGCATGGGCCGGCTGTTCTACAACTCCATTGAGCGCGGCGACTATGCTGTTATGATGGGTGTTCTCATGATGAGCGCATCACTTGTCGTCCTCTTTGGCCTGCTGACCGACATTGTCTATGGTTTCCTCAATCCGCGTATCCGGTTCGATTAGCCGGGCATCACGAGGAGATTGTTATGGCCGAGGTCGCTGCCAGCCTGCCAGAATTGGGGCTGGAGGTTCATATCAGACCACAAGAGTCTATGCGCCGGATCGTGTGGCGGCACTTTAGCCGTCACAAGCCGGCCGTGCTCGGACTGATCACCGTAACCCTCATCATGTCGCTCTGCATCATCGTACCGTGGCTCACCGGCTATGATGCCCTGCAGACACATGTCGAATCCATCCGCCTGCGCCCGTCGCCAGAGCATATCTTCGGCACCGACGAGTTGGGTAGAGACCTGTTCGTCCGTCTCTGCGATGGTGGACGTGTCTCGATTGTCATCGGCCTGGCAACCATGATCGTTTCCATCTTCCTGGGCACTTTGATCGGCGCAACGGCAGGATTCTACGGTGGACGGGTGGACAACGTGCTGATGCGCTTCACCGACTTTGTGCTCTCCATTCCGCAATTGTTTCTGCTGCTCTTGTTCGCCCAACTCTTGCGCACGACAAACAATCCTGTGCTCAGCGGCGGCCCGTTGCCCATCATTGTTATCATCGGCGTCCTGTCGTGGCCGGGGGCGGCGCGCCTGGTCAGAGGGCAGTTCCTGGCCCTGAAGTCGCGCGAGTTTGTGGACGCTGCCCGCATGTCCGGTGCGACCAATATCAGATTGATGGTTCGCCATATTCTGCCCAATGCGGCCAGCCCCATCATCGTGGCGGCAACCCTGCGTGTGGGCCAGGCCATCATCACCGAGTCTACGTTGAGTTTTTTGGGCTACGGCGTCCAGCCGCCCACGCCCACCTGGGGCAACATGCTCAAGAACGCCCAGGTGCAGATGGTCATTGCCCCGTGGACGGCCATCTTCCCGGGCATGGCTATCCTGCTCACAGTTCTGGCCCTCAACTATATCGGCGATGGATTACGCGATGCCCTCGATCCACATCACGTTCAATAACACCCAGACTCCCGATGTCGCGGAGACATCGGGAGTCTTCATTGAATACTTTCCTATCTGGAGATGACGAATGACAGCGACCACTGCTCAACTCAAACAGCGCGTCGTCGACGCGGTCGACGCCCGACGCGACCGGCTCATCCAACTGAGTGATACGTTGCACGCTCACCCTGAGATTGCCTTCCAGGAGTTCAAGTCTGCCGCCCTGCTCTGTGATGTTCTGGCAGCGGCGGGCTTTGCCGTCGAACGGGGCATCGGTGGCCTGGAGACGGCGTTCCGCGCCGCGGCCGCAGGCAACGGCCACGGGCCAACAATCGCTTTGCTCGCCGAATATGACGCTCTGCCCGATCTCGGTCATGCCTGTGGACACAACATCATCGGCACGGCCGCCGTTGGAGCGGCGCTTGCCGTCCAAACTGTGCTCAAGGATCTGCCGGGACGCGTGTTGGTGATTGGAACGCCGGCAGAGGAGGGGGGAGGAGGCAAGGTCATTCTGGTCGAGAAGGGCGTCTTCGCCGACGTGGATGCGGCGATGATGGTGCACCCGTCCAGCTACACAATGGTTACCCGCGGTTCGCTGGCCTCGTTCCGTCTGGACATCGAATTCAACGGCAGAGCTTCGCATGCTGCCGCCACACCGGAGGAGGGGATTAACGCCCTTGAGGCTGTTATCTTGACCTTCAACAACATCAATGCCCTGCGCCTGCACCTAAAGGGCGACTCGCGGGTTCACGGCATCATCACTCACGGCGGTTCTGCCATCAACATCATTCCCGACTATGCGGCAGCCGCCTTCAGTATCCGTTCTCCGCAACAGGCATATGCAGCGGAGATCGTTGAGCGTGTCATCGCCTGCGCCGAGGGCGCAGCCCGCGCAACCGGCGCCCATCTCAAAACGAAGGTCACGCCCGGTTATGCCAGCATCATGCCCAACATCACCATGGCCCGTCGCTTCGCCGACAACTGGCGCAGCATCGGCGTTGAGGTTCGCGATCCCCAGCCTAATGAGCGCATGGGCTCCACCGACATGGGCAATGTCAGTCAGGTTGTACCTGCCATTCATCCGTATATTGCCATCGCGCCCGAAGGCACACCCGGCCACAGCGTCGAGATACGTGAAGCGTCGGCGTCGCAAGCCGGCCACCAGGGATTGATCAACGCGGCGAAGGCAATGGCGATGACGACCGTCGAGCTGATGAACGAGCCGCAGCTCATGGAAGAGGTTAAGAAGGAATTCGCCGCCTCGGTGAAGAAGGCCAATCACTGACGTGCGTAGATGGTCGGGCTGCCGGGGCGTGCGCCGCGCCGCCCGGCGGTCGGTCGTGGGACGCCGGTCGGTTGCCTGCCGGCACAGCCACCGGAGCATGGAGCCACGCCAACCCGCGGTCGCGATCAGACCGACAGCAGGCTCTTGACCAGTTGCGGCAGCTCAGCCGCCAGGACAGACTTGGGCACAACGCGCTGGCAGCCCGCCTGTAATGCCTCGTTGCGTCGCTTGACGTCGGTGTGCGGCCCAAAGGCAAGCACGGGAATCACCCGCCCCGGCGCAGCCTCACGAATGACCTGCATGACGAGGCGTGGCTCGACGCCCTGCATCTGCAGGTCCAGGATAACAAGGCGCGGTCGCTCAGATATCAGCGCCGCGCGCAGCTCATGCACATTTTGCGCCGTTACTGCTTTGTAGCCCAGGGCGCGCAGGGTATCTGTGATGCGAACGGCGAAGAACAAATCCTGCACAACGATAACCACCGACGTGCCATTAGCCACGGTTTTCCTCTTTCAAGGAACGCTGCTTGCCAATCGTTGCCCGCTATAATAGCAGATTATCGCCCATAAAACAAGCAAGTCATTCTGGTGATCAGACAATTCAAGATAAGACCCCGGCGACTGCACGTCACTGCGACACCAGCGCGAAGCCTGCCTTCGTTCTACATACCCTCCCGCAGGTTCGGGTAACCTGCGGGAGGGTCACTTGCAAATCCCATGCCCTGACTTATGGGTAATCACCGGGTCATTGATGCCTTGACGTGCACCGCCTCCATGCGCTAGAATAGGCAGGCATTGACACATTCTGGAGTTCACCCGGCTCATTGACGGCCTGCCGCAGGCGCCGGGCCGGAGGCGGGGCAGGTGAACTGCCACACGTTAAGGAGCAGCTTTGAATATCGCAACGAACACGGCAACGACACGCGAGGTCGTCATTTTGCTGCTCATCGGCGCTGCCGCAGGCGTGATGAGCGGTCTCTTGGGCGTCGGCGGGGGCATCGTCATGATCCCCTTGATGACCGCCCTCCTCGGTCTTACCCAGCATAAGGCACACGGCACATCCCTGGCAGTCATCGTCTTCACAGCCATTGCCGGCGCTTTCACCTACGGATGGAAAGGCCACACCGACCTGTTTATCGCCACCGAGCTGGCAATCGGCAGCATCGTTGGGGCGCGTATCGGCGCCTTGACCATGAACCGCATCCCGGCTCGTGAGCTGCGCATGATTTTCGGCGGGTTCATCTTTCTTGTCGGCCTGCGCATGATCGCACCGATGCCCCATTCATTGGCAGTGATTGATGTTAGGACGGTAGCCGGGTTCGTCGTCATTGTGGTGCTCGGCTTGATCACCGGCTTTCTCAGCGGCATTCTGGGCGTCGGCGGGGGCATTGTCATGGTGCCGGCAATGGTTCTGCTGCTCGGCATGGCCCAGCAGGATGCCCAGGGCATTTCTCTGCTGGTGATTATCCCCACCAGCATTGTGGGGGCGATGACCCACCTGCGCAAGGGCAATGTCGTCACCCATATTGTGCCCTGGATTGCGCTGACCTCTATCTTTGCCGCCATCGTCGGTTCGTCCTTGGCGCTGGGACCGTTCAAGAGTGTCCTACAGCAGCTTTTCGGCGTCTTCCTGCTTGTGGTGAGCGTGCAAATGGTCTATACCGCGCGCAAGCAACCCGCCCAGGCCATCAAGGCCGCCAAGTAACATAGGAAGGATGATGAAACTCTCGGTATTGATTCCCGTCTACAATGAGGAGCAGGGCGTTGCCACAATCCTGGAACGCGTTGCTGCTGTGCCTGTCGAGAAGGAGATCATCGTGGTTGATGATTGCTCGCGCGACAGAACCTGGGACATTTTGCAGGGTTTGAAAATCCCCGGGCTGCGCCTGTTCCGCCATGACGTGAATAAGGGCAAGGGCGCAGCCATTCGTACTGCTCTGGCCGAGGCGACCGGCGACGCAGTGATCATCCAGGACGCCGATCTGGAATATGATCCCCAGGACTATTTGCGGCTGTTGCCGCCTTTGATAGAAGGGAAGTCGAAGGTGGTCTACGGTGCCCGCCAGCTCGGCAAACAGAAGCTCCTGCTCCACCTGGGCAATCGCTTCCTGACCTGGCTCACAAATGTGCTCTACGGCACACACCTGAGCGACATGGAGACGTGTTACAAGCTGATGGCCGCGGAGGTGGCCAAGGGGTTGACGATCGAGTGCAACCGCTTCGATCTGGAGCCGGAAATAACGGCCAAGATTGCCCGACGAGGCTACAAGATCGTCGAGGTGCCGATCTCTTACACCCCGCGCGAGGAAAAGAAGCTTTCACCATGGAAGGATGGCCTGCCGGCGCTACGAGCACTGATCAGGTATCGGTTTAGGGACTAGAGTTTTAGGAAGCAAGGGGCAGGGACAGGGAGCAGAGGCTGCAGGTGGAGCCTCACTCCCTCATCCTCGATCCCTTCGCGATTGATGGGCTGCAAGGAGGTTAGCTTGTCTGAGTTGTCCGTGTTGTGTGACCAGATACGCATCTGCCAGAAGTGTGGGCTCGGTCGGTTGCGCTTGAAGGCCGTGCCCGGCGAGGGCCCCGAGAACGCCTCTATTATGTTCATCGGTGAGGCCCCTGGATGGCACGAGAATCAACAGGGGCGGCCCTTTGTCGGCCCGGCCGGTCAGTTCCTCGATGAGCTTCTGGCGTCCATCAACCTGAAACGGCAAGACGTGTACATAACAAATGTCATTAAGTGCCGACCACCCGAAAATCGCGACCCCTTGCCGGATGAAATCGCCGCCTGCGCCGACTACCTGGATCGGCAGATTGCCCTGATCAAGCCAAAGGTAGTCGTGACCCTGGGGCGCTATTCGATGGCCAGGTTCTTTGGTCAGGAGAGCATCTCACGCATCCACGGCCAGCCGCGCAAGGTGGACGACGTCATCGTCTTCCCCATGTATCATCCTGCAGCTGCGTTGCACCAGCCGCGTCTGCGCCAGGATCTCATCAATGACATGAAAAAACTGCCGGCCATCCTGGCCGATCTTGACAAGATTGTGGAGAGCAAGCAAGCCAAGGAGTCGCCTCAGCAGCTCAGCCTGTTCTGATCCGACCTGCGGAGGTTTAAGCAGCTTCGCCTTGCATACCACCGGCCATGGCCAATACGTCTTCGTCCACAACCTGGCGGACGCTATCGAGTATCGTGCCGTCTACCCAGGTGACAACACCGATGATCTCTTCTCCTGTCTGAAGTGGAGCAGGCGCTCCGCCGCATATCGCCTCAGCCTCTGCCTTTATCTCGTGCAGCGAGCGAATGGGCAGCGCCGAGCCACGCACGGCAGCCAGCAAATCTTGGCGCCGCGGATTAATGGCGATGCCACGTTCTGTGACGACGACGGCGATCAGCTCACCCGGCCCACACAGCGTCGTCACACGATCGCGGATAATGGGGACGCGATCGCGGAATGATGGCACCGTCAGGATCGTGCAGCGGGCAAACAGGGTGTCTTGCCAGCCCCCGATGCCATGCAGCAACAGGCCGTCCGAGTGGGTCACGACGTTGGCGTTGAAGTCAACATCAACCTCCGTTGCCCCCAGCACAACGCAGTCCACCAATGCGGCTACATTGCCTTTGCCGTGGTAGTTGTAGGTAATAAAGGGGTTAGTGGCAACATGGGCCGGGTTATCGCGCAGCGAGCGCACGCCGTCCAGGTCAAAGCTCTGACCATCCAGCACATAGTCGGTCAGACCCGATTCCAGCATCTCCACCAGATATTTGGTACTGCCGCCGCGGATGAAACGAGCCTTGACGCCCGCCTCGCGCATCATGTCGCGTAAGAAGAGGGTGAAGGCCAGGCTTGTGCCGCCGGCGCCGGCTTGAAACGAGAAGCCCGGGCGCATGATACCGACGTCACGCACAAAACGCGCCGCGTACTCGGCGATGAGCAAACGGTCGGGCGAACGTGTCAATTCTGTGGTTCCCGAAACGATGCGTGCCGGGTCGCCGATCCGCTCAACGACGACGACCTGATCAACCAGATTGCCGTTGATGTGCCAGGGAATGCAGGGAAACGGCACCAGGTTGTCTGTCACCGCAATCACATGATCGGCGTATTGGGCATCGGCCAGAGCAAAGCCCAGCGGCCCGCAGGCCGATGGCCCATTAACCCCAGAGCAATTGCCAAAGCTGTCGGCCGCCGGCGCGGCAATAATGGCAATGTCAATGTGCACATCACCGTCCTGTACGGCGCGATAACGGCTGCCATGCGAGCGCAAGACGGCCATGCCGCGCATTTTGCCGGCCGAGGCATAAACGCCCAGCGGGCCGTTCAGGCTGCCCTCGATGTGATGGATCGTGCCATCCTCCAGGTAGCGTATCAATGAGCGGTGGCAGGGAAACGCGGCAGAGGGGAACCAGACCAGGTCGCGCACACCAAGCTGGGCGGCAGCAGCAAACACCTGCTCCATGAGCAGATCGCCATCGCGGAAGTGATGATGCGACGAAATCACCATGCCGTCGCGCAGCCCGGCACGGGACAAGGCCGCCACAAGATTCGGCGCCAGCTTGCTGCCATCGGGATATTGAGCGCATGACCGCAGCGGCGGCCCGACCTTATGCCCGTGCGGTAGATAGCCGCCCACACCCTGGTACGGCGTCGTCTGGCGGCCGTTGACGGTGGTCGGAACCAGCCGACCCGCCGCGTTCTCGATCTGCTTGATCATGGCGTCTCCGCTGCCTCCGTTGCGCCGACGTGTCGCTCTGTTGTCATCATGGCCAGGCGCATGATACGTTGTGCCCGCGCCACCACAGGAGGGTCAATCATTTTGCCCTCCACCGCCACCACGCCACGGCCAGATGCCATCGCTTCCTCATAGGCGGAAACGATACGGCGTGCCTGCTCAATCTCCTTCTCGCTGGGGGCAAAGGCATCGTGGACGACGCGGATCTGGCGTGGATGGATGCAGCCGATGCCATCAAAACCAAGCAAACGTTGCTGCCTTGCCCAATGATACAGTCCTTGCTCGTCGCCGATGTCGCTATACACTGAGGCAAGCGGCTGTACACCGGCTGCCCGCGCCGCAACGATAATCTGGCCTGCCGCCCACTCGCTTTCTCGTCCCTCCGCCGTCCGTTGGGCGCCAATATCGGTCGTGTAATCCTCCAGGCCGAGGGCAAGGCCAACGATGCTAGCGGCCGCCGAAGCAATGGCGAAGGAATTGATGACTCCTTTGGCGCTTTCGATGATCGGTAACAGATAAATATCGCCGGTCACCTGCCCGCTGCGCCGCAAATCCTCAACCAGGCGATGCACGGCCAACACCTCATCGGCATGTTCGACCTTGGGGATCATGAAGGTGTGGACGCCATGGGGAGCAAGCGCCCTGACATCATCCAGGCCGCGGGGCAACTGGTTGATGCGTACCACCTTCTCGGCCCCGTAGAACGACACGGTGCGTAAGGCATTGCGGACAAGGATACGGGCGGCATCCTTTTCCGCCGGCGGTACCGAGTCTTCAAGATCAAGGATGACGGCGTCTGGGCCGTGCAGGCCGGCGTTGATGAAGAACTTGGGCGTGGTACCGGGCAGATAGAGGCGCGAACGCCTTATCCGTTGCCTGTCACTGGCATACACGCTTGCCGGGTTAACAGCGGGCAGAACGACGCGCCGATTATCGGGCTGCAAACGGTGGACGGCCGCTTCGATGCGCGCCATGATGGTGAAGGGCAAGGCGCCGCTATCCTCTATGGTGAGGGAAAGATCGTCGGCGCCGAGCTCATGCAGGGTAGAGTGTACGAGGGTGCGAATGGAGTCGCCATAGAGCGCTGCCACCCGACTGTGTATCTCGATTTTGGGTTGACCTGGCCCGGCATCCTCAACTTGAACCCAACAGTCAGAGCGGATGCCCGCTCCCCGCGCCCCGGCTTCGGCTCGTGCATGCATGTCACGCACTCCCATGCCCCTCCACAGACACATCCAGGAAGGCAGTACGGCAGGCGCGCCCGTTGGCCAGACCGATGGCTCCCGTCAGGTACGGTGCGTCATCGTCCCATTGCACGACTGCACCTCCACACCAACCGCTAAGGTGTGATCCGCGCACCGCCAGGTGCAGCTCCTGAACGTCTCCATGCGTCCAGGCAAGTGGTGCACCGGCCACGTCTCGATACCCCTTGTCGTTCTTGTAGAGCACCAGGCGTCCCGGCTCAAGGGCCAATGCATACGAACGCAGCGCACCCTGCACGCGGGCCAGGATCATGTGCCGATCGCCAAGGAGTGGGCGCAGGCGCACGGTCAGGGTGTAATCACCCCAACGCACATCGCCACTGTAGGTCTCATTCTGGCCGATGCCGCTACCCACGTAGGCGTCATCCTCCAGGCGCCAGGCCCCGCGCAGAAATGTCCATTGGCTTGCGGCGTCGGTTTCCATGCGCTCGCCTGTGAAGTCATAGGAAAATTGCGGCGGGCCGCCCCAATCGAAGTCATCCAGATAGATCATGCCATCCCAGTGCTTCCAGTGCATGGGGGTGATGAGGAGGCCTGCCTGATCGAGACAGACGCCTTTGCGTGGTGGGATGCGCCACTCCAGCCGCTGCCACCGGCCCGGTGTGAGATAGACGCCGCTGCTTTCTATCCGTTCGCCGCTATTGCCATCATGGACGAAGAGGCTGGCAAGCAGTTCTGCCGGTGCGTCCGCCGGTGCCTTGACCGACGCCGAAATCGTCTGGCCGGGGTAGATAGTCGGCGAGAAGGCAGCGCGATAGTTGTTGCCGTCGAGCTCGGTGGGGCGGATATAGGTGCGCACACAGGCGCCCATGTTATGTCGGCGGAAGATGTCGCGCCCCACGATGCCCAGGCAGCCGCGCCCATCCTCGTCTACCTGTCGCACCGTCACGAAGGCAGCGCGATCATTCAAGGGCAGAAATCCTTGTGTGCTGCCCGGATACTCGAAGTGGTAGCGGGCGCGGGATGGCGGTTCAGGCAGCCCGGCCTGGCGATGACCGTGGCGCACGATACGATCGGCAACCTGAGCCATATCCAACAGGTTGTGGCTACCCAAGAGCGAAGCAATGACGAACATGTCGTTGAAGGGCTGTCGCCAACGTTCAGGGATGCCGTCCAGACCACAGAGTACCCCCATGACACAGCCGACATTGCCCACGTTGCAGTCGGTGTCCCAACCGCCCATGTTGGTGATGCTGATGGCCTGCGAGAAGTCGCCTTCGCCGTAGAGCAGCCCCATGATGATGAGTGCAGCATTGGGGATGATGTGCACAGGCCCTGGGTAACGATCATAGCCGTAGGTCTCGTAAATCCGGCGATAACAGGCGCGCCAGTCGCCGGGACTGGCAGCATGGAAGGCGAGCACGTCGCGCACCATGCGCGCATAGGTTGCTTGCTGCGGGATAACGGCCAGTGCCCGTTCGATCACGGCGCCGGGCGTCTTCTCGGCGAAGGCAGCGGCGACCATGGCGGCGATGAACATGCCGCCATAGATGCCGTTGCCATCGTGGGAAACGCCGGCGGCGCGGGCGGCTAAGGTAGCAGCACGTTGCGGATCGTTTGGGCAGATAAGTCCCCACACGTCGCTGAAAATCTGGCCGCCGATCTGCTCGGCCGCGACCGCGCCGTTGAGCGCCATCGAGCCGGACATGGGCGCCGGAATGCCGGCGGCCAGGTTCATGTAGGCTGTGTGCTCGGTGGAGATGCCATAGCCACCCCACCAGAGTGTGCCGCGCCCGTCGGCAATATAGTTGAGCCAGGTGTCGCCGAAGCAGGCCGGAGCGGGGTCATCGCCGTAGTCGTCGAGGGCGTGCAGAAAGATCATCGGCCCGTTGAGGTCATCGTCGGGGTGGAAGATGCGCGGGTCTTTCTGGATATAGTCTGTCAGCTCGCCGAAGAGGTTGGTAATAGCCTGGCAGGTCATGCTCTCGGTAGGGGCGCCAAAGCGCACGCCGATGCACTTGCCAAGCCAGCCGGCATAGACACGCTGTGCATAGTCTTGCGGTAGTGATGTCATTTCTATATCCCTTATTTCTTGCAATCGTCTACATCGCCGTCCGGCGGCTGTAGAGGGTATTGTCCGTACTCCTCAATGGCTTGCTCCAAAGCATGGCGGTGGGACTGTGGGAAGGGCAGCCCCTGGTCCCACTGGCAGAAGTAGCCGCCGTCGCGGCCAAGCTGCCATATTCGTTGGCGCACCTCTGCCTTGATGCGCTCCACAGGGCCCTCCATCACCGTTGCCGACCGGACGCCGCCCTGTAGGGCCATCCGCCCTTGGGTCATGGCCCGCACCCGGTCGAGATCGTTGGCCGTCGCCTGAATGGGGTTGAGGATGTCTACACCCAGGCCCATGAACATCTCCAGGAAGGCTTCAACATGGCCGCACGAGTGAAACAGCTTAAGCACACCCTTCTCGCGATAGAGACTGAACAGTCGCTCGTATTCCGGGACAAAGAACTCTTGCACAATCCTGGGATTCAGTAGCGGGCCCGACTGTGCCCCCAGGTCATCGGTGAAGGTGACAAGCTCGACGCCGACCTTCAAATAATGGGCGGCGATGCCCAGTTGGAAATCCATGATGCGGTGTAAGACCTCACGCACAAACGCCGGCTCGGTGTAGAAGTAAACCATCAAATCTTCCATGCCGACCAGCATGTATGCCTTTTCCCAAAGCGTGTCGCGGTGGCTTCCCGTCAGGAAGGCGTCGCCGCCGTCAAAGGCAGCCGCCATCGTGTAGATACTGCCGCAGATACGCTCATCGTCAGGGTCCGGCCAGCGATAGGATGTGAGTGCTCGAACGTCGGCCAGGGGGTGAAGGCGGGGAAAGCCCATGACGCCGGCCATCTCACGGTGAAAGCCGACGCCCCAAATATCTGTCCAGCGCGAACCAACGGGACTAGCGGGGCCAAAGCCGTCATAGCTCTCGTGATCGCAGCCCAGGTATTTCACCATGTGCATCGGCGGGCCGCTCACCACGCGCTCTGGACGGTCGAAACGAATAATGCGTCGGGCGTTCTCCTTTGCGTTCACGTCCTACCCCTTCAGCCCCACGGAGGCGATGCCCCCAATGAGCTGGTCTTGCACCAGGAAGTAGACAACCAGCAGCGGTATCACGGTCATCAGTGTTGCCGCCATCAGCAGGTTCCACTCCACGTCGAAGCGGCCGCGGAAGAAGGCCAATCCAAGCTGCAGAGTGAAGAGACTGGAGTTATTCAAGTAGATGAGAGGATGCAGAAAATCGTTCCATACACCCCAAAACGTATAGACGATGACGATGATCAGCGGCGGGCGACAGAGGGGTAGGATGACCTTGTAGAGAATGGCCCAGGTTCCGGCGCCATCAATGCGCGCCGCGTCGTCCAGATCACGCGGGATCGTCTTCATGTATTGGCGGAGCAAGAAGATATAGAAGGCGCCGCCGGCGAAAGCCGGCAGAATAAGCGGCCAGTAGGTGTTGACCAGCTTCATGCGCTGGAAGATGGCGAACAGGGGAATCATTGTGACCTGGCTCGGCACCATCATCGTGGCGATGACAATGAAGAAAATAGTATCCCGACCGGGAAAACGCAGGCGGGCGAAGGAATAGGCGGCCAACGGCACGGCAAACAATTGGCCGACCAGGTTGGCCAGGACAAGGAAACTGGTATTGGCCGCGTAGCGCAGGAAGGGAACGCGGCGGAAAACCTCGGCAAAGTTCTGCCATTCCAGCTTGGCCGGTATCCATTGTGGCGGATAGGCGAAGACCTCCCAGCGCGGTTTCAACGATGTGGACATCATCCAGAAGAGTGGAATCATGAAGAAGATGGCCAGGGCGATGAGCACCGCATAGGTCAGCGCCATGCCCAGCCAATGCCGCACCACAAAGAGAGGCGCCCTGATCGTACGCTGCTCTTGCCTCACAAGCGCCTGACCGGTCATTTCCCTGCCTCCCCGCTATCCTCGTAGTAGACCCAGCGCGTGGATGTACGAAAGACAACAATCGAGCACAGCACGATGATAATCGTGAGTACCCAGGCCAATGCCGAAGCATACCCCATATTGAAGTCCTCAAAGGCCGTCTGATACAGGTAGAGCATATAGAAGAAGGTTGCCTTGAGCGGCCCACCCCTGGTAATGATATACACAGAGGTG
>Ga0272448_1004688_pt1 | contig 15462 bp, 14 predicted proteins | sample YNPCB0191_FD_202220 | JGI IMG/M metagenome (GOLD analysis project Ga0272448, IMG submission 202220) | Hot spring sediment microbial communities from Yellowstone National Park, WY, United States - YNP-CB-019-1 | ecosystem: Environmental > Aquatic > Thermal springs > Hot (42-90C) > Sediment...
ACTTAAAATACACGTAGGAAAGGAAAAGAGCAAAGTAAGGATAAATGTGATAAAAGTTTTAGAAGCTAGTGTATTAACAAAGAGGCTAATTTTAGAAGTTCCAGTTAAAGATGGGTTCATTGAGCAAGATACAAAGATGGACCTTTCTAAGGTAGCATCTATCGAACGCCACAAAGCTTCTGGAGAAATGGGAATAGGGTTTGTTACTGGATTTGGGTTTAAGTCTGGAGCTGTAGCTTCCACAGTAGCGCACGACAACCATAACTTGTTAGTAATCGGAACGAACGACAAAGACATGGCGTTTGCATGCAACGAACTAGAGAAAGTTGGAGGAGGCATGATTGCTGTAAAAGAGGAGAGAGTTCTTGCTATTGTAAAGTTGCCTATAGCTGGGCTTATTTCTGATGACCCAATTGAAAGTGTAAGCGAAGACGTGAAAAAACTACAAGAAGCATGGAAGCTCTTAGGTTGTAACATGATTCATCCTTTTATGACCATGTCGTTGCTTTCTTTGTCAGTTCTACCTGAGATAAGAGTTACAAACAAGGGATTAATAGATACTGTAAACTTCAGAAAAATTACTCTAGTTTCAGACTAAGCAACCTTTATTCTTTGCAGTTTCTGTTAGTATTTTTTCTACTTCTAGCGCACCTCTTAGGATTTCTACTGAGGGTCTTTTTGCTAGTTCTATTTCTTTTGGCTGAATAAGTATCAAAGCTACTTTAATACCCTTCTTATTAAACATCTCGCATATAATTTTAAGAGGGATGTTGTGAGTAGAAGTATACTCTGAAGCAATATCTTCGTAGCTAAATAATGAAAACATTCCAGGTTTTAGGTTCATGTCTGCTGCATCAATCACTATTACATGAGAAGGATTGGCCATTAAAATTCTATAGAAATAACTTTCAGGAGACTGAAAACCTAAAAATACGTTGAACCCCTTCTTTTTTAATCTTTTTCCAAGGATTAAACCTATCGAGTCATCACTTAAAATTGGATTTCCAACTGCCAGTATTATAAGCTTGCGACAAGCTTGTAAAAACTTATCTAAGTCCATTTTAAACTTTTCGTATGAGTTAGACATCTCGCTACTAGTTTTATCCATCCTAAAAAATCTTTATATATTTTACTTGTATACTACCAGGTGGTGAAGACTATTGCTAGAAAGCAAAGAACTTGCGCTACAGAACCCGTATGAAGAAGCTGTCAACCAACTTAAGGTAGCTGTCGACTTCTTAGGTTTAGAAGGATATATATTTGAAGTACTCAAACAACCTGAAAGAGTAATTCGAGTAGCAATAAAAGTTAAGTTGAACGATGGAAAAATTGCAACCTTTTTAGGTTGGAGAAGTCAACACAACAGCGCTTTAGGTCCATACAAGGGAGGTGTTAGGTTCCATCCAAACGTAAGCGTAGAAGAAGTTATGGCATTATCTATGTGGATGACTTGGAAGAATGCATTAGCTGAATTGCCTTACGGTGGAGGAAAAGGCGGCGTTAAGGTTGATCCTTCAAAGCTTTCTCAAGAAGAATTAGAAAGGCTAAGTAGAAGCTACTTTAGGGCAATAAGCGAATTTGTTGGTGTTGATAAAGATATTCCAGCGCCAGATGTTTACACAGATGCTAAAACGATGGCTTGGTTTTTTGACGAATACTCAAATAAATTAGGATATCCTGCCTTTGGAGTTGTTACTGGAAAGCCAAAGATTCTTGGAGGCTTAGAAGCACGAACTGTAAGTACAGGGTTAGGCGTTGCAATAACTTCGAAAGAGGTGACTTCTGCGCTGCTGAATGGAATAGAAGGAAAAACAGTTGCAATTCAAGGTTATGGGAACGTTGGGTACTATGCTGCAAAGTTCTTAAGTGAGATGGGAGCAAGAGTTGTTGCGGTTAGCGATAGCCTTGGTGGAGTTTACAACGAGAAGGGACTAGACCCAGATAAAGTAGAGGAAACGAAAAAGGAAAAAGGAAGTGTAATAAGCTACAGCGAGGCAAAGAAGATCTCCAACGAAGAGCTCCTTGAACTAAAGGTTGATCTTCTATTACCTTGTGCTATAGAGGGAGTAATAAATAAAGATAACGCAAGAAGAATAAAAGCAAAGATCGTAGTTGAGGGAGCAAACGGTCCAGTTACTACAGAAGCAGACAAGATACTTTGGAAAAATGGAATAGTTGTTGTTCCGGATATACTTGCCAACTCTGGTGGTGTCATTATGAGCCATATCGAATGGGTAAACAACAGAATGGGAGGATGGATCAGTGAAGAAGAAGCTCAAGAAAGACTTAAACAAAAAATGATAAGCACTACAAGAAAGGTTGTTGAATTTTGGAAAAGCAGTAACGTTGACATGAGGATTGCTGCGTATAGCTTAGCTGTGAAAAGAGTAGTAGAGGCGATGAGGGCAAGGGGATGGATTTAAAGCTACAGAAAAAGTTTTTAAGCTATCTTAAAAATAGTTTTCAGAATGCCATCAATCAAGCTTGTAAAAGGCGACATCACAAAATTAAAAGTTGACGCAATAGTTAATGCGGCAAACTCTTATTTAAAGCATGGAGGTGGAGTTGCAGGAGCTATAGTACAAGCAGGAGGTTTGATAATTCAAGAAGAAAGCGACGATATAGTAAGTAAAAGGGGACCAATAAAGGTTGGTGAAGCTGTATTCACTTCAGCAGGAAAGCTAAATGCAAAATACGTTATTCATACGGTTGGACCTAGAAATGGAGAAGGCGATGAAGAAGAAAAACTAAGAAAAGCTACGCTGAGCAGCTTATCCCTAGCAGAATCTTTAGGTGTGAGAAGCATAGCTTTTCCTGCAATTTCCACTGGGGTCTTTGGATACCCAAAAGAAAAATGTGCGCTAGCGATGCTAACTGCGGTAAAAGAGTACTTTGAAAGAGGTGGAAAAGTAGAAGAGGTAATATTTTGCTTATATGATGATGAAACTTACAATGTTTTTGCTTCCATCTATCAAAAAATTTTTAAAGATAAATCGAGAATACAAAGAGAGTGTTAACCTTCGTAACTGCATGTAAGTGCTACAATTTATACAGCTATATGTAGTGAAGAGTTAAATACTTACTATGAGTCATTTATTACGTGAGGTGCTATGTCAGTCAAAAGTGTTCGAGGAGACGTTATAATTCCTGGCATTTTTGATCCTGGAAAAAAGTTTGTTTCGTATAGGTTTAGGACAAAAAAGCTTGGAGTGGCCAGCAAGCTTCATAGATTTTTTATAGATAATTTAAAACTTAAAGTAATTTATGAAGGAAGAATTGCAAGTGATAATGAACGAATAGGATATGGTATACTTGATGTAACTAACTTTAAAGGATCGATTGAGGATATAACTAGAGCCATTTACGAAGCTGAAATACTTAGTTCTGAAGATGAATTTAAGGTTTACGAACATAAGGTAAAAGGTCTTGGAGTAGTACCTTTCCAACAGCCATTAATGATTGGGAACTTTTCTGAAGCTGTAGTTTTTCCAGAAGGCATAATAGAAGATGCATTGGAAGGAATGAAAAGGGAATTTAAATCTGCTGGAGAGGCATTTTTGTACTACATGGGTAAGAATGGAGGTATAAAGTTTGCTGATACTCTTAAAAAAGAACTTCTTGTAGCTGATACGAGTACGTTTCTCAATCTTCTGTTACAACTTTTTGCCATAACGGGAATGTGCAGCGATGCTAAACTTCTAGAGTACAACGAGGAGAATGGGAAAATACACCTATCATTTTCTGAGCTCTTTGAGTGCAAAAACCTACGAAAGGAAAAACCAAACAGTCAATTCTTTAGGGGATTTATTGCAGGAGTAGTTTCTAGCTTATGGAAAACTGACGTTAAAGTTGAAGAGGTAACATGCACAGCTACAGGCTCGGATTTTTGTCAATTTTTAGTCACTAAGGAAGTCTAACAAGTTTAAGTTATTTTCACCAAGATCATAGAACACTGTGCAGAAAAGAAAAAAGGTTTTTCATTTAATGTATGAGCTTAAAATATTAAAACACAACTGCAATAACAGCAAGTTTTAGAGGCTTGCCTGAAGGTCATCTTATCTCGTTCAAGGCATACCTCACATTTTATACAAAAATATAGGTTAAGGATAGGCAGATAACTCAACGCTTCGACAAATTCATAAAGACGCTGGGAGTATGAAATCTAAAGAATTACGTAGGTCTACCCAAGACTACATAACTTATAACTTCCTACGTCATTTGTAGCAATAGGAACAGAGATGTTATTATAGATACGAAAAACTAATATCCTTCTAATTGCTCATCTGAGTTTAGATAACTAACAATTGGGACAACCTCAAGTTAGTTCGTTGTCCTCAGAACAAAGACGTAAGAAAGATTTTGAATACAAAATTGAGGACGAATGGTGGAAGAAATTTAGTGCATGGAGAGACGTTAGCAAAGAAGAATTTTTGGATTGGCGGTGGCAATACGAAAATCTAATAAACTCTCCAGAAAAGCTCTTTAGGGTATTTCATTGGCTAAGTGAAGAAGAGAAAAAGGAAATAGTAGAAGTTTCTAAGGTTTATCCTTTACTCATAAGCCCTTACTACTTGTCGCTTGTTAACCCTAACGATAAATTTGACCCTATTAAGATGCAATGTATTCCTTCAAAGGAAGAACTAATAGACGAAGCATCGCCTGAAGACCCTCTAGCTGAAGAAAGCGATGAAGTAGTTCCAAACTTAGTTCATAGGTATCCAGATAGGGCTCTTTACATAACTACTAACTTTTGTGCAACGTACTGTAGATTCTGCACGAGAAAAAGAATACTGGGGAAAGCTATTGTAAGTGGCGTTTCAAGCTTACAAAAAATAGTCGACTACCTTAAGCAAAACAAGCAAGTTCACGACATAGTAATCTCTGGAGGAGACCCGCTGACGCTTCCCAATAAGGACCTAGAGAAGATATTAAGTGAACTAAGTGCTATAGACTCAATAGATACACTAAGGCTAGGAAGCAGAGTCCCTGTGACTTTGCCCATGAGATTGTTTGATGAAGAACTGCTAGAACTGCTAGAAAAGTATAGCGACTTACTGTGGCTTAACACCCACTTTAACCATCCAAACGAAATAACTGAAGTTTCTTATTTGGCAATAAAGAACGTACTTAAGCTGGGAATTCCAGTTAACAACCAAACGGTTCTTCTTAAAGGTGTGAATGACGACGTTGAAGTTATGAGGAAGCTGATGTTAAGCTTAATTAAAATAAAAGTTAGACCTTATTACTTGTTTCATTGTGACCCAACGAAGGGCATAAGACACTTTAGAACTACTGTCTGGAAAGGTTTAGAGATAATGGAAGGTTTAAGGGGTCACATCTCTGGTCTTGCTGTTCCAACCTATGTTATAGATGCGCCTGGAGGAGGGGGGAAGATTCCCATTATGCCAAACTACATAATTTCGATGTCTGAAGAGAGGATTGTACTAAGAAACTTTGAAGGAAGTATTGTAAGCTATGATCCAACAGGAAGAGCCTTAACTAAGAAGGAAAATCAAAGATTCGAGGGTATAATAAGCTTACTGGAGGGAAGTTTTGATAAAATTGACTCATTGGACTCAGAAAGAATTAAAAGAAGAAAGTCAACTAGCAAATCTAGTTGATGCGACTAAGGAAGAGAAAAACTTAAGGCTTTTACACTTTAAAAATTTCTAACATAAGCATAGTCTGAAGTACTTTCTTATTTCTCCTTTTTATTCTCTTGCTGTTTTTGCTCCTCAAGTTCGCTTAATGCAATTCCTTTCATAACCGAAGCATACATTAGTAGCTTCCACGTCTCTCCTATTTTGTCGCCATATTCTCTAACTAGTTTTCTAGCAATTTCTCTTAGTTCATCAGCCTCTTGTAAGCTTAATTTTTCTTTATCTAACAACTCTTTCAGCCTACTTGACTCTTCCTTAGTTAAAGGATTATGGATTGAGGAGAGTCTATACAACTCTCCCTTTACAAACGTAACATCTCTTTGTTCAATAACTTTTCTAAATCCAAGAAACTCGGTAAAGAATTCTAGTTGATTCCTTGTTGCTTCCGTTATGTTGCCAATTTTTCTTTCTACCACATCAAATCTTTCGTTGATTATTTTTTTGAAAGCATCAAAACTTTCATCTACTGCCTTAAATCTCTCGTCTATTGCCCTAAATCTTTCATCCATTTGAGCGAATCTTTTTCCAAGCCAATAAACCAAAGAAACAATTGAAATTAAAAGGGTTAATAAGCTTCCCAACATTGTTAAGAAGAGTTCTAATTCAGGCATATTCTCATACTTTACTGCATAATATGACTTAAAAATCTTTCTTTTAAAGACAGAACTATCAACTCAAAAACTCATTTACTTTAAAAATTGACAAGAAAGCCTAGAACTTTAGTTCTGAGATGAATTACTCTGTTAACTTAAGCGCCACTACCGAAAGGTTGGTTCTCTACCTCTTGAAGCTTATTTCAAATATTTTGAACATAAAGAAAAAATAACTCCTTGGCCTAGAAAAACCTTAAGTTAACAGACCTTTCTTGCCAAATTTTTTATTTTCTTTATAAAATAAGAATTAGATAAAAAGTTTGACGGTCTTACTTTACTATTCTTAAATTGTAACAAGAGCTTGAAAGAGAACGTAAAGTCCAAGCAATATTAGTCCACTATTCTTACCTATTTGTCGTTTTGATAGTAAATAGAGAAAAACGAAGCTAGAAATTAAAACTGGAGTAATTAGCACCGAGAAGGCAGCTAAGTCTATATATGGGTCTAGGGTTAAGAGCATGCCAAGTATTAGCGTTGTGTTAACTAAGTTACTTCCTATGGCATCTCCCAAAGCCATCCACACTCTTCCTTTCTTAGCTGCCGTAAGTTCAACTACTAATTCTGGAAGAGAAGTACTCAGTGCAACAACTTTTGCAGCTAGAATAGAACGATGGATGTTTAGTAGTTCTGAAAGCCTACTTACCGAATCAACAACGATCTTAGCTCCGATTATTAACCCACCTATGCAGAGAAGGAGCACAATGTATTCGAATGGAGAGGCTTGAGGCGAAGTATATTCGTTTTCTTCCGATTCAGGATAGATTCTTTTCTTACTTAAAACGATTCTTATGTAAAGCAGGTAGACTATCAATAGAAAAATACCTGTAAACCGCGTTACCCAACCACCTATAAAAATAGAGAAAGGTATCATTGTAGCAAAAAATAAGACATCTGCAAGCTCTATTATGTTTTGTTCGTTCAGTATAACTTCACCTGCAACAATTAGGGCTAGCCCAACTATCAGTGTTATATTTGTAACATTTGAGCCTAAAATATCGCCTATAGAAATGCTTGCCTTATTTTCCAGAGCTGAGATTATAGCTACACTTAGTTCTGGAGATGAAGTCGACACTGAAAGAAGTAGAAAGCCCACGGACAACTCTGAAAGCTTAAACTGCTTCATTATCTTTTCTGCTATGTTAACTAGCATACTCCCTGAAACTGCAATCATTATTCCTCCAAATAGCAACGATGCAGCTCGAATTAATGGTTCCATTGCTCGAAAGTAAGATGCATTTATGAGGTGTTATATTTCTTTCGCATACTATATCCTTAAGTAAGCTGTAGACCTTAAACTGTATTATGAAATTGAGGATTCTGATCTTAGCTGAAAGCTTTTTGTCATAATAGTTTTAGAGGATAGACTTTGTTTGTAAAAAGCTTGGGCCACATAGCTAATCTACGAGGAAATGTTATTCTTAAGGAACACTAATGTTCTATACAACTTTTAACAAAACCAAAGAACAGCGGATTTGGCTTTAATGGCCTAGAAGTAAATTCAGGATGGAATTGAGTTCCTAAGAAGTACTTTAGCTTAGGGAGTTCGCCTATCTGCATTATCCCTTCATCTTTTTCAGATTCACCAGAAAAGACAAGGCCATTCTTTTCCAGAATATCAACATACTTAGGATTAATTTCATACCTATGCCTAAATCTTTCAATAACTTTTTTCTTTTTATAAAGTTCATAAGCTAATGTATTCTCTTTGATCAGTACAACTTGCCCACCTAAACGCATCGTTGCACCATACTTTCTTTCTTCAATTAGCTTCCTTTGCCAAGGTAAAAGGTCAACAACAGGGTAAGGTGTAGATGCGTCTATTTCAGTAGAGTGCGCGCCCTTTAGGCCGCAGACATTCCTTGCAAACTCAACTACAGCAAGCTGAAAACCAAAACACAACCCTAAGAAAGGAACATTGTTCTCCCTTGCAAACCTGATGGCTTCTATTTTTCCTTCAACTCCACTAGCTCCAAACCCTCCGGGCACTATTATTCCATCGACAGACTTTAATTTCTTAAGTTCTTCCTCATCCTTAGCTTCTAGAGCCTTAGCATCAATCCAATAAAACTTTGGAGAAACGTTGTTGCTCCATGCTGCATGCTTAACAGCTTCTATAACTGAAACATAGGAATCAGGTAGGTTGTATTCGCCAATATCGAAGTACTTCCCAACTATTCCAATTCTTACAAAGTCTTTTATGTTCTTAATTTTTTCAATTAAATTTCTCCATTCCTCTAAGTTTGACTTTCTGTTTTCCATGCCAAGTTTAAGGAGTATTTTATCTCCAAATTTTTGTTCCTCAAACAGTAAAGGTAACTCGTAAACGTTCTCTAGGTCTGGGTTAGCAATTATATCTTCTTTCCTTACGTTGCAGAAAAGAGCAACCTTCTCTTTCCTAACTTCGTCTATTGTACTTTCAGACCTTCCAACTATAAAGTCTGGCTGTATGCCGAGCTCTCTAAGCTCCTTAACAGAATGCTGCACAGGCTTTGTTTTCATCTCTCCAAGACTTTTTATCACCGGTAAATAACCAACGTGAACAAAAACTACTTTCTCACCTTCAAGCTTCATCTGCCTCGCAGCCTCTAGGAATGGAATGTTTTCATAGTCTCCAACAACACCTCCAACTTCAACCAAGACAAAATCAGCGTTGCTTTCCTTTGCTACGTCTCTTATTCTTCTCTTCACTTCGTCTGTTATGTGAGGAATTATTTGAACTGTTTTTCCTAGGTACTCGCCTCTTCTTTCTTTTTCTATTACTTCCAAGTAAACCTGTCCAGTTGTTATGTTGTTCTTTTTGCTTATTGTGATATCTAAGTACCTCTCGTAGTGTCCTAGGTCTTGGTCTATTTCTCCTCCATCTTCGGTAACCCAAACTTCACCGTGCTCCGTAGGTCTTAAAGTTCCAGCATCATAATTTAAGTAAGGGTCAATCTTCACAGCTGTAACTTTAAATCCCTTTGCTTGTAAAACTTTGCCAATTGAAGCTGTTGTTATGCCTTTGCCTAGGCCTGAAACAACACCACCTGTAACGAAAATGTAGGCAGTGGGCATGTAACTTGTTGTTATGCCAGTTTAAAAATTTTTCGCTTGCATGCCAACTAACTTTTAAACCAAACTTTAAACTAACAAAAGAGTAATAAAAGCGTAATGTCTAGAAGTGAAGATGGAGCAAAGTTATGAAAGTAGTAAAACTCTAGAAAAGGATTATTGCACGCTAAGAAATTTTTGAGGCTAATGCTTCTTTAGAAAGTTTGTCTGCATACCATAGTGGAGCAGGAAGAGCAAGATCAAAAAGGTTATCACTTACAACTCTTATTGCATCATCCAACGTAACTCTATGCCCTATACTTATATAAATTTCCCCTCTTCCCTTAGTTCTTAAAACTGCTCCAACAGCTAATTCATCAACGAAAATCAGCGGAGGCTGAGTTGACCTATCTACTTTTCCATAAAGAAGACTTTTTGTAACGCCTATCGTAGGAACATTAAGAACAACACCTATGTAGCTGGCAAGACCCATCTTCCTTGGATGAGCTAGTCCATGGCCATTTATAAAAAGTATATGTGGCTTCTCTATTTGTCGAGAAAGTACTTTTAATATTGGCGGAGCTTCTCTTAGGTAAAAGAGTCCAGGTATATACGGTGGCAAATTATCAACGGTTGCATAATCTACATTTTCTAGTTCCTTTGAACCGTACTTCGTGAGCACATAGGTTGCTACTCCCACATTCTTCTTGTATGCTACGTCAACTCCTCCTATGAAACTCTCCTTAGGTAAGCTAAGAGGCTCAACCTTAACCTTTTTAGAGAGAAGAACTTGAGCTCTAACTGCGTTCTCATACTTTATTTTTGGTCTCAACTGCCGTTCTTTTGTTGGAAAAAGGAAAAAATAAAGGTTATTAAATTTTTCAACAGATATTTTTGGGCGAGTTGATTAGACTACCTTCTTATCTAGATTTGATCTAGCAAGTCTCTGATGGGCTGACCTCTTAGGATATTTGTGATAAAAGCAAGGGCTATAGAGGCTTGGAAAAGACGAGGAAGACAAACGAGATAGCAAGGTTAATACTGCATAAAAGAGATGATAGTGCGCCTTAACCAGCTACTGATTACTGCTAAAGTGTCATTGCGATCCTGCAATTTTGAAATGACACCCGGCGCCGCATTGAGGCACTACAGTCTACTTCAGGAAAAATCCTCTAAGTCAAAAACCAAATAGTCCTTTTCTCGCAAATCCTTTTTATCTTTTAGCCTTTTACCGATTAAACAAAAATACTCTTTTCTTATCTTATTGAACCATTTTACTGCTTCAGCCTTCTCCTTCAGCTTCTCAAATATCTTTTCTGCTTCGCTTCTACCTAGATCCTGCCATTTTGCTTCACAGAACAGAATTTTCTTCTCCTCTTTATTAAATGCTACCGTATCTATTTCCTTATCTTTCTCCCACCAAGTACCAATGTTCGAAAACCTAAAAGGCATCAAGCCTTTCATGTTCATCTCATATAAAAATTCTCGTGAGATATCTTCAAATTTTTTTCCGACAAACGTGTTAAGATCTCTTTTGATAATGCTCATAACTTTCTTAGTATTTCCAAGTTCTAACTCGCTCTTAAATGGATAGACGAATCGAAAGTAAAAATCAAAAAAGTTATCTTTTATTTTATAGATAGTTCTTTTCGTTGTCTTTTTTTCTGTGATTGGATAAACTTTCTCTATGATGTCTAACTTCATGAGAACGTTTAAATATTTTGGTAAATCTTTTGCTTGAATTTTAGAGAAGTTTGCGATTTCGCTTAGTCTGCTGTTTCCTCTTGCTATTGCTTCAAGTATAGAAAGATAGGATGAATAGTCTCTCAGCTCTTCTCTTAGTAAAAATTCCACTTCTTCATATAGAATCTCTCCTTTAGTTAGAATTTTTTCTTCTATGTTTGTGTAAATATCCTTTTTATCGTCAAACGTATTAAGGTAAAAAGGTATTCCACCGAGTATTGAGTAAGCCTCCACTTTCTGTTCTGTTGAATATCTTGGAAAAATCTGTTTAGCGTCATTAAATCTTAGGGGTGATAATTTCCACTGCCCTGTTCTTCTTCCATATAAGGGAGACCTGTAGGATAGCATGTTTTCCATCATCGAGACAAGGGAACCGCAAAGGATCAACATTGTATTCTTATCCTTAAGAACATCGTCCCAAATCAGCTGGAAGACGGAAGGGATTGAATCATCTTTTTCAACTAGGTATGAGAATTCATCTATAACTATTACAATTTTCCTTTCATTCAACCTCTTTGCAATGTATGTGAAAGCATCATCAAAATTTCTCACTCTAGGCGGTATGTCGCCAAAATGTTCGGCAGCTATGTTTGCAAATCGCTCTGCGTTTAACAAGCTGCCTCTTTTATCTGCAAGAAAATAAATGTAATCTTTATTTTTACAGAATTGTTTAATCAGTTCTGTCTTCCCTACTCTTCTTCTTCCATATAAGACTATTAGTTGCCTTTTATCGCCGAACTTTTCCTCCAGGAATTCTAGTTCCCGCTCCCTATCGATAAATCGGTTCATAAAGATTATCTTTTATTTCCGAATTTATAAACTTAATGCTTAGCGCACGTGCTGCAACCATCCCTCTATGGTCTCTTTAGACGCTTCTGATTTTCTTTTTAATCTCGTCTTAACACTATGCAAGCGCGTGCTAAAGATGAGTTTTAATCAAGAATTTTTTATTTTCTGAGCTTGGGTAGTAACATTTATAAAGTAGTACTATTATTATGGTAGTACTAAAAATGGAGTACGAAGTTAAGGTTACAAGAAAGGGGCAAACAACAATCCCCGCAGCGCTTAGGAGGAAGTACAACATTACTGAAGGATCAAGATTATTAGTAGTAGATGCTGGTCAAGGAATTTTTATGAAACCTTTATTGAAAACTTCAGATTTAGCGGGTTCAGGTTCCGATTATGCAACTCCGGAAGAAATGAAAAAGCTCCTTGATAAGCTCAGAGAAGAGGATCTATGAATGTTTACGACACGAGGTTCTTCATCGAGCACTACTACTCGAAGAACGACGAAGTACTAAAAAGGACAACAAACGCTCTTAAAACTGACAAGAACAAAGTAATTTCTGCGATCGTTGTTCATGAAGTTTATAAGTTAACATTGGATAAAGAAGGAAAAGAACAAGCCGAACTTAGAACGAAGCTTCTTGAGAAAGACTTTAAGGTAATAAACGTAGATACTCAAATAGCTAAAATTTCTGCTAAACTTAGACATAAGTACAGAATACCAATGGCAGATAGCATCATAGCAGCAACGGCTGAAAGCCTTAAGTTGGTGTGCATAACAGACGATCAACATTTTACTCAAATGAAAGAAGTAAAGACTAAATGGATTTAGCTAAGAGTTTCACTTGCGCAATTTGAATTGATTATTGAAAAGCTTAAAATCTATTGTTGATTTACTAGAAAGCCCATTTTCACTAAGAGCCTTTGCTCAACATAAACAACATTTTATATGATTTTTGAGGAATTACTTTAAATGGGTTAGATCCATCGTATGGACCACTTTTTATGCGAACGTAAACTTGTCATTTGTGCTCTCTCGTTAAAAATTAAAATTATGGTAGTGTAACTGAAGCAGGATAGTCTTTACCAGCTGCAGAGTGAAGAACTATGTTTAGAGTAATTCCAGACGTAGCTTGACCATTACTAATTTTAGTATTCTGAAGAAGCTTAAACTGGAAAGTTGCAGTTGCACCTACAGGTATTGGTACAGGGGTAGTAGCAGGATCAGTAGCAGATGAAAAATCATTGGTGTCAACTTCTATATTCCACGAAGTTATGCCATTTGCAAGAGTAGCATCTGTGGTAGGTACGCCATTTATCATGATCATAGTTATTATAGCATCAGCAGAACCAGTATTTTTTACTACAATATAAACTCTCCAGACTGTTCCTGGAGGTGTAGAAAGAATACTTACTTCGCTTGATGTTGGGCTTTCGCCCACTCCATTTATAGCACTAACTTTGTAGTAGTAAGTTACTCCATTAGCAATACTACCATCCTCGTAAGAAGTAACATTACCAACTGTAGTTAAGTAAGTTTCATCTCCGGGAGTAGTACCTCTGTATATCTTATAGCCAATTACAGGAGAGCCGCCGTTATCAAAGGGAGGATCCCACTGTAATACTATCTTTCCGTTGCTAAGAATAGCCTTTAAGTTTTGGGGAGCTCCTGGAGTTGTGGCTGGAACTGCACTGACTTCGTTCGATAGGGCGCCTTCCCCCATACTGTTAACTGCACTAACTTTGTAGTAGTAAGTTATTCCATTTGTTACATAGGTATCTTCATAAGAAGTAACATTACCAACTGTAGTTAGATAGCTTTCACCTCCTGAACCAGTCCCCTTATATATCTTGTAGTTAGTTATTGCTGAGCCTCCATTGTTGCTAGGAGGTTGCCAAGTTAGTGTTATCTTCATGTCTCCAGCAACTGCGTTTAAGTTTTGAGGGACACTTGGCTCTGTTTGCTCGTTACCTACGCTTGTCGCGGGTTCCGGAGAAGTATATTGCCTTATCCTTAAATTTTTGAAGTAAGTTACTCCAGTGCCACCATCACCAGATAAGCCAAATCCACCGGAAGTCGTCATCGTATGAGTATAGCTTGTTTCTAAAGTACCCAATGTTGCTAAGTCTCCGCCTTTCCTTAATTCCCATTTTCCACTTGAATATCTTATAACTTGTTGATGAAACCATGTATTTGCAGAAGTTTTTGTAGCCCTTGCTAGTACAGTAGTAGTAGTGGCACCTAAAGCATAGTAACCGATTAGATCGTAGTAGTTGTTCCTTGCATCAAACCTCATTACGTAAAACGGCCCATTTACTGCATTAAAATAAGGCAAAGTATCTGCAATGTTGTTAGTATAAACGTCAATGTCTATTTTAAAACTGGGAGGAAGTTGAATTGCTGTGTTGTAAACTATACCCCAAGTTGATGAAGAAGCAGTTCCTGATGAAACAGTTATCTTTAAAACAGAGTAACCAAAAGTTGTTGTATCTATATTTAGTTCTTTGCAAGAACTACCCTTTGCTATGCTCCACTGACTTAAATCGCTGAAGTCATCGTACATTATAAAAGTAGATTTTCCATTGCTTTGGCTTACAGCACTAGGATTTCCATAGTAAACGTAGATTGTTTTTGTTGAACTTGCTGGAATTGAAGGAACCTTTATCCAAATTCTTGTAGAAGGTGTGTTTATACCGCTTTCAATCCAATAGCTTAGTAGTGTAGACCCATCGCTATCAGTAAACCTTAGGTCTCCACAGTCTGAACGCATTTTGCCTTGAGAAATTAGGCTTGCAGTATCAAGAGTAAATGAAACTTGATAATTAGTTAAAGAATTAGGATTTTTAGTATTATCTATGGTTATTGGCCGCCTATACTTGTAACCTGCAAGAGATCCTAGAAATGTAACTGTAGGCTTACTTAATGCCCTTATAAGTGTAGCTGAAGGTGGCGATATGGGTGTAATTAGTGGCCTTTCAGCGACAGCATATGCGCTTATTATTTCAAGCTTCTCAAACCTTGTAAATGTGGAAGCTAACCCGCTTAGCCACAAAGAAACTGCAACAGCTATTACAATGCCAATAGCAACCAATACAACTGTTGTAACTACTGGACTTATTCCACTTCTATCTTTTGTTAGTTTTTTCAATTGCTCCCTTGCTACTGTTTTAACTAAAATGAAAATTTATTTGGATTGCTCTAAACTTTAAGATAATTGTTACTCTAAAAAACTTTAGAGAAATTGAACCAGTTTGAAGTTAGCTTCTTAAATATTTCTTAAATATTACATTTAGGTATTACCATTACGTATGGCATACGTTACAGTATCCGCAAAAGTAAAAAAGAAGTACTAGAAGAATTGAGGATAAATGGAGTTAACATAAGCGAAGCAATAAGACGTTCTCTTGAAGAAGAGGTTAAGAAGATAGAGGAAAAGAAGGTTGAGGAAACGCTTGAAGAGGCTTCTGGAATACTCATAAAATTTCGGAAGACTAACTAACAGAACAAGTAAGAACCAGCAGGGAAGAAAATTGAGCCTTTTTGACGCTAGTGCTTTGCTAAATTTAGTAAGAAAACGTGGTAAAAACAC
>Ga0272448_1004693_pt1 | contig 15448 bp, 8 predicted proteins | sample YNPCB0191_FD_202220 | JGI IMG/M metagenome (GOLD analysis project Ga0272448, IMG submission 202220) | Hot spring sediment microbial communities from Yellowstone National Park, WY, United States - YNP-CB-019-1 | ecosystem: Environmental > Aquatic > Thermal springs > Hot (42-90C) > Sediment...
GCGGGCTGCTCCTACTCCCATTACTGCGCCAGTGATAGAATGGGTAGTGCTAATCGGGACTCCTCCTAAGGTATTAATCAAAATAGTAGTCGCAGCAGCAGTTTCGGCGGAGAACCCTTGGTAAGTCCGAAGGTGAGCCAATTGGGAGCCTATGGTCCGGATAACCTGTTTCCCTCCTAAGCAAGTCCCTAAAGCCATAGTTAAGGCACAAAGAATTCTTACCCAAAATGGGATGATGAAATCAGCATTGGAAATAGGATGAGTAATTCCCGCAGCAACCAGCGCCCCACTTATAATTCCCATTGCTTTCTGGGCATCACCAGTACCATGAGCAAAAGCCATCGCGCTTGCGGATAATAGCTGGAGCCTTCCAAAAGTCACCGTAGCAATTTGAGGCCGCATATAATGGGATAAAAATATAACCAGCTTAACGATAATATAGCTAAGAACAAACCCGGCAATCGGACTGAAAATTACTCCAAAAAATATTTTTTGTATCCCGGTAGATTTGAAAGCGGAAAAACCACCTGAGGTAACTAAAACTGAGCCAATCAAAGCACCTAATAAAGCATGGGAACAGCTGGTAGGTAATCCTCGGGTAGTGCACCAGGTGATCCAGAGAGGGGCGGCAATGACTGCGGCTAAAAAAGTTATCCCGGAAAGTAATCGAGGATCAGCAATATCATGACCCACGGTTCGAGCTACTTCTGAACAGAATAATGCACCTACAAAATTGAGCACACTACCCAAAAGGACGGCTTTGCCAAATGATAATACCCGGGTGGAAACTACCGTGGCAATCGCATTGGCAGCATCATTCCAGCCATTAGCAAGGTTAAAAACCAGAGCAAAAATAACAGTCAAAATTAAAGTGATATTCTCTCCATTTAACATTGCAGGTTCCTCAGGAGGGATAAATATTAGCTTAAGCGTGTTTAACAATAATGGTATTAAGAACATCCGCCACATCTTCACAACGATCAGTGGCGCTTTCGAGGATTTGATAGATGTCTTTCCATTTGATTATCTGTTTGGCATCGTTTTCTTCCTCAAACAATCGAGCAATGGCTTGTTGCATTAAACGATCAGCTTCATTTTCCTGAGTATGAATTTCCAGACAGCAATTGAGAATATTATGATGATTTTTTAAATTTCTGAGGCTGGAAATTGCCTCGATCAAAAGAGCAGTAGACTTATAGAGGACTTTACTAAATTCTTTTGCCTCATTAGTGGGTTGAGGAATACCAAATATAAGCATCCGGTTTGCTGCCATATCTAACTGGTCTAAAATATCATCTAACCGCTGGGCAATTCGATGAATATCTTCTCGATCTAAGGGGGTAATAAAAGTTTTGGCTAAATGGTCAATGATTTGGTGGGTAATATCATCACCTAAGTGTTCCAGATCTTTTATCTTTTTTACTTTATCACTTAAATCCTGGTAATTTTCAAAAAGCTCTTTTAATGCTTTTGCTCCCTCATGAACATTTTGGGCAGATTTTTCAAACAAATCGAAAATTATACTTTTTTGGGGAAAGAGACTGAACATAAAAACCTCACATTCGAATCCGCTGTTAGCTTAAGACATTGTTTTTATTGCGATTATTGAAAGGAAAGAGATTGTTTTGAGATATAACTATAGGATAATCTTGTTTAAGTGTCAAACAAAAATTTATCCGGGAATTTGCTAAAAATATGATATAAAAAATACTATAATTTTTTATTTCCGGATAACAGAAGATGACGAATTCGATTTTAGAAAAAGATATTGACTTACATTTTCCTCACTTCCTGCTTTTGAAAGCTTCCGCTGGTTCAGGAAAGACCCATACTCTTACCCAGAGATATGTCCAATTCCTCCTTTCGGAGAAAATTCCCCAGAATCATCTCCCGAACATTTTAGCGATCACTTTTTCCAATAATGCAGCGAAAGAGATGAAGGCGCGCATCCTCACTTGGCTTAAAGGGGTATATTTTCAAATTCCGGATAAACTTAGGCAAATTTCCTCCTGCCTTTCTCTCAATCAGAAACAGCTGGTTAGCCGGGCGGAAGCCCTTATTGATGAGATTATCTTAAACTACACCGATTTTCAGGTGAAGACGATCGACAGTTTCATGACTTCAATTTATAAAGCCTCAGCTATTGATCTGGGATATAGTCCCGATTTTGAGATTCTCCTTAATCCTAAACCAGTAATAACCTATGCTTTTAACCGTTTTTTCCGAAAAGTAAGAGCAAACTCTCGGGAAGACTATTTCTTGGAGCAAATTTTAACCACTATCTCCGAGGACCGGGGCAAAGAATCAGCTTATCTGTGGGATCCAGCTAAGGTGATTGAAGAAGAGATAACTTCTCTTTACCGTAAACTTTCGGGTATAGTTAAGCCAGTTGATAAAGAGAGCAAGGGAGAGGAAGTTGAGGATTTGAAAGAAAAAATCGCTAATACTGCTACTAAATTGGAGCGGATAATCAAAGAATCAAATTTTAAAAGAAACGAAAAGAGTAGTTTCTCAAAAATCTTAAAGTTGATTAAATTAAGCCATTACTCTGACCTTATTGGGAAAGGGCTTAAGACCCCACCAGTGATCAAACCTAAGAATAGTAAAACCAATCCTACCTATCGAGAGATTTTGCAGCTCTGGGAAGAATTGGGTAAGCAAATCCGGAACTATTCTGAGATTTATTCCTTCAATTACTACCGCCCTTATCTAAAAGTTTATCCTGCTTTTCAGGAGGTGCTGGAACAGACTAAAAAGGAAGAAGGTTTTGTGTTTATTGAGGACATAAATAAAAAACTTTCTGATTATCTTAAGGAGGAGATTATCCCGGATATTTACTTCCGCATTGGAGAGACGGTCTTCCATTACTTAGTCGATGAATTTCAGGATACTTCTCCTATCCAGTGGGTAAATCTTTATCCTTTGATTGAAAATTCTCTTGCCCAGGGAGGAAGCTTTTTTGCAGTGGGAGATACAAAACAGGCAATTTATGGATTCCGTGATGCGGATTATCGAATTATGAGAGCTTTGGAAACGAGTAATCCCTTTCTTCCTGCTACTTATGCGGTTAAGGAATTACCCATTAATTACCGGAGCTTGGAACGAATCGTTAAATTTACCGAGGAATTTTTCCAGGGCGTTGTCCGGGATTGTGACGAATATAAAGAAGCAGCTGAAAAAAGTGGGCTGGTTGATTACCAGCAAGACATCAAAGAAGAATACCAGGGATTGGGTTATGTGGAGGTAAAAATTTATAAGAAAAATAAAAAAGAAGAAGAATTTCCGGAAAAACAAGAACTACAAAACCGGATTAAAGAGCTTAAAAAGAGGGGGTATAACTATTCTGATCTTGCGGTCCTTACCCTAAAAAATGAAGATGTAGTAAATTTTACTACCTGGCTTAATGAAATTAGTGTTCCCTTTATTTCTTATAGCAACCTTGATATCCGGACAAGAAAATTGACCGGAGAAATCCTTTCGCTTTTAAAATTTTTGGATTCTCCCCCGGATAATCTGTCTTTTTCTACCTTCCTTTTGGGAGACATACTTAGGGCAGCATTAAATCAAAACGGTGAGGTGTTACCCGCAAAAAAACTCCATGAGTTTCTTTTTCGTAACCGGAAAGAAAACTCCCTTTACAAAATCTTTCAGGAGGAGTTTCCGGAAGTTTGGGAAAATTATTTTGCGCGCCTGTTTAAATTAACCGGTTATCTTCCGCTTTACGATTTGGTTAGCGAAATTTACTGGGTTTTTAAGATACTGGAGAACTTTAAGAATGAAGAAGCTACTCTGATAAAGATTCTGGAGGTAATCAAGGACTTTGAATCCGAGGGAATGAACAATCCGGCTGACTTCCTCCGGTTGGCTGCGGATGATAACCTCGGAGAAGTCCGCTGGAATATTGACGTTCCGGAAGGGATTGAAGCAGTAAAGTTGATGACTATCCACAAAGCGAAAGGATTAGAATTTCCGGTAGTGATTCTTATCCTTTACGGAGAACAGAGCCGAGGTTTTAGATATCTCCTGGCGGAAAAAGAAAAAGAAGTTTACCTCCTTAAAGTCAATCGAAATATAGCAGCTGCAAGTGAATTTTTGCATGCTACCTATGAAGAGGAAAAAATAAAAGAACTGGTTAACCAGCTTAACACCCTTTATGTTGGATTTACCCGCGCTGAATCCGAACTTTATGTGATTGGAGTGGGAGGAGAAAAGAAACTATTTCCGATTGACCTTCTCGAAAAAACAAAGCCAGTTTGGGGAGAAAAAAGACCACCCCAGAAACCAACTAAGATTATTAACCCTCCTTTGTTTCATCTTAGTTATTCTTCTCAGCCGGTTGACTTTTCTTCTTTTACCACAGTGGAGGAAATAAAAATTGAAGAAAGAAGGCGAGGAGAATTTATTCACCGTGTCCTTGCTTTTATTGAATATTTGAATGATGGCTGGGAATTAGAATTGGAGAAACGAGTAAGAGAAATTGTTCAGGAGACAAATATTGATTATCCCATAGCGGAAATCAAAAAAGAAATTCTCGAATTTATCTCTCAGGAAGAAATTAGACCATATTTTGTATGGCAGCCAGGGAGGATGGTTTTAAGAGAGCAGGATTTTTCTGATTCTGAAGGCAACCTTTTAAGAATGGATCGGGTAATCGTTGATGAAAATCGGGTTACGGTTATTGATTATAAAACTGGTTTGGAAAAAACCGAAGAAGAGAAATACCTCTCTCAGGTAAGAAATTATCGGAAAATTTTGCAAAACCTCTATCCCAATAAAAAGGTCGAAGGAGTGATTGCTTACTTTGATAGAAAAGAGGTGACCAAAATAAATTGAAAGCTATTTTAATTTCGCCGAGAATTAATTTAACCGAAGTTGTCAGCCAGTATCTTTCTCCTAATGGAAGAGACTATTCCTCCAACTTAGTTATCTTTCCCGGCAAAAGGCCAGCTTATTTTCTCAGAAAATTCATTGCCAAAAAGATAAAAGCAAGCTTTATCCCCCCCCGGATTTTTTCGATGGATGAGTTTATTGATTACCTTTATGAAGAAGAATTGGGGCAAAGAAAAAGGAAGTTGGAACCAATTGATGCGGTGGCTATTCTTTATGAGATTCATAAAAATTCAGTTCATTCCTTGGGGGAAAATAGCTTTTTTGAACCGGACACCTTTTTTCCGCTCGGGTTAAAAATCTGGTCTGACTTAGAAGAGCTTTATATTGAAAATGTATCTCCGGATCAGTTAAGAGCAACTGATCATATTACTCACGAGAATATCCCGGCTCCAACTGCCCAAAAGCTTCAATCCCTTTCCTATTTTTACCAATCATTTTATCAACGGATAATTGAGGACTCCTATTCTACCCGTTCTTTAAGATACCAGGAAGTTGCTTTAAAAATTGACCAAGTTAACCTTGACCATTTTTGCAAAATTATTTTAGCCGGATTTTTTGCCTTTACCCGCTCGGAAAAGAAAATTTTTAATTTTTTAAAAACTAAGGAACAGGTGGTTTGTATTTTCCAGGAAGGATGGGGATTAAATCTTGAAGAAATAGGGATCCATCCCGAAAAAGAACTTCGTCCGGGTAAACCCACCCTTTATTTTTATCAGAGTCCCGATACCCATGGTCAGGTATTGGGAGTGGGAAATATTTTAAAAGAAAAGATAGCTCAGGGAGAGAAGCTTGACGAGAATACGGTTATTGTTTTACCTGCTGCCGAAACTTTATTTCCTTTGTATCATCACACCTTAAATTTCCTTAATTCGGAGCAATATAATATCTCTTTAGGGTATCCCCTTCTGCGAACTCCTCTGTTTAGCCTCTTTAATAATCTTATGAACCTCATTACTTCCCGAGAGGAAGACTGCCTTTATGTTCCCTATTATCTTGAATTTGTTCTTCATCCTTATATTAAAAATATCTATTTCGATAACCAAACCGAAATAACCCGGGTGCTTTTCCATACGGTGGAAGAAGTGCTCCGGGAAAGACGGACAAAGCGGTTTATGAATTTATCCGAAATTGAGCAGGATGAACAGATCATCACCCTGGTTAGGGAGAAAATCCGGAAATTAGCGCCGGAGGTTTCGCCGGAAGAAATAATCACCCATTTAAAATCAATTCATGAACATACCATTAAAAAAATCCTTGCCAGTAAAAATGTGGGAGACTTTGCTACCCAGTTAAAGGAGGTGGTTGAATATATTTACCGGAAAAGCACTGCCCGGCTTCACCCCTTTTTTTATCCTTATTCGGAATCATTTCTTACTGAGCTTGATCTTATTTCTCGATCTTTAATGAGGGAAATTAAGTTTGAAGAGGTTGGGACTTATTTTAAATTGGTTAAAAAAGTGTTGGCAAGCACTTATATCCCCTTTACTGGAACCCCGATTAGGGGAATCCAGGTTTTAGGGATGTTAGAGACCCGAAACCTTAAATTCGATAAGGTATTTTTCCTTGACCTCAACGAAGGAATTATCCCGGAGATAAAAAAGGAAGAAACCCTTTTACCTTTTAAGGTAAGAAAAATACTGGGGCTTCCAACTTACTTTGATCGAGAAAGACTTATGGGCTATTATTTTGATATTCTGATTCAAGGTGCTCAGGAAGCCCATCTTTTTTATATTGAAAACAGCGAAAAAGAGCGGAGCCGATTTATTGAAAGGCTGATTTGGGAGAGACAAAAAGAAGAAAAAAGAATGGATGACCAAACCTACATAAAAAAGATTCAGTATCAGGTAACCCTCCAGGAAAAAAGACCTCTTCCGATAAATAAGACTGAGGAGATCGTTCGCTTTTTAAAAGATTTCCCTTTCAGCGCCTCTTCGCTTGATACTTACCTTAATTGTCCCCTTAAGTTTTATTATAAGTATGTGCTTGGCCTTACCGAAAAAGAAGGAGTTTCTGAAGAACTGGAACAAGAGGAAATTGGGCTTTTAGTTCACCAGGTGCTTTTCGATTATTTCCGGGGGAAGATTGGCCAAATCCTTACTCCGAAAAGCCTAAACCTTTGCGAGCTGGAAAAGATAATTGACTACCGCTTTGAAGAGCAATATGGGAAAGAGGTGGTAGGAGAAATTTATCTTTTGAAACGACAGGTAAAGAAGCATTTAGAGGATTTCATCAAGCAATATCAGATTCCTAAATTAAAGGATACCCCGGTAAAGATAATAAACCTCGAGCATCAATTAGAAACAACTAAGGATATATTCCGACTTACTGCCCGGATGGATAGAATAGAAAATCGCGGCAATCGAATTGCAATTATTGATTATAAAACCTCAGCCAACCGTAAATATCTGAGTATTAATTTTAATAAACTCGATTTAAATAAACGGGAGAGCTGGAACGAAGCAATTGCGACCCTTCAGCTTCCTTTTTATAACATAGTTTATTCGCTCTCAACTGGGGTAAGTCCGGAAGAGATTGAATGTTTTTTTCTCCTTCTGGGAAGGAATTTAATTGATCAAGATATTGAACTACCGCTTTTTGAAGATAAAGATAGAAATGGATTAGCCGAAAAACTCTCTTCTCTCCACCATATTATTTTTACCTTATTAAAAGAGATAATTGATCCCAACCAACCCTTTATCCCTGCCTCCAATCGCCAAGACCAATGCCGTTGGTGTATATATAACAATACTTGCAGCAATAGCTGAGGGCAGGATAATCTGAGAGAACCTTACCTTATAATTTTGGCTAATCTTTGATTTTATGTTATTAAACAAGTTAAATAGAAAAAATAAATTTAATTGGGGGAAGATAGATGGTTTCGATTTTTAAAATCCCGGGCTTTTCCCCTTACTTAGCGATAGTTTTTCTAAATATTTTTAATGTGCTGGCTAATAGCCTCATTATTTACCATAAAATTTGCCCGGGTTATGAGGCTAAAACCCAGATCTTACTTACTGCCATAGTTGCAGGGCTATTTTTTTTGGCCTTTATATTAACTCATCCTTTAGCCGGTTATTTATCCGACAAGTATCCTAAAAATAAAATAATCAAGTTCCTGGCAATAGTGGCTTTGGGGTTATCTTTTTTAACTCCCCTGGGGTATTACTGGGGTGGATGGTTAACTGCTTTTACCCTGCTCTTTTTGTTTTTCCTCCAGGCGGCTTTTTTCTCTCCCGCGAAATTGGGTTATATTCGGGAATTAGTAGGGAAAGAAAATATTGCCGGCGCTAATGCGTGGGGCCAGGGGATTACTATGCTGGCAATGGTTTTTACCGGGACTATTTTTTCGTTTCCCTTTACTTCCGGCGAAATGCCAAAAATTACCGCAGTTATTGCTTCGGGGTGCTTAATTATTTTTGCCGCTGGTCTGGAAACAGTTTTAGCTTTCTTATTACCGCAAAGAGGTCAGACTAATTCGGAAATTTTATTTGACCGAAAAGAACTTTTTCTTTCACCGGCTTTTAATCAACTTCTTCAGTTGATTAAAAGAAATGAGGTGGTGGGTTTAAGTATACTCGGTTTGACGATTTTTTGGGGTATTACTTTGGTAATGTTAACCGTTTTTACGATTTATAACCCCGGGTTGGGAGCTAATAGCCATATTTTTTGGCTACTCCCGCTCGCTGGAGGTGGGATGGCAGGAGCTTGGACTGCGGGCCGGGTTTCCCGTAACTATATTGAAACCGGAATGATTCCGTTAAGTGCAATAGTAATTACTTTTTTATTTTTATTTTTTCCGGAAGTTACCTCATCGTTTCGCAGGCCGATACTCTTTTTCCTTTATGGAATGATGGGAAGCAGGTTGATTGTCCCTTTAAATTCTTTAATTCAGTTTAATGCCCGGGCGAATGAGTTGGGTCGGATATTGGCATTAAATAATTTTTCTCAGTATATAGCCATGCTTTTGGGGCTAATAATTACGATTTTTTTTGCTTTCCCCCAAATAAACCCAGTTTTTTTCTTCCGCGGCCTATTTCTTGTCGCCTTAGGAGGTTCAATATATGCCTTTTTAAAACTCCCTCAAACCTTCATCCGTTATTTAGTTACCTGGTTAGTTTCTCAGCATTATAAACTCCGGGTTTTGGGGATTCAAAATATTCCATCTTCCGGAGGAGTGTTGCTGCTCGGTAATCATATCAGCTACCTGGATTGGGCTATTCTTCAGATGGCTTGCCCCCGACGAATTAGGTTTGTGATGTATCGGGGGTATTATGAGAAATGGTATTTAAAAAAATTTTTAAACTTTTTTGGTGTGGTGCCCATATCTTCCACTGCCAGCAAAGAGGCTCTGGAAACTATTGAAGGCTTACTCAACCAGGGGGAAGTGGTGGCTCTTTTCCCTGAGGGTGCGGTTACTCGCAATGGACAATTAGGAGTTTTTCATCGAGGGTTTGAGCGAGCAGTTAAAAATACCACTGCCGTGATTATCCCTTTTTACCTTTTAGGATTGTGGGGAAGTATTTATTCTTTTGCTACCAAAAAATACCGGAAGTCTTCCTCCACTAAATGGGTGCGCGAGGTATTTGTCTGCTTTGGTAATCCAATGCCGCGGGAGGCAACTGCGGCTGAAGTTAAAAAGGCGGTCTTTCAATTATCTATTTATGCCTGGCAAAGTTACACTGAGTCCCTGAATCCTGTTGCAATTCAATGGCTAATAACGGTAAAGAAGTTCAAAAACAACTGGTGTCTGGTTGATTTTGATGGCACGGTTTATTCTGCTTTTCGCCTTCTCGTAGCTGTGATTGCCTTGGGAGAAGTGCTGAAGAAAAAAATTAAATCCCAGCGCCATATCGGACTCTTACTTCCTCCGAGTGCGGGTGGAATTATTACCAATTTATCGGTATTAATGTTAGGGAAGGTAGTAGTTAACCTTAATTATACCGCTACTATCTCCAGCCTGGCGCAAGCAATTAACCAGGGAGAAATTGATACTATCATTACTTCAAGACGGTTCTTAGCTCGATTATCGGCTAAGGGGTTTACCAATAGTGAATTTTTTGCGGACAAGAATTTGATATATTTAGAAGATCTTAAAAAAAATATCTCTTTTCAAAAGCGGGTAAAATTTAGTCTATTAGTTAAAGCTCTCCCGGCCTTTTTTCTCCGAATTTTTTATTTTAAAAAAAATTCACTTGATGATACTGCTGCTATCTTGTTTAGTAGTGGTAGTGAAGGTTTGCCAAAAGGAGTCCAGTTAACCCATCGTAATCTGATAGCAAATATAAAACAAATTGCTATGGTTTTAAATGCCCGGGAAGATGATATTCTGATGAGCACCCTTCCCTTATTCCATGCCTTTGGGTTTACCGTAACCACTTTACTTCCTTTAGTAGAAGGGATCCCTTTAGTATGTTATCCGGATCCCACCAATGGCTATGAGATCGGGAAATTAGTAGCCCAGTATCAAGCCACTATTCTTTGTGCTACTTCCACTTTTTTGCGGCTATATAATAAAAACAAAAAACTCCATCCATTAATGTTTCAATCATTGCGATTAGTAGTAGCCGGTGCGGAAAAACTGAGTCAAGAAGTCCGGGAAGAATTTAAGGTGAAATTTGGAAAAGATATTTATGAGGGCTACGGCACCACTGAGACCAGTCCGGTTGCCAGTTTTAATCTTCCGGATGTTTTACTTCCCGGTGACTGGTCGATTCAAAAAGGAAACAAAATCGGAACCGTTGGTCTGCCGCTACCCGGGACCGCTTTTAAAATTGTTGACCCCGAAACCCTGGCTGAACTTCCTCCCGGAGAGGCAGATCTTATTTTAATCGGCGGTCCCCAGGTAATGAAGGGTTATCTTAAAAATGAAAAGAAGACCCAGGAAGTGATTTTGGAGCGAGATGGTATTCGCTGGTATAAAACTGGTGATAAGGGTTTTCTGGATGAAGACGGGTTTCTTACTATTCTTGACCGCTACTCCCGATTTGCTAAAATTGGAGGTGAAATGATCAGTTTAGGGGTAGTGGAAGAAGAAGTATACCGAATTTTAAATAATAAAGAAATAGAATTAGCTGCAGTTGCTTTGCCCGACGAAAGGAAAGGGGAACAAGTAGTCCTTTTAGTTGCGGGTCCAATTGATCCTAAGATTATTAAACCTAAACTAATCGAAAATAAATTAAATCCAATAATAATTCCCGAAACCATTTTGGGGGTAGAGAGCATACCGAAATTAGGGAGTGGAAAAACTGATTTTACCAAAGCGAAAGAGTTGGCAAGAGGCCTTTTAAACTTAAACCCAGGTTTTTGAGCGCTTATTTTCCATTTGGTCGGTTTGCAATCAGTAAAAACCTGTGGTATAAAAGTCAAAATTTTTAATTCCCTTAAATTTCAATGGAAAATCAAGCGAAAAAAAAATTGCTCCGGTCAATTCCGGCAGTTGATACAATATTAAATCAATCCCCAATTCAGGAATTGCTCAAGGAGTTACCGCGAAAATTGGTGCTCAATGCCATCCGGGCTGAAATAGATGGTCTCCGCCAGCAAGTCCTTTCTTCGGGCGATGTTTTATCCTGGGAGGAAGTAAACAATATCAAACTGCTGGCGGAACGAGTTGTCATTCGGGCAAAAAATAATGCCCGATTAAATCTGCGAAAAGTTATTAATGCTACCGGGATAATTATCCACACCAATTTGGGTCGGGCTCCACTTTTACCCGAAGCAATGGAAAAGATTAAAGAAATTGCCGAAGGATACTCTAACCTCGAATATGATTTGGAAAAAGCCCAAAGGGGTTCACGATACCAGCATGTGGAAGATATTATTAAAGAGCTTTCAGGAGGAGAAAGCGCCCTGGTGGTAAATAATAATGCTGCGGCAGTTTTGATAGTCCTCAATACTTTAGCTAAAGGGTATGAAGTGATTGTTTCCCGGGGGGAATTGATTGAAATTGGCGGATCGTTTCGCCTTCCTGATATTATGGTCCAAAGCGGCTGCCGACTTCGAGAGGTGGGCACAACTAATAAAACTAAGCTGAGTGATTATGAGCAAGCCGTTTCTCCCGAGACGCGGCTTATCCTTACTGCCCATACTAGTAATTATCGTATCCTTGGTTTTACCGAGCGGGTAGACCTCAAGGATTTAGTAAGGTTAGGTCATAAAATGAATCTTCCGGTAATGAAGGATTTGGGAAGTGGTAATTTTATCGACCTAACCGGTTATGGCTTAGAAGATGAGCCTACGGTAGGGGAGACTATTTCCTCCGGAGTAGATGTGGCTACTTTTAGTGGAGACAAACTTTTAGGAGGTCCGCAGGCCGGAATTATTGTAGGTAAAAAACACTATCTCGATGCGATTAAGCGGAATCCTCTTCTTCGCGCTATTCGAATTGATAAACTTACCCTCGCTGCTCTGGAGGTAACTTTAAGACAGTATTTAGAACCAGAAAAGGCATTACACTCGATTCCGGTTTTAAAGATGCTATCAGCTCAACCAGAAGAATTAAAGGAGAAAGCAAAAGCTCTTTTTCGCCAGATAAAGAAAAAAGCAAAAGATGCTTATGAAGTAAGTTTGGGAGAAGATTTTTCTCAGGCCGGAGGAGGAGCTTTGCCTCTCCAGAACCTTCCCACCTGGGTAGTTACCGTTATTCCTCGTTCTTTTTCGGTAACAGAACTGGATCGACGCCTGAGAAAACATCAACCTCCAATTATTACTCGGGTCAGCCAAGAGCGAGTTGTAATTGATGTTCGGACTGTTTTTTTAAATGAAATCAGTATAATCAGTGATGCCTTAGCGAGGGTGGGATGTTAGATGCCAGTGTTTTAGTACTTAACCGGTCTTTTTTCCCCTTACACATTACTTCGGTTCGGCGGGCTTTCTGCCTTCTTTACTTAGGAATTGCGCGCGCAGTTGACGAACAGTTTAAAACTTTTGACTTTGAAAGCTGGAGTAAATTGGCAGTAGTAGAACGGGAAGAAGCTATTGGTTTGGTAGGTCGTTTGATCCGAATTCCCCGAGTTATTCTGATTTTGACTTACGACCGGATGCCGATTGGTCAGGTTCGCTTTACCCGGCTTAATATTTTTATTCGAGATAAAAATACCTGCCAGTATTGTGGGAAAAGGTACCCGAAAAGTGAGCTCAGTCTGGACCATGTAATCCCGCGTTCTTACGGCGGAAAAAGCACCTGGGAAAACATTGTTTGTTGTTGCGCTAATTGTAATCGGAAAAAAGGGGGGCGGACTCCCCAGGAAGCAGGGATGAAGCTTTTAAAGAAACCAAAACCTCCTCATTGGACTCCCTTTTACAAATTTTCTTTAAAGGAATTAAGAAGAAAGGAATGGCTTCCTTTTCTCAATATGATAGATCTCTCTTACTGGCATACTGAACTTCTGGAATAAAGTTTAGGTTATTGAGTAATTCGGCTTTATGGGATTAACAGTAAAAACCTATACTGTTTCAGCTGAGGATGAGGGGACGAGACTGGATATTCTATTAACTAAATTTAATCCGGAGCTGACTCGTTCTTATCTTAAAAAGCTTATCGATGAAAATTGGGTAAAGTTAAATGGTGAAATACCTAAAGCGGGAGAAAAAGTTAAAGGGGGAGATTTAATCGAGTTGGTTTTACCTCCGCCCGAGCCCTTAAATGCTTTTCCTGAGCCAATCCCGCTGGATATTATTTATGAAGATTCCGAGGTCATTGTGGTTAATAAACCTGCTGGCTTGGTGGTGCATCCAGCTGCCGGACATTATTCCGGTACTTTGGTTAATGGTTTGCTTTATCATTGCCAGAGCCTTTCTTCGGTGGGAGATCCCTTGCGACCTGGCATTGTCCACCGTCTGGATAAAAATACTTCCGGAGTAATGGTGGTAGCCAAAACTGATGCTGCCCATCAATACCTTGCCGCTCAATTTAAGGCTCACTCGGTTACCAAGATATACCGGGCAGTGGCAGTAGGAGTAATGGAGCAAGATAGGGGCACGGTTTCCTCACTAATTGGTCGTCATCCCAAAGATCCTAAGAAAATGTCGGTTCGTTTAGACGAGGGGAAACTTGCTATTACCCACTGGGAAGTTTTAAAACAGTATCCTGAACTTACTCTTTTGAATTTGCGCCTGGAGACTGGTCGGACCCATCAGATTCGGGTTCATCTGGCAAGTATCAATCATCCAGTTTTAGGTGATCCGGACTACGGAGGAAGAAAGGTAATAGCTTCTTTATCGGATCCAGAATTACGGCAGATTATATCCTCGGTAAAACGGCAGTTTCTTCATGCTTATATTCTTGGTTTTGTTCATCCGGCAAAAGAAGAATATGTAGAGTTTATTGCGCCGCTTCCGGAAGAATTCCAGCGGCTTTTGGAAAAGTTGGAAAAAGAAAAAAATTGATAAAGGTTGACCAAAAATTCCCGAATAATGATACCCGGTTAATTGAGGCTAATTGGAATGAATGAAATTGTCTCGCTATTTAAAGCAAGTGCGGAAATTAAGATTAAATTTGCCGAAGAAAATTGCAGCCGGATTGAGCAAGTAGTAGAAGTTATTGTCCGGACACTCCAGGAAGGCAATAAAATTTTGCTTTTTGGTAATGGAGGAAGTGCTGCTGATGCCCAACATATTGCCGCCGAATTAGTGAACCGCTATCTCTTGGAGCGAAGACCATTACCTGCCATTGCCCTTACTACTGACACCTCAGTTTTAACCAGTATCAGCAATGACCTTAGTTTTGAGGAGGTTTTTGCCCGCCAGATTGCCGCCTTGGGAAAGAAAAATGACATTGCTTGGGGGATAACAACCTCTGGTAGGTCTCCCAATATTATTCGGGCTTTTAAGGTAGCAAAAGAATTGGGCTTGATTACGATTGGGTTTACCGGTAAAGATGGAGGAGAAGTGGCAGCCCTGGTAGATTATAATCTCAACATAGCCGCGGACTCTACTGCTCGAATACAGGAGACCCAATTAACTCTTGCTCATATAATCTGCGAATTAGTAGAAAGAAGGTTTAAGAAATAATGGAAAAGTTAACCCCCTTATCTTTTGATGGCATAAAAACAGTTTCCTTAAAAGAGCGAGAAAGTAAAGTTACTATCAACCAGTTTGGGAGAAAATATTTAACTGGTTCAACGGTAGGTGAATTTTTGGACGGTTTGCCCCAAATTCTCGCGGCCCAATACCTGCGGGAGATAATTGAACAGATTGTTAAAGCCAAAAGAGAAGACAGAACAGTTCTTTTAGGTATGGGCGCGCATGTGATCAAAGTTGGACTTTCTCCTCTGATTATTCAATTGATGGAAGAAGGAGTAGTTAAAGGGATTGCCCTTAATGGAGCGGGAGCAATTCATGATGTAGAAATTGCTTTAGCAGGAAAAACATCCGAGGAAGTAGAAGTAGAATTGGATCGAGGAAAGTTTGGAATGGCGGAAGAAACTGCAGCCTTTATTAATCAGGGGGTGAGGGAATGTCGGAGGAATAGTTGGGGATTGGGGGAAGGGTTAGGAAAAAAGATTGTGAGCGATAAATTGCCCTATCTGCCGATGAGTATATTAGCTCAGGGAGTAAA
>Ga0272448_1004694_pt1 | contig 15440 bp, 10 predicted proteins | sample YNPCB0191_FD_202220 | JGI IMG/M metagenome (GOLD analysis project Ga0272448, IMG submission 202220) | Hot spring sediment microbial communities from Yellowstone National Park, WY, United States - YNP-CB-019-1 | ecosystem: Environmental > Aquatic > Thermal springs > Hot (42-90C) > Sediment...
CCACTCCGGTACGGCTGGCTCAGTTCATCCCAGCAGAACCGGATCAGTTCTGCTTAGCGCACAGAGACATTTAGCCCGGGCATTTTTAAACCGTGATTTTCAGGCCAATTTTACGCCGTGCGCCACAGACGTTAAACCTTCCCGATCGGTATACCGGGCATCGTGTCTGTCACCATATCGGGTATACCCGACATCGTGCCTGTCCCCATATCTGCGCGCCGCAGCCAGACCCGCCGGTCCAACACCGTGTCTGTCCCCATTTTCCGCCCGCCATCCGCCCTTTCGGTCACCCAATTGAAAGTTGAGAGTTGAACGTTGGACGTTAAACGTTCCCGATCGATATATCGGACATCGTGTCTGTCCCCATATCCGGGCGCCGCAGCCAGACTCGCCGGTCCGACATCGTGTCTGTCCCCATATCCGGCCCACCATGGGCCTTTTCGGTCACCCCATTGAAAGTTGAGAGTTGAACGTTGGACGTTAAACGTTCCCGATCGGTATACCCGACATCGTGCCTGTCCCCATGATATCGTGCCTGTCCCCATATCCGGGTGCCCTGGCAGCATCAGCCGGCCACCACATATCGTGTCTGTCCCCATATCCGGCCCGCCATCCGCCCTTTCGGTCACCCCATTGAAAGTTGAGAGTTGAACGTTGGACGTTCAACGTTCCTGATCGGTATATCGGACATCGTGCCTGTCCCCATATCTGCGCGCCGCAGCCAGACTCGCCGGTCCAACACCGTGTCTGTCCCCATTTTCCACCCGCCATCCGCCCTTTCGGTCACCCCATTGAAAGTTGAGAGTTGAACGTTGGACGTTGAACGTTCCTGATCGATATATCGGACACCGTGTCTGTCCCCATATCTCGGTACCACAGCCGGCCTCGACCGCCCGACCGGCGCTTGGGTAGCTCCGGCGGGTCAAAAGCCCGGTCGTCCGGATTTCGTGTCTGTCCCCATATCCCGCCCCACTATGCGCCCTTTCGGTCAACCCATTGAAAGTTGAGAGTTGAACGTTGGACGTTGAACGTTACTGATCAATAGTACCGAGCATCGTGCCTGTCCCCATATCTGGGTCCCGCAGCAGGCCTCGACCGCCCGACCGGTGCTTGGGTAGCTCCGGCGGGTCAAAAGCCCGGTCGTCCGGATTTCGTGTCTGTCCCCATATCCCGCCCCACCATGCGCCCTTTCGGTCAACCCATTGAAAGTTGAGAGTTGAACGTTGGACGTTGAACGTTACTGATCAATAGTACCGAGCATCGTGCCTGTCCCCATATCTGGGCGCCGCAGCAGGCCTCGACCGCCCGACCGGCGCTTGGGTAGCTTCGGCGCGTCAAAAGCCCGGTCGTTGTTCGGCCTAACTCTGTGTCTGTCCCCATATCCCGGCCACCATGCGCCATTTCGGTCACCCCATTGAACGTTGAGCGTTGAACGTTGGACGTTGAACGTTCCTGCTTGGTATACCGGACATCGTGTCTGTCCCCATATCTGGGTTCCGCAGCCGGCCTCGACTGCCCGACCGGCGCTTGGGCAGGTCCGGCGGGTCAATAGTCCGGTTGGTCAAATTACGTGTCTGGCCCCATGTCTGGTCCCAGGCAGATTATCCAATACAATACTTCGACGGCAGGACTGTGGTGACCGCACCGCTCGTTGCCAGAGAATCAGATACTGACAAGTTGAGCAAACTCGCAGTCTGAAAATCTTCGCAAGTATGATCGATTCTTCAGTATAACTATGTGTCGTGCCGCGCTGAGGTACTACGGGTCAACTGCCGGGATGGCCTGATGCCCTCAATCAATTGAAAACTGTCGGCTTGGAATTCGGTGGTACCGACATCTGCTGAAGAAGCGCGGACTTGGAAAGCGCAGCGATCTCGTGTACAAGTTTGGCATGAAAAGCCGCAGACTCGCCATTGCAACTTTCGCTGTACTGGTTGCTGCGGTTTTTTTCATTGTCTGGCAGTTTTCAGAATGGCGTCTTGAACACAGTCAGGACACTCACATCATTGGTGCCGCTCGACGGTACGGCATTGATCCTGCACTGGTGAAAGCCGTTGTCTGGCGCGAGAGTCATTTCCATCCAAAGGCTCGAGGCAAAGCCGGCGAAGTTGGCCTTATGCAGCTTACGGATGCCGCTGCGCAAGAATGGGCTGAGACGGCAGGAGTTTACCCGATTTCAGAAATGCATTTGCTTGATCCGGCTACAAACACGCTTGCAGGGACGTGGTACTTGGGGAAGTTGATCCGACGTTACCAGCGGGCTGATGATCCCCTGCCATATGCATTGGCGGATTACAACGCGGGCCGTGCGAATGTGTTGAAATGGGCCGATGGCGAGGCTTTGACCAATAGTGCCGCATTCATCAACAGGATCACTTTCCCCGGCACAAGGGCCTACGTGCTTGCTGTCCTCGAGAAACAGAAGCATTACCGTCGCGAGTTTGCTCCTGTGGCTCAGCGCAGCGCAGCCGCAACCAAATGATCGCCGCGAGACAAACCCGGTCGTTTCAAGTTTGGTACTCTGACGCGCTGCGCTGACAAGGGCGACTTCGTTGCGCGCAGCGAAGATGTGCGCAAATAGAGGGACAGACACGATATCTGCCGACACGATATTTCTGCCGAGTCGCGCAGCAAAATACGCGAGCGAGATAATGTACGCTGCAAAACTCGAGCCCCTCGCGGCAGAAGAAGAGTGTGGAGGCAGAAGTGAAGCGTAGAAAAACCGCTCAGGGAACGGGTCCTCGTGGTGTTTGTTTTCAGCAGTCGGAAAGAACGGAAAGCAGGCGAAAGTGTGTCGGGCATGATTGCGGCACATTTTCGACTGGTTTGGGGCGGAGCCTCGCCAAGCATTTCTTGACACCAAACGGATGCGTTTCAAACTGTGCATGTTTGTGACAGTATTCCTGATCATGGCGGTTATTGTTGTTCTGCTGACGTGGTGTGTTTACCTTGCGCGGCGTCACCAGATTGAGGATTTTCGGACCTGGGTGCTGGTCGAAGGAATACCTGTGGTCTTTGTCACGACGATTCTCTTGTTGTTAATCTGGCTGGTATTGGGACGAATGTGAGAGCGCGCATTGTTACTGTGGCCTTGATTCGGCGGGCGGGACACTTGTTGTCCCGGAACCTGTTGGCTAACGTTCGAAAGGTTCATGCGGCGCGACGCAGCCACAACTGACCGACCGCGGCGAGTTAAATGCATTCGTTGCAAAATCAGCGCCATGTCGCGCCGCGCTGAACGTGGCGACTTCGGCTTTTGGCAAAATGCTTTCCAGTGCGAGTGAAAACACGGAGGTTGTTGTGGACGGAAACGGTTTTTCCATACAGGCTGTTTGGGAAGAATGGGTCGCATGAGATTGAATTGTTCATTGTACAAGCTGTTGATTCTTATGGCTGCAGCACAAATCCAGCAGAACGGGATTGAAGCCGCGTCTTTCGGCCAGGACATCGAGTTTCTTCGTAAACACGTCAAGGTTGTGGTGCTGGCGGATCGTACCGGAGAGTCTCAGGTGGCGGTTGTCCCGGCCTATCAGGGGCGTGTTATGACGAGCACCGCAACAGGAGTGCGTGGGAGAGGTTACGGCTGGCTGAACCGGAGTTTGATTTCTTCAGGAAAACGCGAGCCACACATCAACATCTACGGCGGGGAAGACCGTTTCTGGCTTGGTCCTGAGGGCGGCCAATACTCGATATTTTTTGCTCCGGGTTCCCCGTTTGATCTCGAGCATTGGTTCACGCCGCCGCCGATCGATACCGAACCTTTCGAGGTGGAGAGTGTTACGGGCGACAAGGTCGTCTGCGGACGAAGATTCGCCGTGACGAATTATGCCAATACGAGATTTGAGGTCGAAGTCAGGCGCGAAGTTCGACTGGTGAATGCAAACGACGCGCTCGCTGACCTTGGTGTATCGGTGCCAGCCGCAGTGAAATCTGTCGGCTTCGAATCAGTCAACACGGTGAAGAATGCAGGCAATGCAGATTGGCGCCCCGAAACCGGCCTGCTGTCCATCTGGATACTCGGCATGTTAAACGCTTCCGCAAAAACAACAGTTGTGATTCCGATTCGGGGCGGAAGCGAAACCGAGTATGGGCCGGTTGTGAACGACGCGTACTTTGGCCGCGTGCCGCCCGATCGGTTGGTTGTGCGACCTGATGCCCTTTATTTCCGCGCAGACGCCAGGTACCGAAGCAAGATCGGAGTCGGCTCAAAACGTGCAAAATCCATCTTCGGCAGTTACAACGCAGCCGGCAAAGTGTTGACGCTTGTGCGTTTTTCGCTGCCACCCAACGCGGATAAATACGTCAACTCGATGTGGGAATTGCAAAAGAACCCTTACGGCGGAGACGTCGTCAACAGTTACAACGACGGTCCCGCCAAACCCGGTGCTCCCGGCTTTGGCAACTTCTACGAACTGGAGACTTCGTCGCCTGCCCTTGCACTGGCTCCCGGAGCGGAGGCGCGCCACGTTCATACCACCATTCATCTACATGGCAGTGAGAAGGACCTGGACCCGATTGCCCACGCAACTTTGGGCGTCGGATTGAATGAGATACAGACCGCGTTTTCTCGCAGCGCGGCGCAGCCGTAACAGTGTGATCGCGGCAAGGCAAAGGCGTTTGTTGCGAGCTCGGCGTGCTGCTGCACCGCGTTGAGTTGTGGGCGATTGCTCTCCCGTGAAGCAATTGATAGCCTTGCCCCGTTGAAAGGCAGACGTCGTACAGGCAAACAGGAAGAATTGCACCGATCGGTCAAGCACAAGACCACCGACGCAGAAACCGTTTGGCACCTGCAGCCGGGCGGGTTTAGGTTGTGGATCTACCGGTTGATTGGGGCGGTTGTTCTGCCGGTTCTTCTACTTGGGTTGTTCGAAGCCGGACTGCGTTTGGCGGGGTATGGATACAACCCGGCATTTTTCAAACGGGCACGAATTCAGGATCGAGATTGCCTTGTTGCCAACGACAAGTTTGGGCTGAGCTTTTTCACCCCCGAAGCCGCACGGAACCCGCCGCCGATCGTGTTGGACGTGAAGAAAAAACCCGGCACGTTCCGGGTTTTCTTGATTGGGGAATCCGCTGCGCTTGGCGATCCGAGACCGGCTTTTGGCATGGGGAGGTACCTCGAAGTCTTGTTGAGTGAACGGTATCCGGACGTAAAATTCGAGGTCGTGTGCGCCTCCATGACTGCGGTGAACTCGCATGCCCTTCTTCCAATAGCGCGCGAATGCGCAGGATTGGGCGGCGACCTTTGGATTGTTTATGCCGGCAACAACGAAATGATCGGGCCGTTTGGTCCGGCATCGGTTTTCGGTCGGCACACTCCCAACCTGTTTGCGATTCGACTTGGATTGGTCATCAAACGCACACGGTTGGGGCAGTTAATTGACAGTTTGGCGCGGCGTGTGCGTTCACAAGGTGACAAGAAGACCCCATGGGCTGGAATGAGCATGTTTCTGGAAAGACGACTGCCTCCGGATGACCCGCGTCGGGATGTCGCGCACAGGCACTTTGCTGCGAACGTCGAAGACATGTTGCACGTTGCAGAACGGGCCAAAACGCCGGTTCTGCTATGCACTGTGGCGAGCAATCTGCGCGATTGCGCGCCTTTTGCATCGATGCATTCGATGAATTGCGATTCCGAGGACGTTGTCGCAGCCGATGCGCTCGTGAGGAGCGTGGTCACCAACGAATCTGGCGGAAATCTGACGGCTGCCATTGCCGCCCTTGAACGGGCAAAAGAGTTGGACGCGGGGTTTGCCGAGGTTCAATTCAGGCTCGGGCAGTGCCTGTTGCGATCGGGCGATCAGAAGTCCGCGGCTGCGGCGTTTGCGAACGCTCGTGATCGCGACGCGTTGCCGTTCAGGGCTGATTCTGCCCTGAACAAGTACATTCGCGATCTTGGCGCGAAGCATGCGGATCGAAAAGTGTTCCTTGTCGATGCCGAGAACCTTCTGCGGTCACATGCGCAGCACGAAATCCCGGGGTCGGAATTGTTCTTTGAACACGTGCATTTCACTTTTGCCGGGAACTACCTGATTGCGCGCATGCTTGCCGAGGCGATCGAAAAGAATCTGCCGCCCCTCCCCGGGAGAAAAACGTCGGGCTGGGCAACACAGGAAGACTGTGACCGGTTTCTTGGGTTGACCGATTGGAACCGCCTTGGAGTTTTCGAGAACGTGTTGAAGCGGATTCAGGCGCCGCCATTTGTTCAACAGGTTAATCATGAAGAACAGTTGGAACGCTGCCGCGCGCAAATCCATGCCGTCCGCTCGAGGCTGGCTTCCCAACAACCGGCTCAAATCCGAGAAGTGTATCGGCAAGCCCTGTTGCGTCGGCCACGCGACCATTACCTGTACGAGAACTTCGCCGAGTATCTCGAAGCCACCGGGGACATCGACGGCGCGATCGCGCAATGGGAAGCCATATGCAGCATGCTGCCGGAGCATTTCGTGGCGCATGTGCATGCAGGCCGATTGCTTGCGCGCCGCCAGCAGTGGAGCGCCGCTGAGCAGCGTCTTCGAAAAGCATTGAAACTCGAACCGCGTTCACCCGAAGGCCATCTCGAACTTGGCAAGGTCATGGCTGAACGCGGCATGATCCAGTCGGCAATAGACGAATACAACGAAGCGTTGCGATGGGGGCCGGGCAATGCCATGGCATACTTTCACATGGCGGACGCCCTTGCGAAACTTGGCAAACGCCCGGAGGCCACAGAAGCGCTCGCAAAGGCTGTCGAACTTCAACCGTCGTTCTGGGAGGCGCGTTACCTGCTGGGTGTCGAGCTTGCCATGAACAACAAACTGGCTGAAGCGCAGCATCAGTTCGAGCAAACGATTCGGTGGCGGCCCAATCATGTATTGGCTCACTTGAACCTTGGCGTGGCTTATGCATTGCAAGGGCGGTTGGAAGCCGCTCGTCTCGAGTTCCAAGAGACCCTGAAGCTCGATCCACAGAACCAAAAGGCCAGGGAACACCTCGCAAGGATCGAGGCAATGTTGAGCAAACAACCTCGGACCACCCCGTAAGCTGGGTGAGGTTCGAGCACAACGCGTGGCAGGGAGATTCCCCATCTCACATTCACGATGGCAAGGCACTTGTTTGCAACGATTACACTCCCAAAATCCGCGGTGAATCTACTGTTGGCAGAAACACCTTGGGGCGCGTACCGGTGTTCGGCTGGACGTTGCCCGTTGAGCGTTGGACATTGGACGTTGTTAACAGGACAACCTGATCGGTACAACGATTGGGAACGTTCAACGTGGAAGGCTCAACCCTCAACTTTCAACGGGATGAACGAAAGGGCGCATGGCGGGTCTGAGGCAAAGCCTCGCCAAATGTGCTGTAGCACGAGCTCGACAAGGTCGTTCAGTCGCAGCCTGATTGTTGCCGACAAACCGGTAGCGGGCTCGAATTGTTGTCCGGCCATTCCGAAGACTGTAACACTTTTTGGGAGCACTCCCAGTTGTTCTGCCAGGGCCAGGCCTTCGGTTACCGAGAACGAATGCGTGCTTCGGCGGAACGACTCGTCGATTGCCGAACGCGTCTCCGGGTATGACCACGCGAACATTGCGCCCGGAGGGAAGTTTGGAGTTGGTTTGACAGCATCAATGATGACCAGGAAATCAATCCCTTCACAAAATGTCGGGATGTTTGAACCGCCGCTGGTGTCGCTGACCACATCGATCGTGCGAGGCAATCGCGAGCGAAGGATCGACACTGCCTCGAGGCCGAGTGCGTCATCTCCAGCACCAGCGGAGCCAATTCCAATGACGCGGACTTTTTTAGTTGACATTGAAAAACCTGGCGAGGCTCTGTCTCAGACCGACCATGCGTGCAGTGTCACAGTGAACCATTGGTGCTCGGCGCTCCCAGTGCTTTGCCCGCCTCGCTGGAATCCAGCCTGTCCACGGTTACTTTCAGAAAATGCGTGGCGCAAGAAATGCACGGGTCGTAGTTCCTGATCAAATGTTCGCATCGGAGTGTCATTTCCTCCGACGGCAGAGAGAGCAATCTTGGTGTGTAGGCGGCGAGGTCGGCTTCGATCTGGGGCTGGTTTTGTGCGGTGGGAGGGACAATTGTCGCGGATTTGACGAGTCCGTCGGCTCCGATTTCGTATCTGTGGTAGAGGATGCCTCGAGGGGCTTCGGTGCAACCATGGCCAACGCCTTCTCTGACATTGATTTCGACCGCCGGTTCACTTGGGGGTTCGTATGCGTTTATCAATTCGAGTGCGTGATCCAGCGCATACAAAGTCTCGAATCCGCGCGCGAGAATGCTCTTGAACTGGTTGCGGCAGGGCACGGTGAACTTGATTTCGTCGGCCAACTTCTTGATGGCGGGCGGGTAAAGGTCCCAGTTCAAATTCAGTCGCGCGAGTGGGCCGACGAGATAAGTCCCGCCATTTCTGAGCCGCCCGTGGAGTGCAGTCGAGTGTGGCACCTGGACCTCCTCGAAATGATCCGGGAACTGGCTGATGGGGATTTCGAGTCCGCGGCTTGTGGCGATTGCGCCGTCCAGCATTGCCACTTCTTTCGGGTGCCGGAGCGCCACGCAGTCGTAATCCATTTCAAGGTCAGGGTAGTTGAGAGTCGCCAGAAACCGGATGGCATCTATAGCGAAGTTGCGGCATGCATTCAGCTCTTCGGCGAGGGCGTCGAGTTCACCCCGATCCGGGACACGGTGGAACCCGCCAACGCGGACATTGATTGGGTGCACCTCACGACCGCCGAGGAGGCGGACGATTTCGTTGCCGGCTTTCTTCAACCGCAGCGCGCCAACTACAAGGTCCTTATGGTCTGCCGCCATGCTGATTGCTGATTCGTAGCCGAGGAAGTCGGGCAGATGCAGAAAGAACATATGGAGCACGTGCGATTCGATCCATTCGCCGCAGTACAGCAATCGCCGCAGCGACCTCAGTTGGCCGTCAACTCTTACGTTCATTGCCGCTTCGATTGCGGTGCATGAACTCATTTGATATGCGACAGGGCAGATACCGCAGATTCGTGCGGTGATGTCTGGTACTTCTTCGAACGACCGGCCCCTGAGGAGCGCCTCGAAGAACCGGGGCGGCTCGAATATTCCGAACCTGATGTCTGTGATCCGGTTTCCCTGGATTTTCAGATGGAGGGATCCCTCGCCTTCGACGCGTGCGAGGTTGTGCACTTCGATGACCCTGGTCTCAGGGTTGGATGCATTGCTCATAGTCATCGCTCGAGGTCTTGAAAGGTTCGAGGTACCCGTTGAAGCTGCGCAGCATTCGGACCATTGCCGGGCGCGAAACGTTCCTTTCCTCTTGGAAGAATCGACCGAGAGCACCGATGTTTGGCGTTTCAGCGGGTCCGAAGCATCCGTAGCAACCGCGGTTGAACTTGGGGCAAAGTGCGCCGCAACCGGCCTGTGTGATTGGGCCGAGGCAGGGGGTTTTGCGTGCGACCATTACGCACGGTATCCCGGCGCGCTTGCATTCGATGCAAAGGCTGTAGGTTGGAAGATGGGGTCTTCTTTGTGCGAGCAGGGCGCTTAAAACTTCGACGAGCTGGCGTTTGTTAACCGGGCATCCGCGCAACTCGAAATCGATATAGACATAGCCGGCGATCGGCGAGGCAACGTCAAGTGTTGCGACCCATTCCGGACGTGGATAAATGCGTTTTTTGTACTCATCGATGTCTGCCCAATTGCGCAGCGCCTGGATGCCGCCTGCGGTTGCGCATGCGCCTATTGAAACCAGCACCTTGCAGTCTTTTCTTGCCTGGCGAATGAGGCGTTCTTCAGCCGGGGTTGAGATTGAACCTTCGACAAGGCCTATGTCATAAGGTCCGGGGAGCGCCTGTCTGCGCGCTTCGAGGAAGTAGGCGATTTCGATCTCGCCGGCCAGCTCGAGGAGTTCGTCTTCCAGTTCCAGAATCTGAAGCTGGCAACCGTCGCACGAGCTGAACTTGTACACTGCCAGCCGCGGTTTTTGGCTCAATGGCCCCGGGATGTTCATGTCAGATTTCCTCTTTTCCGAAGACTTCGCGAATGCTCTCGTAAGAGAAGACCGGGCCGTCTTTGCAGACGAATTTCGGGCCGTATTGGCAATGGCCACAGCGCCCGACTCCGCATCGCATGTTGCGTTCGAGACTTATGAAAAGCTGGTCAGGGGCGACTCGAAGCCTTAGAAGCTGCCATGTGACGTGCCTGTTCATCATGCGTGGCCCGCAAACCATCACAGAAGTGCGGTCGGGCCTTATTCGGAGCCGCTTTATGAGGTCTGTGACAACCCCCACGGGACCGTCCCATTGTGCGATCGAGTAGTCCACCGACACCAACAGGTCCATTTGGCCGTCGTCCCGCCACGCTGCCAGCTCTTTCTGGTAAAGGAGGTCGGACGGCGACCTTCCGCCGTACATCAGCACCACGCGACCGAACTGACCGCGGTTGGCGAGGATTGCGTAGATAAGCGGCCTGATTGGTGCCAACCCGATTCCGCCTGCGACCATGAGGATGTCGCGTCCGCGGCAACGCGCTATTGGCCAGCCATGTCCAAACGGCCCTCGGAGCCCCAGTTTGTCACCGACCTTCATTCGTGCGATTGCGCGGGTGACACTTCCGACGTGGCGGATCGTGTGCGCGAGGTGTTCGTTGTTGGCCGGGTCGCTGCTGATCGAGATTGCGGCTTCGCCGACCCCGAAGACATAGACCATGTTGAACTGGCCGGGCTCGAATCGGTATGCGCTGCGGAGGGCCGGGTCATCTATTTGCAGCACGTAGGTGCGGGTGTTTGAACTCTCCTCTTGGATATCCACGATGGTTGCCGTTACCGGCACCATTGGCCTCGAGTCGTGGCATACAACTGATGCGCGATCCTGGACTGCTATCATGACGGCATGGCTTGTTGTTGGGGTGCGACTGGGATTGCGTGCGGCGGTGCAGTTTCCCTGAAGGCCGCGGCTTCGGCGGTGATGTCGATCCCGACCGGGCACCATGTGATGCAGCGACCGCAGCCGACGCAACCACTGGTTCCGAATTGGTCGTGCCACCACGCGAGTTTGTGCATCATCCATTGTCTGTAGCGGGAGGAAATCTCGTATCTGACGCTTGTGGCTCCGAGATAGCTGAACTCGAGGGTGAAACACGAATCCCAGTATCGCCATCTCTCCGCTTTTCGGCATTTCAAATCGGTGCTGTCAACGACGTTGTAGCAAAAGCAAGTGGGACAGACCATGGTGCAATTCCCACATGCCAGACAGCGCGAAGCAATTGTTTGCCAGCGGGGGCTCTCGACACTTTTGCGAAGGACATCCGGCAAACCTTCAGTTTCGAGACGGCGCCCCATTCGTTCCGATGCCCGTTCGATAAGCAATCTGAACAGCTCCTTTTCGGCCGCTGTGGCGGGGCGGGACGTCAACTGTTTGAACAATGCCGCGCCGCGCTCGCTGCCGACCTCGACGCCGAATTCCTCTCCCAGTTCCGTGAGGCAGAGGTCGAAGGACCGTGTGACACGCGGTCCGGTGTTCATTGAAACGCAGAAACATGTGCCGCCGGGCTCGATGCAGTTCACGGCCAGAACGAACATCTTGTCGCGTGCCTGGCGATAGTACGGATCGAGCAATTCCGAAGCGATAACTCGGTCGAGAATGCTGACGGCGGCAATTTCACATGCGCGAACGCCGATAAAAGCATATGCAGGGGGAGCACTGCGGATGTCGTCGATTTCGAATGGGGTCTGAGCTCCGGCCTGTCGGTTGGCGCCGAAAACGCGCCGTTTCGGAGGAAACAAAAAGCGTTTCCATGAGTCTGCCCCATGAACAAATCCAAAACAACGCGGGGTTTCGCTTTTTACCAGCTCATACGAGCCGGGGGCTTGTCGGTCAGAGTAACCTACGGGAAGGTCGGCCAGGGAACGGATTTGCGAGTATTGGATTACTCCGTCCCTGCGGGTTGGGCCTATCAAGGTGTATCCGTTGTCACGCAGAAGACCAAAAACCCGATCCAATTCGGATCGCCGGACGATGTGCAGCGGTAGCTTGTCCATTTTGCCCCTGCCCTTTCTATCAGGGCTTGTTCAACACCGTTGAGAATAGGTTGTGGCAAATGGCTGCACTCCGTCAATGATTGTTTTCCGGTGTGTGTGACTGCGGTCGCTGTTTCTGAAAGCGAGGGCTCTTTGCCGCCGCCAACCTAATACCATGAGGATATTGTTTGGCGATGGCAGAAAAGATTTTTCGATTGCGTTTTACCTTTCGCCTGGAGGTCAAGGTGTGCCTTGCGCTTTTTTACCACGGCGCTGGTCGAGCCATTTCTTCAGCTCGACAGCAAGGAACACAACCACACCCACAGCTAGAATCTCGACCCATGCGCGCAAGCCAATGGGCGCACTGTGGAACAGCTTGTTCATGAATGGGGCGTATGTGAACAAGAGCTGCGCGGCAATCATCAAAGCTGCTCCGAGCAGCACCCATGGATTTGAAAACAATCCAAGCGAGAAAAACGGGCGGGTCAGCGACCGGCAATTGAAAAGGTAGAACAGCTCGACCATTACAATGACGTTAACCACGACCGTTCTGGCTTCTGCCACCGGCGTGCCGTATTGTTCTTCCAATTCGAACAGTGCAAATCCGCCGAGCACCATGATTGCCGACACAAGTATGATCCGCAGGATCAGCCTTGGCGTAAGAATCGGCTCTGAAGGTTCCCTTGGCGGGCGGGACATGAGTCCCGGCTCTTTCGGCTCGAACACGAGCATCAATCCCAACAACAACGCAGTGGTCATGTTCACCCAGAGCAACTGAACAGGCAGGATTGGGAGGGCGGTTCCGACAAGAATCGAGGCAAGGATGATCAGCCCTTCGCCCCCGTTTGTTGGAAGGGTCCATGCGATGAATTTTGTCAGGTTGTCAAAGACGTTGCGTCCTTCTTCGACGGCAGCTTCAATCGAGGCGAAGTTGTCATCGGTCAGGATCATGTCTGCTGCGCCTTTGGCAACGTCGGTGCCGGTGATTCCCATGGCGACTCCAATGTCGGCTTGTTTGAGAGCGGGCGCATCATTGACTCCGTCGCCGGTCATGGCGACGATATGGCCGCGCTTTTGGAGGGCCTGGACGAGGCGGAGTTTTTGTTCGGGAGCAACCCGTGCGAAGACCGCCGACCTTTCCGCAACTTCAGGCAGTTTGTCGTCGGGGATCTCCGCCAATTCGCGTCCTGTGACGGCGGCCAGTTCCTGTGCTGCGCCGGCGCCGCCACGCAAGCCGAGTTGTTTTGCGATTGCGACGGCGGTGCCTTTGTGGTCGCCGGTGATCATCTTCACGTGAATACCGGCGTTATGGCACTGTGCCACGGCGCGGATTGCCTCGGCGCGGGGCGGGTCAATCATGCCCTGCAACCCCAACAGCGTGAGGCCGCCATTGAGATCCTCGTGGGAGAGTTTGGTGTAACTTGTTGGGACGCGGCGGGACGCAAAAGCGAGCACTCGCAATCCCTGATGCGCCAGCTCATCAACAGCAAGCAGAATTGCCCGCGCGTCAATTGCGGTCAAATTACCTTCTGCATCGATCATGTGTGTGCATCGTTCGAGCAGTTTTTCGACCGAGCCTTTCACGTAGATGACGTTTTCATTGCCCGCACCGTGAAGGGTGGCCATGTACATGTGCTCCGACTCGAACGGGATCACATCCAGACGTGGGAGGGACTGTTCTATGTTTTGTCTTTCGAACTGGGCTTTCTGGGCGGCGACGATGAGCGCCGCTTCGGTCGGGTCGCCTTCGACATTGAGTCTGCCGTCTTTGCGGGTTAGTTGGGAGTCGTTGCACAGTAACCCGGCCAGCAAAGTTTCGCGGAGCGCGATGTTTTTGTTGACGTCGGTTTTTGCTCCATTGATCTGAATTTCACCGTGCGGTTCATAACCTGCGCCTGTTACTTCGAACAGTTTGCCGGAGGCGAATATACGGCTGACGGTCATCTGGTTCTCTGTCAGGGTTCCTGTCTTGTCGGAACAGATCACCGTCGTGCTGCCAAGGGTTTCGACGGCAGGCATTTTTCGGATGATGGCGTTTCGTTTGGCCATTCTTGCGACGCCGATTGCAAGTGTGATGGTTACAGCGGCGGGCAATCCTTCGGGGATTGCTCCGACAGCAAGGGCAACGGCGATCATGAACATTTCACCTGCCGTTTCGCCGCGGGCCAGCCCGATCACAAACGCCAATGCAGCGAGGCCCAGTATTACGTAAAGGAGCAATCGGCTGAACTCGGCGATTTTCCTTGTAAGCGGCGTTGAGATATCAACCGCCTCGGAAATCATCGTGGCTATGCGCCCCATTTCAGTGCGATCGCCCGTGCTCACAACGACGCCTTCGCCCTGGCCATAGGTGACAAGGGTGCCCGCGAACGCGAGGTTTATCCGGTCGCCCAAATTGGTGTCTTCGGGCAATGGATCGGCCTTTTTCTCGACAGGCACCGATTCGCCCGTAAGAGCGGCTTCTTCGACCTGCAGATTACGGATTTGGAAAAGCCGCAAATCTGCCGGCACGCTGTCCCCAGACTGCAAAAGGACGATGTCCCCCGGCACGAGTTCAGCCGACTGAACTCTTTGTTTTCGGCCGTCGCGCCTGACCGTGGCTTCGGTGCGGACCATGTTTGCAAGTGCTTCGATGGCTTTTTCGGCTTTTGATTCCTGAATGAAACCGATGATCGCATTGATAAAGACGACTCCAAAGATAACGGATGCGTCCACCCATTCACCCAATGCAGCCGAAACGACCGTTGCAGCCAACAGTATGTACACCAGAGCCTGATTGAACTGCTGCAGAAAACGCATCCAAGCTGGCGTCCCACGCCGCGCAGTCATCTGATTCAGGCCATATTCCGCTTGGCGACGCTTGACCTCATCCGACGAAAGACCGCGTTCGGGATCGACATCTAACAACTGCGCCACTTCCTTTGGGGACAGTGTGTGCCATGCTGCAGTTGCCGGCCCGCTCCCGACAGTGGGGGATTTAATGTATTTTTCTTTTTCCATGGGCAAGACAGGAGAAATCTGTACTAAGACTTGCAAATGTCAAAGCATTCAAGCCGCAAAGACGGATTGGTTCAGAGTCGGGAAGGAATCGAATCAATCGGGTGCGGGCAAGGTGTGTTTTACCTGATGCAAGGTGTCGTATTACTATATTGAGAAATCGATCATACTTGCGAAGATTTTCAGGCTGCGAGTTTGCTCAACTTGTCGCCAGAGTGCGGCCTTTGGAGCATAATACTGGATGATCTGCGCTGAAACTGCAGATCAGCAGATTCTTTGTGACCTTTGGCTTCGAATTGTTCGGCCGCTGATCCGACTTTTGCATCTCCCCCCCATTGAGCGACGAAGTCGCCACTTTCAGCGCGGCGCGACACAGCGCCCAGCTTGGAACGAACGCATTTATCTCGCTGCGATCCTTCGGCTGCGGCTGCGCCGCGCTGAGAACGGTGGGGTG
>Ga0272448_1004695_pt1 | contig 15440 bp, 9 predicted proteins | sample YNPCB0191_FD_202220 | JGI IMG/M metagenome (GOLD analysis project Ga0272448, IMG submission 202220) | Hot spring sediment microbial communities from Yellowstone National Park, WY, United States - YNP-CB-019-1 | ecosystem: Environmental > Aquatic > Thermal springs > Hot (42-90C) > Sediment...
TCTGGAACACGCAGGAATTGCTCTCGGTGGACACGTCCTACGGCGATGCCGAACTCATCGCCAACCACGGCGTTCACGGGACGCACGACCTGTGCAACGTCCTCGTTCGCGCCGGCGTGCCGTTCCGCTACGTCACCGGCCACGTGGACGATCGCAAGGCGATCGCCTCGCTCGCCGATCACTTTCAGGCCGCCTATGCCGTCGGGCGTCTTCGGCGGGCCCGCCTGGGGCTGCTGGGCTATCCCTTCCCGGGCATGGGCGATTTCGGTCTGGATACCACACAGATGGCGACGAGCCTCGGGTGCGCGTGGGAAGCGCTCTCGCTGAGCGAATACAACCGGCGGGCCGGGAAGGCCGACCCGGGTGTGGTGGCGAAGCTCGTCGCCGAATACCGCCGCTGCTACGAGATCGGTCCGAACATCGCCGAGGAGGATCTGGCAGCCGCCGCCCGCGCGGAGGTCGCGATGCGCGGCATCGTCCGCGACTACCGCCTCGATGCGTACAGTTACCAGTTTCTCTCGTTCGGCGAGGACGATCGCACGGAGACGCTTCCGTTTGTCGCGGCCAGCCGACTGCTCGCCGACGGCATCGGCTTCGGCGGCGAGGGCGATCTGATCGCGGCGGCCCATTCGGCCCTGGTCGGCTGGCTCCATCCGCCGGCCAGTTTCAGCGAGATGTTTACGATCGACTTCGGCGGCAATGCGGTGCTGCTGAGCCACATGGGCGAGGCCAATGTCGCGATGGCACGTAAGGACCGGAAGGTGCGCATGGTTCGTCGCCCGGGGCCGATCGTGCCCACGCGCGGCAGCCAGTTGGCCCTTGTGACCGCCTTCGAGCCCGGCCCGGCCACGTTGACGGCCCTGACGCTTACGGCCGGGGCGCGATGGCGAATCCTCGCCTCGCGTATCACGATCGAGGACTTCGGCCCGCTGCCGCAGCTCGCGGTGCCGCACTCGAAGGTCCGCCCCGCCGGCGACGTGTGCGATTTCCTGACGGCGTACGCCCGCGCCGGCGGTCCGCACCACCTGGCGATCTGCTTCGGCGACGCGCGGCCGAAGCTCGCGCTGGCGGCGCAGTACCTTGGCGCCGAATACGTGGAGGTCTGATCCGTGTTCCTCGGCCTGGATCTGGGCACTACGAACATCAAGGCCCTCGTGGTTGCCGACGACGGCAAGGTCGTTGCACGCGGCTCCGTGCCCGTGTCGCTGAAACATACCCCCGACGGCGGCATCGAGCAGAACATCGAGGAGATCTGGCGATCGACGCTCAGCGCCATCTGGCTCGCGGGGCGTGACTGCGACCTGGCCGCCGTTCGTGCCCTTGGCGTCTCCAGCCAGGGCGGCGCGATCCAGATCCGCACGCCGGACGGCGGCTTTGTCGGCCCGGTCATCAGTTGGATGGACTCCCGCGGCGCCGCCTTTGACGAGCGATTCCAGCGACGCGTCGGCAGCGAGTGGATCGCTCGCCGCGCGGGCCACGGCGAAAGCAACATGGCCGTCGGCCAGGTGTTTCGCCTGCGGGAAGCGGCCCCGGCGTTGCTGAAGCCGCCGAACATCCTCGGCTTCGTCGGCGACGCGATCGTGTGGCGCCTGTGCGGACGCGCCGCGCACGACGCCTCCTCGCTGAGCATCTGCTGCCTGTACAACCCGACGCTGCGTCAGGCGGACCCCGATTTGCTGGAGCAGCTCGGCCTGCGGGCGGAACAGTTGCCCGAACTGGTGCCGCCGCGCGAGCCGGTGAGCGTGCTCGATACCGAAGTCGCCAGACAGACCGGGTTGCCGGCCCACATCCCGGTCGGCCCGGCGGTTCACGACCAGTATGCCGCGGCGCTGGGCTGCGGGGCGATCGAGGCCGGCGAGGTGATGTTCGGCGCCGGGACGGCCTGGGTGCTGCTGGCGATCGCGGATCATCTGGTGGCGCCGGTGGTGCCGTCGGCCTGGGTGTGCGACCATGTCGTGCCGGGACGATGGGGCCAGTTGCTCTCGCTCGTGGTGGGAGGCTCGGCGTTTCAATGGGCCCTCGACATGGTGGGCATGCGCGAGGCCTCGCCGGCGAAGATCGACGAGCTGCTCGACTCGATTGCCCCCGGCAGCGACGGGCTGCGGCTCTGGCCATTTCTGGACGCGATCGGCGGACGGAATCGGCCGTCCGCCGGGAGTCTGCACGGCCTGCGCCTGCCGCACGGGCGCGGGCACCTCCTGCGGGCGACGATCGAGGGGCTGTGCTTCGAGCTGGCGCGGCAGCTCGGCTGGCTGGAGAAGGGCGGTTGCCCGGTCTACCGGCTGATCCTCTGCGGCGGCGCGGCCCGGAGCCGCTGCACGCCGCAGATTGTCGCGGACGTGACGGGCCGACCGGTCACATGCCCGGCGGAGACGGAGATCAGCGCATTCGGGGCCGCCATCCTGGCGCGGGCCATGATGGAGCGCACGGCCTCGATAGCGGATCTGTGCCGCGAGATGCTCGGGGACGCGCGCGAGATCCAGCCGAGCGACGCGACGACCTCGTATGCGAAGATGGTGCAAGAGTACATCGCCGCCGTGGAGGCCGCGACGGCGGGCGCCGCTTCGCGCAGCGGTCCGCCCGAGGCCACTGCGCCGCCGCGGTCTTGAGCCGCCGCCGGCGAGGGCCGCCGGCCCGCGTGCAAAGACGCCGCGGATGCATGCGCCCGGGCCGAGGGGCCCGGCCGCGGGCGGGACGGCCGGACGGCGAATGCTGCCTGAGGTTATGCGTATGAAGCTGTCGTCGATCGACGTTGCGATCTTCGTGGCCTACTTCGCCGGAATCATTGTCCTGGGGCTGTACGCCTCCCAACGGGTCGGCACGACGAAACGCGACTACTTTCTTGCGGGTGACAAGCTGCCGTGGTGGATGGTCGGCGGCAGCATCGTGGCGGCGAACATCAGCAGCCACCATTTCATCGGCGTGATCGGCACGGCCTACAAGAACGGCTTCGTCGCGATGTGCATCGAGTGGGCGGCCATCCTGATCGGCTTCAACGCGCTGCTCTGGGTGTTTCTGCCCTTTTATCTGCGGAACGGGTTTTACACGATGCCGGAGTTTTTGCAGAAGCGGTTCGGCAGCGGGGCGCGTCTCGTCTATGCTGTGCTGATCCTGGTCACCTACGTCTTCGTCGAGATCAGCGCCGTACTCTATCTCGGGGCCGTCGCGCTCACGTCGTTGTTCGATCTGTCCCCGCTCGCGGGCTCGCTCGCCGGGCTCATGGGCATTGCGCTCACGTCCAGGCAGGAACTCGCCTGGGCGATGATGGGGTGCATTGTGGCGCTGGCGCTTCTCACCGGCTTCTATACCATCGCCGGCGGCCTGCGGGCGGTCGTCTGGACCGAGATGGTCCAGCTCGCGGTGCTGATGACGGGGGGACTGGCACTGTCGTTCGCCACGCTTCATGCGGGGGGCGGCTGGTCGGGGCTCATGAAGAACTCCCGGAACTGGCATCTCATCCTTCCGGCGACCGACCCGGACTTCCCCTGGACCCAGTACCTCGGCGAGTTCCTCTGCATCAGCATCTTCTACTGCGCGGCCAACCAGTTCATCGTGCAACGGACGCTGGCGGCGAAAGACGAGTGGCACGCCCGGATGGGCGTCGTCTTCACCGACTACCTGAAGTTCTTCATGCCGCTGATCATCGTCGTGCCGGGTCTGCTCGCCCCGCAGTTGTTCCCGAATCTCGAAAAGCCGGACATGGCCTTTCCGACGCTGGTGCAGAACCTGCTGCCGCGCGGGCTGGTCGGGCTGGTCATGGCCGGCCTGATCGCCGCGGTCATGTCGCACCTGTCGGGCGCAGTGAACTCCTGCACGACGATCCTGACGGTCGACTTCTATCTGCCGTACATCCGCCCGCATGCCTCCGAGGCGCAGGCCGTCCGCTTCGGAAGGATCATGGGGGCCGTGACCGTCCTGATGGGGATCGTCTGGGCGACCGTTCTCGTCAGCCACTCCGAAAAACCGATCTTCGTCTACCTGCTCAACGCCTACGGCTACGTCTGCCCCGGCGTCGCCACGATGTTCATCCTGGGCATCATGTGGAAACGCACCACGCACGCCGGCGCCTTGTGGGCCGGCATCCTGACCATTCCGCTGACGCTCGCGCTGGAACTCTGGATGCCGCGATTGCCGGATCTCGTCGGCTTCTTCTTCTCCCCGCGACTGGGCGAGGAGTCGAAGGCGTGGGTGCCCTATCTCACCCCCTTCGCGGCGCGAACGGGAATCGTCTTCTGGGTCTGCATGATCGTCTGCGCGCTGGTGAGCCTCGTGACCCGACCGAAGTCGGACGCGGAGCTCCAGGGCCTGATCTGGAACGCCGGCAGCCTGCGCCTCCCGAAGGAGATGCGCGAGCGGATGCACGGATTGAAAAGCCCGGCCCTCTGGTGGGCGATCGTCACGGCGATCGTGCTGTACATGTACGTTCGCTACTACTGACTTGCTCGCGGGGAACCCGGGCCGCGCGCGGATTTCCTTGTGCGTACGCCGCGGAACGCCCCGCGCTACGGCCTGCCGGCCTTCCGCTCGTCGGCATGGTGATCAAGGCCGAGGCACAGGTTGATCCAACTGCACGTGTTCTTGAGGTTACGGTCTTTCGGCGGCACGAAGCGGTTCATCAGCATGGCGAGATTGCCGCGGCTCTTGGCCCGCCGGTAAATCTCGATCCAGGCACACTCCCGGTCCGCGTAGGCCTCGCACTTGCCGTCGCGCTGCCCGCCGCACGGGCCATTGGGCAGGTGCTTGGCACACTTGCTCTCGATGCAGACGTACTCCGTGTCCGGCAGGCTGCAGGAGCCGCAGCCCTGGCAGCCGACCAGCGGGATCTTGAACGCCCGCTCGACCAGATACCCGAGCCTTTTCATGCCCGGCACGCGCGCCAGGCCGCGGACGAATCGCTCGCCGAGGCCGCCGGCCCGCATCCCGCGGTCGAAGACCACCGCGTGAATCGCCCGGAGCAGGGCATAGCGGGGCGAAAAGTAGGATTCGCCGTTCCTTTCGGCGTAGTCGAGCGAGTTCAGGCCGTGCCCGTCCGGCGTAAAGACGTAGTAGCCGTTCGGCTGGCCGAGTTCGGCCGGCCGGCCGTCGTTGAACTTCAGGTGGCCGCACCAGCGGGCCCAGAGCTTCGGCGCCGTGTTCTCCGGCGTGTCCAGCTCCTCGACCCGACGCAGGATCCGCGCGATCGACTCCGGCTTCTTGAGTCCGCCGATATGCACGCCCCGGTAGCCGAAGCGCTTGCAGAGCAGGATGTGCAGCGCCATCATGTCGGTCCGGCGTGCCTCGCCCTTGTCCGGCTCCTTACAGATTTCCTCGATCCGACGGCAGAAGTCTTCGGTGAAGATCACACCGGGCACGTTGCCTGCCAGGGCGAACCGCGCGAAGCCCGGGGCCAGCCAGTACAGCGCCGCGATTGCCGGAATCGTCTGGCCCGTGTGGCGGATGTACCACGTCAGCTCCTGCGTCTTGCGGAGGTCATAACCCACCTGGTTGAAGATCAGCCGGGCGCCCTGGGCGACCTTCTTGTGCATCTTGATGTACTGGTTCATCAGCTCCGGCTCGGTGTACTTGAACGTGGTGACGGCGGAGGCAACCAGTAAGGGGGGCCGGATGCGGGCGGCGATGTGGACGCCCTGCACCGAATCGACGAAGCCGTCGGGCGGCTCGACCACCTCGCCCGGGGTCTCCGGACGGGGCATGTCGCCGGTGACGACGAGGACGTTCTCCAGCCCCGTGTCCGCACAGCGCTGGAGGCGTTCGGCGAGGGTCTCCGGCGTGCGGTCCTTGCCGGAAACATGGACGAGGGGCACTTTGCCCGACCGGCGCATGACGTCCTCGGCCACATCGAGGGGCTCGTAGTCGTTCTCGCTGGTCACGCGGTCCGTCAGGGCGACGGCATGGACGGCCGGCTCGGAGGCCGCATAGTCGGCCAGGGCATGGAGCGTCTGGAGCGATTCCCCCCGCGGCGGGAGACAGTATTCGAGGGTGATCAGGAAGTCCCCTCGGTCCAGGCCGTCACGAAGGGCATTGACGATCGGCTCGGGCATGGGTACGGTACAAACCTCCTGCGGGCCAATCATAGTCAAGAACTGAGGGATCTGGCAATGAACGCCTCGAAGGCACACCGGTTCATCATCATCGGCGAGAACATCCACTGCTCCCGTCGGGTCAAGCGCGACGGGGCCCGGGTCAAGACGGCCGCGGACGGCTCGGAATGCCTCATCTTCGAGGATGAGTTCGGCAACGAGGCCCTGCTGCCTGTTCCGGAGAGCATTCGGAACACCGAGGTGTATCGCAACGGAAGCGTTCCGCATGTGGCGGCCGCTGTAGAGGCGGGGCGGCACGGGAACGATGCCGAGCGCAAGTTGGGCGAGGCGTACCTCTGCTGGCTCGCGCGGCGTCAGGTCAAGCGAGGATCGCAATACCTCGATGTCAATGTGGACGAGATCAGCCCCGAGATCGCGGAGCGCGATGCGGCGATGCGGTGGGTGGTGGGCGTGTTGTCCCGGACATTCGATATCCCGCTCTCGATCGATTCAAGCGAGGTGTCGACCCTGCGGGCAGGCGTCGAGGCCGCGCAGCAGGCCGGCGGTCCGCGTCCCATGCTGAACTCCGCCTCCCTGGAGCGGCTCGAGGCAGTAGACCTGGCGGCGCGCTACCACTGCCCGGTGATCGTGATGTCGTCCGGCGAGGCGGGCCTGCCCGAGGGCGTCGAGGACCGACTCGAAAACCTTGATCGCATCATCGGGAAGTGCCGCGCCGCCGGCATCCCGTTGAGCGATATGTTTGCCGATCCGCTCATCTATACCGTCTCCGCCTCGCCGCGGGTCGGCCTGATCGTTTTGGAGACGATCCGGCAGGTACGGGCGCGGTATCCCGAGATTCACATCGCCGGCGGGCATTCGAACATCAGTTTCGGCCTGCCGAACCGCCGCCTGCTCAACGCCGTGTGGCTGTCGATGGCGATCGAGGCCGGTACGGACAGCGGGCTGATCGACCCGCTGACGTGTCACCCGGACGATGTGGCGAAGCTCGACCCGGCCAGCGAGGCCGTCCAGCTCGCCCGCGACGGCTTCCTCTGCAAAGATGAGCACTTCATGGAATACATCATGGCGCACCGCGAGGGGCGGCTGAAGTCGCCGTTCTGAGAGGAAGCGACGGAACAACGAAGGGTTCCCGTCCCGGTCGGTGGGTTTCCCAGGGAGCCATCGCCCTTCGGTATATCCGAAGGGATGCTCGCAGTTTGAACCCCGGTGAGATCAGACGCCTGCTCCGGCGCGACCCGTTTGAGCCGTCTCGAATCGGGCTCACCCGCAACGATGCGTACGCGGCTCGCAACCCCGACGCGGCGGCGGTGATGAAGGATCGGCCCTTCATCGCGTCTCCCGGCGGGGAACGACGGACGTTCTGTCCGTATCTGCACATCGCGGCGGTGCAGTCGTTTCGGGTGGCGTGATCCAACGAGAAAACCCGCGGGCAAACCCGCTTGGATGCGCGGAAAGAGAGCCGCGCTGCGTGTCTGCGAAGGCCCTCGCTTGCGCTTCGGGTTTGTCAGAGCCATCGCGGCATGCCGCAACGGATCTACCGGCCCGTGCCCGATGAGCCCGTCCCGGAGGATGAGCCGCCGGGCAGACCCAGGTTTGACCGCAGACCCTGTATCGCGTCGTTGACGGCCGTGAAGGTGCTGTCGGTCGGCGTGGTGGCAGACCCGGATGTGGACGGGGTGTCGCATTGCGTCGCGCCCGTGATCGCGCTCGTCAGCGCCGACGTGAGTGATGGCAGCATGGCCGTCAGCGAGGAGGCAAGCTGGTCCGAGCAACTCGTAGCCGTCTGAAACACCATCCCGCTGGCCGCCCCCAGCAGCACCGGCCCGTAGAAACGCCGACGCTTCATCGCCTGCTCCTGTGTTGATCTCGAGAAGGCCGCGCCGGACGCCGAGCCCCTCGATGCGTTTCACACTTCAACCACGTTTGCGGCCGCCCCATTATACCGGCTCCGCACGCCCCCGGTTGCATCGTTCTGCCGCGCGGATGGGCACGAGGGGTTCGAGGCGAGCAGGACGCCCGCCGCTCATACTGCGATGCGGCCGGAGACCGCGCCGTCGGTCCGTGCGGCCGGCGCGGCAAATGCCGGTACGGCCTTGAGGAATGTGCTGCGATTCATGCGAACCACCCATCCCGGGATAGTCTGTCTGCCTCGCATTCGTCGTACCGTCCGTGACGGCACGTCCGATCGACAAGGCCCGCGAGATGCTCGCCTTCGTCGCGGCAGGCCCGAGGCCGTGGTTTCCGGAGGCTCATGCCGCAAGACCGCCCCTTCGGAAGGAGCAGCGGCGGGGCGCATTCGTCTCATTCGTCCCCGAACGAGACGCCCACGCTCCGCGCGACGTGCAGTAGCGGATGGTCCAGGGAGACGAGCCGCTGCTTGCCGGCCACCTGCTCGAGCGGCACGGAGGTGATCTCGCCCTGCTGCCTTACCACCATCCGGTTCCATTGACCGCGGACGACCAGATCGACCGCCGCCGTGCCGAACTGCGTCGCGAGCACGCGGTCGAAGGCGACAGGGGTCCCGCCGCGCTGCACGTGGCCCAGGACCGTGGCGCGGCACTCAGTGCCCGACCGCTCCTGGAGCTGGCGTGCGAGGATCTGGCTCACACCGCCGAGACGCATAGGCTCGACCGGGTCGTCGGTGAGCGTGCCGACCTGCCGGCCGTCTTTCGGCCGGGCGCCTTCGCTGACGGCGATAATGGTGAATCGTTTACCCTGCTCCTCGCGGCGGCGGCAGGCGCGGCAGATCGCGTCGATATCGTAGGGGATCTCAGGCAGAAGAATGACGTCGGCCCCGCCGGCCATGCCGGCCGCGAGCGCAAGCCACCCGGCGTTTCGCCCCATGACTTCCACCAGCATGATGCGGTGGTGGCTTTCGGCGGTAGTGTGAATGCGGTCAAGGGCGTCGGTGGCGGTCTGCACGGCCGTCTGGAAGCCGAATGTGACATCCGTGCACATCAGGTCGTTGTCGATCGTCTTGGGGACGCCGACGACGCTGATGCCGCGCTGGATCATGCCGTAGGAGGCGGCCATCGTGCCGTCGCCGCCGATGCAGACGAGCAGCTCGATGCCGTGTTTGCGGCATGTGGCGACGGCCTTCTCGGAGGCGTCGCCAATGATGGGCTTTCCGGACGCATCCGTGCCGAGGCGGCACTTCATCGGGTTCACCTTGTTCGTGGTGCCGAGGATCGTGCCGCCCTGTGTGAGGATGCCGGACACGTCGGAAGCCCGCAGCGGCCGCACGCGGTCCTCCAGCAACCCGAGATACGCATCCTCGATGCCGAGGACCTCCAGCTTGTGTTCGTTGATCGCGCTCTTCGTGACGGCGCGTATCACCGCGTTGAGGCCGGGGCAGTCGCCGCCTCCGGTGAGTATGCCGATTCGTCGGACTGCAGATTGGGCCATAGTGTACCTCGCCTGGTCAATGGATCGCCCGGCCGCGCCGGCCGGACCTGACAGGGGCCTCCGGCCGCCTTGCTTCCCGCGGTGCAAACGCGGACGGGGCTCGTATGGCCGGCATTCTACTCCTGAGGCCGTTGCGGTTCGAGCCGGGCGTTCAGGTCGCGCAACGCCGCCTGAAGGGCCGGGCGAAAGGCCTCGTTGGCCGGATCATCCGCCGCTCGCCGCAGCGGTTCGACCTGCTCGCGGCCGCCTACGACGGCCAAGGCCTGCGCGGCCGCCAGTCGGACACGCGAATGTTCATCCGTCAGGCGTTCAGCCAGTTCCACAGCCACGGCAGAGGCCTCGGGCGACCCCGGCCGAACGGAGGCGCCGGCCGCCTCGCAGGCTCGCGCACGCACGGAGGCCACGCCATCGTCCAGCCCGCGAACGAAGACATCCGCGCGGACCAGCGGCGAGCGGCGGACGGCCAAAGCATAGTAGGCGCTCTCGCGGACGATGGGGCTGTCGTCCTGAGTCAGGCCGGAGATCACGGCCACGTCGGCCGGCGCCGTCCCAAAGGCAAGCCCCAGGACGGCCAGGGCGCGTTCGGCGGCATCCGCCGACCGGGCGAGTTCGCCGATCGCGTCGCGGTTCACGCGAGCGCTCCGCTCCAGCTCCTCACGGGCCTTCCGGGCCGCGGCCGTGTCCCCCTGCCGCTCGGCCGCCCGCCATTGCGAGAGCAGCGCGGCAAGCGCGTCGCGAAGCGCCGGGGCGGCCCCGCCGCTGGGCGCGGAGGTCGCCGTCTGCACGCTGCTCTGCTCGGCGGCGATTTGCGCCGCCAGAAAATCCGCCACGGGCCGCCATCGGCTCGCGGGCCAGCGCCCGCAGAACCGCCGGATCCGTTCCTGCGCCTCCGTGAAGCGGTCCGTGTTGTAGTCGCGGAGGATCGCGGTGAGTTCCACGACCTGCGTATGCGCCGCGTTGTGCTCGGGGATCGCAACTACTGTGCGCGAGCGGGGTTCCACCACAAGATCCAGATCGATCCGCTCGCCGCCCGCCGTCGCCGTGCGGGTAAAGACCGCGTGGGCGCGAACATCGACGAGGCGTCCGGACCGCATCGCCCAGCGGATCGTGCCGTCCAGTTGCGTGACCCGGTGCGAGTTCGCCGGCCCGGCGCGGGGTCTCGGCTCGGTGGTGAAGCGGATGCGGGCGACGGTCTCGCCTCGCGCGCCCGCCTCGAACGATTCGACTTGAAAGCGGCGTTCGCCTGCGAAGGATGCCTCCGAGACTTCGCGCGACCATTCCATTCCCGCCACGGCAGGGGAGGCCGGCCAGTCTCCCCACTCGAGCATGGCACGCATCAGGTCCTTCTCGAACGGCGAACCGCCGGGCACGATCAGCGAGGCGTCGGCCTGTGTTGCCGCACTGACGCTGAACTGGGTATGCGGCAGAGGAAGGAGGGCGAGGATGCGCCCCGACGTGGCCGTGGAAGGGGCGGAGGTTTCGCCAAGACGAACGGCCCGGCCGCGGCCCAGTTCGAGCATCTGCGCGAGGTTCCACTGATCGGGCCGGCTGCCGGCGAGCACCATCCGCGTAAGCCGCCCCTCCTGGCGCGTCCCGTACGTCTGAAGACTGGATCGGCGGTCGAGGATAACGTTGTACGTTTCGAGCAGGCCGGGTTGCAGGTTCCAGCGAAGCGGCGCGGGTTTCTCCGCAGCGGGCGCCGGCATCGCAGCCGCGAGGACGACCGGCAGGGTCAGACGGCCGAGGCAGGTGAGGAACGGCAGACCGGACGGGATCCCTCGCACCGGCCCCCCGTCACGGATCCACGGTTTCGCGTTCACGCTTTTGTTCGGGTCGCCTCCGGCGGCACGTAGGCCACCGCGCGTGGGCTTCGCAGCGGCTGCCTGTACAGCCACCAGAAGTACACGGCGGCGAAGATCAGCCCGCCGACGCTGACCGCCTGGGAAATCGTCAGACCCGCCGTGTCGAGCGGGTTGTCCGCGCGGATGGCCTCTTCCACGAACCGGGCCACCGGGTAGAGCAGCCAGAGCATGCCGAAGACCAGCCCGTGGCGTTTGCGGCGGTAGAAGATCGCGTTGAGCAGGAACGCCAGCAGGAACGCGTTCACCGACGCATAGAGTTGCGTGGGATGGATGGGCACCGATCGGGAGTCGGGCCGCTGGGCGAGCCGCTCGATGTCGCTGGCGTGGAGGCCGAAGATGGCCATGTTGCGGAGCAGGGGCGCCTCGGCCTGGCGCACCTGGTCGCGCGCCGCCCGCGCCTGGTTCAGTTCGGCTTCCGCCCGGGCGATCTTGTCCGCGCCGGCGTTGGTGCGCCGAAGTTCCTGCAGGCGCTCCTCCAACTGCTCGCATCGGCGCTCCGCGAGCAAACGCTTCGCCGGGGGCATCGTGAGCAGTTCACGCGGGATCGGATAGGCGTAACCGGTCCGCGGATCGATATGGATCAACGGGGCCGGCAACGTCGCCTCGCATCGGCTCCACTGGTCATACTGGGCGGGGCTTGCACAGGGAAAACGAACGGCCCAGGGCAAATGGATGGTCTCGCACGGAGCGCCCCAGCAGCAGCCGTTCAGGAAGCAGCCGATCCGACCGAACCCCAGCCCCCACATGAGCGAGGGAGTCACGATATCCAGGTACAGACGCAGCGACGCCGGCTGACCGTACCCGGCCCGGCCGGACCACTGCCACAGCGAGCGGATAATGAGCACTCCGACCACCAGCAATGCGATCGGAAGCACATAAGCGAACGGCGGACGGGGGCTCATGGCCGACCGGACGGCCAGCAGGATTACCACCGCCAGAACGCTCCAGACCACCGCCAGTGCACGGGCCAGCCAGGGCCGACCGTGGCACGCCACGTACCAGATGATGAACACCATCGCCCCGACGAACCCGCCGTAAAACTCCAGCCCCCCCGCCGTCACGTTGATGACCTCGGACAGCGGGCGTCCGGCAAAGCTCCGCTGCCAGTAGTGAATGACATAAAAGGCCCGCGCCCCGATCACGCCGAAAACCAGTGCTACGAACCCCATGTTCAGGATCAGATCGGGATTCGCCTTGACCTTCATGGCCCGCCGGCTCGCCCACCAGATGGCGGTGAGGAATCCGACCATCAGCATGAAGCCGTATCCCTTTACGCCGTAGTAGATGAGTGGAATCTGGAACAGCTCGGGTTTCATGGTCGCGGATGGCTCCTGTGGACGAAACGGCAATCCCGCGTCACGGGCGCGGTCCTGTGGTTGCTGTCAATGGGAAACGGGAACGACCACACGCCTGGTGATTCTATCGCCGGCCTGTGCGGGCGTCTACCTCGCCGGACCGAACCATTCCCGTCGGTACGGACGCCGCAGCGCAAGAACCGTCGGCTTTCCCGCCGCCCGAGCCGACGAGGCCCATCAGAGGCAATCGAGCACGAGATTGTCGATGAGCCGTGTGGACCCGATGCGGACGGCGATCGCGAACATGCACGGGCGGTCGATCGTTTCGACCGGCTGCAGCGTTTCCGGATCAACGGCGGCGACGTAGTCGATCTCGCACGGTCCGGCGGACACGATGTGCGCCCGCATCGCCTCGACGATCGGCCGGGCCCGGCGCTCTCCGCCCCGCACCATCTGCTCCGCGAGCCGCAGCGACTCGCTGAGACAGCGGGCCTGTCGGCGATGAGCGGGCGAGAGATAGGCGTTGCGGCTCGACATGGCCAGACCGTCCGACTCGCGGACGATCGGGCAGACGACGATCTCGATCGGCATATCGAGGTCCGCAACCATGCGGCGGATGATGACGGCCTGTTGCGCGTCCTTCTGGCCGAAATACGCCCGATCAGGCTGTACGATATTGAACAGCTTGGTTACGACCGTCGCCACGCCGTCGAAGTGGCCGGGGCGGTGCGGGCCGCAGAGCGTCTCGGTGAGGCCGGAGACGTGAACCACGGTACGGCAGCCCGGCGGGTACATCTCCTCGGGGGCCGGCATGAAGACGAGGTCCACGCCTTCACGGCGGCACCCGGCCAGATCGGCCTCGACGGGCCGGGGGTACTTCGCAAAGTCCTCGTTCGGGCCGAACTGCGTCGGATTGACGAAGATGCTGACGACGACAAAGCCGTTCGGCCCGCGGGCCGCGCGAATGAGCGAAAAGTGGCCTTCGTGCAACGCGCCCATCGTGGGGACGAGGTGAACCGATCGACCCTGCGCCCGGGCGGCACGGACGGCCTGACGCGCCTCGGCGATGGTATATGCGATGTTCATTCTCGCATCCCGGCGCGGGCGCCGCCCGCAGCCCGGCACGGCGGCCCCGTACGCTTCGCCCGGAATTCCGCGCCGGCCGACAGGAATCCGGGCGATAACAGTGTAGAGCAGCCGTCGGTCGCCGCCAACATCGGGGCACGCGCCCTCGCGTGCTGCGTCCGGCCGGGCTGCAATCCTCCTGTGCCGTCGGCTGCGCACCTTCCCCCGAAAAGACCCCTCGACACACCGCGGCAGATGGCGGTAAGGTCGGGGCCCGTGCGACGGAGGACATCGGATGGTGACGCAATCCCACAGGGGCTTAACGAAACGACGGTGGCGGATGGTAGCAGCGCTGTGCATCCTCGCGCAGGAGGCCTGGGCGTTTGATCCGCCCGTGGATACGGCCGGGCCACTGACCGTGCGGATCGACGGGCCCGCCGAAGTGAGTCGCGTCGAAGAGCCCCTGCCCGTCCGGGTCGTGATCGAAAACGCCGGCGATGCCGCCGTGAAGGGCAGCGTCCGCGTGAGCGTCATCGACGGCTGGCGGGTCGATCCGGCCGAGGCCGTTCCGTTCGCGGTGCCCGGCAAAGGCACATCGCAGGCCGACTTCGCCGTGGTCGCCGGCAGGGAAACGTACAATGCTCATTATCCGATTCACGCGTTTGCCGAGTTCGATCTCGACGGGAAGCGGCGGCAGGCGCACCCCATCCTGGTCGTCGAAACGAAGCTGCCGGACCCGCCCCGGCCGCGTGTGACGATCGACTGGAAGCCCGTCGCGGTGCCTGCCGATGGTGGCGTGGCGCTCGCGAACCTGCCCGTGCGGCGCGCCGCGATTCTTGTGTTCGGCCAGAAGCCGCTCGTCATGTCCGTCGGCTGGTCGGGGACGGAGGCACGATCGCGAGCCTCGGTGGCGTGGGATCAGCAGGTCGATCGAGGCGGTGTTCGGCAGGCGGTGGGGCTCCATCCGCCCTATTACGAAGGCCACGCAGGCACGGCCGTCATCGAGTTCCCGCTGAGCCTGCCGGCCGGGCAGCCCGTGCGGCTTTGCTTCGCCAATGCCATCCGCGATCACCATCCCGAACAGGGCGAGACGCCCAGCGACGGCGTAACGTTTCGCGTGCGTGCCGTGGCGTTTGATGCCCCGCCGGGGAAGCTGGGCGAGGTACTCTTCGAGCGGCACACCGATGCGAAGGTGTGGCAAAATGGCGAGGCCGATCTCGGCCGCTTCGCCGGGCAGCGAATCCGGCTGCAGCTCGAATCCCACCCGGGACCGGCGAACAACACAAACTGCGATCAGTCGTACTGGGCGGAGCCAACGGTGATCGCGGGCACCCCACCGGCGCCGACGCCGTTTCCGCCCGACGACGCGGCCGCATCGCGGATCATCGGCACGCTCCAGCACCACGGCCAACGATACGATGTGCGGCTGTGGCCGGGCCGGCGGGGACTCCTTGATGCCGCCGTGGGCTTTGTCGGCGATGAAAAGCGGCTCCTGTTCCGCGGCTTTCGGTTTCGCGCGCTGGGCGACGCGCTGGAGAACCCGTTCGCCTCCACCGCGTTGGTGGAAACAAGAGAAGAGCCGGCGGATCACGGATACCGTGTCCGGCATCACTTCCGCGGTTGGGCGGGCGAGTTCGACGTGGTAGGCGAGATCTCGACGGAGGCCGGGGCACTGCGGGTGCGATTCGCGATGGAAAACGCGCCGCCGCCTCAACCGTGGCGCGTCGCCTGCCTGGAGGACGTCGCCGCGGGGCCGTGGACCGAGCAGGCGA
>Ga0272448_1004697_pt1 | contig 15435 bp, 12 predicted proteins | sample YNPCB0191_FD_202220 | JGI IMG/M metagenome (GOLD analysis project Ga0272448, IMG submission 202220) | Hot spring sediment microbial communities from Yellowstone National Park, WY, United States - YNP-CB-019-1 | ecosystem: Environmental > Aquatic > Thermal springs > Hot (42-90C) > Sediment...
ATCGTCAACAGGCACCGGTAGAGATCCTGCTGTCTGAGCCGGTCGAGCTCGGCTCTCAGTCCTTCCTCAAGACGAGACACGCCGTATGTCCCCCAAAGCCGATGGAAACGGAAAGGGCAGAGGGTAGCTCCACCTCCCTGAGGTGCGGACAGTAGTCGAGGTCGCACTCGGGGTCCGGCTCTTCCAGGCCGAGCGTAGGCGGGACGAACCCATCCCGCATCGCAAGGAGGGAAACCACCGCTTCAATGGCTCCAGCCGCGCCGAGCGTGTGCCCGGTGAACGGCTTCGTCCCACTCACCACAATCCTCCGGGCATGCTCCCCGAGGGCGAGTTTGAGCGCTCGCGTCTCCGCTACATCGTTCAGTCGCGTCGCGCTCCCATGAGCATTGACGTAGGCGAGTTCCTCGCTCCCCATGGCCGCCCGTTCCAATGACTGCCGTATCAACAGCGCGAGCGGCGCACCTGTGGGGTCCTGGGCAACCAGGCCGGTAGCGTCGGAACCTGAAGCCCAGCCGTCCAAGAAACCGTAGATGCGCGCGTCGCGCTTACGTGCTCGTTCCTCGCTTTCCATGACGACCATGGCGGCTCCCTCGCCAACCACGAAGCCGGAGCGTCGCCGGTCGAATGGCCTGATCGCATCGTCGCTGAGGACACCCAAGTTCTCGAACGAGGAGATCACGAGCGGCGTGATCGAGGCCTCCGTCCCCCCGGCGATCGCTATCTCGACGCTCCCGCTTGCGATCCTACGCGCGGCGGCGGCAATGGCGAGCGCGCCGCTCGCGCACGCCCCGGAGACGCACTGCCAGTTCCGCGCCCCGACCGCCCGTGCAACCCACTCGGCCGGAGAGGAAGGGAGAAACGGATGGAGAGGGAAGCGATGACTTGCGAGCGAGGATCGGAGACCATGCTCCCGATTGCCACTCGAACCGTTGCCTCCCCGAACACTCGAACCCGCCGGCCCGCGACTGTGCAGCATCGCCCGGTGAATACGCTCGAAGCTTTCCATGCCACCCTTGCTGCAGCCGACGATCACGATGCCCCCCATCCGCTCGAGTCCCGCGTCAGCCAGGGCGGCGTTCGCCGCCTCTACTGCGAGGACAGACACTCTGTCCATGAGAGGCAATTCCGCCGCGGTCGCTGCCGAGCATCCGTCAATCGAGACTCGCGCCACCTGCCTCATGCCAAGGCCCGGGACCTCCTCCCTGCGTATCCCCGAAACACGATTCCGCAGCGAACGGACGACCGCCTCCGCAGAGCAACCGATCGCGCTGCGAATCCCGATCCCGGTAATCGCTGTTCTCACTTCCTGAACTCGAACCCGAGGTCTTCGATCATTTGAAGATCATCTTCCGGGCTTCTGTTTCGGGTGGTCAGGTAGTCGCCGATGATCAACCCGTTCGCCCCGGCGTAGAAGATCCAACTCTGCAGGTCGCGAAGGACGAGGGCTCTGCCCCCGGCGACTTTGATGTCTGCTTCGGGCAGCATGAGCCTGAAGAGAGCCACCACCTGGAGCGCCTCCATCGGCCTGAGGAGAGCGAGGCGATCGAGCGGCGTACCAGGGACCGGATGGAGAAAGTTGAGTGGGATGCAGTCGGCCCCGACTTCGCGTAGCGAAAGGGCAAGTTCGACGCGGTCGGCCCACGTCTCTCCCATTCCGAAGATCCCGCCACAGCACAACTGCAAGCCGGCCTGCTTGACCAGCCTTGCTGTCCGGAGCCGGTCGTCGAACGTATGCGTGGTGCATATGTTAGGATAGTGTCGGCGCGAAGTCTCCAGATTGTGGTTGTAGCAGGCGACACCGCGGTCCCGCAGCTTTGCGGCACGCTCCGCGTCCGTCTCACCGAGAGAGACATGCGGGTCGAATCCAAGCGTCCGGATCTGATCCGCCATGGCGAGAATGCCTTCGAACTCCTCAGGCGACACGGTACGGCCACTCGTCACCACGCAGAAACTGTCCCTGTGCCATAAGGCAGCCCGTCGCGCTGCGGACGCAACCTCTGCCGGCGTCTTCAGCGGATAGACCGGTGCACCCGTCCGGTGGTGAGAGGACTGAGCGCAGAATTTGCAGTCTTCGGGACAATCTCCGGATTTAGCGTTGACGAGCGAGCAGACGCGGATCAGCTTGCCCTTATGCACTTCCCGGACTCGGTCGGCTCTCGCGAAGAGTTCCTCGGGCTTCAGACTGAGGAGAGCGAACGCGTCGTCCTTTGTCTCCACCCTCTCAGACGGGATCATCGCGCGCATACCCTCAGAGGGTGAACGGCTCGAGGTACTCGATCGCCTCTTTGATCTTCACGAGAGCCGGCTTGTCCGAGAAGTCCTCCAGCGACAGGTAGCCCGTGTAGCCGACCGCCTTGAGATCCGTGACTATCTGCTTCCAATCAGCGATGCCGCCACGCATATCGGCTGCGTTGCATTGCCACTTCTTGCTGCCGTCAGACTGGGCAACCTGCTCCCAGGCCGCGTTCTTCACGTGGACGTGAGCATTGTATGGGCCGAGCAGTTCGAGACCGAGGCGGTAGTTCTCGTAACCTTCGTAAACCATGTTGCCCGGATCGAAGATGACGCCGATGTACTTGGGATCGAAGCGAGATACGATGCGATGCGCAAGCGACGGGCTACACGCGATGTTGCCCATGTGGATCTCGATGTTCGCCCTCACGCCGGTCCGCATCGCAATCTTTTGGACCTCGCCGAGTTCGCGAAGCGCCTGGTCGAAGAGTTCGTTGTAATTGCGGCTCCGGTCATATCCGGGGACGCCGACGCGCACCTGCGGGCAGCCCATGATTCGTGCTCCTTCGAGGATTCGCTCGATCCTGTCCTTCGCCCCGGCAGGAACGTAAGGGGCGAGCGCTGAGATCTCCAAACCCGCGTCCGCGGTAATCCGCCGCACCTCGTCGGCTTTCTGCGGGAGGTCCTCCGGCGAGACGTGCTTCGTCTCGTGCACCCGCCACTCGACGCCATCATACCCGGCCGCCTTGATGTGGCGAGCCGCTTCCTCGAGGGAGTACTCCTGCATGATGACAGTGAAGACGCTGAACTTCATTCCTCTCTCCTTTGTCGTGTCTTTGCTCTCGCCATTCACGCCGATTATACTATCAGAAGGAATAGGGAGCCGCAAAGGTTGTTCACGGGAATCATCGAAGCGCTCGGCGTTGTACGCGAGAGCGCCCACGCCCCATACGGAAAGACACTCTCTATCGAGGTCCCCGCAGACTGGGGCCTCGAGCCAGGCGCGTCCGTCGCGATCAACGGTGCGTGCCTCACGGTCCGGCGGGTTAGCTCGTCGCTCGCCAGCTTCGATGTCGTGACCGAGACTCTCCGCAAGACCAACCTGGGCGAGCTCCGCCCGGGCGACAAGGTAAACCTCGAGCGGTCCCTGAAGGCCGGTGGCCGGATCGACGGCCATTTTGTCCTCGGACATGTTGACGGGGTAGGGATTGTTCGGAGGATCGGCCAGGAGAGCATCTTCTCGGCTCCTGCCGAGCTTGCGCCGTTCCTTGCTGAGAAAGGCTCCGTTGCCGTGGACGGCGTGAGCCTGACGATCGTCTCCGCCACCGAGGGTTCGTTCTCAGTTGCCCTCATTCCATTTACACTGGAGCACACGACCCTCGGACTTCGAAGACCTGAGGATAGGGTCAATATCGAGACCGACGTGCTTGCCAAGTATGTCTATCGCATCCTCGGCAAGCAGCCGATCACCGAGAACTTCCTCCGCCTGCACGGGTTCATCCCCTGAGCCCTGTCCGCCAGAAGGGAGGCAAATCTCACACGATGCTCCGCTGAAACGCGTCGGGCCAACCACCGTTGACGCACGGTCCGGCATGGGGGGCCGGTCGCTTCACCGCCACAGGCAAAACGATGCCGTCGAAACTCAGCGTCCACTTCCGCCTTTGAAATGCGACAGGATTCAGAATAGGATTGAGTTTTCGAGGAATAAGCATGGCTCAGATGACAGTAAGAGTCGGCCAGATAGCCCTGTGTCTGCTGGTCCTCGTTGCGTGCTTCCTCGCCCCGACGATTCGCATCTCCACGACGGAGGTTTGGCGAGCGTTGGATGAAAGGGGTACGCTCAGCGCCGGTCTGCTTGCGGGCCTATACGCGGAACCAGCCCTGAAAGGGATCGGAGCGCTTGGTTCGGCCGTCACGCTGCTTGCCCTTGGTGGGGTGCTGGGGGTTGCGGCAAGGAGGGCCGGTCTGTACGCTGCGGCAGGGGCTGTGCTCTTCGCCGCTCTCGCCCTCCGGGGGGAGACAACCCTCGACACCCAGGCGTTCTCGCTCCTGTTCGCCGTGGTCGTGATCCTCCTCCTCGACCAGCGGAAGGCCCGCTACGCGATTCCGGTGGTCTGCGTGCTATGGGCCAATCTGCACGCCGGCGCGCTCGTGGCTCCGCTGATCATCCTCGGCGCGCTCGCAGCGGCCCGTTCGGAGGAACGACGACCGCTCATGGCGGTCTTCGTACTCTCGGTGCTCGCTTTGTTGCTTACGCCACGGCACATCCACATCTTCGAGCATCTGCCATTTGCGGGGTCCGGGAGGGGTTGTCTCGGTCTGAACTTCTTCGCGGTTCATTTTTGGGCTGTGATCGTCGGAGCGGCGGTGCTCCTGATCACAGGCAAAGCCGCCGAGACGGTTCGGCTCGCGGTCCCTGCTGCCGGGGCATTGCTCCTCGGCGGGCAAAGCGTATTCGTCCTGTTGACCACTCCGATACTGGCCGACACTCTCTTTGCGGTCCATAGGGCACTGGGAAAGCACGGAGTACTTGCGGACACGCCGCTGGAGTTCGTGAACATCCTCGGCTGTCTCCTCGCCGTGTTCGTGATCGTACTGTTGGTCAATGGGGCGGGCGGCTACAGTGTCGGCTTCGGGTTGAGGGCTGAACTGGTTCCCTACAAAGCGGTCCGCTTCCTCTCGTCTGCGCCGGACGGAAGCGTCCGGTCGACCACGGAGTTCGAGAGCTTCCTGCGGTTCAAGCTCGGAGGACGGTACGTCGGGCCGATAGAGCGGACGGCTGCAATCGCGAAGGAGGAGGAGGCAGACTATCTCGTCCTTGCGTATCCATCGCGGTGGTTCGAGGCGCGCTTCAGCGACCACGTGGAGAGGAGCACTGCCTACCTGCTGAGGTACCAGTCGGACTGGGCTCTCGTGTACTGGGACGATCTCTGCGTCCTATATGTTCGGAAGTCGGGAAAGACCAAGCTCCTGGTGGACGAATACGGCTACACGCTCCTCGATCCAGTGGACTTCGTGGTCAAGGATGCAACCCCTAGCGGTCTCGTCGGCGGGATCTCGGAAGCCGAGAGGAAGATATGGGAGGACCCGGATTGCCTGAGAGCTCGCTACTTCCTGGCGCAGATCTTCACGATGATGTCCGTCGTGACGGAGGCAAGCCGGCAGTACGAGCGGATCATCCAGCTCGCCCCGCAGCGACCTGACGGCTACTTTGGCAGTGCGAGCGTCGTCCTTCTGCAGGCTCAGGCAGACAGTCTCAAGCAAGCGTACTCCTCGCTCGACTACGCGCTGTCCGTTGACCCCACCTTCTCACCGGCGCTCTACCTGAGAGGTTACCTTACCGCCCAATACGAGCGAAGGCCGTGGGAGGCCAGGAGATGGTTCGAGAAGTGCCTCCAGGCCGATCCTGACCACCCGGAGGCGAGGAGCTGGCTTGCCCGCATCCTGTACGAGCAGGAAGGAAAGCTCGACGAAGCGGAGGCCGAGCTCCGACGCGTGTTGCACAATAGCCCCAAATGCCGGACCGCGAGATTCCACCTCAGCGCGGTGCTCAAACTCAAGGGCAAGACTGAAGCAGCGTACGCCGAACTTCAGGGACTTCTCGCGGACTTCCCCGAAGACCCGGACGCCAAGGAACGGATCGGCTTCATAGAGGAATCGCTGGGACGCTACGTACCGAAGGGCACACACGTTCGGAAGCCATGAGGGGCCAGAGTTCATCTGTCGCGACACAGCGCGGCCGGCCGGCTCTTCGCAGCGTCAATTCGAAACCGGGGGCGAGGAGCAACACCGGAACCGTCCTCGAACATCCATTTCGCGGGGAGGAATGCAATGAGACTGGTTAGCTACAGGCGTGGCCGGCAGGTGCGAGCCGGACTGCTATCCGGCGAGAGGGTCCTTGACATCGAGGAAGAGGCTGCTTCCCGCGGGAAGGCGCTGCCGTCGAGTGTACTGTCCATTCTCGAACTTGGAGAGGGTGCTCTGAAAACGTTGCGGCGGATCGAGCGCTCGGCTCACCGGGGAGCGGGTAGATCGCTCAGGTCGGTCAAGCTGTGCGCACCGGTGCCGAACCCGAGGAAGCTCTTCTGCCTCGCGGGCAACTACCTGGAGCACATCGCCGAGGGGGCCAGGAAGGGCAAAGCCGGAGTCAAGCTCGTTTGCGGAAAGAAGTATGTCACCCCGCGTGTGTTCATGAAGCCGCCCTCGACGACCGTCTGTGGCCCGGGCGATCCGATCATCGTACCGAAGGTCGGTCAGAAGATTGACTGGGAGGCGGAACTTGCCGTCGTCATCGGCAAGCGCGGCAAGTACATCCGCCGGGAGAGCGCCCTCGATCACGTCGCCGGGTTCACCTGCATCAATGACGTCTCCGAGCGAGCACTGCTGATTCGCAGACGATCCGAAACCGAGGAGTGGGACAAGTTCTTTGACTGGCTCAACGGGAAGTGGATGGATCACTTCGCGCCCATGGGGCCCACACTCGTCCTTCGAGACGAGATCCCCGATCCCTCCGATCTCCGGATCCGGCTCTTTGTCAACGGGAAGGCTATGCAGGATGCCAGGACCAGTGCGATGATCTACGACGTCCCGAACATTATCGAGTACATCTCTGCCATAGTGACACTCGAACCGGGCGACGTCATAGCGACCGGTACGCCATCCGGCGTGGGCTTCGCAAGAGGCATATTCCTAAAACCGGGGGATGTAGTCGAGGTCGAGATCGAGAAGATCGGCACGCTCCGCAATCCTGTGTTGGGCGAGTAGGCTCCTGATACACCCGTTTCCGGCACCACTGATGAAGCGTTTCCTCGCAATAGCCGCTATCCTTGCCGTGCTCCTGGCGGGCAACGCGATCCTGCCCAGGCGCGAATACTTCAGTCCGCGCCTCTACGACATAGTCATCCGGGCCGGGATAACGATCGTGCTCGCCGTCAGTCTCAACCTGATCAACGGTTTCACAGGGCAGTTCTCCCTCGGCCACGCAGGGTTCATGGCTCTCGGCGCGTACATGGCCGGCTCGCTGACGTACCACTTCGGCATGGCATGGGAGCAAGTCCTGCCGGTGCCTGCGGCGCTGAGTCACGCTCTACTGTTTGTCGTGGCGCTACTGAGCAGCGCAATGCTCGCCGCCCTCGCCGGGTTGCTCATGGGGATCCCGCTCCTCCGCCTGCGTGGCGACTACCTTGCCATTGCGACACTCGGCTTCGGCGAGATCGTCGGTGTCCTCATCCGCAACCTCGACTTCGTGGGCGGCTCCAGGGGGATGCCCGACGTCCCGGCGTACACGAACTTCTTCTGGGTCTATCTCGCCGTGGTCGGGGTGATCGTGATGGTGAGGAACCTCGCCCATTCGTCCCACGGTCGGGCGTTCCTCTCGATCCGCGAGGACGAGGTTGCGGCGGAAGCAATGGGGATTGATACGACTCGGTACAAGGTGCTTGCGTTCGTAATCGGCTCCGCGTGGGCTGGCATCGCAGGAGGGCTCTACGGACACTATGTCACCGTCCTGCACCCTGACAGTTTCACCTTTCTTCAGTCAATCGAGCTTGTCGTCATCGTCGTCCTTGGCGGGATGGGCAGCATCCTCGGCTCCGTTGTCACTGCGGCACTGCTCAAGATCATAGAGGAGGCCCTTCGCTCCGTCGAGGGGGCCGCGGTTGTTTTCTACCTGTTCATCCTGTTCGACGCCTTGCTCTCCTATAGTCGCTACCGGGGGCGGCGGGGACTCTTCGTCGTCAAGTTGGTCGCATACACCGTACTCGTCACCCTCGGACTGCTCGTCGGGAGCGACCGATTCTACCCACGCCTCGCTGCGATTGCATCTTCCTTCCCCGAATTGCGCTCCCTGATCGCCGCCGGACACAATTGGATCGCCGACAACATCGGCCCCCTCCGCGGGGTTTTCTACGCTTTGCTCTTGATCCTGCTCATGCTGACCCGGCCGCGCGGGCTGTTCGCTCGATCAGACACCAGCAGTGGATGGCAGGCATGGCTGGCCCGCGTGAGAAGAAGAGAGGAGAGAGTGGTCTGAGAAATCGCCCCGCACCGCCACCGGGCTTAGCGGTCGTGCCGCCAAGGACAGGCCTTGTTTGCGGAGGCGTGCCGCACTAAGATAAAGCCGATGAATGAGGAGAGCCAATGGAGTATCGCATCCTCGGCAAGACGGGACTGAAGGTCTCTGCGGTCGGCATGGGAACGCTCGGCTTTGCCCGGGCAGGACTGTTCAACAAGGGCGAGGAAGGGATTCGCGAGATGGCTCGCATCACGAACCGGGCGCTCGATCTCGGACTCAACTTCATTGACACCGCCTATGCCTACGGCCGTGGCGCCGCAGAGCGGGGCGTCGGCGAAGTGATGAAAACGCGACGGAGCGAGACCGTCCTGCTCGGACGCACCCACGTCTGGCAGCAGTCGCTCGATCCCAAGGACACTCAGACCTGTCTCGAGGAAAGCCTCAAACGCCTCCAAACCGACACCATCGATGTCTACCAGCTACACGATGTCACTTCCGCCGAGACCTACGACAAGGTTCTCAGCGCGGGGCTCTATGAAGTTCTCAAGGACGCGAAGCGTGCGGGCAAGGTCCGCTTCATTGGCTACTCGACCCACGGGAACTTCGATCTCCTCAGGCGCATGATCGAGTCCGGCGAAGTCGATGTGTTGACCGTGGCCTGGAATGCACTGAACCAGAAGCGGCAGATCGGCGACGGCGAAGACCTACGTGAGACCTCAGCGAAAGTCTTCCCCCTTGCGGCGGCGCACGGGATCGGGATCACGATCATGAAGCCGCTCGGCGGGGGCGTCCTCACATGGCAGGGCCCCGCCGGCAAGAGGCTCCCCCCGGCGAAGCTCGTAAGGTACGTCGTCCAGAACCAGTATGTCCATACGGTAACACCGGGTGTGGACAACATCGCCCAGTTGGAGGAACTCGCGCAGGCCGGAGACCCACGCTTCGCCCTGTCCGCCGAAGAGATAAAGCAGTTCGAGGAGGACGCCAGGGCATGGGGACTCGATGTCTGCCGCCAGTGCGGCTACTGCCTCCCCTGCTCCCAGGAGATACACATCCCCACAGTAATGCGGATCCTCATGCAATGGCACAACACTAAGGACAAGAACCTCGCTGCGACCTACCGAGGTCTCCAGCACAACGCCTCCGAATGCATCGAGTGCGGGGAGTGCGAGGATCGCTGCCCCTACGAACTGCCCATTGCCCAAAAGATGAGAGAGGCAGAGGAACTCTTCGGTAAGAACGTCCAGTAGCGGCACTGTGCTCCCCTCGTGGGTGCCAGTGTACCCATACCTCTCCAAGCCCGCCGTCGGCAGGAGCCGATGCCGCCTCCGCACAGGGGCTGACCGTCGCTACGTGGAGGCATATTTGTACGTCCGCTGGGGGCGGTGTTTCAAGTACGCAATGCCCCTATCGGGGGGACGTGCGATCCTACCTCTTCCAGGACGCGCGGAGGACCTCGAGCGCGCGGCCGTCGCGGCCTGCTTCTGTCCTCCGGAGGAAGGATATCAGGTACTTGACCTCTGCGGTCTGTTTGTCAAGTTCAGCCTCCAGCCGCGAGAGCGCGGAAGAGAGCGCAAGGTTCGACCGATAAAGCAGGCGGAAGGCGTTTTCGAGGGCGGCGATCTGCTCCTCGCGTAGGCCGCGGCGGCGCAGCCCCCGGACATTGACGCCCCGCGGGTGCGCAGGCGGGCCATCGGTGATGAGGAACGGCGGGCAGTCGTGGATGATACGATTGAAGCCGGCGACGAAGGCATAGGCCCCGATCGTGGCAAAGTGATGGACAGCGACCACTCCGCCAAACCAGGCATAATCCTCCACCTTGACATGACCGCCGAGATTGATCGAGTTCGCCATTACTATGTTCGAACCAATCTCGCAGTCATGGGCGATGTGGCAGTAGGCCATGAAGTAGTTTCCGTCCCCCACGAGCGTCACATGGTTCTGCTTTGTCGTGGCGCGGTTGACGGTGATCATCTCGCGGAAGGTGTTTCGCGAGCCGATCACAACGCGGGTGTTCTCGCCCTTGTAGCCGACGTCTTGCGGCGGCGTGCCAATCACGGTGTACGGGTAGAACGCATTTTGCGAGCCGATCGTCGTGGCGCCTGTGATCGTGACGTTGTTCCCCACCAGGTTCTCGGGGCCGAGGACGACCTGTTCGTCAATGACCGCGAACGGGCCGATCTCGCAGTTATCGCCGATCTGTGCCTTCGGATGGACGTGGGCGAGCGGGTGGATTCTACTCATGGGATCGCAAGGCCTCCTGGTTTTGGAGACTGACGGTTGGTGGAATCACGTACAAAGCGGTGCGCTCGTGGACCAAGCGCGGCTTTCACTGGAACAGTTCGTCTCGGGGAAACCGTACCTGAAGTAACGTCCGCCTCCGAGCTCCGATCTTCGTCTCTCATCAGGTTCATGCGTCAACGAGGACGAACATTATGCGTGCCTCTGCAGCGAGTTCGCCGTCCACGGTGGCCTTGGTCTGGACGAGGCCGACGCGCGGCTGGATTCTGATGGCTTCCGCTTCGACGCGAAGTTGGTCGCCGGGGACAACGGGTCTGCGGAACTTCGCTGCGTCAACCGAGGCGAGCATGGCGAGCTTTCGGCCTTCCTTGCAGCTTTCCATGAAGAGCGCACCGGATACCTGGGCCATGCACTCGAGGACGAGGACGCCGGGCATGATCGGCCGCTGCGGGAAGTGGCCCTGAAAGAACTGCTCGTTGGCTGTGACGTTCTTGATCCCGACCACACGCCGCCCCTCTTCGACGTCGATGATCCGATCCACGAGAAGGAAAGGGTAGCGATGGGGAAGGAACTGCTGGATGGCGCGGATGTCGAGGTGCCTCGGTTTCTTCAGGCGCTCGCGCTCCTTCTGCACAGCGCGGACCAGCTCGACGAACTTGAAGTTCAGTCTGTGACCGCTCTTGATTGCGATGATTCTGGCGCCGAGGTCAAATCCGAGGAGCGAAAGGTCGCCGATCAAGTCGAGGATTTTGTGGCGGACGAACTCGTCGCGGAACCGGAGCTCGTTTTGTATTACGCCGTGGGGACCTATGACGAGCGTATTCTTGTACGTAGCTCCCTTCCCGAGGCCAAGGAGACGAAGCTGCTCGATCTCCGTCTCCAGGACGAACGTGCGGGACGGTGCAATCTGCTCAGCGAAACTGTCTCGATTGAGGTCAATGGCGAAGTACTGTGTGCCGATCGTCGGGACAGGGTAATTGATCGTATAGGAGATCAGCAGTCCCTCCTCGTTGGGGAGCGCGATGATGCTGCCGTCGCCCTCGTGCACCGACATCGGCTCGGGCAGGACGAAGGACGGCTTTTCCTTGTTGAGTTGCAGCGTTCCCGCGCGGAGCAGGCTCTCCACATAGACCATGGCGCTCCCGTCACCGGCGGGGACCTCAGGGGCGTTGATCTCCACGAGTACATTGTCTATCCCCAGGCCCGAGAGGGCGGACAGCAGGTGTTCGGTCATCTGAACCTCCACGTCGTTCTGGACGAGGACGGTTCGACGGTTCCGGCTGATCACGTTGTCGGCCGACGCCTTCACGGTGGGCGAGCCGGGGAGGTCAATGCGGGCGAAGACGACGCCGGTGTCAGCTTCGGAGGGCTTGAAGCGGACGGTAGATTCCTCACCGGTGTTCACCCCGACACCGGTGTAGGAGACCTCACGCTTTATGGTTTTCTGAAGTCTTCTCAAGTTGGGCCAACCTCTTTTCCAGCGAGCGAATGCGGCTGAGGATTTCCGGGAGTCGGGAGCGTGCCGCGATGATCCGTTTTTCCTCGTCGAGGGGGCGAGCCGGGAAACCGCCGACGACCTGGTCCGACGGGATATCTTTCGTCACACCCGATCGGGCGGAAACGACGACGCGAGGGCCGACCTTTGTGTGGTCGGTGATGCCCGCCTGGCCGGCTACGATGCAGCCCTCGCCGATCTCGCTGCTCCCGGCAATCATGGACCCTGCAACGATCAGACACCTCTTCCCTACTCGGACGTTGTGGGCGATATGGACGAGATTGTCAATCTTCGTCCCGGCCCCGATCCGGGTCTCACCGAACCGGGCGCGGTCCACAGTGCTGTTCGCACCAATCTCGACGTCGTCTTCGATGACGACCGTGCCCTTCTGGGGAATCTTGTGATGGAGGCCGTCAACCGTCGCAAATCCGAACCCGTCAGCCCCGAGCACTACGCCAGGGTGAAGGATCACATTGTCGCCTACGACGACCCTCTCGCGGATGACGACCTGCGGGTAAATGACGCAGCGTGCACCTATTCGCGCCTTAGGGCCTACATAAACGAGCGGATGCAGGACTGTTCCGCCCCCGATCGTGGCTCCTTTCCCGACGACACAACAGGCACCGATCGAGGCATCCGCCGCAACTTGCGCATCGTCCGCCACTACGGCGGTCGGGTGGAGTCCGATTTCCGGAGCGAACTCCGACGGTTGAAAGAACTCCACGATCGTCGAGAAGGCGAGGTCGGGCACCGGCGTCTCCAGGCGAGCGACGGGCAAGTCGAGCTGCAGGCCGGTCGGCACGACCAAGGCAGATGCTTTCGACTCCTTAGCCAATCGCAGGTACTTCTTGGAGGATAGCAGCGCTATACAGCCGGAGCACGCATCCTCCAGCGAGGCAACCCCGGAGATCTGCGTAGTCCCGTCGCCGACGACTACGCCCCCGACCATGCGGGCCAGTTCCTGGAGGGAGACGCTCATTTGCCCTTGCCCTTCGACTGGGCATATTTGTCGTTCATGATCCGGATAATCTGGCTCGTCACATCGACGACACCACCGCTGTAAAGTACGATGCGCTGGCCGATCCGACGGTTGATCTCCAGGAGGTCATTCGTGTCCGCGAGGTCCGGCTTCTGCGATTTCAGCACGAGGGCGAACCCCTCCACCTTGGCGTACGCGGCGATCTCCTGCACCATTTTCTCATAGATTCTCTTGGTAAACTCGGCAGTCTTGCCGCGAATCTTCTTGTCCTCTTCTTCGAGTCGCGCCCGGCTGAGCGTCTCCAGGTCATCGAGCTGCTTCTTGGTCGCCTTGTATTTGTCGCTCGCCTCGTCGAGGAACCTGAGCTGCTCCTTCAGTTTGTCATGGTCGGCCTTGAGTGCTTCGAGGGCCTGCTTGGCCTTCTCGGAGAGGACGTTGAGATCCACGTTCATGTCCACCTTTTCCTCGAGGTTCTCGAAAAGCTCCTGGAGGTCCACAACGGCAATCTTAGGTTGGGGTTCCGGTGCAGCGACCGGGGTGACAGCGAGAGTTCCTACGATGAGTACCGCGGCGATCACGCCGAGCAATCTCCACATATCATCTCCTTTACTTGAATACGCTTACGCTGAGGCTGATGATCTCCGTTTCGTCATCGCTCTGCTTGAGCAGCGGGAAACCGAAGTCAATGGCGAACGGCTCGCGCGAAAGCTGAGGGATGGAGATCCGGAACCCGAAGCCGACGGATAGTCTCGGCTCGGTCAGGGGAAGCAGGCTCTCTGTCACCGTACCGAAGTCGGTGAAGTAGACGATCTGAATATTATCGCCGTAGAACGGTCTCCGGTACTCGACCGTGCCGAGCAGCTCGGACCTGCCGCCGACCGGCTCGCCGTTGTCGTGCGGGCTGACGCCGCGATACGCGAAGCCCCTGAAGCTCCCGGCTCCACCTGCGTAGTAGCGCTCGAAAATCTCCGGGCTGCCGAGCTTGGTGCCGATCGTGCCGCCCCAGCTCAGGACGCTCTTGCGGTTGAGGGCGTCAACCTTCATGACCTTGTAGTTCGTCCGCGATGCTCGGAGTTCCAGGTACGAGCCGGAGGTAGCAACCGCCTGGCCGCCCAACTCCCAGTTGTACCCGGTCGTCGGGCTGTAGATATTGTCGCGGCGGTCACGCGTCTTCGTGAGTCCGAAGCCGAGGAGTGCGTGGGAGCCCTTGGCGTCGAAGGCATCGTCGGGAGCGTCGTGATCAACGCTGGAGACAGACACACTCTCCAGGCGGACGCGATAGTTGTAGTTTGTGTCCGGGTCGACCGGTTGACGATAGGAACTCCAGTTGAGTCCGAGGCCTATCCGGTTTTCCGTCCAGGTGTCCTGGTCACGACTGAAGTCAAAGAGCCTCCAGCCGAACGACCTGGGGCGGTCGTGGAACCATGGGTCCTGCCACTCAATCGAGTACTCGCTCTGGACGGTGCCGGGCCGGAGGGCGAGTCTGAAGTACTGGCCGCCGCCGGTGAAGGCATTGCCGCTCCAGAAATCGGCCCAGCTTTCCGGCTTGTCGCCCCAGTCGAAGTTGAACTGCTCCAGAGATATGTTGCCGATCAGTGCGCTCGACGTGCTGAAGCCGACGCCGAAGAGGAACATCCCCGTTTCGGATTCCTCCACCTCGGTCTGGAGATTGCGACGGCCTGGTTTCGGAGGCTCGGTCGGGGTCAACTCGGTCTTGACGCTCTTGAAGTAGCGCAGGTTATTGAGCTGTCGGACGGCCTTGTCCACCTTCTCGCCATCGTACGGCTTGTCAGGACCGAGACCCTGGAAGGCGAATTCGCGGAGAATTACGTCCTGGCGGGTCTTGAGGTTGCCCTTGGTCGTCATGTTGTCAATGATGAGCGACTCCCCTTCCGTTATATTGAAGCTAACGGCATACGAACGGCCGTCGCCGGCGAGTTTCTCGGCAGGCCGGCACTTGACCTCGGCATAACCTCTCTTTCGGTAGAGGCTCTCGATGGCATCGGCTGCTCTGCCGACCGCCTCGGGCGAATAGGGGGAACCGACAGTAAGCGGTGCAATCGCTCTCAGGATCTCCTGCTCACCGATGGCCATGTTCCCCTGCACGGCCATGCTGCTGATCGTGTACGTCTGCCCTTCGTCCACCTGGATCGTGGCATACGCGCGGCTCCTGTCGGAGCCTCGGTACTCGATACCCCCCAGCGTCACGGTGGCATCCGCGAGACCTTTGAACCTGTAGTACCCTTGGACAACCTGCACATATTCGTTGACCGCCTCCTCGCTGAACCCAGTGGATGTGTACCACTTGTCGAGTCTGAGTTTGCTCCGGTCGAGGAGCTTGAGGAGCTCCTTGCTCGGGATAGTCTTGTTCCCTACAAAGCGGATCTCCTTGAGGCGTACCTTGGATCCGGCATCGATCTTGAAGGTAACGATCATGCCCAATGGCCCCGTCTCGACGAGCGGGGTAACCTGTGCATG
>Ga0272448_1004699_pt1 | contig 15434 bp, 10 predicted proteins | sample YNPCB0191_FD_202220 | JGI IMG/M metagenome (GOLD analysis project Ga0272448, IMG submission 202220) | Hot spring sediment microbial communities from Yellowstone National Park, WY, United States - YNP-CB-019-1 | ecosystem: Environmental > Aquatic > Thermal springs > Hot (42-90C) > Sediment...
GAAGGACGCCTTCAACGGCAGGAAGATCGTCTTCACCTGTTGTACGCCTCTTGTGCCTCTGATCCTTCCTATAAAGTCGAGGACCCTTTTGTGTTCGCCTTGGGCGAGAAAGAGATCTATGCAGTACTCATTCTCGATGTAACGGTGGAGCCCCTCTACGACTATGTCTTCGAAGTCGCTTCTCAGCTCCACGAGCCTTACATCGATGTCCTTTCGCCTGATGTCACAAGCCGTCAAAATCACAGTGGCCACCCTGTTTGTCTCCAGCTTCCCCAGCTCCATTTCGGCCATCAGGGTCCTGATGGCATCACGGAACGCTTCTGACCTGCTGTAGTAGCCTCGTTCTTTGATGAATTCATCGAACTTATCGATCAGCTCATGGGGTAAGGTGATGCTCACTATTGTCAAGGCGAACCGATATTAGGTTATCCGACGCTATTAATATTACGCTAACATATTTCGCCGGCCTTCTAGGGTTAAATTAATAACCAAACCTGCTCCGTGACGAGGGTGAGGGACTCGCTTTCTTGGACAAGAGCGATCAGAACAAAGCCTATGCTGGGGAAGCGAGCGAAGAGGCTGAGCCCAGAAGGCTGTGGCTGGCTGTCGCAGGTGCCATAGCCCTTGCAGTCAGTTTGACCTTGCGTTGGCTGAAAGTGGGCTACGCCTTTGAGCACGTCTTGGCGGGAGGCGCTCTTCTGATTGCAGCCGTTCCGGTTGTGCGCGAAGCAGCTAGGCGCTTCCGAGAGCATCCCTTCAATACCGAGGTCCTCATGGTAAGTGTGGCCGCTGGCGCCTCAGCTATCGGACTCTATGAGGAAGGGGCCGCTGTGTTGGTCCTTTACAACTTCGCCGAGGCGATCGAAGACTACACCGTCGAAAAGGTGAAGGGGATTGCTAGGAGGATGGCGAGCCTCCTGCCTCAAAGAGCTCTGGTGAAGAGGAACGGGACTCTTGTCGAAGTTCCAGTTGAAAGACTCAGGGTCGGGGAGACCATCGTTGTGAAGCCGGGGTGGAGGATCCCCATCGACGGTAGAGTCGTTGCAGGCAGCTCCAGCGTAGACCAGTCCGCCGTCACAGGGGAATCTTTGCCTGTTGAGAAAAATTACGGTGACACGGTGCTTTCAGGGACGCTCAACCTCGAGGGCTCGCTGGAAGTGGAGGCCGAGAAGGCCTTCAGAGACTCGACAATAAGCAGGGTGATTGGCCTCGTAGTGGAGGCTCAAGAGAGGAAGGCGCGGATCGAGAGGTTCATCGACCGTTTCTCCAAGTTCTACGCACCCGCCATGCTCGCTCTGGCTGCCTCAATCGCAATGGTGCCTCCTTTCGCATTGGGCCAGCCTCTTGACGTTTGGGTTTACAGGGCGCTGGTCGTGTTGGTCATCTCGTGCCCTAGTGCCTTGGTCATATCCACACCAGTCACGATGCTGATGGGCCTGACTAGGGCCATGTGGAGTTCCATCCTGGTCAAGGGGGGCATATATCTGGAGGAACTCTCCAAGGTGAAGGTCGTCGCCTTCGACAAGACGGGGACGCTGACCGAGGGAAGGCTCAGAGTCGTGAAAGTCGTGCCAGCTGAGGGCTTCAAGGAGGAGGAAGTCCTCCTATTCGCAGCACGAGCGGAAGCAGGGTCCAGCCACCCTATCGCTGCGGCGATATTCGACGCAGCCAATAAGTCGGGCGTGGACCCGAGTGGTTGTTGTCAAGTTACAGAATTGGGAGGAAAGGGCGTCAAAGCCTGCCTCGAGGAAGGTAGGGTCATACTAGTCGGCAAGCCGTCTTTCCTCTCAGAAGAGGGCGTCAGGCTGAGCACGACCGCCGGCCTGCCCACCGACAGTGACTTTGAAACTCGAGTGGCGGTCGCGGTGGACGGGAAGTTTGCGGGTTCGATAGCCATGGCCGACGAAGTCCGTTCCGAAGCCAAACAAGCTGTTTCTCTCTTGAGATTTCAAGGCATGAAGGTTGTCATGCTCACTGGAGACAACGAAGCCACGGCGAGACAGGTCGCCAAAGACTTGGGCATAGAGGAGTACCATGCGGCGTTGTTCCCAGAGGATAAGGTCAGAATCGGCAGGAGTCTCAGACGGAGATACGGGGCAGTGGTCATGGTAGGAGACGGAGTCAACGACACCCCCGTGCTTGCAGCGGCCAACGTAGGGGTGGCCATAGGTACGGCTGGTAATGACATAGCCATCGATGTGGCTGACGTGGCGTTGATGGGTTCGGACCTAAGGATGGTTCCATATCTTCTGAAGCTAGGGAGAAAAGTGGTAGCAAGGTTGAAGATAAACGTAGGAATCGCCTTGCTGCTGAAGTCCGTCTTGATAATCCTCGGCGCTCTTGGGTTCATTCCGCTATGGATCGGCGTCTTGGGGGACGATGGCGTAACGCTGATCGTGATTGCCTTCGCTTTGCCCCTTCTAGGTTTCAAGGGTTAAGGCAGCTCCGACTGTATCAGATTGATTGCCAGCTAGACTTGGATAGACCATGCCGTATGCATTGCTGTAAGGACGACTGCGAAAGGTGGATGCAAGTGTGAACCTGAATGAGCTCTCAATCCTTATTGTGGTGGGCTATTCTGAGTCAGATCTGTAGACGGGCACGTGCAGCCTCATTGGGAGCGATATCTAGATCGCGCTTTCTGTTCCTCTTTCGAAAGTCGCACACGGACCCCGGCCAAGTCGCTCGCCACACCCAGAAAGAGTTAGCGGGCTGTCAATGCCCGCCTCGCCTGAACGTTGGGACAGTTGAGCGCGAGCCAATGCCCACCTGGACGGGGCGCGTTCAAAGGAATAAGGATAATATTATATTATTACATAAATTAATCTTCATAACACAGTTATACTTAAATATAATACATTATCTGAAGCAGGTAAAACCTGTGATGGAGGAGCTGATTGAAGATATTGAAGAAAGGACTGGATACAACGGCGGTGCACGCCGGCCAAGAAGACTGCGACCCAACAACCAGAGCGAGAGCTGTTCCCATATATCAGACGACGTCATACGTCTTCAAGAGCGTCGAACACGCCGCAAATCTATTTGCCTTGAAGGAGTTCGGCAACATCTACACTAGGATGATGAACCCAACGACCGATGTCCTTGAAAGGAGGATGGCCGCCATCGAAGGAGGCACCGGCGCGTTGGCGGTCGCATCCGGCCAGGCGGCTGAGACACTGGCGTTGTTGGCGATAACCAAACCTGGTGATGAGATCGTGTCGGCCAACAATCTCTATGGAGGCACATATGAACTCTTTCATTACACGTTTCCAAAACTAGGAAGAAAGGTGAAGTTCGTCGATTCGGGGAACTTGGATGAGTTCAGGAAGGCGATCACCAAGAAAACCAAGGCGTTGTACGCCGAGACGATCGGCAACCCAAAGCTCGATGTGCCGGATTTCGAGGGGATCGCAGGGATAGCGCACGAGGTCGGCATTCCTTTCGTCGTCGACAACACCATCGGCGTGGGATTGGTAAGGCCCATCGACTTTGGGGCCGACATAGTGGTTGCTTCGGCAACGAAGTACATCGGCGGACATGGGACGTCTATCGGCGGAGTGATCGTCGACTCGGGCAAGTTCGACTGGAGCAATGGCAAGTTCGACGAGTTCACTGAGCCTGACCCCAGCTACCATGGAATCAAGTATTGGGAAGCCTTCGGAAATCTCCCCGGTGTGGGAAACGTGGCCTTCGTCACCAAGGTTAGGGTGCAGCTACTTAGAGACTTGGGGGCGCCTCTTAGTCCCTTCAATGCCTTCCTCTTTCTCCAGGGTCTGGAGACTTTGCCTTTAAGACAAAGGAAACATTCCGAGAACGCTCTGAGGATCGCCAGGTTCTTGGAGACACACCCACTGGTCAAGTGGGTAAACTATCCTGGGTTGAAGGGGCATCCTAGCCACAGGCTGGCGGTTAAGTATCTGAAGGGCAACTTCGGAGGGATCGTTGGATTTGGGATAAAAGGGGGCCTAGAGGCAGGCAAGAAGTTCATAGGCTCCGTGAAGCTGCTCTCTCATCTCGCCAACATTGGAGATACCAAAAGCCTGGTGATTCATCCGGCGTCAACTACACATCAACAGTTGACACGGGAGGAACAGGCGCAAACCGGCGTAACGGAGGACTACATCCGTCTCTCCATCGGCATCGAAGACTTTGAGGATATCAGGGAGGACATAGATCAGGCCCTTCGAGCTGCGGCCAAGTGAGGTAGGGTCATGAGAACGTCCCTTTGTAAACCGCACTTCGGGCCGGCCCTTGCGCGCTAGATCATTTGACGGGGGCCAGAACATGAGTGAAGAAAGGGGAAGCGCGGGCAGCGTAGAGACCAAGCACTTCACGTTTGCGAGCCCGCCAGGCGAATTCGCTCTCGAATGTGGTGAAAGGCTCGGGCCCGTAACTTTGGCCTACGAGACGTATGGAGAGCTGAACGAGCGCAAGTCGAACGCGATATTGGTCCTTCATGCCCTTTCCGGGGACGCCCACGTTGCAGGATTCCACGAAGGGGACAGGAACCCTGGTTGGTGGGACGCAATGGTGGGGCCGGGCAAGGGACTGGATACGAAGAAGTATTTCGTAATCTGCTCCAACGTGATAGGTGGATGTAGAGGTTCCACAGGCCCGTCTTCCATCGATGTGAGGACGGGCAGACCTTACGGCCTTCGCTTCCCGTTGATCACCGTGAAGGACATGGTGACTGCCCAGCTCCGATTGATAGACCATTTGGGAATCGAGAAATTACTGGCTGTTGTAGGAGGATCCATGGGAGGAATGCAGGTTCTCCAGTGGATGGTTTCGTACCCCGAACGAGTGCGATCCGCTATTCCCATATCGACGGCTTTGAAGCATACGCCTCAACAAATCGCCTTCAACGAGGTCGGCCGGCAGGCCATCATGGCGGACCCCGATTGGAGGGACGGCAACTACTATGGTCGTTCACCGCCCGCCAAAGGGCTTTCCTTGGCCAGGATGGTGGGGCACATAACCTACATGAGCGACGTGTCTATGGAGGAAAAGTTCGGAAGACGTCTTGTGGCCAACAGGCAGCCATTCAAGTTCAGTGCCGATTTTGAGGTTGAAGGATATCTCAGACATAGGGGGGACAACTTCGTGCGAAGGTTCGACGCCAATTCCTATTTGTACCTGACAAAGGCGATCGATCACTTCAACATCACGGATGGGAAGGCCATCGGTGAGATCTTCAGAGGGCTTAAGGCAAAGGTGCTCGTCCTGGCATTTAAGTCGGATTGGCTGTATCCGTCGTATCAGTCACGGGAGATCGTCAAGGCCTGCAAGCTGGCTGGCGTGGATACAACCTATTGCGAGATCAATTCCACCTACGGACACGACGCATTTCTTCTTGAGGTCGAAGATGAAACGCGCTTGCTCAGGCATTTCCTTGAAACGGTGCACGACGGGCAGGAGGCCCCTGTTTGAAGGACGAACAAAGGCCCATCCGACCGGACCACAGAGTCATCCTCCAGTGGGTCGAAGGGCGCTCGTCCGTCTTGGACCTTGGCTGTGGGGAAGGCGAACTGCTGTCCATCCTTGCCCAGCAGAAGCAGGTTCGCGGCCAAGGAATAGAAATCGACGAACGGGCGATATCGAAGTGCGTCGCCAGCGGCCTGAGCGTCTTCCAGGAAGACATAGATACCGGCCTGGCGGAGTATCCGGACAAGTCGTTCGACTATGTGATCTTGAATCAGAGCTTCCAGCAAGTCAGAAGGCCGGATTTTGTCTTGAGGGAAGCCTTGAGAGTGGGCAAGAAGTGCATCGTGAGCTTCCCCAATTTTGCATATTATGCCGCGAGGCTCCAGATGCTTCTTGGAGGAAAGGTCCCCGTGACGCGCGCCCTCCCATACGAATGGTACGATACGCCAAATCTCCACTTCCTCAGCATCTCGGACTTCATCGAGTATTGTGCGAAGAGAGGCTTCACGATCGAGGGAACCTCTTTCATAACGAAGGAGAAGGAAGTGCGGGTGTTTCCGAACCTATTCGCGGAGATCGGGATTTTCCTGCTTTCGATGTAAGCAAGACGCGTAGCCTGCAGGAAGATACAGAGATATCGTCACACAATACCGTCTCTTCGTACCTGGAATATCTGAAGGATAACTTCGTTTTGGCCGGAATTTGCAGATTAGGCCGGAGCAGGGACTCTCCTATTTACAGGGGGGGGAAGAAAACTTCGAAGATCCGTTCATGTGCCACGCTCTGAGGTCTTGGTCCTTGGCCGTTGAACCATAAGAGGAAACTGTCAATTACCTCAGGTGAAGCTGAGAATGTCGAGAAGCTGACCGAGAGCGTCGTAGCGAATCACCTCGTAAGGCTACTCTCTTGCCATTCGCCTTCGCCTCGGTTGGACAATGCTACCCTGTTCTTTCGCGAGCAAGAAAAAACGCGAGCTTGACTTTGGCTAAACACTTGACCCGATACCTGCCGGTCGAGGTGAAGTATCAAGCGAACATTCGAAAAGAGGGTGGCTTTGGAATCGTTGACTTTCGAAAGGGAGGCAAAGCCCTGAACGGGTCATCACTTACAAGGGACCCAGTGGAACCTCGAAGAAGTTACTTGGAAATTCCTGTCTCCGTGTTCTTGTTGCTGGTCTGGCGTAGGTCATTAGTCGAAGTAGTTTTCCTGTGGCGCCTCTATTCCGGGTCTGCTTCCTCTTCTGCTCTGCCTTCTTACAGAACTCAAAGAGCTGTCTTCGTCTGCCTCTGGTTCGTTTGGGGTAATCCCGCAAAGAGTAAAGCTTGTCTGCCAGCTTGTCGATTTCATCCTCCATCTCTTTTGGGCCGGCTTAGTTGGTCACGCTACAATGTTCGTAATGTCGTTGTGCAGTTAACCACAACGCCTTTGATTCCTCTCAGGCGTGTTAGGCAACCTCTTTGGGACCAATAAGACGCCGGACCCGGCGCTTGGAAAAAGCGGGCCCGGTGGGATTCGGACCCACGACCTACTGCTTAGGAGGCAGTCGCGCTATCCATACTGCACGGAACGCTACCATGTAGGTAGCATCGTCCTCTGCGCTACGGGCCCTTAGGAGTCGCCACCGGCAATATCCGTCTTAAAGCTTTTTCAGGATGGAAGCAAGCCAAGTCGGAAGCTGTCTGCCGAACGTGGGTCGCAGCAATGGAGCGCGTCTGATAAGAAAGCACCGTTCGTAACGGAAGGCGTAAAGACAGGTGCCAGTCGTTCGATCGTGGAGGGACTGAGGTCAGGATCGGGCTAGACGGTTGACTTTGTCTGTAGCTTCTCCTGAATGGTGGCCTGCGCCGCAGCCAGCCTAGCCACGGGCACTCGGAAGGGCGAGCAGCTGACATAGTCCAGACCTATGGCGTCACTAATGGTGATGGACTTCGGGTCTCCCCCGTGCTCTCCACATATGCCCACTTTGAGGTCAGGCCTCGTCCTGCGGCCGTCATCCACGGCGATCTTCATCAGGCGAGCCACTCCCTCGGTATCCAGCGTCTCAAACGGGTTGGCCGGCAGTATCTTCTTGTCGAGATACAGCGGCATGAACTTGCCCTCCGCGTCGTCTCTGCTGAAGGCGAACGTGGCCTGCGTAAGGTCGTTGGTCCCGAACGAGAAGAACTCGGCATACATGGCGATCTTGCCCGCGGTGAGGGCAGCCCTTGGAGTTTCCACCATAGTTCCGGCCTTGTAGTGAATCTTGACCCCCTCCTTGGCCATCACTTCTTCAGCCACCCTGTCGATGGTCTCCCTGACCATCCTGAACTCTTCCGCTTCCGCCACCTGAGGGACCATAACTTCCGGTTCCACATCGACCCCCTCTTTGGCGAGCGCCGCCGACGCTTCGAATATCGCCCTCACCTGCATCTCGTATATCTCGGGGAAGGATATCCCCACCCTTACGCCTCTGTGGCCCAGCATGGGGTTGTGCTCCTGAAGCTGCATGACGCGCCGCAGGACCCTCTCCTTCTTCCGCAGCTCCTCAGAATCGGGGTCAGCCGTGCGGAGCTGTATGACGTCGGGGAGAAGCTCTTCGTACTTGGGAAGGAACTCGTGCAGGGGGAGGTCCATGAGCCTGATGGTGACGGGGAGGCCCTCCATAACCCTCAGGATCTGTTCGAAGTCGCCTCTCTGTAGGGGCTTGAGCTGAGCCAAAAATGTGGACCTTTCTTCAGGGCTATCGGCCAAAATCATGGATTGCACCAGAGGCAGCCTGTCAGGGGCGTTGAACATGCGCTCCGTCCTGGTCAGCCCTATGCCCTGCGCTCCGTTCTTGCGAGCTGCCAGAGCCATGGCAGGGGTGTCGGCGTTTGCCCTTACACCCAGCTTCCTTATCTGGTCGGCCCAAGTCAGGAGTTCGTTCACGGCGCCCGTCAGCTCTGGCTCGACTACCGGGACGCGCCCCAAGTAAACTAGCCCCGAGCCCCCGTCGATCGTTATGACGTCTCCTTTCTTGACCTGCGTTCCTTGGACGACGAAGGTCTCCCCTTCCATGTCGATCTTGATCTCCTCGGCTCCGACGATGCAAGGCTTCCCCATGCCTCTGGACACGACGGCGGCGTGGCTCGTCTTGCCGCCTCTGCTTGTCAGAACGCCTTCCGAAGCCACCATGCCGGAGATATCCTCTGGCGTAGTTTCAGGACGGACCAGGATGACCGGCTCCTTTTCCTGCTTGGCCCTGACGGCGTCCTCCACCTTGAACACCACTTTGCCCGACGCAGCGCCGGGCGAGGCGGCCAAACCCCGAGCTATGGGCTTCACGTCGGCCCTAGGGTCGATCTGCTTATGAAGCAGCTGCTCGAACTGGCTGGGGTCGATCCTGGCGATGGCCTCCTCCTTCGATATGAGGCCTTCTTTTACCATGTCGGTGGCTATCTGCACGGCCGCCTGAGCCGTCCTTTTACCAGTTCTGGTCTGTAGCATGTAGAGGCGCCCTCGTTCGATCGTGAATTCGATGTCCTGCATGTCCTTGAAGTACTCTTCAAGTTTCTTCGATATGGTTGTCAATTCGGAGAAGGCCTGGGGGAGGCTCTTTGAGAGTTGATCTATGGGCTGAGGCGTCCTGATGCCCGCAACTACGTCTTCACCCTGCGCCTTCACCAAGTACTCCCCATAGAGCTTGTTCTCGCCTGTTGAAGGGTTCCTAGTAAAAGCTACGCCGGTGGCCGACATGTCATCCATGTTGCCGTAAACCATAACCACGATGTTGACGGCCGTGCCCAGCTCTTCGGATATCTTGTATATCTTCCTATATTCTTGGGCGCGGGGGTTATACCATGATTCGAAGACGGCTCCTATGGCGAGGAAGAGCTGCTCGACCGGGTCCTGCGGTACTTCCGTTCCCGACTTCGCCCTGATGAGCTCCTTAAAGCGTTGACAGACCTCCTTCCACGAAGAAGTGGGCACGTCTATATCGGTCTTGACGCCGGCCTTGCTCTTGACGTCCTCTATCACCCTTTCGAAGTCTTCGCCCGGAACTTTGAGCACTATCTTTCCGAAGAGCTGCAGGAAGCGCCTGTAAGTGTCGTAGGCGAACCTTGCGTCCCCCGTTATGCGGGCTACGTCTTCGACGACTTTGTCGTTCATGCCCAAGTTGAGGATCGTATCCATCATGCCCGGCATGGAGAAGGGGGCGCCTGAGCGCACAGAGACCAACAACGGGTTCTCAGGATCGCCAAATCTCTTGCCGGTCTGGCCTTCTAGGGCCTTGATCTTCTCCAGGACCTTGGGCTCAAAGCCTTCAGGGAACTTCTTTCCAGCCTTGAAATACTCCCTGCACATAGCCGTCGTGATGACGATGCCCGGCGGGACGGGCAGGCCCAGCTTGGTCATTTCTACTAGCCCGTAGCCTTTGCCGCCGAGTTCGAACTTGCTGAAACCCAATTTGGCTGCTTCGCTAAAGAGGAAAACCTGAAGCCTTTCGGAGGCCATTGAGTGTCACTGGCTGGAGGGTCCTAGGTAAGGGCTTAAAGATTTTGCCTTCCTAGAGGTGGGGCTTCGCGGGCTGCTCGCCGGAGCAGGTCAGATAAGGCGGCGAGCTCCTGCCCTTACTCCACGGCCAGCATAGTGAGCGTTGAACGAACCTTGTTGAGGCGACGCACCTTCCAAGTGATGAGTTCCTTGAGCTTCTCTGCAGTGGAGGCTTCTATCTTGACCACCGTGTCGTACACGCCGTACACGCGATAGGCCTCTCTCACTTCAGGAATGGTCTTAAGGGACTGCAAGACTTCGTCCTCGCCCCCGGGCTCCACATTCAACAACACGAACGCAATAGGCATGCCGAACATCAATCTCGTATTGGGGGAATATAAGATTTTGCGAACAAGCCGGCCCCGAAAACAGGCGGATTTGGGCTCAGGCTTACGCTTAGATTTGAGCTTAGAGTAGCAGTTTGGGCACTACTTCCCTGGCCATGGGAGGAGCGGCAAGCTGCGTAGCGGGGCCCTCCCTGCGACGCACCGATATGTCCACCGACTCTAGGCCGTTGGCGTCGGAGTAACGGGCCACCACTGATGCAGCCATCTTGAGTTCGTCGTCACCAAAGGCACCCCTAAGGAGCGCGACGGGACTAGGCACGCTCACAGCCTCCAGCAACACGTCGTCTTCCTGGGCCAAGTTCTTGATCTCGTCGTTCTCCAGAGCATTTCTTCCTACGACCAGCTTGCACGCTTCGGCGATGCGTAGATGTCTGCCGACTTTAAGGAGGTCGATGTCGTTCTGACTTGGGTGAGTAACATGTTTGAATAGGTCTCTGAGCCTCCTGCTGAAGGCCTTCTCCGTAAGGAGGCAGCCGCCTGAGGGGTTGGGGTAGTCCTTCCAACCTATCTTCTTGGCCATCTCTATCTGAACACGGCGGCTGCGACCCTGAACGGCCAGAAGCCTTTTCCTGTCGACAACCCCCGCCTTCTCTGGAAGGGTCGGCTCCATCAGTTGGGCCGAAAGCGGGCGCAGTATCAAGCCCTCTAGGTCTGATTCCTTTTCGATGATTTCCAGAGCGCGACGATTCTGGCTCATGGGCCTCTGCCCGAGGACCTCACCCGTGACTATGAAATCAGCGCCGAGCTCCTTCATCATATCCTTGGCTTTCCTGTACATCATCACGCGGCAATCGATGCAGGGGTTCATGCCGCTGCCGTAGCCGTGCTTGGGATTCCTCACCATGTCGATGTATTCCTCCCCAATGGAAACGGGGAACCACTTCACTCCGTACTTGAGGGCGGTGTCTCCTATTCTACCGCCGCAGGCCCCTCGTCCGCAGTCAAAGTTGCAGAAGGGAGTCTTGAAACTGACGGCGACCACGTCCAAGTTCTGCTCTTTCATCATGGAGAGGGCCAGAGTGCTGTCCAAGCCTCCTGAGAGCAAGATTAGAGCCTTGGCCTTCTTTGGGGATACTTCGGACATGGTTCACAGAACACCGCCGCGCTCGGCATTTAAGCCTTGACGGCGATCCGCCCGCTACACAACGTTCTTAAGGGCCATTTGGAGAGCTATTGTTCAAAGTGCAGGGTGAATCCTCGAGGCTTGCCCGTAACGCCGAAGGTTTCTGTAGTAGTACCTGTCTTGAGATGGGCCGAGACCCTAGAGGACACTTTGGCGAAGCTCGTTGCTGACGGGTACCCCTCCAAGCAGATCGTAGTGGTGGCCGATTCCCCCACTCAGGCTCTAAGGGAAGTGATGGCCAAGTTCGCCAACGAGATCACGTTCTCAGCGAAGGAGGAGAGGAGGGGGAAGGTGAACGCTCTCAAGGAGGCGTACGACCTGTGCACTGGAGACGTCATCGTGTTCTTGGACTCGGACATCGTAATACGGACTCCTAATCTCATCTCGAAGACGATGGCAGAAATGAAAGGGTACGACATGCTGGAGATGAAAAAGACGATATACAACGGCGGCCTGTTGCCGTCTCTGGTTTACTTCGAATACGTGGGGTTCAACGCCGCCAATTGGGTGCTTTTCAAGAAGATGAACAAAACGCTGGGCGTTAACGGAGCTGGCTTTGCCATAACCAGAGAGGCCTACGAGAGGATCGGGGGCTTTCAGAACGTCGTTTCGGAGGACCTCGATCTCGGCCTCAGGGGCTACTTGAGGGACCTGAGGTTCCGTTACGCGGACGACATAGAGGTGGGCACCTTCGCACCCTCCGACATGAAATCTTGGTGGAAGCAACGGAAGAGGTGGTCTTACGGGGCAGCGTTGTGGCTGAGGGATAACAGGAAGGAGATATTCTCAGCCCTCAGGAGACATCCTGGCATCCTGCTCACGGCCCTGCTTATGATCTTTCCGACCGTATTGAGCGTGCTATTCAGCCTGACGTTCAAGGAATTGGCTACGTTCGACATACTTGCGCTGGCTATGATCTCCCTTTCCTCCAAATCCTTCCCCTTAATCATTCCGCCTCTGCTGCCGCTGGAAGCCATGCCCAACCTCGTAGGTATGGGGATGGCCGTGCTAGTGGGGTTAGTGGGATACGGAGCCATGTACTTGGCCTTCAGCTGGAAGCTGGGTTACAGGTTCAGGCCCGTTCAGTTCGTCCTTTACTACTTGGTCTATTCTCCCGTCTGGCTTGCCGCGATGGTGTGGGGGCTGGTGACCGTATTCGTGAAGAGGGAGAAGGTCGAGATAGACTGGAAGGTCTGATCGGCCGCCCTTTGACTACACCCGGCTCGGTTATCCTGTAAGGGTCAAGCACCCTGTCCAGCTCCTCGTCGCTCATGAGCTTCTTCTCTTTGATGACTTGGCGGACGGTTACCCCCCTCTTTGTGGCCTCCTTCACTATTTCGGACGTCCTGTCGAAACCCAAGTATGGGTTGAGGGCGAGGGCGATGCCCGTGCTTGCCTCCAGCAGGCGCTTATCTCGTTCAACGTTGACCGTGATGCCTTCCAGCAGCCTCTCCCTCAGCATCTTCAGCCCGTTGGTCATTATTTCGATGGCGAACGTGAGGTCGAAGGCTATAAGGGGCATCATTACGTTAAGCTCCATCTGGCCAGCCTGAGCGGCCTCCGTGATGGCGGTTTCGCAGCCCATTACGTGAAAGCATATCATGTTCATGCATTCGGCTATGACGGGATTCACCTTGCCGGGCATTATTGAAGAGCCCGGCTGAACAGCTGGCAGGGTCACTTCACCAAAGCCGGTGATGGGACCGGAGTTCATGAGCCTCAAATCGGATGAGATCTTCGAGACGTCCACGGCCAAGGCTTTGAGCGCCTCGGCGCTCCACAGCATGTCGGCCATGGAATGAGTTACGTCCACATATGAAGCTGGCCTCTTGAACTTGAAGCCAGTCTTCTGTGAAAGGAACCTGATAGCCTCCTCCACATAGGCGGGTTCGGCGTTTATCCCAGTCCCCACGGCGGAGCCGCCCAAGTTGAGCTCAAGCAGCATTTCGGCTGCCTGCTGTATCCTATCCCTGTCCTTTACAAAGGTGCGGGCCCACCCGTCGAAGACCTGACCGAACCTTATAGGGGCTGCGTCCATCAGGTGGGTCCTTCCCGGCTTGACAACGCCCTCGTACTTCCTGGCCAATCGCTTCAACGTTGCCACTGTAGCATCGACCTGAGAAAAGAGCCCCCTGATCATGAGCAGGGAGGTCACGCGGATGACTGTGGGTATGAAGTCGTTGGTGGACTGGGCCATGTTGACGTGGTCGTTGGGATGGACTTTGTGATATTCTCCCTTCTTTCCGCCTAGGAGCTCGATAGCCCTGTTGGCGAGAACTTCGTTGGTGTTCATGTTGTGTGACGTCCCTGCGCCGGCCTGGAAGGGGTCCAACACGAACTGATCCAAGAGCTTCCCCGAATACACCTCTTCTGCTGCTCTGCAGATGGCGTTGCCCCTGCTCTGGTCCAAAGTCCCCGCTTCCATGTTACCCCTGGCCGCTGCCCACTTCACCAGAGCCGAGCATTTGACGTACAGAGGATGCGGTCTTAGGCCGCTAATTCTGAAGTTCTCCACAGCGCGGGCGGTCTGTGCGCCGTAGTAAGCGTCTGCCGGGACCAGCACGTCCCCGAGGTAGTCCCTTTCAACCCTAAAGGCCTCTTTCAAGAACTGTCCTCCTCTCGTTGAATCGAGTGTCGTTCTCTTAAACCATGCGAAATAAGTCAAGTCATTAGGTTTAAATCTCTCCACATCACGTCCGTTTGAGAGGTGTCCCGGATGGACTACGGTTTATGGAAACTTAGGTTCACCCTGTTGGGCACATTAGCCCTGGTGATAGGAGCATCCACGCTCTTTCTGACGATCGTCTTGCTTTACTTGGGGACTTTCGACATAATGACTATGGTGGTGCTCGTAGTGGCGTTCAACTTCATCCAGTGGCTCATAGCCCCCTACTTGGTTAACGGGATGTACTCCGTAAGGGAGGTGCCCGCTAATGAGAGGCCGGAAGTCCACGGCATGCTGCAGAGGATCAGTCAGAAGGCGGGCCTGAAGCTCCCCAAGCTCATGCTTTCGCCACTGCCAGTCCCCAACGCCTTCGCGTACGGCTCCCCGCTTACGGGGAGCAGGGTGTGCGTTACGCAGGGCCTCTTGGACACCCTCGAGCCGGAAGAGGTGGAAGCCGTCCTCGGTCACGAGCTGGGTCACCTTAGGCACAGGGACGTGCAAATCATGATGTTCGTCTCCGTCCTCCCTGCCATCTTTTATTTCATCGGATACTCTTTGATGTGGAGCGGCGTCTTCTACAGCGGCAGGAAGAATAACAACGGCGGAGCGGTAGCGGTCGGCATGCTGGCCCTTCTCGCCTACTTCATACTCAACCTCCTGGTGCTGGGCCTAAGCCGCACGAGGGAGTACTACGCCGACAGGCACGGAGCGGAAGTTGTAGACGACGGCGCCCGCAAGCTTTCCGAGGCCTTAGCTAAGCTGGACGCCTACGGAAAGAGGGGTTCGTCCAAACAGGGTCCTTCCAGCCATATGATGGGCTTCAAGAGCCTGCTGATCGTCGACCCCGATACGTCTGGCAGCGCAAGCGCCTTTGCCAGAAGCGACAGTGAACTCGTCGAGGAAGTGGCCCACAGGAAGGTGACGGGCGCCGACAGGCTCTTCGAGCTGTTCTCGACCCACCCCAACATCGTGAAGCGCATCAGGGCCCTCAAGGCCTTGGAAAGGGGCGGAAGCGCCTCTCAGTAGGGCCACAGAGATTTCGGGCAAGCCCGGACGACGTGTTTCATGGATCTGTCTTATGGACGTAAGGCTTTAATATGGACGAGAGGGCGAGCCACTCCGTCTGGACGTAGAGATGCTGGGATTTGCTGTTTGGAAGGAAGAAGCCACAGAACTCAGAGTCGGGGCTGGGGGAGGAAGCCTATGGCCTCAAGAGGGAAGTGGGAGTCTGGGGCTCCTTCAGCATGGGTTATGCCGACGTCGGCGCTGACGTCTATGTAGCTCTGGGAATCCTCGCCCTGTACGCCCACGCCGCCGCGCCCATCGCGCTTCTTCTGGCATCCATAACGTATGTGACGACGGG
>Ga0272448_1004703_pt1 | contig 15422 bp, 7 predicted proteins | sample YNPCB0191_FD_202220 | JGI IMG/M metagenome (GOLD analysis project Ga0272448, IMG submission 202220) | Hot spring sediment microbial communities from Yellowstone National Park, WY, United States - YNP-CB-019-1 | ecosystem: Environmental > Aquatic > Thermal springs > Hot (42-90C) > Sediment...
GTTCACAGGCGAGCGAAAAGTTGCCGGGAGTCTTGCGGCTCTGTGGGGAAAAAACAAGAGGCCGGGTCGCCCCGGCCTCTGTTGCGTCAGTTGGTCAGAACGTTACCTCTTTATTCTGCCAAATAGCATTTTCTCTGTCGGCGTGAATGTGAACGGACTGGTTGCTCCTGGCACATCCTGCCAATTTGGCTCAGTGAGGCTGGTTGTGGCTTGGAGCGTGCCACCGCCGGTCCATTCAACCGTGATACTTCCGTTGGCGTTCACCTTTATGCTGGTAAACTGCGGTGGAGCGGTTTCCTGATACGGCACAAAGACCAGATAGTCGAAATCGCCATCCAGTGATGTGAACCGCAATGTCTGCGTGCCACCCAAATCCAACGGCACGATACCGCCGACGGAATCCTTCAGCGGAACCAAATTATTCCGGCCCCATTCCCCTGTACCAGGTGCGAGGAATGTGCCGACTTTGCTCGGCGTGCCGCCTTGGACGATGGCGAGCTCACCGTTGAGGTTGCTCGCGCCTGTGCCGCCATGCGAAAGAGCGGCGTACACTGCGTATTTGCCCTGCGGGAAGTTGCGCGTGTAATTGTACCAGTGGCCACCGCCCATCCAGCCGAGCCGGAACTCGCACTGCACAACACCAGCACCACGTTCGCGATCGTTCGCGACGCTTACCGGCTGCTGCGGAGACTCACCCACCCTGTACCATGGGTTGTCGCCATCGTCATAGGTTCGGAAGTAGTCCACATTATGGACTGCGCTCAATCCGGCATAAGCACCGCCCGCGTATGGCATCACGCTGGCTTCGGGCTTGTGTTTCCCGCCGTCGTAGTCGAAGTCAGCCGCTTCGATGTAGAAGACCGGGGTCTTCATTTCGACGACGTCAAACGGCCACGGAATGGTTCGGCCTGCGAACCGCAGTTCGGCGTTATGTCTGCCAACAGCCAGATCAGTTGGCGGCTTGTAGGACACCGTAGTTTCGTTGCCGCTCTTGGTGATCGTGGCAGCGACCTTGGCGCCATCAAGCCAGAGCTCGACGTCCGCTGGTGTCACCGCAGTTTCGCCATCGACAATGCAAGCTTTGAGTGTCACGTCCGGTCCGGGACGTGCGCCACTCGTGAAGCTGCCGCTGTAATAATTGCCCGGGTTGTACCCGCTAAATGAACCCGCACGACCGGGAGCGATCCACTTGACGTACGGCACGCCCTTGCTGTTGATCGGGTACTGATACGCCGGAACAGCGTCGGTGTAATTCATGACATCGTTGACCAGACGACGGTAATCGTTACTCGTCTTGATTATGCTGGTGTTCTTATCCCATGCACCGGTCATCCACTCGCAACTGCTGCCGCCACCGCCTTCGTACCAAAGGAGACGGAACGGATACAGACCGGCTTGAGCAACCTCGAAGGCGAACCAGCTTTGGTCAGCGTCAGCGCCACGGCCGCCGTTGAATTCGCCTAGCACCAGCGGTGCGACCATGTTGCCTTCAGGGCCACCGACAGTGACTCGGAACCCGTCGTCGCTGTTGACGTTCATGATGTAAAGGCCCGCTTTCAGATCAAGCACGGTGAGGATTTCAACCGCGTAGTTATCAGTGCCACTGCCCGAGCTGGCGGTTCCCGGAATGCCCGGCGGGTTAACATCGTCGCCGAAGCTGCCCGCGCCGCCACCGTCAGGAGCAACGTAGTTGATTACCCACGGTTCCTCGTAATACTTGCCATACTTGCTGTCCACGGTGAACAGGCTCAGATCGGCGGTGTTTGGCCAGCCGTAAAGACCGGCGAGCTGCATTTCACCTTCGAGCGTGCTGTTACCACGACCTGTGTCATGCTGGAACGTCCGGACAAGGAATCCGGTCTTGTTTTTGTCAACCACGCTCGCAGGCAATGCGAAGGAAGGCGGAATAACCGGCGCCGTGCGAACGGTGAACGAGTTTGTGCGCGTGTAAGTTGTTCCACCCGCAGCGAACTCGAGACCGATTGTGTGAGTGCCTCCGGGGAGGTTGCCCGGCGGATCGTAGGTAACCTTAGTAATAGCGCCAGACTTGGTGACAGTAGGTGTCACCGCTGCACCGTCAAGGGCCAATTTGACCGACCCTTGATCGACTGCGTCCGTGCCATCTTGAATCTCGGCGGTAATCACGATGTCGGGCATGTAAGGATTACCCGAGTTCCGAACCGGGTTGATGAATGACACTGCAGGCGGAAGTGCACTGGTGGCTTCGTAAAATGCCATCACAGGCGCGCCGCCGGCGTTGATGAGCGCCCGCGCGGCCTTGTTTGGCATTTCGCGATCTGCAGACCATTCGAAGTTCGCCCCACCAGCGCCCTCGAACCAGACTGTTCTGAACGGGTAATATCCCGGGGCAGGGATGTAGAGCTTCGCCACAGAATCTGCCGCACCACGGCCGCCGTCGAACTCCGATATAATTGTCGAGCCGAGGACTTCCTTGGGATTCTTGAATGCAGTTGTGCGGAAACCGTCATCGCTGTTGAAATAAACGTTGTAAACGCCAGCCTCGGGGAAGTAGAGGTAAGCGACGATTTCCGCCGCCATATTGTCCAGGGCTTCCGAAGTGCCCGGGATGAAACTGTCATCCCCGAACGCACCTGCGTTGGTGCCATCGGCGAAGTTTATCACGGATTCGATGAAGTCTGCCGGTGAAATCGCATTGGCGCCGAGGAAACCGTACAACTGTTGTTCGGCGCGTGCGATTGTGTTCGGGAAACCCCAGGCTGACTCAGGTGGAACCTGGTGGACTCTTACCTTGAATCCCTGTTTGCTGGTATCGACAGTTGTGGCCCACTCGGCTGGGATGGCTATGTACGAAGGAACGGTGAACTCGCGCTCGCCCTCGACAGCGTTGCCCCTGGTATCTTTGATGGACACATATACCTTGTGGACTGACCCGGCAACCATCGGGGCTGCTGCGTCGTACCAGCTAATTGTGGTAGTTGACCCCGGCTTTTCGACTGTCTTCGGTGTGACGGGGTTGCCATCGAGCTTCAAAACAACCGTGTTCGGGTCTGCGATGGCAGGGCCGGAATCACTTACTGTCACGGTGAATCCGATTGGCGTTCCTGACGCGCTACCGATCAGCAGAGTTGATGACGGGTAAACAGTGACCTTGATGTCGTCGATGCCGGCGAACTCGTACGCACCACCAGTGCTTGCGCCGAAGAGAATGCGCCCCGGCATCGGGCTGAAGGTTGTTGCCAAATTGGTAACGATTTGGCGGTTTTTCCACCAAACATTGACGATACCTAATTCGTTAACGGTCACCTTCAACGGCACCCACTTTAGCCTTTCGCCCGTAGCCGGCTGAGGGTTGTCAGGGGTAGCGGGCCCGGTGATCAGAGTTGTTGCATCGTTCTCATAATCATAGCCCTCAGCGAAAGCAACGTTGGGCATTGCGATTTGTGTCAACTGCTTGCCGTCAACACGCACGCTGATGCCACGGACGTCACTGGCACCGTTGCTGCCGCCAACAGGCGCGCTGCCTGTGCCCCATGTATCGAACCCGATGCCAATACCAGTCTTGGTGCCTTCCTCGGGTAGATTGTCCTCATCACCGCCGTTGTCGAAACTGCCGGCCCATCCGTCTGTTCGACCGCCGCGGCCGGGGTTTGTTCCGTTGGCTATGAGATCGATTATCGGGTCATTCGCGCTCGCATAATTGACGCTGAAACCGTCTGCGGGCGCACCGGTTCCCCAGTCGCCAAGTTTGATCATGCACTCAAACTCGAACGCTGCAGTGACGAAACCGGGTGCAAAATCAGGAAACAGCACGGCACATGATTGGCCGGTGTTATCGGTCAGCTTTATGTAACCACTGTTGCCGACCCCACCGGAATCCATCCATTCGGCGCTGCCTACGAGGTCGAATTGGCTTGGGTCAGGCGCAGTGTTGAGGTTGTAAGTGACTGAAATTGGTTGGCCGAGGATTCTCATCGCAGCCAACCCAGCCACCGCCACCGCCAAAAGCGGGCCTGCAGAACAGGCTCTCTTGCGGAACAAGGGTTTGGATTTTCTCATGCATTACCTCCTAACGGTTTGGTTTTAGTTCTTGGGTTTTTTCGAGCAAGCACACAGAGCCATGGCTGGCCCGGAAGTCGAACCGGTTTTGGCTTCCGCCAAATTTCATGGCCCAGTAGCATACCACCCAAACTCAGAGGCATTTCATCTGAAATCTGTTGTTTAGGCAAGAAAAAAATAACAAAAATTTGACAAAAATGTTCGCAGCGAGGCGCAACAGCAACCGAACGGTCACGGCGAGGCAATGGTGTTTGTTGCTGGCTTGGAGTTCCCGCCGCGCCGCGCTGGCGGCGGCAGCGTGGCTGCCTGTCCGGAAAAGAGAGTTGGGAACGGAGATTGAACAGTTCGAACCCAAGAGTGATAATCAACCGGAGAATGCGTGACTGCTGCTCAGATCATCGAGAGAATCTATATTACTATATGGAGAAATCGATCATTTTTGCGAAGATTTTCAGACTGCCGGTTTGCTCAGTTTGTCAGTATCTGCTTCTCTGCCAGCGAGTAGTGCAGTCACCACAGTGCAGCCTTTGGAGTATAATATTGGATAATCTGCTCGGAAATCGCAGATCAACGCGTGGTTCGAGACTTTTGCCTTCGAACTGTTCGTCCACTGATCCACCTCGCAAATCCCCCCGTGGGCGACGAAGTCGCCCTTTTCAGCGCGGCGCGACAGAGTGCCACGCATGGAACAGACGCATTTATTTCGCCGCGATCATTCGGTTGCGGCTGCGCCGCGCTGAGGTATTGTGCCGAAGAATGGGTGTGAACGTGTACCGTCGCGTGCGCTCGGGTGCACATAAGCGAGCTGGATCCAGCAACGGGCGCGCGAGGTTGCGACAGGCCGGGTTAATGTGCTGCCTGTGAAAACGTTGAGCATTTTTCGTCTCGGGATGACACTGGGGTTTTCAGCCTTTTGCATGACCTGCTGCTTTGCCGCCACTTTGACCGGCATTGTTTGGCATGAGGCCGCTGGTTGCCGTTGGACTGAACTGAACGTGGGCGTCAGTGGGAAAGACGGGTTCACGCGAATGGAAGGCGCCATGACCGGCATTGTTTTCACCAATGCACTCGCCAATGACCGTGGAATAACGAACAGGAATCTTCTCAGCGGGTCAGGCGTTGCAGCCGGTGATGTGGACGGCGACGGGCTGTGCGATGTCTATTTCTGCGGATTGGACAGCCGCAACGCCCTTTACAAGAACCTTGGGAATTGGCGTTTCGAAGACGTGACTGCGACGGCAAAGGTGGCTTGCGAAGGCCAGGACAGCACGGGCGCGGTGTTTGCGGACATTGATGGGGATGGTGACCTGGACTTGCTGGTGAATTCGCTCGGGAACGGTTTGCGCGTTTTCGAGAACGATGGGAGTGGACACTTCAGCGAGATCACAAGCCGGGCCGGGGTGCAGTCGCAGAACGGCGGCACGTCGCTGGCTTTGGCCGACATCGACGGTGACGGAGACCTTGATTTGTATGTCGTGAATTACCGGACGACAACGATCATGGACAAGCCGCAAACGACGTTTCGGACTCAATACGTTGATGGCAAACATGTTGTTGCGTACGTGGACGGTGTTTCGGCTACTGCACCGTGGCTCACAAACCGGTTCCTTTTCTTGCCCACCGGAGAGGTGATTGAACTGGGTGAACCCGACATTCTTTACATCAATGACGGCGGGGGCCAATTCACGCCACTGCCCTGGACCGGCGGTTCGTTTCTTGACGAGGACGGCATTGCGCTTGCCGAGCCGCCGAGGGACTGGGGATTGACAGTTCAGATGCGCGATTTCACCGGAGACGGCGCGCCGGACATTTACGTGTGCAATGACCTCTTCAGTCCAGATCGTGTGTGGGTAAACGACGGTCATGGCAAATTCCGGGCAATCGAGAGGCTGGCATTGCGGACTACATCAACATTCTCGATGGGGATAGACTTTGCAGACATTAACCGGGACGGTCACGTTGATTTCATGATCGTGGACATGCTGGCCACCGGCCACAAGGACAGGCATACACAGGTGAGTACCCAAAAACCAATCGAATGGCCAATAGGCACCATCGATAACAGACCACAAGTGTGGCGAAACACGCTGCAGGTAAACCGGGGCGATTGCACTTTTGCCGAGATTGCGTTTTATGCCGGCGTGGAAGCATCGAACTGGTCCTGGATGCCGCTTTTTCTCGACGTTGACCTTGACGGCTACGAGGACGTTCTGGTCCCAACAGGCCAGATGCGCGATTTCCAGAACGTTGACATGCAGAACCGAATCGACGCAGAACGGGCGCACATGAAACTGACACAGGCAGACATACTGCGCCTGTTGAGGATGTTCCCTGATTTCAGCACGCCCGGCGTTGCGTTTCGCAACAATGGGAACTTGACATTCGAGGACAAGGGCCGGGACTGGGGCTGGAATTGGGTTGGAGTGTCACAGGGAGCTGCCATGGCCGACTTCGACAACGACGGCGATCTTGACGTCATGGTTAACGCGCTGAACGCCCAAGCCGGTGTGTACCGCAACGACAGCGTTAAGCCACGAATTGCGATCCGACTGCGCGGCGCTGCCGGAAACACTCAGGGAATTGGCGCGCAAATCAAGGTTCTCGGGGGGCCGGTTCCCCAGAGTCAAGAAGTGATCTGCGGCGGGCATTACTTGTCAGGATCGGACCCTCTGCGCGTGTTTGCATGCGGAACGGTCACGAATGCTTTGCAGATCGAGGTCCTGTGGAGAAGCGGCAGGCAGAGCGTCATCACAAACGCAATGCCAAACCGGCTTTATGAGATATTCGAATCAGGCGCTGTGCCCTGCAAATCCCCCGCGAAAGAAACCAATCGAGGTTGGTTTCAGGACGTAAGCAATCTGATTGGTCATCATCATCATGAAGACCCGTTCGACGATTTCGATCGCCAGCCTTTGTTGCCCAGAAAGCTGAGCCAGCTTGGCCCGGGCATCGCGTGGCATGACATCGACGGCGATGGATGGGAAGACCTGATCGTTCCCAGCGGGAGAGGCGGGCGAACAGCAGTGATGCGCAATTCTGGCAACGGCAGATTCACGCCTCTTGAACACCCGGTCCTTGCCAGGCCTGCAAACCGGGACCAAACCACGGTTCTTGGCGTCGGTTCCACATTGTTAATAGGGCTTGCCAACTACGAGGACGGCCTGACAAATGGCGGTTGTATCCGCATCGTTGATTTCAGGAGAGGCGCTTCTGGCGAAAGCGTTCTCGGCGAGCTGGCCAGTGCCGGTCCGCTGGCAATGGCGGACGTCGAGGGGAACGGACAACTGTGGATTTTCGTTGGGGGCCGAGTTGTACCGGGGCGTTATCCGGAAGCTGCTGACTCGATCCTGTTGAAGACCGACCGGGGCAGGTTCACCGTGGCTCAGCGGTTGACGAAAGTCGGGTTGGTCAGCGCAGCGGTTTTCAGCGATTTGGACGGGAACGGCACCCCGGAACTGGTGTTGGCGTGCGAGTGGGGACCTGTAAGGGTGTTTCGATACGAAGGGCAACAGTACGTTGAAAAGACCGAGAGTTTTGGCCTTGCAGGTTATTTGGGGTGGTGGACAAGCGTGACCACAGGCGATTTTGACGGGGATGGCAGGCTTGACATCATGGCGGGCAATTGGGGACTGAACAACAGATATCGCAGGTCAGCCGCCGCACATCCTCTCCGAGTCTATTATGGTGACATCCAAGAGCGGGGTGGGCTGGATATCATCGAAGCACGCTATGTGCCGGAGTTGCGTGATTATGCGCCCGACCGGGGCTATATCGCAGTGAAAGCCGCCCTGCCTTTTGTGGTCGAGCGCGCCCCAACCTTCGAGGCATACGGGACCATGAGCCTCGATCAGATTTACGGTGAACACATCAAGCAGATGCGATTCCTCGAGGTCAACACCCTCGAGACGATGCTCTTCCTGAACAGGGAAGGCAAATTCGAAGCCCGAAAGCTTCCACCGGAAGCACAATGGGCGCCGGTCTTCGGCATTTCGATCGCCGATTTCAACGGCGACGGAAACGAGGACGCCTTTCTTGCACAGAACTTTTTTGCCATCCGACTCGATGAGACCCGACAGGACGCTGGCCGTGGACTGTTGATGCTCGGAGATGGACGGGGAAACTTCACGACAGTGCCCGGTCAGCAGTCAGGAATCAAAGTGTACGGCGAACAGAGAGGATGCGCAGTTTGCGATTACGACCACGACGGTCGCGTGGACCTTGCGGTCACACAAAATGGGAACGCAACCGTGTTGTACCGAAACCTGGTCGCAAAACCGGGACTGCGTTTGGCTGTAAACGCTGGTGGTGGAAATCCAACAGGGATTGGTGCTGTTGTGCGAGTCGGGGACGATCATTCTTACGGCCCTGCAAGGGAAATCCACGCCGGGTCAGGATACTGGTCAACCGATTCGCCGGTCCAAGTCGTCTGTTCAGCCAAACCTTTGACAAGAGCATGGGTCAGGTTTCCCGGAGGAAAAACAGTGGTGTATGACCTCCCCCAAGGTGCCACGTCGGTCGAATTGTACCCCGATGGCACCGTGGCACGAAGATGAAAAAAGAAACCAGGTTGTACTATCATCCTGAAGAATCGGCGCAGAACTCCCAGATTAACGGACCATTCGAGACTTCTGTCTTCAAGCTGTTCGGCCACTCATCCAAATCTAAAAATCTAATCTTCCCCAGCCCTCAGAGGTGATCTCACCACCCCATTTTTCTGCCCTCCATTTTTTTGCCATTCGCCATCTGCACTGCTCCACTATGCTCGGCTTTGCCTCAGAACAACCAAGAACGCCCGCGATACGGAAGAACGCCTTGAGATGCTGTCAATTCTGATACGCCCTCGACTCTGCTGAAAGCGCGTGCCTGCGCACAGCCGCATTAATTCCTTGCTGAACAGCACAGTGTGTGATAATGAGTGCGTCATGTTGCGCGAAGGGAAAGCGCGCGAATGCCGTAACGAAACAGCAATCGCGCGCGAGCAAGACCGCAGACCGAGGCTGTTGATGCCGCGGGTTGCAAGTTTATGCCGCTGCCTCTGCCAATTGGTCGCTTTGACGGTGCTCATCGTTGTTCCGCGCGCAACCTCTGCTGAACCAACCGCAGCAAACGGCCAGTCTCCGGGACCATCCATTGTGGTTAACCTCGCATACAAGGAGCTGACCAATGGATATGTAAATGTCTCCAGCGCGACTGCGGATTCGTTGTCGGAGACACCGAAACTGCGGCTCGAGACGGAAAAACATGATCTGGGCCGCTACTCGGTTCGTTTCAAGGATGCGCCGCCAATGGCCATGGTCTGGGACAGGACGAGCAACGTTCTTTATCTCGATTTGAACAGGAATCTGGACTTAACCGATGATCCTGCTGGCGTCATCACCAACATGTTTCCCACCGCCAGTTACGGCTCATTCAGGAACGTGCGGATCACTGTCCCAACCAAAGAGGCCGAACAACCATTCCTTGTCGATCTGAATCTGTTCCCGTCGGTCGGGTCCCGGTTGCACCTCAGTATCCAAGTGCGGTCCTTCTGGCAGGGCAAGGCCACGATAGATGGAACCGATCATGAGATCGGCATTATCGATGAACCCGCCGAAAAAACAGGAGCGCTCATGTTGCTTCTTCGTTCATGGGAACAGCGCGACCAACCGCTGAATCTGTCCGATGGTGACGCGAACACCTTTCTTCTGCAGGACGAACTGTTCTTCCGTGGGCATTTGTACGCGTGGAGCCACCGGTTCGACACCAACATAAGCCCTGCAGGACGGCGCCTCGAACTGAAAGAAACTCCTGCCGAGCTCGGTGAAATCGCAATCACAGGGAAACACATCGATCGGATTGTAATGACCAGCCAGAAACGCACAGTCGTGCTTGAACGCCCGGCGTCTGTCGAGCGCGTTCCGGTCGGCAACTACATGATCGACAAGGTGCGTCTGAGAGCGGGCGAACGTCGAGCCGCGATGTCAAGACGGCAACAGGCACTCGTGAATTCGGAAACAGTCAAGGTGCAACCCGTCGGTCAAGCCACGCTGATTGCGGGTGGTCCATTGACAAATTCCGTTTCGATTGTGCGTCGGGGGAAGACATTGGTTTTCAATTATGAACTCCGCGGCCAGGGCGGTATGGAGTACAGGTTGATCAACGATCGAGGTATCGTTCAGCCCGAGTTTGCAGTTTATCAAGGGGACCGCAAAGTCGCTTCGGGCAAATTCGAGTTCGGCTGAGGCGGCACATGCTCGTACTCATGGCGAGTACCAACAACAGTGCGAGGTCCGGTTCAGGTCGCAGCAGTCGCTGATCTCGGTGGTTTGGGAGACAAGGAAGGTCCACGTGTCAATTACGAATGGGTGCCGCCGAGTTTGCTGCCACAGTTTGTGCCATGGATCGCCGTGTTGTTGCTGTTGCTTCTGCCGGCAAACCGCCGGCCACAGGCGTGGTGGGTACTACTGCCGATGGGCGTGGTTTGGTTGATCGACTTGGTACTGAAATTCGTAACCCCGGACATGCTCGCCTATGCCAACGATTATGTGGCGCTCGCGTTGACCTCGCTGGCGTTCGGGGTGGCGGTCTTTTGGCTCCTGGCTGGTTACCTCTCAGGACTGTCAAGGCCTGTTGTGTTCCTCGTGGCAACCTTGATCATCAGTGCCAGTTCAATCCTTGCGTATTTGATACGAAGCGATTGGTCTGAACTGGTTCCGGTAACAGCCGTGTTCACGGCTGCACTGGTGCTTCTTTCTTTAGTGACCGCGCTTGCGCTTGTGTTGTCTGCACTAATGTGCAAGCGGGTGTATCGTCCCACGCGTTTGTTGGCCTGGTTCGTCGGCTTCCTATTGGCCGGGTGGCTCGTGATCAGCTCACCGTTCGTCATTGTTTTCCTGGTTGTTAGCCTGACTCAAGGGGGCGGGCCGCCAATGCTCGAGTTTCTGCTGGGCATCGCCATGTTTGCTTTGCTGACCTTTGTTGTTGTGCTGCCTTTCCTTTTGCTTTCGTTCGTCGAATCACACTACAAGGAAAGGTTCATGGCGTTGTTTCGATTGCCCCGCGTTCCGCAGCCCGCCGCTGCGCCACCACCGCTGAACTCTCCGTCGCAGTTGACGTGAGTCATCAGCGCCGAGGTGTCCACCTCGCACCACAATTCGCAGCCGATAAAAACGTCGGCAGCCAGTTCGATTCCAGATGCTTCTCAGCGCGGCGCAACCGCAACCGAACAGTCAGCTAATTCGCGATTTCCGCGCAGACTTCCCCAGAAAGCAGCACGCGAACCATGACCACCGCCAAATCCGGCTGTTGCAGACATAAAGCGCCAAAAATTGAAAAACCTGTTGTCAAAGTGATCGGTTTCATATAGGAGAATAGGATATGAATGGACGCGCCGTGTTTTGACGTTGCGTCCCGGTGAAGCTGACGGGAGCGGCCGCATCGCCGGCGGGTGCCGGATAAATGCAGGCGCCGCGTAAGCGCACTACATGACAATGCGAAAAATCAGGAATGGTGGATCAGGGCGAGGCCCGGTAACAAGCAAGTACGACGCCAACCAGTCGGTGCTCAGAAACGCCTATGGCGCGTTTGCCGACCTTCGCCGCGAATTGGCGGATTCAAAGGCGGCCATCGAAGAACGCACCGAGGTCTTGAAGCTGTTTGCTGATTGCGCTGATTCACAGCGCGCATGGTTGCTGCTGGAAGATTATTTCGAGAAACTTTCCCTGGCGCGCAGGGATTTCCCCGGCACGGATTGGTGGCCAAGACTGTTGGAAGCAAAAGGCAAAGCCCGGCTCGAAGAGCTGGCCCTCCTGTTCCTCCGCACAAACCGGCCACTCCCAACCGAACTCAGCGGCTACGCCAATCACGCCAGACTCGCCGAGGTCCAGGCCATCGAACAGGAAAACAAACGGCTCACTGCCATCGAAGAATGGTTGCTCCCACCAGTACCGGCACACCTCGATGCGCCTCGCGCTCATTTGAGAGTTCTGGCCCGCCTCATCCCATCGTCGTCTCAGACAGGATTGCACGAGCTCGGGATTGAATTTGCACTTTTCCGCCCCCGGACCGGTGAAAAACAGCGTACCCTCGGAGAATTGATCGAACTGACAACCAGAGCCGTGCATGAAGAGGAACTTTTCCCGCCCCGCGATTGGGATTTCATTCAATGGCTCGCCACCACATACTCAAGCGGCGCCAGAGACGGTGAACCGCTGCGGTTGAGCGGCCTCGATTTGCTCCAATGGCTGGCCAACTGGGGAAACCCGCCATGGATCGAATGGGCCGGCAAACCTGATAACGTTGTTTTTTTGGGACAACTGGCCGAGTTCGTCCCCGCGCTCGAAACAGTCGATGGAAATCTCATGCTTGTTCAGCGATTGCGCCTGCCAAGCGGCGAAGTTTTCCCGCTGGAACGTGCAGCGTTCTTTGCAGGCCGGCCTTCGCTGGTCGCAGTTAACCATGTCATTTATTTGCTGAAGAACGCGCCAAGCCCTGAACTCTTGGTCGGTTTGTTGGAAAAGCCGGCCGTCCCTATTCGGAAACTCAGCCACAAGCTTATCACACACCTCCGCAAAACCGGTGTGCACGGTGGACCCGATTGGGACGATCTCTGCATCGCTCACCGGGCAAAACCACGGTTCATCTTCGAGCTCGAGAACGACACCGTCCGAATGCGCCTTTTCGCAATCAGCGACCGCGACAAAAGCCGTTGGCTCTGGAATGGCCACGATTGGCTGCGCGTCGAGCCCCCACCAGTAAAAACTGACAAGCCCGAAATCCTCGATGACCCGCGCCTCGACGCCGCCGTCCAATGGTTGCGCCGGCAAGACTGGTTCACCCCGGAACCGGGATTGTGGATTGGCGATGCCAGTGACAACCTCCTCGCAACCCTCGCCCAAGCATGGCCGGACCGCCCTGCCGAAGCCGAGTACCTCGGCAACGCAGCGTTCCAAAGATTGTTCATCAACCCACGCCAATTGCGCCCAAAAATCCTCGTCAAAGGCAGCGGCATCGATTGGTTCTCGGTCTGCGCCGAGTGGGAACAGGAAGGCATGCGCCTTACCCCAGCGGACCTCGACGCCCTCGCAAAAGCCAACAGCAGATTCGTTAAACTCCCGGACAGCGGCTGGGTCGAACTGGACCTTCAGGCTGTCCACTCAGCACACGAAACAATGGCAGACATCGGCTTGGATGGCCTGTCAGCCCTCCCGCAAAAGGTTGACATGCTCCAAGCCGCCCATCTTGACGAGGAAGCCCTCAAGAAATTCGGCGATCTCCCCGAAGCCAAAGCGCTCCGCAAACAGCTCGCCGATTTCAAGGGCATCCCAAGCGTCCCATTGCCTGCCTCGGTCAAAGCCGACCTCCGGCCGTATCAAAAGGATGGATTTGATTTCCTTTGCCACCTCAGCCGCATAAAACTCGGCGGCGTGCTCGCCGACGATATGGGCCTCGGCAAAACAGTCCAAACCCTCGCATGGCTCGCGTGGCTGCGCGATTCAAACCCAAACAAACCAAAACCCGCGCTCGTCATTTGCCCCGCATCTGTCCTCCACAACTGGCGACGCGAAGCGGAAAAGTTCGTCCCGGACATGCGCGTGCTTGTGTTGGAAAGCGGACCGGCACGCCACAACCTCCGACGCCAAATCCCACAGTACGACCTCATCGTAACCAACTACGCCCTGCTCCGCCGCGACCTCGAAGCACTGAAGAAATTCGAGTTCCGCGCCGTAATCCTCGACGAAGCCCAGTTCATCAAAAACCCCGCCGCACAGGTCAGCATCTCGGTCAAACAACTCAAGGCCGAACACAGATTGGCACTCACCGGCACACCTCTCGAGAACAGGTTGCTCGATTTGTGGAGCATTATTGATTTCGTCCAACCAGGTTACCTCGGCAACCAGGCTCAGTTCCACGAAACCTACGAACCCACAGGCGAAAACGCCGAATGGGCACAACGAATGGCCCGACGCAAACTTTCCGCAAAATTGCGACCGCTCATGCTCCGCCGACTCAAACGCCAGGTCGCAAAAGACCTGCCAGACCGCATCGAGGAACGACGCGATTGCCGCATGGACGAACCGCAACGCAAACTCTACCTCGCCGAACTCAGGCGTTCACGCGAGCAGGTCATGCAAACCGTCCAGGCAAAAGGCCTCGCCCGCAGCCGAATTCATGTCCTCGCCGCACTCACAAGACTCCGCCAAATATGCTGTCACCCAGCCCTCGTTGGAAACGACTCGCCCTCCGGCAAAACCGAAACATTGTTCGAATTGGTCGAACCCCTAATGGACGAAGGACAAAAAGTGCTCGTGTTCAGCCAGTTCGTCCAGATGCTTCAGTTGCTCGACAAAGAGTGCAAGGAACGAAACATCCCAACCTACATGCTCACAGGCGATACCAAGAACCGACTCGAACTTGTCCAGACCTTCCAAAACGATCCCAACCCGTGCCTGTTTCTCCTGAGCTTGCGTGCGGCCGGAACCGGATTGAACCTCACAACAGCCAGTTACGTCATCCTATACGACCCATGGTGGAATCCGGCTGTCGAAGCCCAAGCCATAGACCGCTCTCACCGAATAGGCCAAACAGAAACAGTAAACGCCTACCGCCTCATAACTCCAGGGACTGTCGAGGAAAAAATCTGGGAGCTCCAGCAGCGCAAAGCACAAACCATATCCGACGTCCTTGGCGAGGAAGGCTTCGCCCGCAGCCTCACACAATCCGACCTCGAATACCTGTTCTCGGACTAACTCAGCGCTGCGCAGCCGTAACCGAATGCTCGAGGCGTAACACCTCCCGTGGTTGCAAGAATACCTCTGCGCCGCGCCACGCTGGATACTTATATTGAGAAATCCATGATATTTGAGAAGATTTTCGGGCTGAGAGTTTGCTCAGTTTGTCACCAGAGTGCGGCCTTTGGAGTACAATATTGGATAATCTGCGCGGAAACTGCAGATCAGCGGATCCTTCGTGACCCTTGCCTTCTAATGTTCGGCTGCTGATCCGACTTTTGCATCTGTCCCCCCCCCTTGGCGACGAAGTCGCCCCTTTCAGCGCGGCGCGACGGAGTGCCAAGCATGGAACGAACGCATTTATCTCGCCGCGATCATTCGGTTGCGGCTGCGCCGCGCTGAGTAGTTATATTGAGAAATCGACCATATTTGCAACGATTCTCAGACTGCAAGTTTGCTCACTTTGTCAGTATCTGCTTCTCAGGCCGCGCGCAGTGCAGTGACCAAGGTGCGGCCTTCGAAGTAATGCCTTTGTAATCTGCGCGGAACCAAATATGGGGACAGACACGGTGTTTCGGCGCCAGGACTTTTGAGCCGCCAGACCTGCCAGAGCGCTGGTCGGGGAATCGACGTTGGCTGCGACGCCCAGATATGGGGACAGACACGATGTTTACG
>Ga0272448_1004704_pt1 | contig 15419 bp, 22 predicted proteins | sample YNPCB0191_FD_202220 | JGI IMG/M metagenome (GOLD analysis project Ga0272448, IMG submission 202220) | Hot spring sediment microbial communities from Yellowstone National Park, WY, United States - YNP-CB-019-1 | ecosystem: Environmental > Aquatic > Thermal springs > Hot (42-90C) > Sediment...
GCACCGTGTTGGAGGAAATGCCCAGTTCTTTCTGTGCTCTATTGACGGAAGCCTCGAAGGCAAAGAGCTTCAAAGCGAAGACGAACTTCGAAAGTGGTATACGCAGACCTTCCAGTAGACTCTCCCTTCGAACACTCCATTCCCTTTCGTAGCGGTAGCACTTATACCTTGGCCTTCTCACCTTGCCAGGAGGAAAACTCCCGCAGAAGGGACAGGTGTTAGAGGTGAGAATAACTTTGATTCGTAAAAACTCTTCAGAAGCTTCTTTTAGAGGAGGTAACTTGAGTAAGTTCAGCGAAGTTCATAGCCATCATCTTCCCAAGGATAGCGGAGCATATAGTGGATTATATTGAGTAATCACCTAAAATATAAGGTTAAGTTGAAAGTTTGCCACCGGTAAAGCGGCATAAACTCCTCTCCTTTGTCGACGAAAAGATAAATGGTTTGTTCCTCGGGCACGGTAACAATGAAAGATTCACTGTTCGAGGAGAAGGACACCCCTTGGTGCGTCCACTCCTGAAGAGTGATTACATGATGCATCTCCCCTTCGTTCCCTTGCCGATTGGTATGGGGAAGAAAAAGACTCTTCCACTTATTCTCTTGCGATTGGCACTCTTTCCATCCCCTCTGCATCTTTCGGTGCAAGGATGTGTTACCCTTTCACCGTCCCAGAACCTTGATTCTCCTTTTTGCAATATCAACGTAAATGGATTGTTCCGATGCGGCATGCTGAACAAAGAACAGATAAGAATTAACCGCTTCTTCTCTCTGGCCAAGGTGTTCCAGGGCCAGCGCCTTATTATAGTACACTATGACAAAATCCGAACTCATTGGTGTTACCCTGTCGTAATCATTCACGGCTTCACTATAAAGACCCTTCCTGTAGTAGGCGTCACCACACATTTTGTATGCTTCCGCATATTCAGGGTTAATGAGAATTGCCTTGCTGTACTCGGAGATGGCCTCGTCGTAAAGACCTTTTGCATAGTAATCGTTTCCCCGAGAAAAGTACGTCTCGGCTTCTGTGGCGAGCCCGGCGGATGCTAAACTAAAACCACTCAAAAGAAGGGGGACACACAAAAGCAAAAAATGGCGATACGAAATTCTTTCATTATAGACCCTCCTTGATACGAAGACTGGAGACATTATATCACCTACGAATAGACTTCAATTTGATGGCCAGGAGGACGCTCTGTAGATAACTTTGAGCTTCTCGCATGGAAGCTAAAGGGGTTTTCCCACAAGAGCCTGCCTCCACAGGAACACACCCTGTCAAGGCCAACGGACTCCAGGAAAGTAAGAGAAAAAAGCAGAGAAGAGAGAATAGCGCAAAGCCACGAAAAAGACGCTTTTTAATTCCCTGGCGCGCCCGGAGGGATTTGAACCCCCAACCTACGGATCCGTAGTCCGTTGCTCTATCCATTGAGCCACGGGCGCACCAAAAGCAAGTATATTGTATAATCTTACCGACGGAGTGTCAACCGCAATCCCTACCCCTTACCCTCCACTTTCCAAATGGAAATGCCTACAGATTCCGCACTTCAAAAGAACAGGCTATATAAGTTTCCAGGAGTTACTCCAGCTCTATCTCCGCGACTGACTGTACGATACGGTGAGGACGGTAGGGGAAACGGCGGATATCTTCTATCTTTGTAACCCCGGTGAGAACGAGAATCGTTTCAAGACCGGATTCTAAGCCCACCTTAATATCGGTATCCATGCGGTCACCGATCATCACCGCATTTTCAGAGTGCTCTTCGATGTAACGGAGCGCCGCACGGAGAATCAGAGGATTGGGCTTTCCCACGAAGTATGGAGAGTATCCGGAAGCTTTCTCCAAAAGCGATGCTACAGCCCCACAGGCAGGGACGATGCCACCCTCTCCGGGACCAGAGGGGTCGGGGTTGGTAGCGATAAAGGGAACCCCCGACATGATGAGCTGACAGGTTCGGACAATTTTATCGTAAGGATACGATTCCATCTCCCCCAAAATCACAAAATCGGGGCGATAGTCGGTGAAAGAATATCCCACCTCATTCAGAGCCTGATAGAGGCCTGTACCTCCCAGGACAAAAGCCGAACCCCCAGGTTTCTGGGAACTAACAAAATGAGCTGTGGCCATGGCGCTACTGAAAAAATGTTTAGCGTCGATTTCTATCCCCACCCGGCTCATCCGGTGTTGCAGGTCAAGGGGTGTGTAGCGAGAATTATTGGTTAATACAAGAAACTTATAGCCATTGCTCTGGAGACGTTCGAGGAATTCTTTCGCCCCAGGAATAGCGCGATCGCCATATAGAAGAACGCCATCCATATCAATGAGAAAAGCCTTTTTCGCCATACTTATCCTATTATAATTACTTGGCAATGGCTTGCCAAGTTGGTTTGCTCTCTCCGGTTCTCTTATTTCATTAATTTTTATACATAATCTCAGAGACCAACGAAGCGAAACCCGGGGTGATCTTTGTCCGTATAATCGAGATGGGGGCGATCTTGGTGAAAAGATTATTTTTAGGAATACTGGTTGTGAGTGTTGTAGTAAGCCTTTTAGGTTGTGGCATATCACTAACGGATAACCAACCATTGATGGAAATAGTAGGAACAGTTCGCTGGGTCGAGCTTGAAGGAGGTTTCTTTGGGATTGTGGCCGACGATAATACCCGCTATGAACCCTTAAACCTTCCCGAAGCGTATCAGCAAGACGGATTGCGAGTGCGTCTTTCTGCTCGAATCCGGAATGATTATGCCAGTATCTTCATGTGGGGGACCATCATCGAAATTCTGGACATCCAGAGCCTCGATTAATCTCTCAAGAATCGCGATAGTTCCAACGGGAAGCGCTGATCGAAATCAGAATTTAAAGCAAGAAGTATGCCTCCATGTCCCCTACCGGGCACAAGCAAGAACCTAACCTGGTTGCCTTTTTCACGGAGAACCTGATAGAGTCTTTCGGTCTGGGAAGGAGGAGTTAATTCATCTTTTTCTCCCACCATGAGGAGAAATCGAAAAGGAGTTTTCCCCACCCGATACACAGGCGAAAAACGATACAGGTTTTTCTTTCCCTCGAAAAGGTTAAGAAAAAAGAACTCTACCACATCCTCCCACCTGATATCAAGGGTACCTTGATAAGCCGGGAGGTCGTAAGGACCGCTGAGCAGGAGAACTTTCTGGACAGCTTTATAGAGAAGAGGGGGTAAGGCACCCTCTCCCACGGTGAGGAGAGCCACAAGGTGGGCGCCAGCGGAATGTCCCCCGAGTACGAGCCGTCTCGGGTCCCCACCGTATTCTTCGATGTGTTCATATACCCAGGTCAACGCTGCTACAAGGTCTCTGGTCATTCCCGAAATCGAGACTTCAGGATAAACTCGGTAATCGATGCTGACCCAGATATATCGATTCAGGGCAATTTCTTTGCCAAGCTGAGCATAAAGAAGTTCATCTTTACTTCCTCCGATCCAGGTTCCTCCATGGACAAAAACAAAAACCGGAAGTTTTTCCCCTTTGCGAATCGAGAGGGGAACCAATACATCCAAAACCTGGTTTTTCTTTTTCCCGTAGCTTACATCTTTATAGAGAACGCCCTGAGCATATTGTGCCAACGTCTCTGCAGGCATAAAGACCCTTTTCCCCTCCTTCTTTGGCCGGGGAAGACCGAAATAATCGCACAGTTGAACTTTAATCTGCTCGTTTTCCTGATACGAAAAGGAAAAGCGCTCTTTCAGTTCATTGGCCAGGTGCTCTCCAGCATTCTCCAGCGAAATGTAACTGAAGAGGAGCAAAAACAGGATCAGAATTGCGCTACTTCTCAAGAACATTTCTTTCCCACACCTCCCATCAACTACTATAGCGCATCTTTTAAAAAATTTTGAAATCTGGGAGGAAAAACTCATTGTTTTTTCCCCTTTTCGACATATAATCATCTTCAATAACGCATGCCTAAGGAGGAAGAACCGGTGAAAGAAGGAACCGAGGAACATCCGGTTTCATTCAAGAACGGAAATAAAAGGTTACGCTCGTTAGGACCACTCCCTTCCCTTGAAGAATATGTACGCCCTGATTGGTGGAAATATCTCTTCAACTCTCTTTACCTCAAGACTGATGCCGATGTTATTGAAGACCAGAACATCACCAGGAGAGAAGTTGATTTCTTTGTTGCCGCCCTTCACCTATCTCCCGAAGACGCTATTTTGGATCTTTGCTGTGGACAGGGAAGGCATTCTCTGGAACTTGCTCGGCGGGGTTTTCAAAAAATTTGTGCTCTGGACCGATCTCATTATCTTATTCAAAGAGCCCGTTATCAGGCCAAAAAAGAAGGGTTGAATATCCAGTTTAAAGAAGGAGACGCTCGAAAGCTTCCCTATCCCTCTGATAACTTCGACACGGTACTCATTCTGGGTAATAGCTTCGGATACTTCGAGAGCATCCAGGATGATCTGCAGGTCCTCCGGGAAGTTCAGCGGGTCCTCAAGCCGGGTGGGAAAATTTTTATTGACGTAGCCGACGGAGAATATTTGAAAAGCCATTTTCAGCCTCGTTCCTGGGAGTGGATTGGGAAAAAACAATTCGTTCTCCGGGAACGTTCCCTTTCCTCCGATGGCCAGCGTTTAATCTCCCGAGAAATTATCACCCACGTGGAAAACGGAGTCATCGCCGATCAGTTTTATGCCGAACGTCTCTACTCGAGAGATGACCTCTGCAGGTTACTGGAAGAGTGCGGGTTTCGGGATGTAGACTATCATGGGACCCACCATTCCGAATCCACCCGCTGTCAGGATCTCGGGATGATGGAAAGAAGGATCTTCCTCAGTGCTCGAACGCACAAATCTACCACTACAAATTCTATCAAACCCTCAAAAGCAAAGTTAAAAGTCGTTGTCCTTCTTGGGGATCCACACCAACCCGACCCCATTAAACCAAACACCATCTTTGATGAAGATGATCTATACACCGTTCAGAGTCTCAAGGAAGCTCTCGGCAGTCTTTCTGACTACACCTTCATTTACCTCGATAGGCATGCTACACTGGTGCACGACCTTTTGAGGCTTCGAGGGAAAGTCGATCTCGTATTCAATCTCTGCGATGAAGGATTTGGTAATGACGCCCGGAAGGAACTCCACATTCCTGCACTCCTTGAGGTTCTGGGTTTCTCCTACACCGGTTCTTCTCCCCAGTGCCTCGCCTACTGTTACGATAAATCGCTGGTTCGGGGCATAGCCAAGGAAATGGATATTCCGGTTCCCCGGGCTTTTCTTATCAAGTCCGACGACTTCACCTTCAATCTTCCTTTTGGCTTCCCGGTTATCTTGAAGCCTAATTTTGGAGACTCAAGCTTCGGTATCACCCAGAAGAGTGTAGCCACGAACATGGACGATTTTGTAGAAGCGGTTTCGGAAATTCGAAGAAAGTTCGGCTATGATAAACCAATCCTGGTAGAAGAATTCCTTACCGGCAAAGACCTGAGTCTGGGAATTATCGGGAATCCTCCTGAATCGTATCAAATTCTCCCTATCACCGAGGAAGACTATAGTGCCCTCGCTCCAGGATTACCACCCATCTGTGGGTATGAAGCCAAGTGGCTCCCCGATTCCCCTTACAGTCAGGTTAAATCCATCCCTTGCACCTTAGCGGAAGAAACCGAAAAAAGGATCATCGAGAGCTCTCTGAAACTCTTCGAACGCTTAGAATGCCGGGACTATGCTCGTTTCGACTGGCGCCTGGATAGTAGCGGACACCCGTACCTCTTAGAAGTGAATCCCAATCCCGGCTGGTGCTGGGATGGACACCTGGCAAAAATGGCCTCCTTTGCAGGATTGTCCTATCGGGAAATGCTCCATGCCATTCTCAAGGCCAGTCTCCAGAGATTAGAAAAGGAAGGCCCTCATTAGACAAATTGTAGCATACGTTCGATGCTTCGGCGGGCCTTTTCCATAACAGAATCCGGAAGTTCAACCCGGTATTCCATCGATTCTAAGGACCACAGCACTTTTTCGAGATTGATCTTCTTCATGTTTATGCAAACCGCCCCGCTGACCGGGTAAAAGGACTTTGCAGGATTGTCTCTTCTCAGGCGGTGCAATATCCCTATTTCGGTCCCGATGATAAACTCTAAAGAAGGCGAATCCTTAACATACCGGCACATCCCCTCGGTAGAAAGAACTCTATCGGCCAGGGCGATTACCTCATCCCGGCACTCGGGGTGCACGAGCACCTCGGCCCGGGGATGGTATTTTTTGAGTACCAGGATTTCTTCTTTTCTCATATCAGCATGGACCGGACAGTAACCAGGCCAGGTAATGAATTCTCTTCCGGTTTGGGAAGACACGTAACCAGCCAGGTGTTGATCGGGAACAAAGATGATCTCTGGGGCATCCTTTAACCCTTCCCGTACCACCTTGGTGGCGTTAGCCGAAGTGCAGCAGTAATCGCATTCCGCTTTGACCGCTGCCGGAGTATTGACATAGCAGAGAACCGTAGCCTGAGGATGAAGACTTTTCAGATCTTTCAGTTGTGGTGCGGTAATCATATCGGCCATAGGACAACCGGCCTCTTTTTCCGGGATCAAAACCACCTTACAAGGAGAAAGGATCTTGGCGGTCTCGGCCATAAAGAAGACTCCACAGAAAACGATTACCTCTGCTTCGGTACGGCTGGCCATCATACTCAAACCCAGAGAATCACCCACAAAATCGGCTATATCCTGCACCTCAGGTAACTGATAGTTGTGGGCTAAAATCAGGGCTTTTTTCTCTTTTTTGAGTTTCAGGATATCATTCCGTAAATCGTCCATGGTTCACCTCTCTTATCTCAAAACCTCTGTAATGATTCCCCCTCCCAGGACGGTGTCATCATCATAGAAAACCACCGACTGTCCGGGGGTAATCATCTCGACTTCCTCTTCAAAAATTACCCGAACCCTCTGGGGATCCAGTAGCTCCACCGAGCACGGTCGCTCCCTCTGAAGATAGCGTACCTGGGCAAAAAGTCTTCCCGGAAAGGTATCCGAAAGAAAATTACAGGAAGAAGCCACAAGACCCCGGGCTTTTAAGTCCTTTCGCTCTCCCACCACCACTTCATTCCGCTCTGGATTAATGGTAAGCACATAGAGAGGTTGGGTTCCGCTCACCCCGAGCCCCTTTCGCTGGCCGATGGTGTAACGGAAGTAACCTTGATGTCTTCCCAGAATTTGCCCACCTTGCGTCACAATGAAACCAGAAAAATCGCCTTCTAACCTCTGGGTCAAAAATTCCCGGTAACCACCCCGGGGAAGAAAGCAGATGTCCTGACTCTGGGGCTTTTCTGCCACCGGCAATTGAGCTCGAAGGGCAAGCTCTCGAACCTCTTGCTTGGTGAGCTCCGCCAGGGGAAAAAGGATGAAAGGAAGCATCTCCCGCTGAACAGCGTAGAGAAAGTACGTCTGGTCTTTTTTACGATCTCGAGGTCTTTTCAAGAAATATTCTTCTCCCCTTTTTTCAATCCGGGCATAGTGTCCGGTGGCGAGAAAGTCGAATCCCGCACTCCGCGCATAGGCAAGGAGCTTTCCAAATTTAATATACCGGTTACACACTATGCAAGGATTGGGAGTCCTTCCCTGACGGTATTGACGCACAAAATCCCCAATGACCACTTCCTGGAAATCCCGAGAGAAATCAAGAACATAATGGGGAATACCCAGTATCTGGCAGACTAAAGCTGCGTCTTTAGAAACTTCCTCTCCGGTCTTTACCCCAAAAACCATGGTCACTCCGGCAACGCTGAATCCTTCTTCCAAAAGACGCAGGGCGGCGACTGAGGAGTCCACCCCCCCACTCATAGCGACGAGAACCCTCTTTCTCATGGGTTAAAAATCGACAGATATCGTTCCCCGGTGTCCGGGAGAATGACCACGATGAGTTTCCCCCGATTCTCTTCCCTTCTGGCTACCTCCACCGCTCCCCATAGCGCTGCTCCGGAGGAAATGCCGGCCAGAATTCCTTCCTCTTTTGCCAGGCACTCGGCCATAGCAAAGGCATCCTCATCGCTCACCGGGATAATCTCATCGAGAAGCTCGCGTCGCAGAACTTCAGGTACAAACCCGGCTCCGATCCCCTGAATCCGATGCTGGCCCGGTGTCCCCCCGGAAAGGACCGGTGAACGGAGCGGCTCCACCGCTACTACTTTAAAAGCCGATTTCTTCTCTTTGATGGCCTGCGCTACCCCGGTGATCGTTCCTCCTGTCCCTACTCCAGCAACCAGGATATCCACTTTTCCATCGGTATCATTCCAAATTTCCTGGGCGGTGGTTTCCCGGTGAACTTTAGGATTGGCGGGGTTTTTGAATTGCTGGGGCATAAAGGCTCCGGGATGTTCGGCAAGGATTTCTTCGGCCTTTTTCACCGCTCCTCGCATCCCTTCCTGAGCAGGAGTTAAGACGATCTCCGCCCCGAAACGGCTCAAAATTTTGCGCCGTTCCACCGAAACACTCTCCGGCATGGTAAGGAGCAATCGATACCCACGCTGGGCGCACACAAAAGCCAGGCCGATGCCGGTATTACCACTCGTGGGTTCCACCACCAGGGAACCAGGGCGCAGAATTCCCCGGGATTCTGCATCGACAATCATGGAAAGGGCGATTCTGTCCTTCACGCTCCCACAGGGATTAAAAAATTCGAGCTTGGCGATAATTTCCCCCGGTAACCCTCTCCCAATCTTCCTCAGGCGTACCAGAGGGGTCTTTCCAACCAACTGGGTAATATCATCGGCTATTTTCATAATTTATAGCTCCTTTGCAAAAGTAAAATTTGAAAAAGATTTCACCCCACAAAAGGTAACACGCTAGACCCTTTTCGTTTTCAAAAACCGCAGCTCCACACCTCTTAAAGCATTCGTTCCTTGACCACTTCTTCCCTCATTTTTTCCACATACCACTTCCCTTGATAGCTTGCACTCTCTATTCGAATAGGTACGAGTCGCTCTTCAAAATGCACATAGTAAGCAAGGAGCGACGCTGCTTCCTGTAAGATTTCTTTGTCGCCCTCCCCTCTTCCCAGAGCCAGCGGTCCCTTCCCGTTTTCAGGAAGGAAGAGCACATCACCATCAGCAAACATTTCCTGAAGTTTCTGGTTCTCCTCTGCATCTCTTCCCACGATGAGCTTGAAGGACGGGCTGAGACGAAAATGCCTCCCAACCTTGAGGAGTCTCACTTCCTGGAAAGTAAGGTTTTGCCCGTTTTGCAGAAGATCCTGTAATCTTCTTGCGAAATTCGGCTCGGTCAAAAGACACCCCCCCGCAGGGAGGGAAAAAGACCGTATCCCCCAGCGTCTGGCGAGTTCCAGCTGTCTTTTCCTTCCCCGACCGGAAAGGTCCAGGAGTTGCTCTCTTTTCACCCAGCCCTCTTTTTCGGGAACTGTTTCGGGAAGGAGCTTGGCCGAAAGAGGGCGCAGAAGCAACCCCTCAAGACCGCTCTGTTTTTCGATGAGCCGCAGGGTGTTTTTCATCTGTGATTTGGGACGCTGCCCCAGAACTTCACCGGTAAAAACAAACGAAGCTCCCCATTCCTCCATGAAAATTCTGGCCCGATGAAGCATCCAGATTTTACAGTCGATGCATGGATTCATGTTCTCCCCATACCCATAACGGGGATTCTGGACAATCGAAAGGTAACTCTCGTCCACCTCTATCTCCCGGTAATCCACCCCCAATTCTTTAACCAACCGCCTGGCCTGGTTATCCTTTCCCCAGAAAGGACTTAAAAAGCGGAGGGTAATCACCTCAATGCCCTGTTGCTTCATCAGGGAAACCGCCAGAGCACTATCAAGACCTCCTGAAACAAGACCAATCGCCCGCATTTTATAACCCTCAAATGGAATATTCAACCTGGCCCTCCTCCATCCGCATTCTAACCAAATCTTCCAGGGTAAGTTCTTCCAGAGCCTCGACCATTTTCTCCCTAACTCTCTGCCAGACTTTCCTTGCTATACAAAAAGATACTCTGCTGCACGATGTATTCTCGGCCAGACAATCGACCGGTAAAAGTCCTCCCTCCAGGGTTTCCACTACCTCCCGTACCGTGATCTGTGAAGGATGACGCGAGAGCCGATACCCCCCTCCTGAACCCCGACGAGAAGTGATAAGTCCCCTGGACTTAAGAGGAATGATGATCTGTGTCAGGTACTTTTCAGATATACCCTCTTTATCGGCCACTTCTTTCAGCAAAAGGAGATCTTCCTTCTCATAAAAGAGCGCCAGTTGAATCATTAATCGTAAACCATAACGAGAACGCGCGGAAAAACGAATCTCTTTTTCCTCCCAAATTTTATAAATTCAATCATTTTAGTAGTATTTTAAGGAAGAAGGTATGCTTCGTCAAGTCCCAACGGGTATTACCAATTACCTATCGGGCGATCCGTCAAAAGAATCCGGAACTTCCTTATGAAGGAGCGGACAGAGATGACAGGATTCAACATCCAGAAGTTCTACGATTTGATAATCCGGAGAAAAAGAACGGTCAAACCACCGGATCAGCATTATCGAAAAACACACTCCACCCAGAACTCCGAAAAGGAGGAAAATGGAAGAGTGCACAAAGAGCCGCAAAACCAAATAAACCACCAGTGCCACCACGATCGGAAAAAGGTAGAGCAAGAAAGCTACGGAAAGCGCTGTAAGATCGGAAAGTTCAACCAGCACCCTGTCTCCCACCGAAGCACCGATATGGTTTTGCGCTTCCACCACGTAAAAATCACTTCTGGAATCATCAATCCAGGAAGAACTGAGGGGGCAACTCCTTTCACCGCAGGAAGTGCCCTTTTCCATTTTTACCCGGGCCGTACTTCCATCGGTTCTCATGATCACACCTATCCGGCGCATATTCACCACCCCTTCTATTATAGCGAGTTTGTCCAAAAAAGCTTCCATGAAGGACTGACGTCTCAGAGATTTAAAAACCAAAATGGTATAATACCACCGAGGCCACGAAAGTAAACCAGGAGGAAACATCATGACTATTCCGGAAATAGGGTGTGTTTTTATAGCTCTCCTGGGACTCTTGGGAGTTGTGCTCAGCCGGAGCCTTCTTATGAAGATCGTAGGGCTGGATGTCATGAATACCGGTGTAATTAGCTTCTTTGTGGTACTCTCCTCGCGCTCTGGGAATAATGTTCCCATCCTTATCGAAGGAGTTTCTGTATATGCTCATCCTGTCCCCCAGGCCGTGATTGTCACAGCCATCGTCATCGGTTTTGCCATCCTGGCTATTTCTCTTGTTTATGCAATGATTCTCGTCCAGCGACTGCGGTCGGTAGATACAGAAAGACTTGAAAGGGAAAGCGGAGAATGACGACGTTTGTCCTCTATAACTTCTGTCTCTTTTTAAGTGCTCTCCTGGGCTTTTCCCGGAAACTTCAAAGGCCGGCACTCTGGGGGGCTGGCATCATAAATCTTATCATCGTTACCCTTCTCTGGCAGGAGAGTGGAACCACAAAATGGCTCCTCAAAAGCGGATTTGGGGTGGAACTTGTCATTGACGAACTATCCCGCCTTTTCCTTCTAACCCTGGCGGTGGTGTGGTTCGCCGTAGCAATCTCCCTGGAGAACAAAAAACAGGATGGCTTCTTTGTTTTTCTACTCCTCCTTTTTCTGGGCGCGGGAAATCTCCTCTTTATTTCTAACGACCTTTTTAATCTTTACGTTCTTTTAGAGCTCCTCACCATTCTGGTTTTCCTCTTAGCCGGAAAACCGGAGAAACCAAACCTCTCTGGTCGGGGATGAAATATTTGCTCCTGGTCGCAAGCGCCATGAATCTCTATCTTCTTGGGGTGGGAATGGTTTTTCTGGCCGAAGGAAGTTTCGGCATTTCCTCGATAACCATCACAGGAGTTCCGGCGGGTTTCCTCATTGCCGGACTTCTGGGAAAAACCGGATTATTCCTCTTCAGTATGTGGCTGGTCGATCTCCATTCCAGTGTTTCAAGCGAGATATCGGCGCTGCTTTCCGGCATTGCAGTGAAAACCGGGCTTTACGCGCTTTTGCGTCTCCGGCCCGCTTTAGGTAACCACTTTGAAGTGGTTCCATTTTTCGCAGTCATTTCGGCAATTCTGGGGGTAATCTTTGCATTTCACGAAAAACACTATAAACGTATCCTGGCCTACAGTACCCTCTCCCAAATAGGGTATATCCTGATTGCTCCAGAGACCGGTATTTTTTATGTTTTCGCCCATGGCATTTTCAAGTCGTGGCTTTTTCTGGGAGCCGATCTCCTCCCAAATTACGATACCGGGGTACCCTCTCGATACCGATTGCCAATCTTCACCTGGTCTCTGGTTGCCCTTCCTGCTCTGTCCATTGCCGGATTCCCCTGGACCGTTGGTGGTTCTTCCAAAAGAAATGCTCATTATGGGAACCACGTGGTGGCAACAACCCATTCTTTACGCGGTGAGTGTTGGAACAGCGGCAGTTTTCGCTCCGTTTTTCTTTTCCCTCCCCAAGCTGGAATGGGGAGAAATACCCAAAAACTTTCTTGGTCACGTTTTGCTGGCTTTCTTCGCGTTTTTTCCCCTCTTTGGTTGGGGGAAGAAGGCCTTCGAATCGATAGGAATACTCTTCTTAGGGGTTTTTGCAGCCCTCTTTGCCGCACGATATCGCAAACCTCTTCCCCGAATCCTGGAACGGCTCGAGAATGCCACCCTTCTCTACCTTATTCTTTTTGTACTGTGCGTGGTGATGAGCATCTATGGGTAAATGGTTTTTCTTCCTTTTAGGAATGCTCTTCTGGACGGTGCTCTCCGGGTGGCGCAGCCCCTGGCTTCTTGTCTTAGGAGCAGGGGTGAGTTTTGTGGCTATTCGCATCGTTATGCCCCACATCGATCCAGGACGAATGGTATTCTTTATATTGAAACTTCCTCTCTTCTTCCTCGAAGCGCTCCGCCAGGCCTTTACTCTTCTTGTGCGGCTCTACAATCATCCTTCACAACTTTTACGGGAGAGTACACCCACCGGCGAAGAAGAATTGTTTGAAAAAACGGTCCTTATCACTCTCACTCCCTATACTCTGGTGGTCAAAGAGGAAAAGGGAGAACTCCTCATTCATTCGATAAAGGAGGAGAAGGGACATTGATCTACTCTGGTATTTATCTCGCCATCCTCACCATCATTTTTCTCCATTTCATATTCGTTCAAGATCGCTACCAGAAACTTCTTGATGTAGCCAGCCTCTCTTCGAAAATTACCGTCCTGATATTTCTCTATGCTTTTTTTACCAAAGACATTTTTATTCTCGAAGTTTTCTTCTTTTATGCCCTTTTTAACGCTGCGGAAATGATCTTCATCGCTTATGTGCTTACCAGGAGGGATCTGGAATGATCTATCATTTTCTTTTCATCACAGGGCTCATTCTGACTGCTTATGGAAGTATAGGAATGATTTGTGCGCGGAATAACTTCCAGCGGATTCATTTTTTCGGTATCGCCGATACCTTAGGAGCAGGGCTCATCATGCTGGGAGTAGCAACAAAATGGACGGAGGCTTTTCCTCGGGTCCTTTTTGTATTTTTTCTGAGCCTCGTTACAGGGTCTATCATGGCGCATGTGTTTGCCAAATCAATATTTGAGAGGTCGAAACGATGCTGAAAATAGGTATCGTGGTTTTTATGCTGGTTACGGCGTTTTATACTGTAACTCGAAAACGTCCCCTGGAAGCAATCTTCGGCCGGACCATTCTGGGAACCCTGGCTGTAGCACTTTATGTTACCTATAAAGCCCCCGATGTAGCTCTGGCTGAAGGACTTCTGGGTGTAGCCCTTTCCACTTTTGTGTACATCACTGCCTTTAAAAGTCTGGGAAGAATCCGCATCGGTTGTTTTGCATCCCAGGATACAGTCTCTCGAGAAATTCAGGACCTTCTTGAGCAATATGCCCGGGCCAAAGGATACGAAGTAGAACTGATAAACTACCAGACAATCCAGAAAGCTATCGAAGCGCTTGAAGAAGGTTACCTCGACCTCATCTATAGCACTTCTTCTCCTCCTTCTCGAGCCAACCTGGAAGTTCTCTCCATTAGAGAAAGAGTTGATGCCGTGCTGGTATTCCTCAGGAAAAGTGACCTGGTAAAATTATTTCAGGCCTTCTTGTGCGATATTGGTGAGAAAGAAGCATGAAGGGCATGTTCCGGGTCTTCCTGGCTATAGCTATGATTATCGTGGTGGGAATGTTCCTTCTTCTTTCTCAGAAACCGATGGTTTTTTCTCAGTTCGAGAGCCAGGAAATCGTAATAAAGCTCTTCGAAGAAACTCAAGCTACAAACATCGTTAGTGCGGTATATCTTTCCGCGCGACTTTACGATACCGTGTTTGAGTTTATGGTTTTCGCCGTTGCCGCCGGGGGTGTGGCTTTTTACTCCCGGTTTTTGGGGAAAGCAACGCAATTTGCCTGTCTCTCTGATCCGGCAGTAGCTATTACTCTAAAGCTCCTGGCCCTTTTTGCTTTTCTTTCCGGGGTTTATCTCGCTATCTTTGGACACCTTGCCCGGGAGGAGGTTTTGCTGCTGGTGTTGCCGGCGGTACCGCACTGTTTCTTCTGGCCATCATCGGCAGGATTTCCACGCTGGAAAAGCAAATCGCCTCCGTCAACCGAAGTCACCTTCTGGAACAGGGGTTGGTCGCAACATTCTTATCCCTAACAATTCTTGACTTATGGGGTATTGGATTACCCCTGGGAAATCCGGGTACGGTACTGAGTGCTGGATATATACCTCTTTACAACTGCCTCATCTTTTTAAAAGTAACTCTGGGCAGCTGGAGCATCGTGTACCACTTCATTCAAAGTCGGGGAATTCTCTGACCTAATGCCTCACAAGAAGTACCAAACTGGCTACCACCAGCACCAGGGGAAAAACAATTTGCCCCGGATGAGGAATAAATCGGAAGAAATAGTGGGAAAAATTCTGGGCCAGCCAGAGAACACCAACCACAAGGAGAATCCAGGCCAGAATCTGCTGATTCCGTTTCTTTTCTTCTCTTCCCCCTTTCCCCTCTTCTTCCTGGGGGAGATTGACGGTTTCTTCCTCGGGCCTTTCGGGAATGAGAATCCAGGCAATAAGATATGCCACAATGGCACTCCCCGCCAGGAGAATGAGAAGTACCGCTACCAGTCACACGATGGTGGGGTCAGTATCCAGATACTCGGCGATGCCCCCGCACACCCCTCCCAGAATCCGTTCTTTTCGAGAACGGTACAATCTTTTTGACATTCCCTGCATCCCCTTTCCGACACATACGTGTGTCAAATTATAGGACAATCCCCCCTGGTTTACAAGGGAATGTACGGGTTCACATCATGTGGGACACTCGGAAAGTCCAGTATCTCTCAGCTCCTCCCAAGGCTCCTCTTCCTAAGCTCCAGGGTGGTCTTTTCCGATTATACACCTTTTCAGTCCACCTTTCGAGGTGGAAA
>Ga0272448_1004706_pt1 | contig 15419 bp, 16 predicted proteins | sample YNPCB0191_FD_202220 | JGI IMG/M metagenome (GOLD analysis project Ga0272448, IMG submission 202220) | Hot spring sediment microbial communities from Yellowstone National Park, WY, United States - YNP-CB-019-1 | ecosystem: Environmental > Aquatic > Thermal springs > Hot (42-90C) > Sediment...
AAACTCGCTGCAGCACCTGCTGTTACACCTCAACAAGGAGCGAAACTTACAGAGACAAAAGCAGAGGCAGGAAAGGCAGGAGAAGCAAAACCAGCAGAGACAAAACCTGAATCAAAACAGCCCTCTAAGAGCAAAGCTGAAGAGAAGAAGAAATAACCTACAATAAGCTATATGATAATTGTTGAGCAAGAGTTGACTAAAAACTTTTCAACAGCTTTATAAATCGAAAATCCTCTTCATTATTAAGGGGCTGTAGTCGAGTCTGGTAAGATCCGAGCTTTGGGAGCTTGTGGCCCAGGTTCAAATCCTGGCAGCCCCATCAAAAAACAAAACCTTTAAGAAACCTTAAAATAGACTAAAATCAAAACTAAATTAGAAAAATAGAAAGATGGCAAGAACGCGATTGTTAAAATCAGCAGCAAGATTTGGAGTAAGATATGGGCAGAGTGTAAAGCGTAGAATAGCAGAAATAGAAGCAAAACAAAGGAAAAAACAATTATGCCCTTTTTGTAGAGGCAAAGCAAAAAGACTTTCAAAAGGAATTTGGCAGTGCAAGAAATGTGAAAAAAAATTTGCAGGACATTCTTATTATCTTGAGCCTGCTGCTAAGGTTTTACCTGTGACTACAACACTAACAAAGCCAACTAACCAATTAAAACAATCGAAGGCAAAAAAGTCGAAGGCAAAAGATTTAAAAGAGGGCTCTGCTAAAAATAAAGAGGAGAAAACTAAAGAAAAGAAATTAAAAGAAGAAAAATAAAATGGTAACTTATAAATGCTTTAATTGCGGAAAAACTCTTACAGATAAAAATCTTGAAAAGCGTTTTGTGTGCCCTTATTGTAACTCAAAGATTTTCTACAAACCAAGAAAAATTATCACAAAAGTAAAAGCTATTTAATATAATTAATTCGATTTGTTCGGTTTAAAAAATGGAAATAAGCGAAGAAACAGAAAGCCAAATAAAAGAGCTGCAAGTTCTTGAAAATAAACTTCAAACTCTTTTAATGCAGAGACAAGCTTTTCAACTTGAGCTCGATGAGATAGAAAATGCCCTCTCAGAGCTTGCAAAGACAAAAGAAGAAGTTTATAAAATAGCGGGCAACATAATGGTAAAAATTTCTAAAGAAGAGATTACAAAAGATTTGAAGCAAAAAAAGGATTTGATAACTTTAAGACTTAAATCTATAGAAAACCAGGAGAAATCTCTAGCAGAGAGCTCAGAAAATTTAAGAAAAAAAGTTTTATCGAAGATAAAAAGCGACTAAAAATCTGTTTATTTTAAAATTAGCCAAGTCTTTAAGAGGAGAAAATATTATTTTCTATATAATAGAAATATTTATAAACTAAGCATATTCAAAATAGATATGGTATTTGGCAAACTTAAAGACTTGTTTAAAAAATCAGGTGATGAATCTGAGTACATTGAGATAGATCTTGGAAAAGAGATTAAGAAAGCGAAGATATTAATTAAGCCCTTTGTTCTAAAAAAATTCGAAGATATCAATGAAATTCTAAACTATTTAAGAGAGGGCTATACAATTGCGGTTATTGATATAAAACCTTTGAAGTCTAAAGATATAATCGAGGTCAAAAGAGCAATTTCTAAATTAAAGAAAACAGCAGATGCATTAGAAGGCAGTATTGCTGGATTCGGTGAGGGCATTATTATTGTAACTCCCTCATTTGCAGAGATTGCAAAAGCCCAGCCTAAAGTAGATTCTATTTCTTTAAAAGAAGAGCAGGCTTAACTTTTTAGATTTGTCGGATTTAAAATAGATAAAAATTTAAAGTCATGACAAAAGCCAGAAAGTCCTGTTTATAGTTTATGTTGGAGATTAGAAGCTTTAATGAGTTTGAGTCTCAAAACTAAACTTGGCTACTAATGTTCTTTAAAGAGGCAAAAGACTTTAAACCATAATTCTTTAAGTTTTTTATGAAAATCCTCTACATTGAATCAAAAAAGAAACTTAGCCAAGAAGATTTGAAAAATCTTGCTAGCTTGGACACAAAATCACTTCCTAAGGAATTGTTTTTAGCTTATAGTATTCAATACAAAGCTTTTGCAGAAGCATTAAGAAACAAACTTAAAAGAGAAGGTTTTAAAATAAAAGGCTTTCAGCAGGTTTTGGGATGCACAAAACTAAACAAAGATGCGATAAAACAAAATATTCCTATATTGTTAGTTGGCTCTGGCAGGTTTCATGCTATTAATCTTGCTCTTCAAATAAAAGCTCCTATCTATATATATAATGGTACAATAACAAAACTCGATGAAAAAGAAGTGCAAAAATTAAGACAAAAGCTAAAAGCAGCACTAAACTTTTTCTTAAATTCAAAAAATATAGGCATTCTTGTTTCAACAAAGCCTGGCCAGGAAAATCTGAAAAAAGCACAGAAATTAAAAGAAAAAATACAGAAAGCTTATCCTGAAAAGCAAGTTTTTATTTTTATTTCAAACACTATTAATCTAAACGAACTCGAAAATTTTCAGATTGATTTTTGGATTAACACAGCATGCCCTGGTCTGTCTTTTGAAACGCAAGAAAACATTAGATTAGCAAATGCCGACGATATTCCTCTGTAGATATTTCTAAAACAACAATAAAATAAAATCAATAAATCTTCATATACTTTATATATTTCACAGAATAGAAAAGTTTATAAACTGTCCTAATTTTTAAGTTACAACAAAAAATCAAAACAACATGAAATCAAAAATTTTACTGACACTGTTTTTGACAGCCTTTTTGCTGAGTTTGAGTTTAGCGAGTGCAGAAATCCAATATAGTGTTTCAACACCAGCTGTTTTAACACAGTCATCTTCTAGAGCTACAACTACATTTACAATAACAAACAGTTATACTTTTCCTATTAATATTACTCTTCCAGCAAGTATTACATTTGATGATGGTACAAGTAATTTTCGAGCCACACTGAATACAACATCTATTAATAACCTTGCCAGTGGAAGTCCTGCAACTGTGAGTGTTACAAGAGATAATGATGTTCCTCTGACATTCAAAACAGGAGTATTCTTTTCGCCTTTAAATATTACAGCAGTTAATGCAAGTGATGGTGCTAATTCGACATCAAAAACAATTACTTTAACTTTCGTTAAGTCTATCTGTGAAAAGGGCTCAAGCACAAATACAACACGATATCTTGAAATAACCAGTATTAAAGATAAAACTTCAGATAAGGACTGGGAATGGAAGCCATTAGATGAAGTAGAGGTAGAAGTAAAAGTTAAGTTTGTAAATACTGCAGATAAGGATGATAGTATTGATGCTGTTGTGGAATTAGGGGTATATGACACTAAGGATAATGATTTTATTGACCTAGGTTCAGATGATATACTAGAAGAGGATATAAGTTTAGATGAAGGGGATTCAGAAACTGTTAAATTTTTATTGAAAGTCCCTTCAGATATAGAAGGCTCTAGTTCAAGATATAAACTAGTTGTAAAAGCTTACGAAGATGGCGAAGAAGATACTGTTTGCAGAGACTATAAAGGCAGTGGAGTATCATCTAGCGATTATTTTCTGGACATTGATCTTAAAAAAGAAGCTTACAATGTTGTTCTTGATAACATTGTTTCTCCTGAAGAAGAAGTTTTATGCGGACAAGAGGTTACAATAAATGCCGAGGCTTGGAATATAGGAACTCATGATGAGGATCAAGTCGAAGTAAACCTTTATAATAAGGAGCTAGGAATAAATATTAATTCAGAAACTTTCTCTTTAGATGTTGGCGATGAAAAAGATGTAGGTTTTACATTTAGTGTCCCAAAAAATGCAACAGAAAAGACCTATACTCTAGAATTAAGAACTTATTTTAGGTATAGCGAATCTTCAGACTCTTATAGAGAAAAATCTGATGCTTATACTGTGCCTTTAATGGTAAAGGGAAGTTGTTCAGGCTCACAAAAATTAAACGCATCACTAAATGCATCATTAAGTGATGAAACTCCAAAACCAAGAGTTGGCGGGCAGGTTATAATAGAAGCAAAAATAACTAATACAGGAACCAACACAACAACTTATACTATTGATGTAACAGGAAACAGCGCATGGAGTCAAGCAACTATTGATCCTAAGACAGTTACATTAATTCCAGGAGAGTCAGAAACAGTAAAAATTTATCTTGATATTTCAAAAGATGCAGAAGCAGGAACAAAAGAGTTTACAATAAAAGCATCTTATGGAACACAAGCAACAGAGCAAAGAGTAAAACTCACTCTTGAAAAAGGTTTCACAACTCAAGCTATAGTAGAGCATGTCAAGAAAAACTGGTTTATCTATGTGATAGTGCTTGTGAACTTGATAATAATCATAGCAATAATCGTCGTCATAGCTAAGATGGTTTCTGCTAGAAAAGCAGCTGCTTAAGATAGTTAAAAGTTAAATAAGAGTTGCAAGTTGATTTTATAAATTTCTTATGTTTTAAGTTTTTAATTTTATAAACTTAGTTACTTATTGACATCTTCTTAATAGGATGGAAATCATCTAAATTATTTTATAGCTAATTAAATTAATTTACAATAAATTTTGATGATAATTTTTAATTGCTTTTTCAAGTAATAAGGCAATATCTCTCTATTTTTAACTCATGTTTTTATAGGCAATCCTTTATAGGCAATCCTATCTTTTAACTTTCAAACTAGAATTTTTTTGTATCTACATTTGTTACTTATTCTTATGCAAAAGTTACAAGCAATTTTCCCTTCTTTATCTTTTACTTTTTTACCAAGCTTTTTATTAGTTTTTCTCCAAAGCAATATTTTTCCTCGAGCCAGACAAAAGACAAGCCTATAATATAGCCTATGACTGCCCCAAGAATCACATCAGACAAATAGTGAACTTGGAAATAAAACCTTGAGAAAGCAATAAGACAAGAAAAGACAAACCAAAACCAATTCAATTTTGAAAATTCTTTATTAAGAATAGGGAGTACAGAAAAAATTGTTACAGCATGACTACTTGGAAAAGAATAATCAGGCAAATGAAGCAAAAATATTTCTTTTACAAGCCCGAAAGGCCTCTGCCTCATGAAAGTAACCTTTAGAATAAATGAGATAACTATAGAAGCAATCAAAGTTAATACAAGAGGCAGTATTAGTTTTCTTCTTCGCTCTTTTATAAGAATAAGGACAATTAACAAACCAAAAAGAAAAATCATGCTGATTGGATTAAATATAGCTAGTAAATAAGAAAGCCAAGGATTTTCAAGAGATTTAATAAAAAGCAGGATTCGAGAATCATAAGCTAAACTTAATACTCCAATAAAAAAAGCAATTATTAATCCAATAATCTCACTCTTTTTTATCATCAATCTTTAAGCAATTAATTATTTAAATATCTTGCTTCTTTACTTAATTATAAAGATGAAACAAAAAACTTTCAAACAATATCCAAAGAAGATTAAAAAAATAGATTTTGATGGTTTATTAAATCTATTAATAAGATATGTAATTCTATTAATTTTTGCTTTGCTTTTTTCACTTTCTTCTGGCTTTTATAATTTGGTTTATAATATTCTTCTCAAACTAACAATCTATCCTGTAAATTTTTTTCTCAATCTTTTTTATAATAGTGGTTTCTATCAGCATTTCATTTTTATTGACTCTAAAATAATTGAGCTAATTCCTGCTTGTGTTGCGCTTTCTGCCTATTTTTTACTTTTAATTTTAAATCTTACAACCCCCCTAAACTTTAAAAAAAGAGTCTACAGCTTATTTTTTTCCTTGTTTTTATTTCTCTTGATTAATATTCTAAGAATATTTATTCTTTCTATTCTTTTTTTAGAGGATTTTGTTTATTTTGAGCAGGTTCATAAGTTTTTTTGGTATTTTTTGAGCATAGTTATAGTTGCAGGAGTATGGTTTTTAACAGTTTATTCTTTTAAAATAAAAAACATCCCAGTTTATAGTGATTTCAGAACGATCTTAGATTTAAGGAAATAGCAATAAGATTACTACTGCCAAAAATTAATCTTTAACTGAAGTATTTTATAAAGCATTTGTACAATATTATAGCAGATGACAGTTGCATTCCTTAATCCCTTTGTTCTGAGTATGAAACTTCTGTGCTGATCCTAAAATGCTCTATTTTTGTTATCACATTGCTTAATGAAGGTTTTACAGCTTATGAAATTTTTTATATAGCCTTTTTATCTTAAAAGAATTATCTTAAAAGAAAAGATCTTTATTGAAGACTATAATCAAAATTTTCGTTAAAGCGAAAATCTAACAAAGTTTTCAAGAAATTTTGAATGTTTGAAATTTTACTTGCTAAAAAACTAACCTAAAACAAGCTTAAAAATTCCAAGACTTGTAAGGCTTACAATTACTCCAGCAAAAATAACTCCTAAAACAATTGCTGCTATACTTTTCCTCCTCTCTAAGCCAAGCAGCCATGAGATTATTGTTCCTGTCCATGCACCTGTTGTTGGAATAGGAATTGCTACAAATATCATCAAAGCCAAAAAACCATAAACCGCATAGTTTCTCTCAAACTTATCTACTCTATTCTGAATAATCTTAATATAACTTTTATAAAATCTTTCATAACCTTTAATCTTTAGAAGATTTGCATGAATCTTGTCAAGAAAAAAGAATACAGGAAATATAATAATTATATTAGCTAAAATTATTAACATTATAAAAGGGAGTGCAGGGAGATTATTTTTAATAGCATAATCTATTGCAACAGGAATTCCTCCTCTAAGCTCTGATAAAGGAGCAATTGAAAGCAGTATTGCGAGAAAAAGCTGATTCATGTTGTTCTTTTCTTGTTTATCATTTCTCTTTAATTTTTATCTCCCTATTTTTATTTCTTTGTTTTTTTCTTTATTTTTCTCTTTGTCTTTACTTTCCTTTGTTTTTTACCCTTTTCTTTTGTCTTTTTAATTTTAGTTTTTTATCTTTTAATTATCTGGCCTATCTTATAATTTATCTGATTTGTTTTAATATTTATTTTTGATTTATCCCTTTACTATCTTTAAACATCACTTCACGTGTTCTTAACTCGTTGCTCAAGAAGCAAAAGCTCAAACTTTTCGAGTGCTTTAAGTATCTCGCACTTTTTGAAGCTTATTTCATAGCAGTTTTCAGCGGTTTGTTTTATTGCTGTTTCCTTGCTGCTTTTTATTATTATCACTGTATTGTTTTCGTGAGTGCTGCAGTTCACAAAAGGGATATTTTTTCTTACAAGAGATTCGTTTGCAGTAGCCCCCTTTATATCAAGCCCATAAACTGTTAAAAATGTTCCAAACCCAAACACCGCAAAAAGATTATCCTCACACTCTCTTAAGGGTTCTTCTATAGAAACATAAACTGTTTTGTTTTTAACAAATTTTATACTATCATTTATTTCAACATCTACTCCAAAAATAAATCTTGGATCTTTTCTAAAATAAACAGTTCCTTCAGTGCTCATTTCGCTTCCATTTTTATATATTGTTGTAGAAAAGTTTGTCCAATACAAATAAATAGAGCTATTTCCAAAAGGTGCTTTTACAAATTTTATGCCGTGCCAGCTGAACTCTTTTTGTCCATAAACAAAATAGAAAACAATCCCAAGAATAACAATAATTCCAATAGCAACCAACAAAATAATCCAAGCTTGCTTTTCAAATTTTCTTAGCTTTCTGCTATTCATTAGAGTGTTATTTTTTTCTTTGTTCTCTTTGTTTTGTTCTTGCCCCTTTTCTTTGCTTGTTCTCTTTTGTTTCTCTTTTCTAGCCATGTTTTATAATATTTTATAATTTTGCTTTAAGTTTAATGTTTTTATATTTTTGAATTTTTATTGTCTTATTTAAAGCAATCTAACTTTATTAGATTTTAACAATTTATAAAACTTCTGTAGCCTTATTCTTTAATTATTTTTATATCCATACTTTAAATCCTTTTCTTGCTAATTGTATATCTATATATCTCTTATACCTTTCTGTGCCCTTACTAATCCCAATATCAAATACATATTTTCTCACTAACATTAACTCGATTCAATAAACTCTCTTACTAACGACCAACTTTATCACTTAATATCCATTATCTTGAATAAAAAAGCATCAGCTGTTTTTTCTTGTTCTCCTTCAGCATACTCTATAATTACACACTTTTCGTTTTCTTTTATTATAGAACTATTAACATTAGATTTTTTGAATATTATTATATTGCCTGTAGAACAATTTTTAATAGGATAGTTTTGACTGCAATTTTCATCTAAGCAGGCATAATTGCTTCTAGAAACAACCTTGCCAAGATTTGTTAGTAGCTCTTGAACAGCCATCTGGGGCAGCTCTTCAATTGGTTCTGCAGAAATATAAAGTGGCTGATTATAATAATCAGAAACTTTTTTTCCCAAACTTTCTGAAACTAAATCAGAAATATTTTTTACTTCTCCTGGATTATACATTGTCTCGTAGCTAATTCCACCATAAGAAAATTGCCATGTTCCATGCTCTGTCTGTCTAAATTCCAAGCCACTAAAAACAAGAGTATTCCTTTTTTCTTGAAACATCTCAGAGACAAAATAACCAGCAGTGCTTAATAAAAGCACAAGCGCAAGAATAATACTTATTGTTCTTTTGTTTTTAGTTTCTCGCTTTTCTCTTTCCTCTTTCATTTCAATCTTTCTTATCATGCTTTGATAAAAGATTCGGGTTTTAAATATTATTCGTTTTTATGTGTGGTGTTTGTTTTATTTGTTATCTTGCTATTAAATTATTCTTGAGAGCCACTTTTCAAACTAAACATTTTCTTTCTAATACGAGCTTTTCCATAACTAACTTAGCATACTTCTCAGAAGCAGTAAAAAACAAAGAAAAAGAAAAAAAGAAAAAATAAAACTTTGGTTTAACCTAATGCAGGGCCGACTTTTGATGAAGTAACATTTGTTGCAATGTTGCCTTCTTGGAACTCATCAACAGCCTTCTGTGTTTCAGCAGCTTCATAACCAGCAAGCAATACTGCCATCTTTGCAGAATTGACAGGGCTTGCAGCTACTTTTATCAAGTATTTGCCTGCATCGACGTTTGTCAAAGCAGTGAATGCCTCTCCACAGACAGGTGTCTCAAGTCCAGTCAGCATCTTTGCAGCAACTGTGTTGATACAGCTACCACCAACAACAAGCAAGTTCTTGTTGCTTACAGTGCTTACCTGGTTATCTGTGACAGGTGCTACTGCGGCGACTCCAGTTCCACTAACTTCAGCGATTGAAACATCTGCGTACATCTGTTCTTCAGGATATGTAAGAACAGCTACGTCTTGCTTATCATGTGAAGTGTCCTCTACAACATAAGTTCCATATGAGTCCAAATCAGCACTATAATCTGAATTATCAAATTTAGCGTCTAGGACAACATTTGGACTTGTGAAACTTATGTTTTCAAGGTCTACTTCAGTATAGCCCTTTTCATTAACTGTTGTAGGTATGATGACTGCATGCATCTTATCGCTGTCAGAATTGTCCTCTTCTTCTACAAAAAGGACACCTGGGTTTGTTGCTGGATCAGTTGTATCTACATCTTGTCCTGAATCAATAGCTATTCTCAATTGACCAGAAACACCAGTATCATCAACAATATACCTTACTGTTCCGACAAGTACTGATTCAGCGTCATCATTAGTACCATCTACTATTGTTCCAGCATATGTAGATGTATCATACTCACCAGTTGGCAATTCGATGATAGTCGAATCATCAACATCTGTCAAAGTGACTTGGTCTGTAAATGCAATACCCATATCTTTTCCAGAGATTGTTTTAATCAATGGGTAGACATATCTTTTGGTAGATGCACCATAGTCACTGCTTACAATTGTAGCATGGTCATCAGCGGTACATGTTAATATATAAGTCTGGCCATCGATAACCCATGATTTGCCACTACCGAATTCTGTATCAGAGAGCTTGTATTCTTCTCCGCTGAACACATCTCTCAAAGTAATACTATCCTTGTTATCATTACCTGTTGTGCAGTCTAGCTTTTTAACCTGTACCATGTGCCTAGAATTTCCTGACTGCAAGATATAATATTCCTTTTCAGTCAAGGTTGCTCCTTCAACAACTTCAATAGCCTTGCCATCATCATCTTTGAGATCTTCTCCATTAGCGAATTCAACAGTACCACTTTTTCCTTTTACTTCTGTGGTAACTGAGATAGTGTTATCACTTGCTCTTTTGAATTCGACCTTATATCTATCTTCAGAAACATCTGTTCCTTTATCACCGCTTATCTTAGGTGCATTCGGAGCATCATTAAACACAACTTTGAATGTTCTGAAGACAGGATCTACAAATTCTTTGCCTACCTGAAGATCATCAACATCGTTATCCTCAGCAGCAACACTAATTTCTATCTTAGTCAAAGCTGATACAGGATCAGACCCTCCATCATTAAGGGTTACTTTAGTGCCCTCAATATCTTCTTTTGTAGAACCGGTTTTGACATTATCATTGTTCTCAAGATAGTACTCATCAGCACCGACCTGTATTGTTGCTGTCCATGTGTCTCCTACAGTATGCATAAGATCCTTTGCAAATATATTGACACCACCTATTCTCTTAGAACTCCCCTCATTTATAGTCTTGCTTTCTCCATTAACTGATACAGAGACTTTCTTACCATCATCACTTACACCATTTATTTTAACGTTGTAAGATTTGCCTTCAAGAACTACAGATTTTTCAGGCATTGAGTTACTAAATACAATCTCTTCTCCTGCACCTAAAAGGTGAAGTGTATCTTTATTAGTATCAGGACCTATTGTGTAGGTTTTCCCAAACAGCACTATATCCTGACCAATGCTATTAGGATCAGTAAAATTAACTGCTTCATTGAAGGTTACTGTTGCAGTATAGAGAGGATTTATAGTATTATCCCCAACATCTAGCAATAATGCAGAATTATCTAGATCACCATTAGAATCACTGAGTGTAAATGGTGTCTGTCCAACTACAAGCGTTTGTTCGTAGTCAGTAGATTTTCCTGCATCATCTTCAAAGGTCCCATCCTTTAGGACAGTTGGGAGATCTTTATCAGTTAAAGTGTCAATATTTACATTTATATTTTCCTTCAAGTAGATCTTGTCTGAACTTGTTGTAAGAGATGCACTGACACCTGTTCCAGTTGTAGTAACAGCAGTCAGGCTAGATGCTAGATCTGTCGCAGCAGCAAGATCTGCGCTTTTTGCTCCTCCATAAACAACAGCCCAATCAGCAGCAGAGCCACTCCATGCAGCTCCTGCAAAGGCTATCGTACTTCCGAGCATAGCTGTAGCTGCTAAAACCGAAGCGATTTTTTTAAAATTAAATTTCATTTCTAATTTTCATAAACCTCCTTTCAATCACTTTGAAAATGTCTTCATGATATTGTGGCAATATCGCGCCACTAATCACCAGACACCTCATTCTGTAATCTCTTTTAATAGATCTCTGCTGTTTCTGTCATTAATTTTTTACAAATACTTTAAACAAAAACACTTTAAAAAGCTTTTGTTTTTTATGGCAAAAGGGCGATTTTTTGCAGGTTTTATTTATAAAGCTTTCGGTGTTACTTTCTTGGGATTACATTAAAAACAGCTTTTCAATCTAATTCAGCAAAAATTATAACTTTTTTAATATAGGGTATCTTTAGAATATATTGTATAAAACCCTATATAATTATATAATATATATTATAGATATCTAGAAAGATTTATATACTATGCCCGACACTATTATATGTATATTTTTTAATAAAAACACAAGAGAGATAGAAAAGAAGATGACAAAAAGAACAAGTAGCAGGACAATAAGCTTAGAGCAAAGGGGAGGGGCTTTTAGTGCTATTTTTGGCAGGTTCAGGCATGAAAAAAAGCATGAATTTTCTGATATTGCTAAGATTAGAAGCCTGCTGAGCAATGAAAAAGCACGCATACTTCATGTTCTAAAGACAAAACAGCCAAACTCTTTATATGAACTGGCTAAGCTCCTAGGAAGAGATTTTAAGTCTGTACGAGAAGATGTAAAGCTTCTTGAGGAACTTGGCTTTGTAGAGATGATCCCTATTCATAAGGGCAAAAGGGAAAAACTCAAGCCTTTGCTTGTTCTTGATGAGCTAAAGCTGAATATTGAGATTTGAAAGATTAGTAAAACTTCTTTAAGAAGTTTTGTCTCAATTTGCAAGACAGTAAAAGGAAGATTATAAGATTATTCACAGTTTTATATATTCTATATATTCTACAAAATTGTCACTTTTCTTTACATATTTTTATAGAAAGTAATAATCTAAACTAATATATAAAACTCTTTAAAGCTCTCTTCCTTTTTTCTTTACCTCTCTTTTCCTCTTTCTCTTCTTTTCTTCTCCTTTCCTTGCCTTCCTATCCTCTTCTTCTTTTCTCCTCTCTCTTTCTTCTCTTCCCTTCCATCCTCTCATCTTTCCTCCCTCTCTCCTTCCCCCTTCTTTCTTCTTTCACCTTTTTTAGCATCTTTCTTACCCTTTTCTCTTTCCTACTCTCTTTCTCCTTTCCTTGCCTCCCTTTTCTCTCTCCCCTCTTTTACTTTCCTCTTTCTTCCTTCTCTTTCCCCCTAGCATTTCTTCTTCTCTTTTTCTTATCCTTTCTTTCCCTTATCCCTTCTTATCTCTCCTCACTCTCTTTTTCCCACTTCTCTTTACCTCTTTCCTTCTCCTTTTCTCTCCCCAATTTTAACTCTTTTTATGCCCTGCAAATCTCAAGCTCTATAATAATGTTTCCTCCAGTTATGCTTATAGAGCTCCTCCCTGCTTTTCTAGTTACACATGTTTTTACATCACCAAAAATAATTTCAGGCCCAAACTTTATTTTTTCCTTTTCTATTTCCTCTTCCTCTTTTTCAGCTTTCGCCTGATAGTAAAAAACCATTCTATAATAAGCAAGAGTGCCTGCTGGCATAAATTTTGAAAGCATCTCGCTATAAGTAGTGTTTAGAACTTCACACGGATTTTTATCTTGAGGGCAGGTTATCGCTGTGTTTTGTTGATAACAATCTTTTATCAAATCTCCTAAATCCCTGTAAAATGGCTCGCTGTCTTTATAGCATTCAGTAGTATAATCTTGACTTGCACTCAAAAAATTTGCAATCTCAGCATCTTCTATAACAACTCCTTTAGACTTTCTTAAATAAATTCCAAGAAATATAACGCTCACTATAACAACAAGAAGAATTATTATTACAAAACCAACAGCTTCGCTTTGTGCATTTTTTGAATAATTTTGCCCTAATTTTCTGAGATTTTCAGCCATTTTACTTTTTCTCTCCTCTTTTGTTTTCGTATTCTTCATCTCCTTAGATTTTCCTTTTCACTTTTATTTTTCTCTTTGCCTTTACTTTCAGTTTTACTTTTCTCTCTAATTTTCATTCCCTAAATTTTCTCTTATCTTCTTCTCTCTTTACTTTTTCACCTTCGCTCTCTTCTTACAGTTTTTATTTTTACTTTTTGTTTTAATCCTGATCTTTGTTTTTAATCTCTTTCATTAACTCTTCTTTCTTAACATCTGCTTTTTTAATAGCTTTAATAATTTTTTAGCTCTGTTTTTTTGTAAATACACTTATCTTGCCGAGCTCACAATGCTTATAGTTGTAACCATTTTTATACTCTTCTCTACAAAGACTAATAAAGCTTGAGTCTTCAACAAGCCCTGCTTCAGAAGGCACTGGTTTTATTGTAAAAACATTACATCCCGGATAATTTCCCTCGCTGCACTCTATAGTCTTGTTTTCATAAGGATAAACTTTCTTAACTTGAATTCCATCAACTTGCCAGAACCTTGCATAATTTTTGTGATCTTTAAGTACAAGCAATTTATCAGCATCAACGCATAAAGGTTTAGTGTCAGAACATTCAAACTCAGGACTTCCTGCCAGTCTTGAAACAAGTAGTATTGCACTCTCTCTTGTGCTTGTTTCAACCCTCTCCCTCATGCCACTAATAGAAATCGAAAGCCAAAACAATCCAACAAGCACGAAAAAAACAGTAATTTCAATAATCATAAAGCTCATCTCCATTATTCTCATTTGCGAGTGTTTGGATATTCTTGGCTCTAGAAATCTTCTTTTACAGCTCTTTTTTCCCTTAGGCTTTTTTATCATTATTTAGAATGCTATTATCTTTTATTATTCTTTTGTTTTATCTTGGTATTAATAGATTAGTAAGCTTTTAATTGATTCTCTCTAAAAATTGTTCTATTAATATCTTGTTTAGAAACACCGAATATTCTTCTTAAAAAAGAACTAAGCCCTTTTTCTTCAAATTTCTCTCCAACTAATGCAGCAGCAAGTTTTTTATATTCAAGGCTTGATTTTGTATTTTTGTAGAGCGTCAGAGGGACTGTTTTTGAAAGTGCTTTAAGGAAATCAACTTCATGAGGCAAAACAGCAAGCACATCAACTCCTGCTTGCTTCTCTATTTCTTCGATGCTCAACTCAAAGTCTTTGCCGTAAACCTTATTAAGGATTAGTCCTGCAATTGGTGTCCTTCTTTCTTTTGCAAGCTTTATTGCTCTAAGAGTTGTTCCAAGCGTGACATAATCAGGAGTTGTCACAACAACAAGCTCATCACTAGCAATCATTGTGGCCAAAACTTCATCATTCAAATTTGGAGAAGAATCTATAAGTATTACATCATATTTTCTTCTAACCTCTCTTAACTTGTCACATAATTTAAATGGATTAATCTTGTTGTAGATTAATGCGCCTGGAACAAGGTCAAATCCATAATCTGTCTCATAAATAGCTTCTTTTATGTTTGTTTTATCCTCGAGAACATGATGAATTGTTAGTTCTGGGTTATAAAGTCCAATATGCCAGTTTAAATGAGGTGATGAAAAATTTGCATCAATCAAAAGAGTTTTTTTGCCAAGCCTAGCAAGTGCTGCACCTAGAGCAATGGCTGTTGTTGTTTTGCCAACACCTCCTTTTATAGACACTATCCCTATTATTTTGGCATTCATTTTGTCCTAAAATCTAAAAGTGATTTTTTCTTTTTTCCCTCTTTTTACACTCTTCACCTTTCCCCTTTCTACCTCTTTTTCCTCCTTTTCCTTTTCTTTCTTTTATTCTATCTTTTTGCTGCTTTTCTCTTGTTTTATACAGATTTTCTAGTTAATTCAATTTTACTTTATAATATATTTTTGCCTTTTAATAGTTTTTGTTTTTGTTGTTTTATTGATAAGTGAGAAAATTAGAAGAATTGAAAGTGCTTGATTCTATAAATTTATTTTGCTGATGTCCTACCCAATTCTTAAAATCCCAAAACTCTTAAAACACTAAACAAACAGGGTTTGTCTCACCTATTCAGTGACAACAAAACCAAAAGATTTATAAACTCCAGAAACTTAGAGAAAACAGGAAAAATGGCAGAAAATAATTCATATTATGACATAAAAGAAAAA
>Ga0272448_1004707_pt1 | contig 15418 bp, 10 predicted proteins | sample YNPCB0191_FD_202220 | JGI IMG/M metagenome (GOLD analysis project Ga0272448, IMG submission 202220) | Hot spring sediment microbial communities from Yellowstone National Park, WY, United States - YNP-CB-019-1 | ecosystem: Environmental > Aquatic > Thermal springs > Hot (42-90C) > Sediment...
GGCTCCTCGATAGTCATCTCGAGCGCGCTGTTCTGGCCCAGCACGCGCGCCGCCCCACCCTCCACCTGCACCGGGCACCAGGTCACAAAGGCCTCTTCCACCTCCAGCGGCTGGCCGGCGAAGGCAAGACTGTCCTCGAGCCGTATCTCGCCGTTGGCGGCGTTGAGGCGCAGGGTTCGCCGCGCTGCTTGCAGTGCGGGCAGGTCATAAGCCCCCTCCAGGTCGATGCACAGGTGCTTCTCATCGCCGTCCTGGCCGTGCCCCGCAATGCGGCCGCAGTAGCGGCGCCGCCCGCCAAACTCAGGGCCAGGCGACTGCAGTTGCCCGCCGATGCGCGGCACGCTGTGGCCATACGAGTTGCAGAATACGTTCTCGTAGCGGGCCTGTCGGAAGTACTCGCGACTGTAGCGGCCGCGCCCGGGGTCGCAGAGCAGGCTCTCCCCGTCTACGTGCACGATCAGGCTGCCCACATCCGTATGGCTGTGATGTCCATCGGTGCATCCGGCCTTGGCCACCAGCGCCAGGGGCCTACCGGCCGCCCGGCCCGTCAATCGGACCACGGCGCAATCGGGCAGGTAGGCATCGCCCTGAGCTGCGGCGGGGAAGGGGTATTCGCACCCGTCCCACCAGGCAGCGTTGCGCAGTACGATAGCCAGCTTGGCCATGGGGCCAGCGCCATCCATCCGTTCGGGCGCTCCCAGCAGCCCACGCAGGTCCTCCACGCCCGTGCGCTCGGCCAGCCGTTGCACGATGCCCGGCGCCAGGGCCTGTTCCTCCGTCGCGTCGCCCAAAGGCGCGAACAGGCCCGGCGAGAGGGCCACCGCCAGGGGGTAGCGGGCGATGTCGCGCAGGCGCGGCGACGCCAGGAGGTCGAGGCGCCCGCCGCTGCGCTCGCGCAGGAGCTCGGCCAGCGCCACATAGTACATCAGGCCATAGTTCCAGTAGCCGACCCCTTCGACCGAGCCTCCGTCGGCCTCGAATCCCCTAGTGATATAGGTCTCGAACCCTTCCAGCACCTGCGACAGCGCCTCGGCCAGCGTCCTCGGGTCGTGCTCCAGGCGCATGAAGGCGAGCCCCACCGCTCCGTTGCACACGCCGTTCCAGTTCATCCCGGCCCAGTGCCACCAGTGGCGCCGCCCGTAGGCCAGGTAGGGCCGGAAGATGCGCCGCTCCACCTCCTGGCGCACCCGCTGGCGTACCTCCGGGGCCAGACGCTCGCCCAACAGGTGGACCGCCTCGGCCAGGCTGGCTCCCGTCTCTGCAGCGAAGAGATCGATGGAGTCGGGCTCGCGAGTCAGCGCCGTGTGGGCGCCCAGCGGCCCGGTACGCGGGGGCGGCTTGATCTCCCAGTAAGCGGGGCCCTGCTCCTCGTGGGCCGGGAGCACCCAGCTCGTCTCCTCGCAGATGCTCCACAGAAGGTCCTGCACGGCATCACGCGGCGAATCGTCGCCGAGCAGCATCTCAAACACCCCTCGAGTGAGCTGCGCCCGCTTGGCAAAGTACACGGCCTCGTACCCCTCGCGAGCGCCACAGCGCTCGAACTCGCGGTAGAGGGTATAGGTGGTTTGGGGGATCGCAGACAGGTCGGGCGCGGTCTGGCGGAGCGCCTCCAGAAGCCCGGGTGCGGCTGGCGAGCGGCGCACCTGCGCTGCCAGGTCGGTCTCGGCAGCGCCGCCCTGCAGCAGCTCTGGTCGAACGCGCATCTGTCTCTCCTTTGGCTGGGTCTGGTTACGTGTGCGCTAACGGCCGCAGGCGGCGCGTCCGAACCGTTGGCGGGTGTACGACCGGCTGCCCGGCGCGACATGCGCGACACGCATTGCGCAACATGAGGAGCTCACCAAGTGTGCACATCATTGTACCACGGTAGCTATGAACTTGCAGTTTGCCGCTGTGCAGAAAAGCGCCCACGGGGGGTCAGCGCGCGCACGGGGGCACCTCGGCGTGACGCTGACCGTTCTGAAAAGCAGGGCGGCAAGAGCGCCTCCACACCGCCAGCGGGAAAAACAGGAGGTGGGCCGGCACTCCCCGCCGGATCCGCTCTAGTCAACAAGATTCCCCAGCCGCTGCGCCTGCGCCTCGGCCTGCAGCGCCAGCTCCGAAGCCAGGAAGCAGTGGGCCTGGGGCATAGCCGTCTCGGTGCGGTTCACGATGTCGGCCAGCAACTGGCGGCCGTAGGGCAGCTCCACCCGACTGCAATCGATATAGCGCGTGCCCTTGTGGTCCACCAGGAAGAGGTGGTTGCTGCCGGAGCGGCCTGCGATGTCGCAGTTCTTGCGCACCTCGATGTAGCCGTCGGTGCCCAGAACGATCAGGCGCCCATCGCCCCAGGTGTTCAGGCCGTCGGGGGTGTACCAGTCGACCCGCACATAGCCACTCCCGCCATTCCCCTGCAGCAGGAGGTCGCCGAAATCCTCCAGCTCGGGGTACTGGGGGTGTTTGTAGTTGGCCACCTGCGCGGCCAACACCCGCGCTTGTGTGGAGCCGGTGAAGAAGAGGAACTGGTCGACCTGGTGCGAGCCGATGTCGTCGAGGATGCCCCCGTACTGGGCGCGGCGGAAGAACCAGACGGGCCGCGTCGGCAGATTGGTGCGGTGTGGCCCCAGGCCAATGGTCTGCACCACGCGGCCGATGGCGCCGGCCTGAACCAGCTCGCCCGCTCTGACAGTGGCCGGGTTGTTGAAACGCTCGCTGAAGCACACCGAGTAGATGCGCCCCGTCTCGGCCTGCACCCGGCGCACCTCGGCAAGCTGTTCCAGAGTCGTAAACCCCGGCTTGTCGCTCATATAGTCCTTGCCGTGCCGCATCACCTGCATGCCCAGCGGCGCCCGCTCGTCCGGGATGGCCGCGCTGACCACCAACTGCAGCGTCTCGTCCTCCAGGATCTCCGCCACGCCCCCTGCCGGCCGGGCCTGAGGATAGGTCTCGGCGAACTGGGCGGCCAGGTCCGGCTCTCTGGCGTAGAAGGAGACCAGCTCCGCCCCCGCCTTGAGCAGAAGGTTCACCTGGCCATAGATGTGGCCGTGGTTCAGACCAACCGCCGCGAAGCGGATTCTCGGCTCCGTCATCTCGATTCCCCTCCCCGGTGGATCGTAAGCTGCGCGGCACCACGGAAGCCGTAGCGCGGCATGTTGCCGCGTAGCCCGCGTCTACTACGTGCCCCCCAACGCGTGGGCGAGCGCCTCGCTGCCGGGGAAACTGCCATACCCGCGTGCGGCCACGGCTTGCGTGCCTCGCGCCCAGGGCGCCGCCAGCTCCGAGAACATGCGGCCGCTTGCCAGCGCCCGGCGCAGCAACTCTTCCATTCCCTTCACGCACACCAGCGCCGACCCGTCGCCGGCCGTGCCCTGCGCCACATGCTCCGACCCGATCGTGGCGATGCCGCCACTGGACTCAAAGGCCAGGTCGATGGCCAACACGTGGGGCTCAGCCTCGGCCAGGCCACAGAGGGGCGCCGGGTCGAGCCCGGCAGCCACGTGCGCCACCTGTGCCAATGGGCGTGCATGCACCTCGTCGGGGTCGGGGTCGGCGCGGCGCTCCTCCCGCCCGTCGGCATAGCGGATCACCGCCGAGTTGTCGGCCGCCTCCCAGTGGATTGAGCACCGCTCGCACTCGATCTCCATCACCGGCTCCAGCGCCTCCTTCAGCGCATGGCTGGCCACATGGAGCAGGCGCGCGCCCCCCTCGGTGAGCACCTCGATGCACGAGGTGTCGTAACTGGGGAGCGGACCGGCCCGATAAAGCTCAGCGCGGACGGAGGCGATAGCGCCTCCTTCTTGCGCTGCCGCCAGGTAGAGCATGTTCTCCAGGTGGTGGGCCGTGGCGTTCGTCGCCGGCCCGTCGAGCACCCACGCCCCACCCTGCCGCAGTCTGCCGGCCCAGGGGTTACGCCCATAGTAGCGGGCGCCCCGCGGCCAGCCGATCACTGCGCGCGCCTGGCGCAGGGCACCCAGGCGGCCGCTCGCCAGCTGCTCTCTCAGCCACTGGATGGTGGGGCTGTAGATGAACTGAAAGCCCACAGCGCACCAGCGGCCCGTGCGCTCTTGGGCCTCGCGCAGCGCCCGCGCCTCCTGGACGGTGGCCGAGATGGGCTTTTCGACGAGCACGTTGTAGCCAGCCTCCATCGCCCGGGCGGACAGCGGCACATGTTGGGCGATCCCCGTTGGCACACCGACGACGTCGATCCCTCCCTCGGCCAGCATCTCCTCCAGGGTCGCATACACCCGACAGCCGCGGCCCCTGAGCACCTCGACCTCGGCGGCGTATTTCGCCCGGTCGCGCACCACCGCCGCCGCCAACCGTGCCGTGCCGGCCGCCTCGAGCCCGCCGAGCCAGCGCACCCAGTTGGCCGCAAAGCCGCCCACCCCGACAATCCCGTAACGGATCAAACCGGCCCTCCCTAGCCCTTCAGGCCCGTGGTAGCGATGCCCTCCACCAGGTACTTCTGAAAAGCGACAAACACGATGAACACCGGCACCAGCGACAGGCCCGACATGGCAAAGATGGCGCCCCAGTCACTCGAGCCGGTCGGGTCGGCATAGGTGCGCAGCGCCAGCGAGATGGTGTACAGGATGGGCGAGTTCAAGTAGATCAGTGGCGCCAGGAAATCCTCCCAGCTCCAGTAGAAGGAAAAGATGGCAGCCGTGATGAGAGCCGGCTGGATGAGGGGCAGAATGATGCGGAAGAAGATGCCCGCTTTGCCGCAGCCATCGATCTCGGCCGCCTCATCGAGCTCCTTGGGGATGCCACGGATGAATTGCATGATCATGAAGATGAAGAAGGCCTGACCGCAGAGGCGTGGCAGCAGCAGAGGGTAGAAGGTATTCAGCATGTCGAGCTTGCTGAAAACGATGTACTGGGGAATGATGGTCACCTGCTGCGGCAGCATGAGGGTCATGAGCATGCAGGCAAACCAGAAGCCCCGGCCCACGAAGCGGATGCGGCCAAAGCCGTAGGCGACGACGGCCGAGGTGAGCACGGCAAAGATGGTGCCCAGGCCGGCATAGAGGAACGAGTTCCGGTAAAAGACGGAAAAGCTGATCCCGCCAAAGCCGGCCCAGCCGTTGATATAGTTCGTCAGGGTGAAGTGCCGCGGCAGCAGCGAATAGATATCGGTCCAGATCTCCGACGTGCTTTTGAACGAGCTGGCAAAGAGCCACAGGAGTGGGTAGATCATGCCGAAGCCGATGGCAGCCACGACCGCGTGGTAGAGCAGGCTGCGCGCAAACGTGCGCTGCCTCTTTCGGCGGCTCAGCGCGAACGCCTGGCTCATCTAGACTTCCTCCTTTGCCTCATAGAACACCCAGTATGAGGAGGATTTGAACACCAGGGCCGTGAAGAAAGCCACGACTAAAAGCAGCACCCAGGCCATGGCCGAAGCATAGCCCATCTGGAAGTTGGCAAAGCCCCTGCGGTAGAGGTAGAGGGCGTAGAACAGGGTCGTATCCAGGGGCGCCCCGCCGGTGACGATGAAGGCCTGGGTGAAGACCATGAAGCCGCTGATGACCTGCATGACCAGGTTGAAGAGGATCACTGGCGAGAGCATGGGCAAGGTGATCTTGAAGAACTTGTCGGCCCCGCCCGCGCCGTCGATGGACGCTGCCTCGTAGAGCTCGCTAGGGATCTGGCGCAGGCCGGTCAGGAAGATCAGCATAGGCGAGCCGAACTGCCACACGGCCAGGGCGATCAGCGTCCAGATAGCCGTGCGTGGGTCGCCCAGCCAGGTGATGGGCGCCATGCCCACGAGGCGCGTCAGCGCGTTGAGCATGCCCTCGGTGCCGAAGATCTGCCGCCACATCACCGCCACCGCCACGCTGCCCCCCACCACCGAGGGCGCATAGTAGATGGCGCGATAGACGGAGACACCGCGGCGGTAGGTGTTGAGCAGCATGGCCACGAGCAGGGCGAAGGCCAGCCGCATCGGCACGGCGATCATGACGTAGTAGAAGGTGGCCTGTACCGACTTCCAGTACCTGGGATCGCGCAGGAACATCTGCTGAAAGTTTGCGAGGCCGACCCAGCGGGGCACCGTGCTGAGGATGTCATAGTCGGTGAAGGCCAGATACAGCGAGGCCGCCATGGGGGCCACCGTGAAGACGAAGAAGCCGATCAGCCAGGGGGCGATGAACATGTACCCTGCCAGGTTATGCCTGCGGTCGTTGCGCCTGCGCGTTCGGCGCGCCAGGATCTGGGCGCCCCTCCGGCCCGCCGCCACGGCCGTGGATTCCGCTCTGCCAGCCATGCGATGACCCTTTCGGTAGTCTGTCGCCAAAGCGCGTGCGGCCGTAGGGGCGCAAGCTGCGCCCCTACGGCCGCACACTCCCGCTACTTCTTGTTCTTGGCCAGGATGGTGTTGACCTCCTGCCGCATGATGGCCGCACCCTGCTCGGGCGTGATCTGGCCATAGGCCACAGGATCAGCAACCTCCGAGTAGAGCACGTTGCCGACGATGTCACTGTGCCCGGGCGGGTCGGCGGGCGGGATGGGCTGCGCAGTCTTGCTCACCTGGGCGACATAGTCGAACATCTCGGCCTGCGCTTTGCTCAGCGTCGGCTTGAGGGCATCGCGCACCTTGCTGGAGATGGGCACGCCGCGCTCGGCGCCCAGGATCTGGTTCGCCTCGATCGAGTTGGTGAACCAATCGATGAACTGGGCCGCTTCTTTGGGGTGCTTGGAGGTGGTCGCGATGCTCCAGAACTGCGACGGCTTGATATAGTTCGCCGATTTGCCGCCGGTCAGCCGGGGCAGCGGCAGCAGCTTGAGGTTGCGATCCTCGCCAGCGGCCTTCTGGACGGCGACGATCTGGTTGCTCATAATGTAGCCCATCGCCGCCTTGCGGCTGACGATGGCCTGCGCCTCGACGCTCTTGCCGAAATAGTTGGCCACGTCCTCAGCGCGCGGGACGATGGCGCCGGCCTTCTGCAGGCGGAGCAGCATCTTGAGGTGGTCAACGTAGGGCTGGTCGCTGGCATAGCCGATGCCGGTCCCGTCAGCATTGTAGCGCCACTCGCCGTTCGAGAGGTAGAGCGAGCCCCAAATCTGCTCGTCCCAGAGGCCGGCGCCCATGCCATAGATGCCGAGCTTCTCGTGCAACTGCATGGCCGTCCGTTCCATGTCGGCCCAAGTCCAGTCGTTGGCGGGGATGGGGACACCGGCCTTGTTGAAGGCGTCGACGTCGATGACCCAGCACTGTGAGTTGGAGCCGAGGTTGATGGCCACGAGCTTGCCGTTGACGCGGCCGCCATTGACTTCGGCCGGCGTCGTGTCGTTCAGGTTGATCGTGCCGTCTTTGACATAGTCGTCGAGAGGCAGAATCAGGTTGCGGTTCGTGTACTCGACGATGTAGGCATAGTCCTGCTGCATGATGTCGGGCAGGTTATTGCCGGCGGCCTGGGTGGCCAGCTTGGTCCAGTAGTCAGCCCAGGAGACGAACTCGTAGGTGATCTTGACGTTGGGGTGCTGCTGCATGTAGAGGTTGATCGCCTTGATCGTGCGATCATGCCGGTCCTGCGACCCCCACCAGACGATCCTCAGCTCGACGGGCTGTTGCGCCTGGGTCGGGGCCGGAGCTGTGGTCGGCTGGGCGGGAGCGCTCGTCGGTTGGGCCGCCGCCGTGGTCGGCTTGGGTTGCGGTGTTGGCGTGGCTGCTGGGGCGCAGGCCGACAGCGCCAGCGACAGCACCAGCACGGCGCTCAAGACGATAGGCCATCTGTTGCGGTTCATCCCTTCCTCCTTTGACAGTCACCATCGCCGATGATAGAATGCACGTCTATCATTCCCATTGTAGGGGAATACCAGCGCCCTGAGCGACAGGCTGGCGCCAGGCTCACGCCAACTCTCAGAAATGGTCGGCCCCGATGGAACCCGATGAGTTCGCCCGACAGGTCAGGGACGCCCTGGAGCACCTCTACGACCCGGCCCACCTGGAAGTGCACCCCCTGCTGGCCGAGGTCGCCCCGGGCACCACACCGGATGGCCTCAGCCGCGCCCAAAGGCTGCGCAGCGTGCTCAAGGATGCAGTCGAGGCCCTGCGCCCTCAGGCCGGGTCGCCCTCCAGTTCTCCTGCCTGGCGCAGCTACCTGGCGCTGCGCTACCGCTACATCCAGGGCATGAGCATGGGTGAGGCGGCCGATGACCTGGGCCTGAGCCTCCGCCAGTTGCAGCGCGAACTGCGCAAAGGGCTCGATGCTGTGGCCGCCCTGCTCTGGCAAAAGCGCGACCCCGGGGGCGATGGGCCGCCAGATATCCGCCAGGCTGCAGACCTGCGCCAGGAACTCGACCGGTGGAAGCTCAGCCGACAGCCCGTAGAAGTCCAGGCGCTCGTCGATGAGACCCTCTGGATGCTGCAGCCCCTCCTGGCCCAGAGCGGGGCAACGGTGCAGGTCCAGATCCCCGCAGCGCTGCCACCAGTGCTGGCCGACTCGACCCTTACCCGGCAGGCGCTCTTCCAGGTGCTGCGCCTGCTGGCCCGTGGCAGCCCAGGCGCGACGGTGATCGTCCGCGCCAGCTCGGCAACCGCCGGGGTCGACCTGACCCTGGAAGGCGCCAGCCTGGATGCGACGGATGAAGGCTGGCAGACGGCGCGGCTCCTCATGGGGCAGCAGGGCAGCGTGCTGACCGCCGAGGCGACCCCACCGGCCGGCGTGCGCGCCATCTTTCACCTTCCCCAGGTCAGCCAGACCCGTGTGCTGGTCATCGACGACAACCCGGCCATCCACCAGCTCTTCGAACGCTACCTCACGCCCCATCGCTACCAGGTCCTGCATGCGGAGGATGGCGATGCCGCCCTGCGCCTGGCCGCCGAGGCCCGGCCTGATGTCATCACCCTCGACGTGATGATGCCCAACGTCGACGGCTGGCACATCCTGCGTGAGCTGACCCAGCGCCCCGCTACCGTCCACATCCCTATCATCGTGTGTTCGGTGCTCCGCGAGCCCGAGCTTGCCCTGGCCCTGGGCGCGCGCGCCTACCTCAAGAAGCCGGTCGATCGCCTGCAGTTGCTGACAGCGTTGGCCCAGTCTCGTGACCCAAGGCGCTGACGTCGCCGGGCAGCCCTCGCAGCGGCAATGCGGCCACGACCGCCCCCAGGATTGTCAGAGCCTCGGTGATGGAGCCGCCCTGCTCCCGCACCAGCTCCAAGGAGAGGCCCCCCGCAGTGGGCGCCGTCTCCGGGTACTGAGCGCTGACGATGATGATGGGTATTCCGGCCAGCCCCGGGTCGGCCTTCATCTCTTTGAGCACGGTCAGCCCATCCACATCGGCCATCAACACGTCGAGCAGCACCAGGTCCACCGGCTGTTGGCGCAGGCGGGTCAGGGCCTCGCTGCCCCCAAAAGCCTTGAGCGGCCGGTAGCCCTCCCCCGCCGATTGCAGCATGCGCGCCAGGAGGTCGACGAGCTGCGGGTCATCGTCAACGATGAGCACATCGCGCACCTGTCGCCCCAGGCCGGCCAGCGCCGAAAGCAATTGCTCGCGGGTGACCGGCTTGATCAGGATGCGCTCGATCCCCAGCGCCTGGGCGCTGCGCAGCGTGCTGGGGAGAGATACGGAGATCACGGGCAGGTCTGCTGGCAGGCCGGCCTCCCAGCCCGGTGCGGCACAGCCATCCTGCTCCACGATCAGGGCCACCGGGTGATGGTGTTCGATCAGCGCAGGCAGCTCGGTCGGCGCTGTTACCTCGATCACATCGCAGCCGCTCAGATGGCGGCGCAGCGTGCGCAGCGCCAGCGGGTCGGGTTCGAGGGCCAAGACGGCGCGCCGAAAGCCCGCTGCAGGTGCGGGCGCCGCACTGCGGAGGAGCGGCGCGACCCCCGAAGAGACCGGCAGGGTGAAGTAGAACGTGCTCCCTGCCCCTGGCCGGCTCTCCAGCCACATGCGCCCCCCGTGCAGCTCCACCAGGCGCTTGCTCAAGGGCACTCCCAGGCCGGTCCCCTCGTGAGCGCGCGCTGTCGAACCATCCACCTGGCCGAAATCGGCGAACACCTTGGCCACATCCTCCGGCGCAATGCCCACACCGGTATCGGCAACGGCTACCTGCACCTCCCTGTCGACCAGCCGCGCAGTGATGGTGACGCCCCCCTGGTGGGTGAAACGGCTGGCGTTGGTCAGCAGGTTGATCAGCACCTGGCGGATGCGGACCGCATCGATGCGCAGCCGGGGCAGGTCCGGCGCACTGCGCACGGTCAGGTCGAGGCCTTTGGCACGAAAGAGGTTGGCGACCACGGCCACCGCATCGGCAATGACGTCGCCAATGTCGGCCTCCCCAAGGGTCAGGCCCAAGTGACGGGCGTCGAGGGCCGAAAGGTCCAGAATGTCGTCGATCAGCGCGGAGAGATGTCGGCTGCTCTGGTAGACCTGCTCGACGTCGCCGCGGAGCGCAGGCGACCAGGTGACGCCCGCATAGGTCTCGGGAGCGTTGGCCATCGTCTCGCTAAAGCCCAGGATGATGTTGAGCGGCGTGCGGAGTTCGTGGCTCACGTTGGCTGCGAACTCGGCCTTGAGCCGGCGCGCATCCTCGGCCACACTCCGCGCCTCAATGAGCGCATAGTTCATGCGCTCGATGCGCTGGTAGGCCTCTTCCAGCGCCTTGAGCGTGCGGGCCAGGGCCATACGCCGGTCACGCACCTCCTCCAGAAGTCTCCGTGCCTGCGCATAGCTCGACTGCATCCAGCCCAGCGCCGCGTGCATCTGGCGCGAGCTCAGCCAGGCTGCCAGGGCTGTCAGGTAGATGAGAAAGACCGGCGTGCCCACCTGAGCGCCATCGAGCAGCGCAGGGCCGTGGCCCCGCATCACCGCCACACAGGCCCCGGCCGCCAGCGTCGCCACGGCGAACACGCCCAGGTGTGAGACGAGCAGGCTCGAGACGACCACCGTCACCGGAAAGTAGTACTGGGCCGGGCTGGCCGGGAAGAGCCATTTATCGCATGCCACCGCTGCCACCGTCGCCCCGATGAGCCAGAAGAGGGCCAGACGCAGCCGGATGCCGCGGAGGAGCCAACTCCCAAGGCACCCGGCAAAGAGGATGAGGGCCGTCCACAGGTGGGCCGGCTGCCCGCCAAAGCCGATGCCCGCCAACGCCATGAGCCAGGCGATGGCCAACACCGCCCCGCTGACCTCAACGGCCATGCTGCGGCGCAGGTCGTCCAGATCGGTGGAATCCACCTCTCCCGCAAGCCTCGCGCTCGGGCGCGCCTTCACAGCACCTCCCCTTGTCAATCGCCGCCGGTCCAGGGACCGGGCTACGCGCTCCGCGCCGACCCGCCAACCCCCCGAACCCAGGAATTGCGCCGGGAGCGCGCGGAGCTCAAGACTCGGCTGCGACCAGGGGCCGCGGCACGTGCCCTTACCTGGCACAGAGCTGCGCGAGCCCTGGGCTACCCAGAAGCGACCGGCAGCGCTGCTACCGCCCCAGGGCTGCCCCGTGCGCCCAATGCTACCACTGACGGTACGGACAGTCAACATCTTCCAACGGGTGTATGCCGAGGCGGAGCTCGACACCCGGCTGCCGCCCCTGGTCGCAGCAAGTTCCTCTACCTGGCACAGGGCTGCGCGAGCTCGGATACTCTGAATGACTCTCACGGCGACCGTGGACAGCAGATTCACCGACGATTCTGGGATACACCCGCGCTCGGCGGTCCATTTGCCCGCCGGGCCGCTTTGCGGTATCCTCACACTGTCTGCACAACCCGCAGGGGAGGGAGCTATGGAGTATCGCCGCTTGGGCCTGAGTGGCCTGAAAGTGTCGGAACTCTGTCTGGGCACCATGACCTTCGGCCACGGCACCGATGCGCAGGAGGCGCAACGCATGGTGGGCCTGGCGCTCGATGCCGGCGTGAATATGTTCGACACCGCCAATAGCTACGGCGAGGGTCAGTCGGAGGAGATGCTCGGCAGGGCGCTCCGGGGGCGGCGCCTGGAGGCTGTGCTGGCCACCAAGGTCTTCAATCCCACGGGCAGCGGTCCCAACGACTCCGGCTCGTCGCGCCGACACATCCTGCGTGCCGTGGAGGATAGCCTGCGCCGCCTGCAGACGGACTATATCGACCTCTACTACATCCACCATGTGGATGACGAGACGCCGCTCGACGAAACGCTGCGCGCGCTCGACGACCTGGTACACCAGGGCAAAGTGAGGTACATCGGCTGCTGCAACTATGAGGCGTGGCGTCTGTGCGAGGCCCTGTGGATCAGCGACACCCGCAACCTGGCGCGCTTTGTCGTCTACCAGGCCCAGTACAGCCTGGTCGTCCGCGACATCGAAGAGGAGCACCTCCCCCTCTGCCAGCACAAGGGCCTGGGGGTCGTCGCCTGGAGCCCGTTGGCCGGCGGCTTCCTCTCGGGCAAATACCAGCCAGGCCAGCGCGCGCTCGCCGGAACACGTTCCGCCGAGGGGTGGGTCTTCCCCGAGCGTTACCTGGCTGCGGGCGCCGATGCTACCCTACACGCGCTCCTGGAGGTTGCGGCGCAGCTCGGCCGCAGCCCGGCTCAGGTGGCACTGCGCTGGGTGCTCGAGCAGCCAGCGGTGGCCGCGGCCATCGTCGGCGCACGCACAGCCGAGCAGTTGAAGGACAACCTGCAGGCAGCGGGCTGGCGCCTGCAGGCAGAGCCCCTGCAGCGCCTGAGCGACGTCTCTCGCCCCCCAGAGCGCTACCCCCAGGCGCTTGAGCGGACCATGGGCGAGCGACGGTTGGCGGCGCTGAAGCGGTAGGGGTGTATGCAGCTCCGGAGATTGCGGCGGCGAGTGCGAGAGCAAGTGCCCCAGCCCTTGCCCATCAGCCGCTGGACGCCCGTCATCCACCGCGCGCTGGGCGAGGGCGAGCCGTACGCGACCCGGCTCGAGGAGGCGGCAGGCGCGCTGTAGTGCCAGGCAATGCCCCACCCTCGAAATCCCGAGCACGGAGAAGCGCAGCCCCTCAGGTGCATTGTCGGCCATGAGCACCACAACGTGAGGCTCCACAGGGCACAACGTCAGCTTGACACAGCAGAGTGCGAGTCTTACTATGTTTCTGGAAGGAGCCACTTCCGGAAAGGAGGGAGCGATGCAGGCCTCCACAGACCCCAAGGCCCTGGTGGTATGGGCCGCGCAGCGGCTGGTCGAGAAGGGCTACCTGAGCGCTACCGGAGGCAACCTCTCCGTGCGCATCCCCGAACGGAACGCCTTCGCCATCACCCCTTCCGATTATGACTACTTGAAGATGGTCCCCGAGGACGTCTGTGTGCTGCGCCTCGATATGGCCGAGCTGGAGGTGCCCCGCAAGCCATCGGTGGAAAGCGCAATGCACGCAGCGATCTACCGCGTGCGCCCCGACGTGCAGGCCGTCATCCACACCCACCAGGTCTACCCGAGCACTCTGGCCATCATTGGCGCCCCCATCCCCGCCCTCTTTGACGAGCAAGTGCGCTTCCTGGGGCGCTCGGTCGACATCATCCCCTACGCCCCCTCGGGCACCGGCGCGCTCAAGAACCAGGTCGCCAGGCACGTGCGCAACCACAACAACGCTTACATGATGGCCAACCACGGCGCCCTGGTCTTTGGCGACAGCCTCGAGCGCGCGCTGCACAACGTCGATGTGCTGGAAAAGTGTGCGCTGGCCTACTTGCTGGCCCTGTGCACCGAGAAACGTGTGACCAAGATTCCGCTCCTCGTCCGCGAAGTGGCTTTCGGCAAGCTGCGCAAGGATCAGAAGAGGTTCGAGTAGGGAACCTCTCGGGAGGACGCATGGCCAGCCAGGCCGAGCCCGTGATCCTCGCCGTAGACCTGGGCACCTCCAGCATGAAGGTGGGCCTCATCAGCGTCAGCGGGCGCGTCGTTGGGTGGGAGGCTGCGCCCATCGGCCTCACGCTGACGCCCGATGGCGGCGTGGAGCAGCAACCCGAGGAGTGGTGGAGGGCCTTCCTCGCCTGCGCCGGCCGGCTGCTGGCCCGCGGCCTCGTGCCGGCGGAGGCAGTGCGCGCGGTCTGCTGCTCCACCCAGGGGGAAGGCACCGTGCCGGTCGACCGGGATGGCCGCGCGCTGATGAACTGCATCCTGTGGATGGACATGCGCGGCGCGCCCTACCTGCGCAAGCAGTTCGGCGGCCTGGTCAATGTCGGCGGCGCCAGCATCACGAACGTGGTACGCTGGATTCGCGTCACCGGCGGCATGCCCTCCATGAGCGGCAAGGACCCGGCCGCGCACATGCTCCTCATCCGCGAGCGCTTCCCCAAGGTCTACGAGCAGACGTTCAAGTTCCTCAACGTCCTCGACTATCTCAATCTGCGCCTCAGCGGGCGCTTCGTGGCCACCTTCGACTCCATCCTCACCTCCTGGGTCACCGATAACCGTGACCCCAACGCCATCCGCTACCACCCTGGCCTGGTCAAGGCCTGTGGTATCGATGGCGACAAGCTGCCCGAGATCGTCCCCTGCACCGCAGTGCTGGGCCCTCTCAGGGCCGACGTTGCAGAGCAACTCGGCCTGGGCCCTTCGGTGCAGGTGGTGGCCGGGGCCATCGACAACACGGCCGCTGCCGTGGGAGCGGGCGCGGTGGAGGATTACCTCCCCCACCTCTACATCGGCACCTCGTCGTGGCTGGCGGCCCACGTGCCCTTCAAGAAGACCGACCTCGCCAGCTCCCTCGCCTCGGTGCCCTGCGCCGTGCCGGGGCGCTACCTGCTCACTGCCCTCCAGGCCACCGCCGGGGGCAACCTGACCTTCCTGCGCGACAACCTCCTCTGCGCCAGAGACGAGTTGTCGCCAGAGGGAGGCCCGGCTGACGCCCTGCCGGTGTTCGACCGCATGGCAGAGCGCGTCCCTGCCGGGGCCAACGGGGTGCTCTACACGCCCTGGGTATGGGGCGAGCGCGCTCCGGTCGAAGACCGCACGGTCCGCGCCGGGCTGTACAACCTCTCGCTGCACAACACCCGCGCCGACGTCATCCGTGCTTTCCTCGAAGGCGTGGCCCTCAACACGCGTTGGCTGCTGGCGCCGGTGGAAAAGTTCCTGGGCCGCAAGGTCGAGGCCATCCACCTTGTGGGCGGGGGCGCACAATCCGACATCTGGTGCCAGATCCTGGCCGATGTGCTGCAGGTGGCCATCAAGCAGGTCGCGGCGCCCCTCTACGCCAACGCCTGTGGCGCAGCGTGGATCGCCGCTGTGGGCCTGGGCGAGATCTCCTTTGGAGACGTGCCCCGGCTGGTGCAGTTCAAACGGGCCTATCGGCCCGACGCCAGGAACCGAGGCGTCTATGACGAGCGCTTTGCGGTCTTTACCCAGGTCTACCGGCAGATGAAGGGCATCTACCGGCGCATGAACGGCTAGTACTTCTTCATGGTGATGTTGACGCTTATGTTTACCTGGGCTAGAATAGTGAGGTCAGAATCAGTCTAGACCAGGTGTGGAACTGTGCGTGCGAAACAACACAAGGTATGCTTGCCGGAAGAA
>Ga0272448_1004708_pt1 | contig 15414 bp, 7 predicted proteins | sample YNPCB0191_FD_202220 | JGI IMG/M metagenome (GOLD analysis project Ga0272448, IMG submission 202220) | Hot spring sediment microbial communities from Yellowstone National Park, WY, United States - YNP-CB-019-1 | ecosystem: Environmental > Aquatic > Thermal springs > Hot (42-90C) > Sediment...
CCGTCCCTACGGGACTCCGGTGATCTCATATCTGCCCGTGCTCCGGAACCCCAGGAATGAATTCCTGGGCTATTGCCCACCGTGCCTTGGGCACTGAGGCTGGATCTTACGCCCCCCGCTCCGAGTCGAAGCTATTCCGTCCCGGCTATCGAAGGGCGTCCCTTTGGGAGGGTGCCAGGAGCTCCGACGCCAGGCAATAATCATGCCGGCCCCATGGGAGAGCGTTCGTGCACCCGGAGAAGCGGCGCGTGAAGAACTTGGATCGTCCGGCGAATGCGGGCTCATGCTCTCCTTTCGCCCCTGCGGTGCTCTTCGGGTTGTGCTCGATCGCTGCTCTGCGGCAGAACCGCCAGTGATCTGCTCGAAGTTCTGGAAGGGGCGATATCGGGCGTTCGAGAGGAGGGAGGCTGACAGCCGAGGGTTCGTGCTGTCGTGTTCCTACTTCTCCTTCTTCATGATGAACAGGTAGTTGAACCCTCGGAGGAAGTAGTTGCCGCGAACTGCCTCAGTATGCCAGTGGCGGCGCTTCAGTTTCCGATTGTGGCGGACGACGCAGACGATATCCACCGGTTTGAAGTATCTCTCGAGTATCGAGAATAGCCGGAAGCCTATGGGGAAGAACCCCTTCTTCTTCTTGAACGAGTCGCAGCAGTAGAGGGCCATGTAGCGGCGGTTCTTCAGGATCCGGGCGATCTCGCGGATCACCAATTCCATCGCTTCGTAGTAGGCAGGCGTAGCGGCATCGAGTCTGCCGATGCAACGCGGGTCGTCCGAGTATCCGATGTGGGTCGAGTAGGGAGGATCTACAAAGACAAAGTCTGCCTTCTCATCCTCCAGGGGGAGCTTCCTGGCGTCGGCACGGAAGATGTCCTTCCGATAGGGCGCGATATCGTAGCCGAGGCAGCGTCGGTTCAGGTCACGGCAGACGTCGAGCGTCGTCCCGCTGCCGCACATTGGATCGACGACGAGGTCGCTCTCCCGCGTGTATCGCAGGAGGAGATTCCAGATGACGAAAGAGGGCGTCGCCCCTTCGAACGCCTGGTCGCCTTGGATTTCTTGCCCGTAGTGTTGGGACGGGTACTCCCAGAGCGTTGTGGTCAGAACGTGGGGCAGGGGCTTCAGGGGTCGAGACATGGGTCAGCCCGCGTGCTCACGACTCACTCCACAGTCGCCGTGCCCCACTCCGCCGGCTCCAGGCGGCTCTCGTTTGGCACGTCGTTGGTGACATTGGCAGAGAAGCTGTTGTTCGTCCAGTAGGCCCGCAACGCGATCTGGCTTCCGGTTGCATTGCCGAATAGGTAGCCGAGGTCCATCTTGATCGTCTGGCCGGGTTTGGGCGTCCAGCCCAGCAGGTCGAGCGGGATCTCTGCGATTGCGAGGAAGCCGCCTGGCCGTTTCTGGTACTGGAGACCGATCTTGTCCGTCGGCTCGATGCGGTCGAACGATTCCTTCCCGGTCGGTGAGGTGAGCACGATGGGATCGCCTTTGAAGTCCTTGACCTTCGGGCGGTAGATGACAGCGAAGGGTTTGCCCTTCTGCAAGGTCACGAGGATGCGGATGTCGCCGGGTACGGGGCTCTTTCGTTTCGGATCGGCTGCCGGGTCGGTGCCAAGCTGGATGTCGAGGAGGTTGCCGCCCTTGAAGATGAGCCGCGGATCCGAGATGTCGTTGACGAGTTCGAACGGGCTCGTCACATCGTAAGAGATGTAGAGGTTTTTTGCGTCGTATGCTGCGCGGGCGGTGAATGCCCGGTTGGCATCAACCGGTCTGGTCACGGGCCTTGTGGAATCGAGAGCATGGCGGCCGCGGGCGATGTCGAGGCACTGGCTCCTTGCCTGCTCACGAGCGTATTCCGTGAGAGCATCGGCTGCCTTCTTCGCATCCGCCTCGCTGTGAACGTACGTTCCGCCGGGCAGTCGCTTGACCGTGTCGAGGCCGAATATCTCCGTCACGCGGCCGTCCTGGTCGCCCGCAAGGAGGAAGTAGCGGTCCATGCCGTCAGGCTTTACGAGCTGTCCCGTCACGACCTCGGAGGCCGTGATATCTGGGCCGAGTCCTCCGCCGCTTCGGCCGTCGCGCATGACCATGCCGACGTAGATACCGTCGCGCGTGAAGATATGGTAGGGACCGAAGTAGGAAGCGACACCGGTGTAGTCGCCTGCGACCGTGAGCGGCATCGTCAATCCCCACAGGCGTCCCGGAGTGACGACGGGGAAGCCGAGCGCCAGATTCCACGGGACGACCCTCTGATACGCCCAGAGGATCTTGGCGTCGCGAGTCCAGCGGACGAGGGAGGGCTCGCTATACGGTGCGAAGGTATAGACCGTATCGTCCTGGTTGTCGAGCCAGAGCGAGCAGGCGTTGGCGTTGCTGCCCTTCCAGGGAATCGGCTCCATCTTGGCGAAATCGTAGACCGGGCGGTCCCCTTCGAAGCGGACGGGTCTGTAAATCCAGCCTGCGTCGCACCACGCGTTGAGGTCGGGGTCGAGCCAGTTGAAGACGACTTCGCCTCGGCCCGCAGGCGACTTGATAAGCTCGCTCTCTTGGATGGTCTGGTCGTCGTTTGCGTCCTGCCAGAGATACGCGCCATCGGGGTACTTCTTGGGATCGTCCATGATCGGGTAGATCGCGCCGGCGCCGTATATCCCGTGAGATATGCGGATCGTCCCGACGAACGGCTTGAAGACGTCGCCGTCGCGCATGTAGACCATCTGGCTGTAGTCCACCATGCCCCAGCCGAATTGGCGGCCGTTCTTCGCGGTCATTACGCGGAAATGACCCGCATAGCCGTTCGGGTTCGGTTCGCAGATCATGTTCGGCTTGACCGAACGCCAGATCGTGCTCCAGGGGATGCAAGTGCCCTTGTCGAGGTCAACCTTCCAGAGGACGCTGTGGCAGTACAACTCGTCCGGGTGCTTCGGGTCCATGTACGCCCAACCGAAGTACGAGCTCCCGCCAAAGAACTCATAGACGAGCGCGCCCGTCCTGGTGTCCCAGACGCTCTGGCGCTTGGGGGAATCGAGCGTCTCGGCAACCCAGAGACGGCCCTTTTTGTCGAGGGCGATTCCGCCGGGCTCCAGGATCCCGGAGTTCTCGTATCGCCCGACTCGAGGCCGTCCGCCTTCCTTGCCGATGCTCCTGAGATACTCCCCTTTGCTGGAGAAGACGGAGATGTTCTGGAGGCTACCGCAGTTGGCCACGTAGATCGTTCCGTCCTTGTCCACCGCAAGGCCCGACGGCTTGTCAATGTGGTCGCTGATGAGCGGCGAGAGCTTGCCCTTCCTCACGGCGAGGATCTTGCCTTCGCTGATGACGGCGATGGAGCCATCGGGGCGGGGAGCGAGCCGTGCGGGAGCGGGCACATGCCAGGTTTCCTCCAGGCTTCCGGTCTTCGCGTCGTGGACTGTAACGAGGTTCCGCTTGCCCCAGGAGACATAGAGCGTTCCCCTGGCGTAGGCGACGGCTGTGGCGAGGTTTGTCTTGTCGTCGCCCCCGGCGGGCGGGTCGAGCGTAGGCTTGCCGTTGCCCCAGTTGAGCGGCCGTCCGTCCACGATGTCGAACGGTTTGACCGACCATGCTCCTTCGTACCCGTTGTCTCCTGCGACGAAGATGCGCTTGCCGTCGGTGGCGAGGTCCATCGCGTTGTGCCGGAGGCCGAGGAGCTTCTTGCCCCTGAGGTCTGTCTTGATGATGCCCCAGCCCGATTCGCTCATGCTCCAAGCGAGGAGCATGGTATCGCCTGCGGCGCAGACGGTGGTCGAGTTCCCGTGATCGCCGCCCCAACCGCCCGTTCCGTCATCGGTTTTGTAGGGTGGCTGGCCGGAGTTATGAGCGGAGAGGATGAACTTCGTCTTGAGCGGCTGGTGGTAGAGACCTTTCCAAGTGTAGGTGCCGGCCGCGAGGGGTTTGCCGGTTTCGTCGAGTCCGTCCCAGTATTCGACATTCCTTCCGGCCCGCCGCGCCGCCGAAGCGACCAGGATGCGGGAGATCGTACCGTTTGCATCGAAGAGCTGGAGCGTGACGTCGCCGTCTTCGGGCAGATCGTAGGTAAAGGCGAGCGGCTTGGGTTTCTCGGGAGCGATGTCCTCTTCGAGGAGCTCCCTCGGCAAATTGCCCCTCTCCGAGAAGATGATCTTGCCCCAGCAGGCGGTGGATTGATACGGGAAGCCAGGGCCGGACATCACGTCGTACACGTAGCCTACCCCGCCGATCTTCAGCCCGTCCGGGGCGCTCCAGTTGAACTGAACCGTGCCGGCCAGCAGGTCGCCTGCCCTCGGAGGCTCGCCCGTGCAAAGGACCTCCCAGGGAATCCGGTACTCGAAGGTGTAGCCGAGTTTGTCTTTCGCCATCAGATATGCGGCTTTGAACTGGTCGCGGGGGACTACGCCGCCGATCCACTCTTCCCTCGGCGTCTTGTAACTCATGCTCCGGAACATCTGGAGAACCGGTTCCTTCCGATCGGTGTAGTACCACAGGATCAGATGGTATGGCTGATCCGGGCGGTTGTCTTTCCGGTACTGCTCCTCCCGGTAGGGATAGGGGATGGTGCGGTCCGTGACGAGGCGAAACTGGCACGAGTCCGCGTTCCAGCCCTTGTCGGGGTCAACTCTCGGATCGTGCCGATTCATCATGGGCGACGGATCGCGGATGACAGCGCTCAGGTAGATAGCCTCCGCGTCGTACATCAGGGCGAACCTGGCGCTCTGCATCGTGCTCGACTCCTGCATGACATACATCAGGATCTGGCCCGACAGGTCCCAATCGTCGAGTTTCCCGTCAATCTTGACCTTGCCCGGACAGGGTACTGCGTAGATCTTCTTGTGCCGTGCGAGGCCATCGGCCTGAGCGACGGACGCAACCACAAGGCAAGAGACGATGGGAGCCAATGACATACCGAGTCCACGTCGTACCATACTGTTGCTCCTCGAGCAGGAATTATAACCCAAGTGGGAGACGACGAAGTAACGGCGCCGCTGCGACGGGCCAGCTTCGGGGTCTCGAGGTTCTCATACCAGCTTGATCACAGCGACGCCGTAGGGATCGAGCACGAGGCTGTCCGCGGTATCCTTGCCCGTGAGTAGCTCGGGCTTCCCGGCGGGCACGGCGACTGTCTGTTTCTCCTCCGTATGGTTGATGAGGAAGAGCAGCGTCTTGCCGTCGCCGGTGCGGACGCTTGTCTCGACGCCGTGGGGCGGTGTGAGGACGGGCTGGACGTTCGCTCTCCTGAGCGTCTCGCGGACGAGGTCGTCGTAGAATGCCGGCTCCTTGACGACCGTGCCGAGGTAGTATGCTGCCCCGCGTCCGAATGAGTTCCGCGTGAGAGCAGCATAGTTCGTGAGATGCCATTGGTCGTAGGTGGCGAGGACGTCCGCGCCCGTGGGGGTCACCCAATCGGCGTACTGGATTGCCGTGAACCGACCGACGGTACACTGAGTACCGACGATGGGGTATTGAACGTCGGACGGAATGGCCTCGTACTCGGGGATTGCGATGCCGAGCGCTTCCGAGAGCGCACCGGGAAGCGTACGGTCGTGGCAGAGGTTCGTCTCGTCCTTCACGCCCGTTCGGCAGTCAGTGAGGAGGACGCCGCCGTTTTTCACGTAGTCTGTCAGCTGCCGGGCCAGCGCGTCCGGGAGTATGTAGAGGTCGGGTGCGATGACGAGCTTGTAGCCGGCAAGGTGCTCCGTCGGCTTGATCATGTCCACATTGACGCCCGCGTGGAAGAGAGCGCGGTAGTATCGGCGCATGGCGCTGTGGAAGTCGTTGCCCTGGAAACCTGGCTGAAAGCGCAGTGCCCAGATGCTCTCGTAGTCGTAGATCATGGCGACGTCGGCCTTGACAGTGGTGCCCTCGAGGTCCTTGGCTATGGCGCGGCAGTCGGAGGCAGTCTGGGCGGCCTCGCGATAGCGTCGGAGTGGCTGGCCGTCGTGGCCCAGGAGGCCGTGCCAGTATTGCTCGCGGCCGGCGGTGCAGGTTCGCCAACGGAACCAGATGATGTGGTCGGCTCCGTGTGCGATCTGCTGGAGCGCGATCTTGCGAATCTCGCCGGGCCGCGGGTTCCTGCCGAATGTGCCCCAGCCGCCGGGCCCCGCAGTCTGCTCCATGATCCAGAAGTTTTTCCGTTTCAGGCCGCGCATCACGTCCGCCGCCGCCGATGCGTCGTAGGCGATCTCCGGCTTGCCCCAGACGGGGTAGTTGTCCCAGCTCACATGGTCGAGGTCCTCGGCGAGGTCGTAGTAGTTCAGCTCGCTGAACAGCCCCATGAAGTTGTGCGTCACGAAATGGTTCGGGCAACAGGTGCGCAGAATCCTCACCTGGTCGCGCTGAAAGCGCACGTTGAGCCAGGAGAAGTGACGTTGCCAATCGAGGAGAGCGCTGGGGTTCGAGCCGCCGGCCTCGGTAGGGATCGGGATTTCGCCCCAAGTGCCATAACGGTGGCCCCAGAAGTGCGTACCCCATGCGCGATTCAGCCCATCGAGGGTGCCGTACTTCGCCCGGAGCCAATCCTGGAAGCTGGCTCGGCAGGTCGGGCAGTAGCAGAAGGGGCCGCCGAACTCGTTGTCCGTCTGCCAGCCGATGACATTCGGCGTCGCCGCAAAGTGCTCGGCCATCGCACGGGTGATCCGCTCGGACAGGAGCCGGTAGGTACCCGACGTGAAGCAGTTGTTCTTCCGCACCCCCCAGGTCACCCGCTGGCCGTCTTGCCGCATTGCCAGAGTCTCCGGGTACTTCCGCGCACACCACGCCGGCATGACCGCCGTCGGCGTACCCAGGACCGCAGAAATGCCATGCTTCCCGAGGACTCCGAGCGCCTCGTCGAGCCAGGCAAAATCGAACTGGCCCTCCTCAGGCTCCATGAACACCCACGCAAATTCGGCGAGGCGGACTATGTTGAACCCAGCCTCGCGCATCAGTCTCGCGTCAGTCTCCCATCGCTCCCGAGGCCAATGCTCCGGATAGTAGTCAACTCCGATGTACACCTTGTCTCCTTTCTCGTCGCGCTCTGCTACCGGCAGGAGCGCTCGTCCACACGCTGCTCCGAGCCGATTCTCTTACGACTTATACCAGAGCGACGTTTCCCCATCAAAGCCGGCGGGTTGGCCGTAGGCCCGTTCTTGGGGCCAGGCGGTCGGGCGACGACACAGCCGTCCCGGCCCGGCAACCCAGCTCGCGAGGGGTGCACGAACGCTCTCGCGTGAGCCCTGGATGATTGTTCCCGGGTATCCGAGGTTCTTGCGGCAGTCGCAAGGGGGCGGCCGACGGCAGTAGCGTAGGTAGGTCGGACGGTCCGCACCCTTGAGCCTGTCTCCTTCTGCGAGACCGTTTGTACATCCCCCGGAGCCAGGGGCGCTTGCTGAGTGCACGAGGTTTGAGTATACTGATAACTCTCATGTGGAGCGGATCGTTGAGCGCGTGAGAGTCGGCAGGGACCTGTATGTCCAAAAGGAGGCAGAGATGATCTTCGTTGGTGAGCGAATCAACGGGATGTACAAGGACGTGAAGAAGGCTATCCAGACGAAGGATGCATCAGTGATAAAGGACCTCGCTCAGAGGCAGACGCAAGCTGGGGCCAAGTATCTCGACGTGAATGTCGGCACGGCCGCCGAGGATCCGTGCCAAGCAATGCGCTGGCTCGTGGAGACGCTCCAGGCTACGGTCCCGACACCTCTGTGCCTCGACAGCCAGAAGCTCGATGTAATCCGCGCGGGTCTCGAAGCTGCCGGTGGCGCCCATACGATCATCAACTCCACCAGCGGCGACGAAGCGAAGCTCGACGTTTACATGCCGCTCGCCGTCCAGAACAACGCCGGCCTCATCGCTCTGACTATGAACGCAGCCGGCATACCGCAGGACGTGGACACTCGGTTGGCTATAGCGGCCACGATCGCCGCCAAAGCTGTAGAGCACGGTCTCGACATGACCCGGCTCTTCATTGACCCCGTGGTCCTGCCGCTCAACATTGACCAGAACCAACCCCGATATCTCATGGAGGTAATGAGCCAGATCAAAGTGATCTCCGACCCGCCGCCGCATATCATGTGCGGCCTGAGCAACATCTCGCAGATGGCGAAGGAGAAGCAAGTGAAGGAACTCATCAACCGGACCTTTCTCGTGATGGCGATTGCCCACGGCTTGGATTCGGCCATCTGCGACGTGCTTGACACCGCTCTGGTTGACGCGGCAGTCACCGCCGATCTCGTCCTGAACAAGTTCATCTTTTCGGAATCGTACCTCAAAGCCGCGAGGATGTAGTCAAACCGTTGGGAACTGACTCGATGAAAGACAGCTTCTGCGATCGGATCGTTGGCTTGTCCCGGACGGGGAGGTGACAATGTACCTCGGTCTGGACATTGGGTCCATCAGTGTGAAGGTCGTCGTCGTCAGCCCCGAGCGGAAGGTCGCAGAGGACCACTACCGCAGGCACCGGGGGCTTCCGACCGAGACGGCTTTGGAACTCCTGAGGGACGTACTGAGCCGCTACCCGAACCCAAAGGGCCTGGCCGTCTGCGGCTCCGGGGGGAAGCACGTCTCCAAGCTCCTCGGCGGCCACTACGTCAACGAGGTAATTGCACAAGCTCTCGGAACAGGTACGCTCCATCCGGAAGTCCGGACGATTGTCGAAGTCGGGGGCGAGGATTCGAAGTTGATCCGTATTGAACGCGAGAACGGCCGGACGCGGATCGTGGACTTCGGGATGAATACCGTGTGTGCGGCAGGAACGGGGGCGTTCCTCGATCAGCAGGCGGCCCGACTCGGCATCAATATCGAAGGCGAGTTCGGTTGCCTGGCCTGCCAGTGCGAGAAGCCGCCTCGGATCGCCGGACGCTGTTCGGTCTTTGCCAAGAGCGACATGATCCACCTGCAGCAGGAGGCGGCGCCCCTGTCGGCCATCATCGCCGGCCTGTGCCACGCGATGGCGCGGAACTTCGCGAGCTCCGTAGCCAAGGGCAAGGAAGTCGTGCGGCCTGTCGCTTTCCAGGGTGGCGTCGCGGCGAATGTGGGGATGGTCCGGGCCTTCGAAGACGAACTCGGCCTCCAGCCCGGTGAAATCTTCGTCCCGAAGCACTTTGCCTCGATGGGGGCCATCGGAGCCGTAATGGACTTGCTCGATGGCGGACGGAGCCATTTCCAGGGGCTGGCACCCCTCGAACGCTACCTGGAAGACAGGCAGCTCGAGCTCGAGACGCTCGAGCCGCTCCTCGACGACGGATACCAGGTCGTGGTCTCTCCCGCACCTATCCCGGACGGGGCGGAGAAGATCGAGGCCTACGTTGGGGTAGACGTAGGCTCCATCAGCACGAACGTCGTCGTGATTGATAAGGACAAACGGGTGATTGCCCGCAAGTACCTCATGACTGCCGGGCGGCCGCTCGCGGCGGTACGGGAGGGGCTCCGGCAGGTCGGCATGGAGGTCGGCCACAAGGTGATCGTCAAGGGAGCCTGCACGACGGGTTCCGGGCGCTACCTCACGGGCGCCTACATCGGCGCGGACCTCGTGAAAAACGAGATCACCAGCCACGCCCGTGGCGCCGTGGCGATAGACCCGAACGTCGACACGATCTTCGAGATCGGCGGCCAGGACGCGAAATACATCAGCCTCTCGAACGGAGCTGTGGTTGACTTCACGATGAACAAGGTCTGTGCCGCCGGGACCGGCTCATTCCTCGAGGAGCAGGCGGAGAAGCTCGGCATCCGCATCGAGGACTTCGGCGAGATCGCACTCACCTCCAAGGCCCCCATCGCCCTCGGCGAGCGCTGCACGGTCTTCATGGAGAGCGCCCTCAACCACCATCTCCAGCGCGGCGCTGCCAAAGAGGACCTCGTCGCTGGCCTCTGCTACTCCATCGTCCACAACTACCTGAACCGCGTCGTCGAGGACCGCCCGATAGGCAAAGTCGTCTTCTTCCAGGGTGGTGTAGGCTTCAACCGTGGCGTCAAGGCTGCTTTCGAGAAGATCACGGGCAAGAAGATTCGCGTTCCAGCACACCACGACGTCCTCGGCGCCGTCGGGGCTGCGATCATCGCCCTCGAGAACTCCAAGGGGACCTCGACTTTCAAAGGCTTCGACCTCTCGGCCCGACAATACTCGATCGAGTCCTTCGAGTGCAAGGACTGCGCCAACCACTGCGAGATCCGCAGGGTTACCTTCACCGGCGAGAGGCCACTCCTCTACGGAAGCCGCTGCGGCAAGTTCGACGAGGAAAGCAAGAAGCTCGCCCGCGCGAAGGCACCGAAACCCTTCGAGGAGCGGGAGCGCATTCTGCTCAACTCCTATGCGCCGCAGCGCCCCGAGCGTCCCAACGGCAAGACCGTAGGCATTCCCCGTGTCGGAACCTTCTTCGAACTCTTCCCGTTCTACAAGGCATTCTTCATGGAGCTGGGCTTCCAGGTCGTCACCTCGGACGCGACGAACCAGTCCATCATAAGAGCTGGGCTGGAGCACTGTGTCGCGGAGCCCTGTTTCCCGATCAAGGTGAGCTACGGGCATGTGCTCGACGTCCTCGCCAAGAAACCGGACTATCTCTTCCTGCCGAGCGTGGTCAATATGCCGCCGCTCGTGCCCGGGATGGAGCGCTCTTACAACTGCCCGTACGTTCAGGTGATCCCGAACCTGGTGCTGTCGGTACTCGACGTCAGGGACGTTCCCGTGCTGGCGCCGGTGATCCACCTCATGCGTGGCGAGCAGGAGCTCCGCAGGGTGTTCAACCGCCTCGCGCGCGACATCGGCGTCTCCGACGTGAGGGCGAACAGAGCTATAGGACGAGGACTCGACGCCCAGAGGCAATTCTACGAGAGCATCGCCCGGTGCGGCCGTGAGCTACTGGCGTCCCTGAAGGCTGACGACGTGGCTATGGTCATCATCGGCAGGCCGTACAACACTTGCGATTTCGGCATAAACATCGGGATTCCCAAGAAACTGACAGAGCTGGGCGTCGTCCCCATCCCCATAGATTTCCTGCCGCTCAGCACGGTGAACATTGCCGAGGACTATCCGCACATGTACTGGCGGTACGGGCAGCGGATCGTTGCAGCGGCCAAATTGATCAGCGAGGACGAGCGGCTCAACGCCGTGTACTTGACGAACTTCGGCTGCGGCCCGGACTCGTTCATCATGAAGTACTTTGCCCGCGAGATGCGAGGCAAGCCATTCCTCACGCTCGAGATAGACGAACACAGCGCGGACGTCGGGCTGATCACCCGTTGCGAGGCGTTCATTGACTCTGTCAAGGCTCGCCGGGGCAGGGACAATGTCCGCAGCCTCCCGCTACACCGTGACTCGTCGCACATACTCAAGAGCCGGGACCGAAAGGTGTTCATCCCCTACATGGACGATCACGGGTTCGTCCTCGCGGCGGCGATGCGCGCCCATGGGATCGAGGCGGAGTACCTCGGATTGTCCGACGAGGAGTCCGTCGCCCTGGGGCGGAAGCACACCTCGGGCAAGGAGTGCTTCCCGTGCATCGTGACGACCGGAGACTTCCTGAAGGTCCTCCGGCGGCCGGACTTCCATCCGGACCGGAGCGCCTTCTTCATGCCGACCGCGATGGGGCCCTGCCGGTTCGGACAGTACAACAGATTCCAACGGCTCCTGCTCGACGAGCTTGGTTACGAGCGCGTGCCGATCGTCACGCTCGACCAAGCCTCGACGAATGGCTTCCTGCAGGATACCGCCAACCTCGGCACGGATAGCCGGAAGCTTATCTGGGCAGGATTCGTGCTCGTGGACTTGCTCCAGAAGCTCACACGGCAGACGCGACCCTACGAGCGCGAACCAGGCGCCTGCGACCGGCTCTACGAACACTACCTCCGTAAGATCGTCGCCGCAACCGAGGCACGCGAAGACCTCGTCCCGCTCGCCGAGGAGATCAGGAGTGCGTTTCTGTCCGTGCCCGTGGACCGGACGTCCCGAAGGCCGAGGATCGGACTTGTCGGCGAGATATACGTGCGGTGCAACGCCTTCTGCAACAACTTCATCGTCAAGAAGCTCGAAGCTCTCGGAGCCGAGGTTTCGCTCCCGCCGCTCCAGGAGTGGGTGGATTACATCGCCCTCGAGCGGCGCATTGACGCTATTGACGATGCCCGCTATGTGGACTGGCTCAAGGAGATAGCAACGGACCTCGTGCAGCGTCGGATCACGCGGCGGATCACGGAGCCATTCGAGGGCGCAATCCGTTCCTTCCTGTATGAAGAGCCAACGCGTCGAATCGTCCGCCGCGCAAAACCCTATCTGGACGTCTCATTCAGGGGCGAGGCGATCCTCAGTATGGGACGGCTCGAAGAATACGCCGAGCACGGGTTCTCAGGTGTCGTCAATGTCGTCCCGTTCAACTGCCTACCTGGCACGGTCGTGGAGATCCTCCTGGAGAAGTTCCGCCGCCGACATCCGGATATACCCGTGCTCAAGATGTCCTACGATGGCTTCGCCAACTCGGCGGAGCTCACACGCATCGAGGCATTTGTCTACCAGTGCCGCGCCGGTTGCGAAGAGCGAAAGCAACAGTCTCATCCTGTGCCGGATCTCGCCGGTGTCCGATAGACACCCTGCGAGACACAGCCTCTTCCCGCCGGCCTATGATCTTGGCTGTCGGCCACCGGGCCCCGCCCGTTCCGGGCTGCGGCTGGCCGTACCAGTCGAGAGCGAGGCTCAGCCTTTCGACCGCGCCTCCCACTCGGCCTTCGTGCACGGCGCCCACCACCAGTAGTACTCGTCGAGAGTGACGAAGCCGTGTTCGTTGTACTCACGGTGGACGCCGTGGAGGTGCTCGACGCCCTTTTGATCGGCCGCCCACGTAAGCTCGCTCTTGAGCCTCCCGTTCCGGTAGTACCACTTCTGGACGCCCTGGACCACGCCTCTGACGAATGGCGTCTCGCAGGCGATCGTACCTTCGAGGTAGTAGGTTCTCACGACACCGTGCACCTTGCCGGCGACAAAGGGAATCTCCTGGCTGATCCTTCCTCCTTCGCGGTCGTAGTAGTGCTTTTCCACCCGCGCGAGCGACACCGTCTCTGGCATGGGCGACCGACCGGTTTCCTCTGCCTTCTCCACGATCTCGACCCGGATCTCCCGAACGAGGATGGCCTTGTGCTCCTGGCCTTGCTCGTCCCTGTGCCGGAAGTGCGAGTACGCAACCAAGCACCTGTCGGGCCCGGTCGCGAGGAGTCCCGCATATCCGCAGGAATCGGCAGCCTCGTTGTTGCTGGTGACGGGGACGAGGTCGCAAGGGGGCGTCCAGGTCTCGCCTCGTCCATCAGGACTTACTCTCACCTGGACCCCCGGCCGGCCGGAAACGAGAACGAGGGCGCCGTTTGCCAGCCGGAGGAGTTGTGGCAACACGCCATTCGGCGCGATCACCTCCGGCTTCGTCCACGTCTTGCCCAGATCGCTCGAGCGCGAGGCGTACAGCGGGCCGATCCCTGTCCCGTCTGTCGTCCGGAGCACGCAGTAGAGCGACCCGTCCGCGAGGATTTCGTAGTCAGGTTCTGTGAAACCGCCCCGCAACTCGCCGACCGGGTCAATCTTGCGATCGGGTTGGTAGGGAATACGGCCTTGAACCTTCCATGTTCGTCCGTCGTCGGTCGAGCGGTAGAAGACGGAGGCACACTTGAAGTCAATCGAGCCGTCCTCGCGGATGTAGTTGTGCGGATAGACTCCGGCAAGTATGGAGCCGTCAGGTGCGACGCGCAGCCGGCCGAAAAAGGTAATGTGGAGCAGGTCCTGAACCGGAAACCGGACGTCTTGCGGATCGTCTATGTACCCGAGCTCGGTGGTCCATTTGGTTTGTCCCCGTGCCAGGCGATCCAAGCGGAAGCCACGCCACTCGGGTGGCAGCTCGTGCAGGCGGTAGCACGGGCTTGGCCCGCGCACACCATCGTAGCTCGTGAAGCATGTCGCAATGGGTCTGGGTAGGTCGAGTTCGGAAATGGGCCGGGCTACCGCGTCGCTGATACGAATGCGGTCTCCGTTCGGCAGCAGTAGACCGCTCGCCAGCGAGTCTTCCTCCTGCTTCCTGGCATCCCTTGCCGCATATCGCTGCCATGTCTTCCCCTCGTCGGTCGAGAAGAATATCCCGCGGCCGCAGCGGCCGTAGGAGGTGATCGAATCGTCTGCCAGTTGATACGCAACAGCGATCGCACCGTCGGGAAGACGCCAGATGCTCGGAAACTGGTAGTAGCCCCAGCGTCGTTCACTCGCGGGCCCGATGTCCACGAGAACGGCTTCACCCATGGTCAAATGAGCTTGTTTCATGACCGAGACTCCCGACGCGGGCCGGCGGCTGCAGCCCGGCGGTTTCGATTCTTTCCGCGCACCTTGTCCGCGGCCCGGCGTATATTGAAGGTCCGTGGGTCAATGTCTGCGTACACGGGCACACCTCGCTCCTTGAGCACGACAAGCGAGGTAGCGATGAACGTGTTGGGCGTCACACTGACCTCGTCTCCCGGCTTGAGGCCGAAGACCTGCGTGGCGACGTGCATCGCCGTTGTGCAGTTGCTGACGGCAAAGGCGTGCTTGACGCCGCACATCTCGGCAAATGCCTTCTGGAACGCCTGCATCTGTGGCCCCATGGTCAGCGTGTCCTGCTCCATTGCCTTCAGCGCCATGGAGCGCTCATCCTCGTCGTAGATGGAGCCGAAGAACGAGTAGCGAACGCACAATTTCGCTCCGTCATCCATCGCATAGCTGCTCGTGATTCCACCCTCCGTATGGGATCCGGTGAATCTCGCCTTCTTCCTCGTTGCCATGCTCTTCCTCTTCGGCTTGCGATCATACCGCGCCGCCCACAGGCAGTCAAATGCCCAGTCCGCTGGCGAGGCTCAGACAGCTTCGTTCCGCTCGCCGCCGTGTGCGGTCCGAATGCCCACGGTGTACGGATACCCCTGGATGCGGGAGCCGGACCCCGGTACGCAAAGTGCCGACTGCCTCGAAGGCCCAAAGGGGCGATACAAGGCCTCGTTTCCCACGGCCTGGCTCGTGGCCTCGCGGCGAGGCGCACGCCCCTGCACCGTGGGCAAAGGCATGCCGGCTCTGACAGGGCTTGCCGGGGGTGTTCGGCAGTCGGTGGCCGGGGACGCCGCGCAAGAGCCGCGTGCGTTGCCGCCGCTGCCTGCCACTCCTATCGTGGCTTGCCGACGATGCCCGCCTGTCATGCCCGGCTGCCGGTGCGAAAGAGCGTTCGTGGACCTGCCGAGCCGGGGCCGTTTGCAATGGTTGCCTATTTGGGTATAATACCAAATAGGAGAAGTATGACGAACGCAGCGACACACGCGCGCTACCGGGCACGGGCGCGGATCATCAAGGCGATGGCTCATCCAACGCGCCTCCTCATCGTCGAAGAGCTGTCGCGGAAGGATCGCTGCGTCTGCGAGCTTCGGGAGATGGTGGGGGGCGACATATCCACGGTCTCCAAACACCTC
>Ga0272448_1004712_pt1 | contig 15410 bp, 9 predicted proteins | sample YNPCB0191_FD_202220 | JGI IMG/M metagenome (GOLD analysis project Ga0272448, IMG submission 202220) | Hot spring sediment microbial communities from Yellowstone National Park, WY, United States - YNP-CB-019-1 | ecosystem: Environmental > Aquatic > Thermal springs > Hot (42-90C) > Sediment...
ATGTTATGAGACATATTTCTTGCCATAATCGCCGCAACAGCAGAATGCAGGGCGTGAATTAACCTGAACTTCTCCATAAAGTGGGACACAATTCTAAAACTTAAGTTGTTTATAATGCTGTATGCCAATGGATACACATCCATGAGTTTTTGTTCTAAATTATCATCATCATAATCATAAACTCTTAGAATCCCTGCAAAATTTCCCAGATACTTATCGCCCCTGATAAACTGCTTTGGATTGAGAATTCTGAAAGCAACACAACACTTTGGTCCAATTAGCAGAAATTTAATTAATAACCCAGCTACTTGTTTGACCTCAATGCCATCTGATCCTTCTAGAATATTCTCTTTTTTAAATGCAGCGCTTAATTCCTGGATTATTCCTTCTATATTATAGCATCCATATGCACTTTTTATATCCTTTTGAATCTTTTCTTTGTTATCTATTAAGATGTCTTCAATCTTTCTGAAATCGTATCCTATTATTTGGTCTCCATCTTTTTGGTTTTCAAATCCTATATTGTTTTTGACTTGACCTGTTTTCACGGAAGATTTAAGGATTTGTGTTGCTTGTGTATGGAATTTATTAAGATTATCCATAATAGTTTGAGAGAAATAAATATTAATCAGTTTTAAATCATCATTCTTTTCCACGACAAAATCATTTGTTCCGTTATTCTTCATCACAATTTGTAAGGAATAGGGAATTTTTGAAGAAATTTGTTGTAGCCATAGTTCAGTGTAAGATGGTATTTCCTCTGGCCATAAATAATAGAGCAACCCAGATAATATGGAAGTTTCAACTTCTTTTTTATAATCTAATCCTACCCAATAAGATGGTGAAAAATTAAACCATTTGCCTTTTTGAAAGTCCTCATCCGGAGAAAAAAGGGTATAGGCTGTGCCAAATTTCTTAAAATTCCCAACCATCATCCTGGTAATTTCTCTTCCCTTGGACTTAATATATTCTTCTATATCATTGTCATCTCTGAACAGAAACTCATGTGGCTCTAAAATTTTCACAACAGTCCTACTCCTATCCACTCCCGCCATATTACCCCCCTCAAAGAGTATATCCAGAGGATTTTATGATAAAATCCTGAACCTGTTCCGTAAACTTTAATGTATCAAACTGTTTTCCCTCGGGAAAGTTTTGTTTCACATTTTCTATTGCTTTTTCAACAGTTAGAATAATTCCTTCACACTTCAAAAAATCTTCCGCGATATCTGCTGCTATCCTTATAGTGGCTGTTGGGTCCACCAGATTTTTACCAGCAATCTGGTCAGCGGAACCATGAACCGTTTGATATTCAGTAAGTGAGTGTAACTTGGGAGATAAAAAAATTGTTTTATTAAAGGAATTCGCTCTTTTTCCTACATTCAGTGAATAAAGGAAAATTTCATGAAGAATATCTCCTATTTCGTTCCCCATTATGATTAATAAATCTTCCCCTGGGTTTTTTATATAGTCCTCATAAAAAATTTGGCTCATACTATTGGGTTGAAATAAAAGTGCTTGAGGTTCTATTTTTTTCACCCATTTTTCAATCATATTTCCAAATAAATGATGCTTGTATACAACCCATATTTTATACCCGCTTCTAAGTTTAGAATCTGCTTCCTTTTTAGCAATCTTTAGAATTCTTGCTATGTTTTCTTTCTCATAACATCCCTCAAAATGTATTTTTTCTTTATTTGGGTAATAGGTCCATTTATCATTTGCATAGTATCCTTGTGTTTCATCTCGGACAATAAGAATTCTGTGGTTCTTTTTATGCATTATTACCATTTTTACTGCCTGGTACCTCCTTCTAAACAGGTACAGAGTTTCAGCATTAATCGCAGTTCTAAAAATGACCCTACAATTCTCAGATTGGCACCTGGTATAAAAATTAGAGAGTATTTTTAAATCTTCTTTAGTTCTTCTCCGGATCTCGTTCAAGGGAAGTTCGCGCAAATGAAAGTATGTATTGAAAACATGCTCAACTTCGAGAAACTCAACAGATCTATTGTAGATTTTACAGATAACCGAGAGTATCCTTTTAAATACCACACTCAATTCCTTCCCGGTTCCGCTTCCAACTATAATTCCGATTTTTTCGCGATTCTTCATTTTATCTTTTTCTCAGCATCAAATTCAACCAGCGTTGGAATTCCATCTCTAACCTGCATAATTACAAATTCAAGGTTTGTGTTGCCGTCTTCCTTCACTGTAATATTGCCCATTACGCTGGGATAGTTTCTCAGATTTTTAAGGCCATTCCTTATTTGTTCAGTCCCAGTCCCATATTTTTTAGTGATTTCGCTTATTATTTTGATAACGGTATAGGCATATCCTGCATCGCTCGTGGGTGACTTTCCATAGTGTGATTTAAACAGATTTATGAACTCAGGGGACATTTTCCCATCTACAAAATAAGCACCTTCGGCTTGCTCTTTTATTTGAGAAAGATTTCCTGGGACTCCTAATGCAACATCAGCCACAATTTTGATATCACTAATGAAGGTTCTGAGTGTCTTAATAGCGTTAACAAAAGCTGGACCGTATCCGTTTACGTAAATAACGTCTGGTTTTTGTTTCAAATTTTTCAATTTAAAAATGATATTTTTAAACTCACTCTGATTAACTTCGTAACTTTCGTTCCAAATAACCTTTCCACCTAGATTTTCAAATCGTTGTTTGAAAGTAGAGTAAGAAGCTTGGCCGTAATCATCATTAATCATCAGAATTGCGGAAGTTCTCGCAGATAACTTATCATAGGCAAACAAAGCTAAAAAACCAGCCGTTTGAGTAGCTTCCGGGTAAAATCTAAATTTATATTTCCCATCTGTTACGTCGGGTTTCACAACATCCACATAAATCTGGATCGTATCTGTTTTTTCCGCAAGTGGACTTAGTGCGGACGCTACAGAACTCAAAGCGGCAACCACGATGTTAACCTTCTCCGCACTTATAAGTTTTTGATATGCAGTAACCGCTTGTTGCGGTTGTCCTTTACTATCTTCATAGGTTATATGCAATTTCCCATTACCTATTTCCTGCAAGGCCAAATCTATTCCTTCCTTAACATACTGACCAAAACTCGCTGCTTGTCCAGTCAATGGTAATATTGCACCGATTTTGATTTCCTGGGGTTGTTTCTGACGGGATAGTGCTGGAATTAAAATCAAAATCAGAACCACTACAACCGCTATTATCCAACCAACCATCTTCTTTTTCATTTTTGTTCCTCCTATTTTTGTCGTTTCATTCAATAACTTGTCTTGCCTTCAAAAATCCACGGAGCAATAAGTTTGCCAAAAACCAGAACCCATGACTCTCTACTGTTTTTCGCATTTTTTCAATATACATCTCACATGCAATATTTCAAACCACGCACATTTTGTGATAATTCCGCACATATGGTATTATAACATAAGTATTATAACTTTAATAAATTTATAAGTCAAAAAGAGGTCAAAATGGATGTTATAAAATTGCTTATAGTGGATGATGATGTAAATTTTGTTGAGGATGTGTGTAAAAATCTATCCAGGGGATTTCAGGTTCAGAAAGCTTATACTTTTCAGGAAGCCCTTGAAATTTTTTCCAGTTCTCTTTTTGATGTAGTGCTCTTAGATATCAGATTAGAGGAAAATTCTTCAAATAAACAGGGACTTGAACTTCTGAAAATCATTAAAAGTCAGCAACCGGAACTGCCTGTTTTAATTATGACTGCCTATAGTGATGTTGATATTGCTGTTGAAAGTTTAAAATTAGGAGCAGAAGATTTTATCCAGAAAAATAAGGTAGGCATAGAAGAGTACAGAGTAATTATTAACAACCTATTCAAAACAGGTAAACTTAAGAAAAAAATTTCAGGTCTGGAATCAAAACTTAAAAAACTAGAACCATGGGAAATTGTTGGAAATAGTCCGGCAATAGAATCGGTCCGCAAACAAATAAAACTTGTTGCACAAGACGGACAAATCAATGTTCTCATTGTTGGTGAAACAGGCACAGGTAAGGAACTTGTAGCAAAAGCCATCCATCGTGAAGGAATAAGAAAAGAAGAACCATTTGTTATTGTTTCGCTATCTGCATTGAACAAGGAAACTATTGCGAGTGACTTATTCGGGCATGAAAAAGGGGCTTTTACTGGTGCGGAAAATAGAAGAATTGGATTTATTGAAGAAGCGAATAAGGGAATAATTTTTCTTGATGAGATTGGCGAGCTTGACCAGGAGATTCAGGTAAAACTTTTAAGAGTAATTGAAACAAAGGAATTCACGAGATTGGGAAGTAATAAACAAATCAGGGTGGATGTTCAATGGTTAATGGCAACTCACCAGAATCTTGAAAAGCTTGTCCGTGAAGGTAAGTTTAGAGAGGACCTTTACTACAGATTAAAGTCATACCAGATTTTCTTGCCGCCATTGCGTGAAAGAAAGGAAGATATACCACTTCTTGTAGACCATTTTTTATCTTTATTCCGGGAACAACACAGAACAACAATAGAAAAAATTGATTCCAGAGCAATTGAAACTTTAATGAACTACCATTGGCCCGGCAATATCAGAGAACTAAAGCAGGCAATAGAGTATGCAATACTGCGAGCAAAATTTTCAAATGAAAATACTGTAAAGGTAGAACATCTTCCAGTGGAAATAATCAGAAAACAAGATAATGTTTCTCAAAGAGAAGAAAAAGATGTCCCAGTTGATATAGGTAAAAAACTGGCAGAAATTGAACTATCCTATATTGCAGAAGCCCTTGAGAAAACAAAAAGAAAAACTGATGCATATTTACTTCTCGGTTATAAAAACCGTTTTACTCTCAGGAGAAGGGTTCTGTCAATTTTCTGTAAATACCCTGAACTTGAAAGTGCTTTCCCTGTTATAAGTAAGTTTTTTGAGAAAAAAAATTTGACAAAATCATAATAGAGGTTAAAATTCTTTTTATGAATATGAATACGTACGATTGGCTAATCCTCGTAATACTTCTTCTTTTTACTATCTACGGCTATTTCCATGGCTTCCTGAGTGTTTTAATTCAAATGGCTGGAGTAATTTTGTCTTTTTATCTATCTTCTCTTGTATCTAAATCTTTCCACCTATCGTTTCCATGGGAAACTATTGTTAGTGGCATAGTTTTTTTTCTAACCCTCACTTTTTTCATAATTATTGCAAGAATTATTGGAAAAATTGGACATCTGTTTCCATTAAGCAGATTCTTTAGTGGGGTTTTCGGTTTTACAACAGGTTTAACTTTTTCGTGCTACTTGATTTTATTTTTGTATCGTTTTTTTCCTCAAACCAGAATTGAAATTACACATTCTTTTCTGGCAAAAGGAATTGTGGATTTAATGTATAGAAAATATTTTGGAATATGAAGAAAATTATTGGAATTTGTGCAGGGCTTCTGATACTTGCAGGCCTCGTGTATGTGGGAATTTCTACCTTTCCGGAAAGTAAAAGGAACCTTGAGTGTTACATTGTTTTCTACAGGGGAGATGGTTTAAAGCCTGAAGTTCCGATTGAATACAAGGGAATCCAAATCGGGAAGGTAAAAGATGTAGAAGTTAGAAGTGATGGAGAAGTGTTTGTGAAAATTTTTATACATAAAAAACACAGGTCTGTTGTGCGAACCGGTTCAATTTTTGAATTAAAAAGACGAGCGTTTGGTTCTCCGGATGTTTTTATTTCCCTTGAAAAACCCGGAGATTCTTCAAATCCCTTAATAAAAAATGGCGAAGTCGTGAAAATGCCAAAAACATTTATGGATAAATTGGATGACATCAAGGAAAAAATCAAGGGAAAAATCAGGGAAGATGAATAGATAATCCCGGGTGACAAATAATATGAACTAATGTGAAAACTGTACAAATGAGAGCTAAATTATTTAAAAGAAAAAAGAATAAGCCGATTTCCTTAAAATTTCCTTTTAATTTGTTGTTGTCAAATCGGATGCAATATGATAAAATTGCAAGGTGAAAACATAGAAGGGGGGCATATGAAAAAAATATCAATATGGGGTATCGTTTGTTTATTGCTCTTAGGTGGCAGAATAACTTATTGCCAGGAACAGGCAAAAAGAGTATTTGTTTTTGTTGTTGACCTATCTGGAAGTATGCAAAAGGATGGACTGTATAATACAGTTAAAAAGGATTTGGTTAATTTCCTGACTGGGGTAAATGAACAAGGTAAACATAATCTGAATATTGGAGACAGAGCAATTCTAATGGGGTTTGGTGATAATGTATCTTATTTCTGGGACAGGGAAATACAGAAGGTGGAAGATTTGGAAGACCTGGCAACTGCTGTTAATAAATTAGCTTTCAACCACAGGTGGACTCATATGTCCAGGGCTTTTGATATGCTGGCGATCCGAATGCGAGAAATAAATGCAAGCAACCCAGAAGCACAAAAAGTTATCTATATTTACACAGACGGAAAAAACGAACCACCTCCAGAAATAGGAGAATCTCCTGTTACATTTGGCAGAATTCTTGAGGAATACTGGAACCCAGAACAAATAAAGCCACTGCAAATATGGTTATATTTTATTACCTTTGGAGTTCCAGCACCAGAAGAAGTTAAGCAGTTAGCAAAAAACAATCCTGATAGGGTAAAAATTGAGCAAAAAACAAGAGAAGCACCAATTTCAGAAACTTCAATAACTCCACCACCGCCCCCACGAGTGGAGAAACCTCAACCACAAAAACCATCAGTACCAAAAACAAAGGTTAGTAAAAAAAAGTTTCTGCTTTATGCAGTAATTCCCGTGTTGGTAATTATACTTTTCGTTCTTTGGTATCTATCAATTCCAAAGTTTTCTAAGGAACATTACCTTGTTGAGGTAGATGATAGAAATGAAGAAATAATGCCATGGCAGATAAAAAGGGCACAGAAATTGTTTTCTAACAGTGTTGTGGTTTCAAGAGACCTTAAGATAAACGACATGGATACAAACGCCTTTGCGATAAGAATAGACAGAAACAGAAACATTCAGATTATGCCGATTAAATCTTCTATACTTCTTGAAGGGACTCAAATTCAATCCAATACCTGGCAGACAATAATGGAAAACGAGACATTTACCTGTAACAATAGAAGATTTCAAATAGAAAGGAGGAAATAAGATGGCAACAATATTTTTTGGTCTCGGTGGCATTGGAACAAGTATTATCAAAAGAGTTGAAACAAGAATGTCGAAAAAAGAAGTTCTGAAAAAATTAATTGGTACTTCTGTCTTTTTCTATGGACTTGACATTGACCCGGGGTATGATGTGGGTAAACCAATTAATCATAATATCCAGATGCATCCTGGCTTGAGGGTAGTAGATCCGGGGTCAATAATTAAGAGATTATGGAATGAAGACCCAAATTTCAGGGAATGGTGGCCCAAGTCAAAAGATGAACCCTGGGGACTTGATTTTCACGGTGACATTACTGGTTCCGCTGCGGCAGGGCAGATAAGAGCAAGTGGCGCACTAACATTCTATATTCATTTTGAGGAAATTAAGAAAGCTGTGCAAAAAGTCTGGGATGATGCGTGCAAATTGAGTGGAATAGGAACAGACGCCAGCGAAGGAAAACCAGTAATATTCATAGTTGCCTCTCTTGGAGGAGGAACAGGTGCAGGAATGTTAATTGATTTTTGTTTTCTTGTAAGAAATATTGTTAAAAACAATGCTTTAATATGGGGGGTTTTTGTTGACCCAACTGTTACCTCGCAGTTTGGTGGTCCGTATACTGGACCACAGGGATTTGCTGCCTTGATAGAAATAGAAAGGTGGAGCATATATCCAGAAGAGTACAGAAAAAACTTTGGAGGCAAGGCAAACTGGATTCCACTTCAAGATGAATCTTTTAGTGAGTTCCTCAATGGAACTTTTTTGATTCAATACTACAATCCAGATGGAAGGTGTTTTACCGGGAAGAAAACCGGTTATAAATCCGATGATTACAAGGAATTGGTGGCTGAATTCCTTTTTGTCCTTGGTGTACATTACAGGGACATAAATACATCCCTTAACAATATAATTAACAGATTCACACAAACCAAAGAATGGAAAACAGAAAATAATAGAAGTTTACGATATGGTTCTTTTGGCATATCAAGTATTGTGTTCCCCTATGAGAGAATTGCTGAAGCAATTGGAGCCAAAATTATCAAGCAAATTTTTAAAGGGTCCACAAAGCCCATTAGTTGTAACCTGCCTCCCATACAAGAATTTGCCCTCCAGACTGGAATGGACAGAATTGAGTTTCTAACACCCACAAAAGACAAATTAAATAAAATGCTGGAAAAAGGTAAGAATAGAATCAAAAATTGTACTAAAAAGGATTTAATTCAAACTATCAGAGAAATAGGCTGGACAGAATTGGAGAGTAAATGGAAACCATTTTTAATCAGGGGAGGCGAACACGAGAGGGAAATTGACAAGATACTTTACGGAGATAGATTGGCAGGAAATAAAGGATTGATTGTTGAAATGGGAGAGAAAGTATATGAAGCACTTAGAGAAAAAATATCTACGCTGGATTTTGATGGTATCATTGCATGGCTTGATGAATTTAAGGGATGGATTGACAAGAAAATAGAAAAGACAGCAAAAAGTGTAGGAAAGGAAGTTGCTACTGAGGGGGTTGAAGAAATAAGCGAAAAAAGTTATGAGAGTTATGTAAAAACAACTTTTGAACAACTGGAAAAAGAATGTAAAAGAACATTTCGGAGCAACTGGACACAGGTGCGAGATGATTTCATAACATATTTTGAAAAATTTTTATGGTTTGAGTTTGCAAAAATTGAGGTTCCGAAAAAAAATGAGTTCTATCTTGGCATCAGAAGTTATATCGCTTCACTCAAAGAATCGGTGGTGTTTTTACAGGAGATGTTTGATAATACCATAACAAAGTTTATGGAAAAAGTTGGTGGGATAGCTCCACGGGAAACACTATTTGACCAGGATAGAATGAAAGAAAATGACTATCCCCTGACGATTGAGCTACGGACATCATATATTGAAGAACTGTGCGAAATCTTTGTGAGAGAAAAAATAGAGATACCGGAAACAATACTTGAAGGATTTGTGAATCCGAGACAGGAAATTAGGGAAGCATTGAAAGTTAAAAGTATCAGTGAAATATTCAGTGAAATTTGTACGAATGTTTCTAAAGAACAACAAGGTGATATGCAGACAATCAAGAATCAGATGTACAGAAATCTTTCTGAAACAATAGATAACCTGTTTAATGGCATAGTACTTGTACCTATTAAAGACATCATCAGTAAATACAGTGTCTGGGATGCAATGGAGTGGCATTTTGAACATTTCTATGAACGCGCAAACACAGCAACAAGCCCAACAAGTAAAGAAAAGATAAAAGCAGACCTATCTTTAGATTTAACTGCAGACATTGCAAGAAATCTTTTAACATCACAGGATTTATTGAAGGACAGGGAAAAATGGAAATTTACAGCAATGGCAGGTTTGCTGCAGAATCTAAAAGGGCTAACCAATTATTTCTGCAAGGTGAATTCTGGAATAAAGAAAGACCTCCTTAATAAGATGCCAAACGTAGCGGGATTGACATTTTCTGAAACACTACAGTTCTATGCACCAGAATATAAGAAAATAGCCGAGTTCAAGCCATATATATCGGGTATTTCAAAAGACCCAATCCCGCTTTTGGACCCACATCAAATCTGTTTTATGGGAATGGAATTTCTCTTCCCACTCTTCTCACTTGAAAATTTGCAACACATTAGACAACAATATTTTGCCCACAGACAAGAATTTGAAAAAGGAAGAGATGTTCCCGCCCATGTTGATAGCAGATTTTACAAAGAGTGGAGCGATGATATTATGCTTGAAGCACCTGTAACAAGCAAAATAGAAACCGAAGCAGTTCTTCTTTATGCTTTGGGTACTGGTCTGAGAAAGATTGTGAGAGAAAATGATAAATTTATTTATGGTGGTCAAACTATTGCTTTGAGTTTACCGAAATTGATAAAAAGATTAAATCCGGATGAAATGATTACCCAATCCTTGAAGATAGACATAAAGGATGAGATAGTTCGTAGAATAACTGGGAGAAACCCGATTGAGCAAATATCAGAATTACAGAATATTTTTGTAGAGGCCTATACATTTCATAAGAGCATAGAACCAGTTGATGTAAGAAGCAAGGAGTATGAACTCTGGAAAAAAATAGGGGGAGACCCTAAATCGGCGAATGATAATGGTATGATAAAAGCCGAAAAAACAGCTGGTGGCAGTATTATCATTGACCAACTGGGTAGTGAGGTTCCAAAAAATAAAGAAGACCTTGTGAAAATATTGAAATTTCTTGAAGCTTTACCTGAATAATGGACAGAAATAAATCAAAGAAATTATTCTATATTATAGCAGAGGAAAAAGAGAACCATTTTGGAGAATATTTATTAAATATGTATTCTGATGAAGATACAAGTATTATCTGGGATACAGAGTTAAGAAAAGATTTAATTACCAAATTCTACCCTGAGGAACAACTTTCTTTTTACCCGGTAATATTAACAAAAACTGATAGTAATGAACAATACAATAATGTAATGTCTCTGACCGGTGATAGAAGAATTAACATTATCGCATTGCTATCGTTCAACGAACCCCCACCGCAAACTGAAGTTTCCTTTCCAATTCTTCTGATTGATAGAGAATTTGAGAATGGCGTGGAGTTAAAACCCGATGACCGCAATGTAATTATTGAAAATTTCATCCTCGCCGGGTTATACGGAGAAAAAAACATTAAGGAATTTTTCGACCGATTTTGTAGTTTTGATTCTCGGATACCACTATCTACATTATGCACATTCAGTATAGAAATTGATATTAAGAAGGTTCTGTTAACAGAAATATCTAACTGTCTTCAAAAAATGTACAGAGAAAGTGAACAGGACACAGGGGATGATACATCAGTGGAGTTAGATATAAATATTGCTCCAACAAAAATAAAATTTGAAAAAAATTTACCGGAAATTTTCCCGGGCACGCCTGAAGATTATTTTTTCATTCTTGAATCCGGTTTTCAAATCAGTGAGTTCACAAAGAAGAAAATAAAGATTATAGAAGAATTAATTCTTGCAAATTCATTTGATATTGCTGGAAATTACGGAAGAAATGAATGGAAGCAAACAAAGGATTATTTTGAAAAAATTAAAAATGAAAAACAAGATGCAATCAGGAATTACCTGAAGAGTTATAACAAAATAAAAACTGTCCGCAATAAAATAATAAAAGAGATTCATAAAATATCCGAAAAGATTGGATTTCCTCTGGACATAAACTATTTTTCGGAAGAAATAAAAAGATTCCTTCAAAAAACAGAAGATGGGATTATTAAATACCTGAAAAGATTGATTAAAGAACTTTCACAATTTGAGAAAATGAGAAAAATATGGAAACCTTATATTCTTTTCCCTCTGTTCGGGGCAATAATTCTTTTCATCCCTGCATACATTAAAATTAAGCCCCTCCTCCGGTTCATTCAGGGACTGCCAGGAAAAATTTTATTTGTGTTTCTCACCCTGCTTTTCCTCTTCCTGCTTGTATCTCTAGGAATTCGTTGGTTGAAACTGAGAAGACAGTTTAAAAAGTGTCAGAAAATTCTTGATGAGCTAAGAGCTATCACCGGTAAAGAGACAATAAAAGGAATGATAGAACAGATATCTACTAAAATAATGAAAAGAAAATTTGATGTGGAGACCAGTGGTGTATTAGCCAGAGATTACGAAAATCTCCAGTTTACTCTGGATAATTATACAAATATTTTTAGAAACTATTCCAATCTTACGGATTTAAGTATTCAATTTGATTTCAATTCAGTTCTAAGTATCAAAACCGAAGGTTCCATAACAATTGAGCAACAAGAAAAGAAAATAAGGGAGAAAATAGAGGAACTATACGAATTATTGTGGCAATTTCCTGAATATGACAACTTGCAGAAAAGTTTTTCAAACATAGTGGTTAATATTTTTAAACAGCACATAGAAAAATTTGTCCCGCAAGATACAGATTTTTCATTACTGGTCAACAAATTTAATCAGGTTATAAACGACCTTTATCCTATGTTTCCTCTTAAACACACTAAAATATCTTTTTTGGATGCTACTACAAAGAGTACAAGTATAATTTATTCCAAGTTTCCAGGCAGGATGACCGAACATCCTGGTTTTTACTGGCAGGATGTTGAATGGCCCTATGCGTACCGAATAGTATATTTTGGTATTTTCCCGTGGAAAAATAAATGGAATTCAAAGGATTAGGAAAATTCTATAAGGGGCAGGCATATAATGTTGTTTCTTATCCGGGTCGAGAAGCCAGCTATTACGATTTAACACGGGTGCACGAAATTTTGAAATCATCTCTGGGCTATTTTTCTAAAAAATTTAATACCGCGCTTTATCTTCATAAGGGCGAGAGCATTGCATCTCTTATTGAAAACAAAAAGGATATCGTACTTGGTATTGAGAGAGAAAGTGGAAGAGACTATGTTTGTTTATTATCGGCAATTCTCAATATGATTTCAGGGTATAAAACTATTTTTCTTGTACCTGATAAAAATCGCGTTCTACGTTACGAAAAAAAGTTTGAAGAAGACCTCCAGAAAGCAAACCTTTACTTTGAAGTAGGTGGTGCCCCTGATAAAGAATCTTTCATAGGTTATTTAAATACATTAACCCCAGACCTCCTGATTACTACTCCCGAAATTATTTATGAATGCCTTACTGATATAAAATCTTCTTATTCTAAAGGATATTTCATCTCTGAGTTGGGACTGGTAATACTTGAAGAATTTCTTGATTTTGACCTGCGTAATCTTTTACAGTTGAAATATTTAATTTCGGTCCTTCGGTCCCTTTCGTCCCAAAATCTGAGATTCATATTCACAACCTATTTCTCTGGCGACATAAAAAATCTTGTGACTTTCCTTGTTGGTAAAAGCCCGGATGAAATTGAAGTAATAACAATGGATACTGCTTCCAAAAATAGCTTCAACGTTATTTTCTGGATGCCAGAAATTATATTAAATGAGAAGGGCAGTGAATTAATTGCCTCCAGGAAAGAATACATTGAAGAAGTCATTTCGCTTGTTTCAGGCTTGGTGAGTAAATTAAACAGAGAAAATATACTCATATTGCATGCTTTTGCTCCAATATCCAGTTTTGGAATTCAGAGGATAAGGGAAAAAATATCTGCGTCTATAACAAAAACTGAAACTGCATTTTCCATAAGTGTTGTTTCTGACCCAGAAGATATAACAAAACCGAGTTCGAACTTTGACACAATCATACTTCTTGGACTTCCGAGAGATGTCAAAAGGCTAAGAAATTTCATTGGTAATCTCATTGATAAAGATGGGGATTGTATAGTTGTGATGCCTGAAGACCCATTCTCCTATTACATTTCTCGCCAGGAAAATATTGAATCTCTTGTTGAACAGTTTCCTGTTCTTTTTGGTCCTTTGCTCCTTTCCACCGAGTTTTTAAAGCCCGTACAGGATAATTACTTCAAACTTTTTTTATTTCATACACAAAATCTGTACCTTGACATCAAAAAGTTTGAGGAAATTTGGGGCAAAGCAGACGAATTTATAAAATCATATCAGAGCTTTTTAAAATTAAGGGATGATAAAGTAAGAATTACTAATCAATCAATTTTACAGAAATCTTTAAATCCTTTCCCATGGGGAAGTTTTTCCCAAAATGACATTGTTTTTTACCTTGAAGATAAACCATTTTTGAGTGTTGATAGGGAAGCATATCCCTTTCTCTTTTTTGAGGGACAGATTGTTTACTTAAAAGGCGAAAAATTTATTATTGAGGAGGTCAAGCCGGAACAGAAAACAGGAAAAATGCGTCTATCTTCCCCAGTAGATCCCGCAGTCCGTATTCCGATTATTCAATTCGGAGGATTAAAATTTGAAACAGAGAAAACTAAACAAATGAAAAACCACCCTCTTCATATTTCTATCTCAGTTGGTGAAATAGAATTTTCTTCCAAGTTGCTGGGCTATAAACAGTACATTGATTATAATCTGTCCGGAAGGGAAGCTTCAACTGTTGCCCTTTCTCCCCAGGCTACCAGAAATGTAAAAACCCGTTGTCTACAAATCAGCGCGAGGGCTGACATTCTTCATTCGTGCGTAGTATCACTCTGTCATGAAATTGAACACATCCTGAAAATTTTTATCCCCGTGTATTTCCCAGAAATTTACAGGAATATTTTCATTTTTTGTGACTCTGATTCGTATTCAGTATACATAATTCCAACTGCATGTTATATTTCGGAAACTATTGACATTTTATATACCCAGATTGATAAAATTCTTGAAGAGGATTTTTTAATAAGATTTCTTACCTCATGCCCGTGTGAACACGGATGCCCTCTTTGTCTGAAAATAATTAATTGCATAGCCGACCCTCAGGAAGATGTAAGAAAAAGGGATTTATTGATTGCCCTTGCTCGAAATAGTATTGACTGCAGATTCTTGCTAAGAGGTCTGGAGTGTAAAGACGCAAGGACTGAATATCAAAAGGTTAGGGCAAAAGTGCTTGAATTGTTCAAGAACCATTTAGAAATTGAGATAAAAAACCCTGTACCTCTGGAATGTGTAAAGAGTTTAGGAAAAGGAATTCTTGGTAGTTTTTATCCAGAGGAAAAAATAATAAGAGTGATAGAAAACCTGAAAAGGAAAGATGCAATTGAGGTAATCGGACACGAATATGCTCATAATTATGAAGATGAAAATGGTGTATTTACACCTGAAAAATTAATAATAGAGGGTTTTGCTCAATGGGTAGCATTCAAAATAATGTTTTTTTATGGTTTAATAGAAAATATGAAGGCAATTAAACTGCGTGAATACGATGAGTATGGCGCAGGTTTTAATTTACTATACTGGCTTGAACAAAAAGTGGGATTCTATGAAGTGATTGAATTTGTAAAGTCAGGAAAAGCAAAAGAACCAGAAAGTCATGAGGAATACGACCTACCAAGAATTGAAAGGGAAATGGGAAAAATTTTACCACGTCAACCAGTTAAATAAGAGCGATGGACATAAAAAAATTAGCAAGAGATATTAGTTATTCGTTTATACAAGAAAACCTCCCACATGAAGTCAGTTATTTTGAAAATATCTGGAAAGATATTTCTGACGGCAATCTTCCTCTCCTTGATTATGAAAAGGATAATCTCGGGATAGTCAATGGTTCGCCTTCGCTATATAGCCCAGAAGTTATCTTTATTATAACCTCTACTCTTTCTCTTTTATCGTCCACCTCACAAGATATTAAATCAGAGAATGAATTATACCAAAGAATTTTGCCAGAATTTAAGAAACTGAAAATTGATGATGGTTTAATCAGAGAAGTACTAAGTT
>Ga0272448_1004717_pt1 | contig 15399 bp, 19 predicted proteins | sample YNPCB0191_FD_202220 | JGI IMG/M metagenome (GOLD analysis project Ga0272448, IMG submission 202220) | Hot spring sediment microbial communities from Yellowstone National Park, WY, United States - YNP-CB-019-1 | ecosystem: Environmental > Aquatic > Thermal springs > Hot (42-90C) > Sediment...
GGTGGTGAGCATCATATGGTCCATAGTAAGTACCAACGCCTGCATGGTCTCTACCGAACATATGGTGTGTACAACCCAAATTTGTTCTCAATGCTGCATGGAATATAGCCTCTTTAGGACCAGCATATCTCATATCCCATAATGTACAAGTCGTCATATGATTATGCTCACCAAAGTAACCTGCCTTTCTAAGCATGTCATGCGTTAATATTATTGCCTCATCAATATAGTCACCTACTCTCTTCTCTCCTATTATTGCATTAACAAGAACTCCTACTATCGGCTTTTCAATGGTTAACTCACCATATGTCTGAAGCCATGCACCTTTACAAAGCCATTCGTGTCCAGTATGTGGAACATTTCTTGTTTGGTGATTGACAATCCTGACCCAACCCTTTTCCTTAAACCTTTCCCTCATCTGTCTTGGTGTAAGCCAGAATTCTGTAAAAGGTGGGTTTATCTTTGGAGGGTTTAGAAGGGTTATCTTACCACCAAGAAACTTATCCTTATATTGATAAGTCCTTTTAACACCGGGATGTTTATCCTCTGTTGTACCGTATACCTTCATTGCCATCTCTTTCTTATCGTATGTGAATATATCAGTAACATCAAAGATAGCAAGAGGATTACCCTGATAAGTCAGGAGCACTTCATCGTATTGCTTAATACCAGTCTTTTGCAACTCTTCTTCCGAGATATCAAAGACTATCGGGATACTCCATACCGTCTCACCATCTGCAAGGGTCATCTTATTGCATACTGCTTCCACATCTGCCTTTGTCATAAACCCCTCAAGGGGGCTGAAGAAACCATATGCAATGTCGATTACCTCTGTAGCAATCTGCAGACGGACATCGAGTTCCTTTACTTTAGCAGCTCTTAGTTCTTTAAGTCTCTTGATAGCTGCATCCTTAGGCATTACCCGTTCAACAATTTCTTTCCCACCATGACCAATCATTTCCATAGTTCTTTCCTCCTTAAATTAAATTTTATACCTATCTATTTTCCTTCTAAGATAGCACAAACTTTATTAAATATATCTTTTATATCACCAACGCCCGAAACGCTCTTAAGAATACCTTTCTTCTTGTAATAATCTATAAGAGGCGCTGTCTGCGCTTCATAAACATCAAGCCTCTTTCTGATTGTTTCTTCCTTATCATCGTCCCTCTGGAAAAGTTTACCACCACACTTATCGCATACACCTTCTTTCTTAGGTGGAGAATAGTAAATGTTATACATTTGTTGACAATTCTTACATGTTCTTCTGCCTGTAAGCCTTTTCATTAAATCTTCTTTTGGGACATCAACACTTAATGCAGAATCTAACGGCATTTTTAAATCATTGAGTAGTTTATCTAATGCCTCAGCCTGTGCTGTATTCCTTGGAAAACCATCAAGTATGAAACCATTCTTACAATCATCCTGTTTAAGTCTCTCCTCAACTAGGCCAAGAACAATCTTATCAGGGACAAGTTCACCCCTTTCCATTATTGCCTTTGCCTCTTTTCCAAGCGGTGTGCCAGCAGCAACAGCTGCCCTCAGAATATCCCCTGTCGATATCTGAGGAATCTTATATTTTTCGATCAACATCTTTGCCTGCGTCCCTTTACCAGCCCCTGGTGCTCCAAGTAAAACAATCCTCATAAGTGTTACCCCCATAAATAAAATTTCCAGCTATAATAGCTATCTGAAAACTACTTTTCTAAAACAAAAACAAAGAAATTTTAAAAAATAATATAAAAAATAAAGTAGTTACGTTATAATAAACTCTTAAGAAAGACATATAACTATATTATTAAAAATAGATTTAGTCAAATTCATATTTTTGATAATTTAATAAAAAAAATTTATCACTAAAATTATAATTATATAATCATTTAAAAATTAAGATTTTCTCATATTTTCTTTTATGAATTCTTTAAATTTCCTTAAAGCCTTACCCCTATGACTCAAAAAATCCTTTTGTTCAGGCTCCATTTCTGCAAATGTCTTATCATACCCATCAGGATAAAAGATAGGGTCATAACCAAATCCCTTTTCACCTTTAGGAACTTCTCCAATTGTGCCTTCTGTAACCCCTTTAAATAAATAGTAGCTCCCATCTGGCAAGGCAAATGCAATAATGCATACAAATCTTGCCCTCCTGTCTTTAATACCTTTCATCTCTTTTAAAAGTTTTTCAATATTTTTTCTATCATCCGAATCATCCCCAGCGTACCTTGCCGAATAAATCCCAGGAGCACCACCAAGGGCATCAACTTGAAGCCCTGAATCATCTGCAAGTGCAGGTTTCTTCGTTATTTGCGCTATCGCTCTTGCCTTTTTTAATGCATTCTCCTCAAAGGTATTTCCATCCTCTATAATCTCAGGCATATTTCCGTAGTTATCAATGGTTACTATATTTATATCCAAGCCTGACAACAAACGTCTAACCTCTTCAATCTTCTTCTTATTTCTTGTTGCAATTACAATATCCAACTCTTCTATTCATTCCTTTCTTGTTTCTTTTTTGTAAAATAGGTCTCTATTGCCCTCTTCGCAATTGGTGCCGCCGCACCTCCACCATGGCCACCATGCTCAACTATCACAGAGATAGCCATCTCTGGATTTTCTACGGGAGCAAATGCGACAAACCATGCGTGATCTTTGAAAGAACCACTATAATAAGTTGAAGCATCCTTTTTTGAAATTACTTGAGCCGTTCCTGTCTTTCCAGCTATCTTAACAATATCTGACCTTGCAGCCCATCCAGTTCCGCCACCTTCATTTACTACCCCATACAACCCTCTTCTTATACAATCAATCGTCTCTGTTTTTAAATCAATCTTCTTCAAAATGGTAGGCTTTTCACTCTTAATTATTGTTGGTTTATATAAATAACCACCGTTCGAAACAGCGCTCATCAGAACAGCCATCTGTAAAGGTGTCACAGCTACATAACCCTGACCAATTGCAGAATTGAATGTTTCACCAAGATACCATGGACTCTTTCTCTTTTCCATCTTCCATTTTGTATTAGGTATCAAACCAGCTCTCTCACCGGGAAGTTCTATCCCTGTCTTTTCACCAAGACCAAGCCTTAATGCATAATCATGAATTTTATCAATTCCAAGTCTTTTACCCACTTCGTAAAAATAAACATCGCAAGATTCAACTATGGCTCTATGTAATGATAAAATACCATGCCCATTTTTTTGCCAACACCCAAAACGCCACTTTCCATAATTTATACCGCCTTTACATTCTACCTTAATATTAGGATTTATCGCACCTTCTTCAAGTCCTGCTATCGCCGTCACTATCTTAAACGTCGATCCTGGTGGATACTGGCTCTGTATTGCCCTATTAAGCAATGGCCTTCTCTTATCATTTATAATATTTAACCAGCTCTTATATGTTAAACCCTTTGTAAACAAATTTGGATCAAATGATGGTCTGCTCACAAGACTCAATATTTCGCCAGTATCAGGTTTCATAGCCACAACTGCTCCCATTTTATCAACCAACATCTCCTCAATCTTCTTTTGAACATCAATATCAATACTTAAAAAAATATCTCTTCCTTTCACTGGTAAACTCTCCTCAAGTAGCCTAATCTCTCTACCCAATGCATTTACTTCTATTATCCTTTTCCCAGGAATTCCTCTTAATAAATTATCATAAACTTTTTCAACACCCCATTGTCCTATAAATATATCAGGTGAAATATTCAAATCATTTTTCAATTGTTCAATGGTTGGTTTGCCAAGATAACCTATTAAATGAGCCCCAATGTCACCATACAAATATTCTCTACCGACTTCTGCCTCGATTATGAGACCTGGAAAATCCGATCTTCTTGCCTCTATGTAAGAAACCTCCTCTAAACTAAGACCTTCCTTCAACTTCACTGGAGAAAACATACTAATATCCTTCCCACTTAGCCTTCTATAAATCTCTTTTGTTTCAATCTTTAATAATCTTGCAAGTGATGTGATCTTGTTCATATCAAACTCCCCGGGTATAACAGAAGCACAAAGAAATGGCGAATTTTTTACAAGAGGGATACCATTTCTATCGAATATTATACCCCTCGGTGCTGGCGTATTAATTACCCTCAAACGGTTTGATTCTGAGAGCTTAAGATATTCATTACCCTTCAGCAACTGAATCTGAAAGAGTCTTATATATAAAACAAAAAATGATAATAATACAAAATAACAAATAAACGATATAATCTTTTTATAATCTCTCATCTTACAACTATTAAATCAAACTTATGAACAAGATATTTATTTATAAATCTTCATATCGACTGGCTTTATAAAATAACCAAAAATAGCATTCAACATTCCTTGAACCATAATTACTACAAATGCTACTGATAAATCAGCAGGGGTTTTACTAAATACACTATTTAAAGTATATATCAAAAGTCCATCTATCAAAGTAAATAATATGACAATAACCACCCCAAATAAAGGAGTCCAGATGAAAAATCTGTTGTAAACAAACGCCGACATATAACCAATCAGACCTTTACTAAGCATATTTATACCTACTAATGAACCTGAAAGGTTATCTTCTAAAAAACCGATCATAGCACCAATAAACAGCCCTATCATCTCTTTTCCTTTAATACCAGCATAATATGCAAGAAGCACTGTTAGATTAAGCGAAGTATTATATATAGTAAAACTACTTTGTATCACAAAAACTAATATTAATGAGAATAACCAAACAAAAAATCTCAGCAGTCTCATTGCTTTATAATAGCCACGAATTCAAGCTTTCTATTATCTATAAATGGGACAACATCTATGTCCTGAAATAACCCAGCATACTTATTAACTCTGGAGACATAACCAACAGGTATCCCTTGTGGAAAAAGACGATCCAAGCCTGATGTAACAACAATCTCTCCATTTTTTACTTCTACCTCTGACGGAATATATTTTAATTTACACTTTCTGAAACCCGTTCCTGATACTACTCCTTCTGTCCTACTTTCCTGTAGTCTCACGGAGACTGAAAAATTTATATCCGTCACAAGTAAAAGATTAGAATATGACCCATAAACTTCTGTTATCTTTCCCGCAAGTCCTCTTTCATTTATAGCAACCATATCCTTACTTACACCATCAGATAAGCCTTTATCGAGGACCAACACATTGTTCCACTGTCCCATATTCCTCCCTATAACATGAGCAGACGTCACATACCTTCTCTCTTTTTCTTTTATCGAGAGAAGTCCTTTTAAACTTTTATTCTCTTGAATTGCTTCAAGATATTTTTGTTCCAATTGCAAAAGTCTTTCTACTTCAGTCTTCAACCTCTCATTCTCTTTTTCAATAATATAAATCTTTCTGATCGGACTATGGATGAAATCAACTACTGCGGTCTTCGCCTTATAGATTGAAGAGAAAATATTATTCAAAAACGCAAGATTAAAGTTTAATCCTTTACTACTTTGGTATGTCAAAATTACTATATTGAATAATATAAAAAGATAAAGAAAAAACCTTTTAGAAGGCATTATAGGTTTATGGCTATTCTCTTAAGAAGGTCTATCTCATCAAGCATCTTACCAACACCTCTTACAACTGCGGTAAGAGGATCTTCCGCAACGATTACAGGCAACCCCGTTTCTTCTCTTATCAATAAATCGAGACCTCTTAATAACGCACCACCACCTGCAAGAACGATTCCTTTATCTACAATGTCTGATGCTAATTCAGGAGGGGTATTTTCGAGAATTACTTTAATTGTATTTAATATTATATTTACTGGTTCTATGAGTGCTTCCCTTACCTCATCTTCGTTTATAGTTATAGTCTTTGGTATCCCAGATATAAGATCTCTTCCCTTCACCTCATATGTCTTCTTTTCATTACCTTCTATTGGATATGCAGAGCCTATATTTATCTTAATCTGTTCAGCTGTCATATCACCTATCATGAGATTATATTTCTTCTTTATGAATGACATAATCGCTTCATCCATCTTATCTCCACCTACTCTTACAGCCTTGCTGAATACAACACCATCAAGTGATATAACGGCCACATCAGTCGTTCCACCACCAATATCAACTATCATATTACCCGATGGTTCACCAACGGGTAAGCCAACTCCAATTGCTGCAGCCATGGGCTCGCCAATTAGATATACTTCCCTCGCACCTGAAACCTGTGCTGCATCTTTTACAGCACGTTGCTCCACTTGTGTTATGCCAGATGGAACACCTATAATCACACGTGGTGAGACAAAACTCCTTCTGTTATGAACCTTTGTTATAAAATATTTCAACATCTCTCCTGTAGCATCAAAATCAGCTATTACACCGTCTTTCATTGGCCTAATCGCAACAATATTAGCAGGCGTCTTGCCAAGCATCTTCTTTGCTTCAGCACCAACTGCTATAGGCTTTTTATCATCTCTTCTAATTACAACTACAGAAGGTTCATTACATACTATGCCTTTACCTTTGACATAAACAAGTGTATTTGCCGTACCGAGGTCTATAGCAAGATCATTTGAAAACATCCCTAAAACTTTATTAAAAAACATTTTTCCTCCTATCCAATGGTTTTCTTTTCAACAACTATAGTTCCAGCAATCTCATCGCCAATTCGCATCTTTTCTTCACTACCAACTAATATAATAAACTCAAATGACAAGATAATAAAAAATACTATCCAACCTATCCATCCAATCTTACAAAACAAAAGTCCAAACCCTAAAATTGAATTTCTCAAGATTGATTCCTTAAAATTACACGGCATACCAGTCTTATTTGATAAAACCTTAATATTTAAAAGTCTCTTACCAATACTACTTCCTCCAAAAAGTCCGTCACCAATTAAAAAATAAACCAACCCTGCATAAAAACCACTTTTTGGTAGTATTTCCATAATCGCCGCTATAAGAATAATGTCGAGGATTTTAGAGATAGTTCTAACAAGAACTCCTGCCTTATCAAATTCCTCAGACATTCAAAATCTTAACAGATAAAAAATAACATTTTCAAGGTTAGCCGAAATCTAAGGATTCCAAAATTCCTTTGACCAATTTATATTAATATTATTTATAATATAAAAATGGGAATTTTACAATGCATAGGTAATACGCCACTCGTAAGTATAGAAAGTATTAATCCTAATCCTAAGGTTAAACTGCTTGCCAAACTCGAAGGCAACAATCCAGGAGGCTCTGTTAAAGATAGGATTGCGCTGTACATGCTTGAAGTAGCAGAAAAAGAAGGAAAGCTTACGAGAGATAAAATAATTCTTGAAGCAACATCTGGTAACACTGGGATAGGTCTTGCTATGGTTGCATCCGCAAAAAAATACCGTGTAAAGCTGATTATGCCTGCTTGCGTTAGTATCGAGAGAAGGAGGATACTTGAAGCATTCGGCGCTGAACTTATTCTTAGCCCTCCAAATGAAGGGACAGATGGTGCAATTAGACTTGCACAAAGCATCTTATCTGAAGAACCTGATAAATATTTTATGCCAAACCAATTTGACAACGAAGCTAATGTTCTTGCACACTATGAGACCACGGGAAAAGAGATTATTGAGCAAACAAATGGAACGATAACTCACTTTATAGCTGGCATGGGAACTACAGGAACAATCATGGGTGTTAGCAAGAGGCTTAAAGAATTCAATAGTAATATCAAAATTATTGGCGTTGAACCTGTTCCAAATCACAGAATACAAGGTTTAAAAAATATGAATGAATCCATTGTTCCAAAGATCTTTGACCCAAAGAGAATTGACGAACACTATTATATAAATGATGATGAAGCGTTCGATACAACAAGAATGTTAGCAATCAAAGAAGGTATATTCGTAGGCATGTCAAGTGGAGCAGCAATGCATATAGCGCTAAGGAAATCGAGCGAATTAAAAGAAGGAACTATTGTTGTCATTCTCCCTGATAGGGGGGATAGATATCTTTCTACATCTTTGTTCACATCAGTCTGCGCAAAATGTCCTCCATAATATAAAAATCCTTCATGATAAAGATTGATCGTAGGTTAATAAAAAATATTGATTTCCCTACTTTTTTAATCACCGTTATTTTATCGGTTATTGGAATAATGACAATCTATAGCGCTACAAGACCTATACTTGATAGCAACCAACCAGACTTTTATATCAAACAGATAATATGGCTAATATTGAGTATAACAATTTTAGTCTTCTTTGTAAGTTTCGATTATATCTGGCTTGGCAGACTATCGACATTTATATACATTACTGGTGTTATTCTACTTGCGCTTGTCTTCTTAATGGGTAAAACTGGTATGGGAGCTCAGAGATGGCTTAAGATTGGGCCAATATCATTCCAACCATCTGAATTTTTCAAAATAATTTATATAATAATGCTTTCACATTTTTTAAGTCTCATTAAAGGACCTATCGATAGGAACTCATTACTAAAAATATTTTTTTATATAACCATCGTCCCGTTAATCCTCCTCATAAAACAACCTGACCTCGGAACTTCCTTGATTGTTATCATAATTTTTTTCTCACTGATAATCTTGAAAGGTATTAGCAGAAGACTACTCTTTTTAATGATTATCATCGGTATCATCTCACTACCATTCTTAGGACACATATTTTGGGAAGGCTTAAAAGACTACCAGAAAGAAAGGATTATAGCCTTTATCGACCCTGACGTTGACCCCTCGGGTATTGGTTATCAGTTGAACCAATCAAAGATAACAATAGGCTCCGGTAAATTATTAGGAAAAGGATATTTAAAAGGAACACAAGGACCATTCAGGTTCCTCCCTGAAAAACATACTGATTTCATATTCGCAGTTTTTGCAGAAGAATGGGGTTTTATAGGGAGTACTGTATTAATAATATTGTATGCATTACTAATCTTAAGAGGTCTTGATACTGCAAATAAAGCTAAAGACGACTTTGGAAGATTCCTTTCACTTGGTATATGTCTTATGTTCATAACATACACAACCATAAATATTGGGATGACCCTTGGCTTGATGCCAGTTGTGGGTATTCCGTTGCCTTTTATGAGTTACGGTGGTACTGCCTTAGTTTCGAATTTCATAGCTATAGGTATTCTCATTAATATAAGAACAAGAAGATTTGAACTATTCCACTGATTAATATACTTTTGTTATAATTTCTATTATCCCTAATTGACATTGGCGGTGTAGCTCAGTTGGTCAGAGCATGCGGCTCATATCCGCAGCGTCCGGGGTTCAAATCCCTGCACCGCCATTTTTTCTTGCTAAAAAAGATTCGGTGTCAGGTCTTGAAATATCACTTTTTCCCCCTCTATCATATTAATAGCCCTGCTAACTGTAGTATAATGCACACCAATGTGTTCAGCTATCTCCTTTAAGGTGTAACCATATCGAATATGAGCCTCGAATATTGCTTTGCCTCTTTCCTTTTTGTCTTCATATCTCAATATATCTTCAAGTGACGGCTTCATTATATATCGCTGCACCCTCGGTATCTCCTTTAATACCTCTTTGCCTCTTATAAATCCCTTAATCTTATTAAGAAAGCTTCCATCCCCCAAGATATAACTGCCCTTTTATATCTTTCAATGGTGATTCCAACTTTAACTTGCTTTTTACATGGTGATTGTTATAAATTAATAAAAAGAAAACGATGGAGTTCGTTTAATCATTCGCCTCAGGCGGGCTGATAACTCCTACTGATAAATTAGTGTTGGTAGGAGTTTTTTATTTAGAAGGTTATCTGTATGCATGAGATTATAGGAAGACAGAATGAAATCGCCAAAATCAGAACCTATATCGATGAAACGCGGTCGGTTCACATCTATGGCCGAGAAGGTGTCGGCAAGACTGCAATTCTTGAACACATTTATGATAACTGGAATGAACTTCATAAACCTTTGATTCCGATTTTTTGCAGAAGCAGCAGAACGCTGAGAGAGATTCTTTTACAAATTTCTCTATTCCTGCTCAACCATTTCAAGCGCCTGCAAAGCACCAATAAATTCAGGGAAATTAAGGGGATAAGATATCCCTCAGATATAAAGAAGCTGAGCATCAGGACCCTCAAGAACCTTGTCTTTTCTTATATATCGTTGGGTAATTTCTGTATCATCCTTGATCATCTCGAATATGTAACACCAAAAATAAATTCATTTTTGAGTGTTCTTTATGAAAAGACACTGATAATCACTGCAAGCAGGCAAAGCTGGGAGATCACAGACTATAAGTTTAAAGGCAAGCTCAGTTATTGCCTCTACCTTGTCCCAAAACTCAGAGTGATGAATTTGCCAAGAATGGATGCTTATTTATTGATGGAGTATTTATACGAATCCCTGCATATGGGAATTCCTGATAGATCACAATTTTTCAAGGAAATATTCAATATCACTAATGGTAATCCAAAAATAATTATTGAGATTTTTGATAAAGCTTGTAGACCTAAATACCTTAAAAACCAGATATGTGATTTGAAACTTATTCAAATAGATCGCGAGATTGAAAAGGTCTCCATCGATGACATTCTTCTGTCCCATGTGCTGGAGAGAAATAAATAGAACAAAAAAGTCGCTATTGGGTACAGATATAACAGAACTTGGAAAGAAAAAGTTGCTGTTTGATATGCGGACATTTAAAAAAGAAAGAGGCAGAATTTTTAAACGATTTTATAAAGGAAATTGTTACTGCTCTTGAAAATTCGGAGCTATCAGAAAGAAGGCTCTGTCAGCCTCACTATAAGTCAGTTATTCAACAACTTGACGGAGAGATTGCTGAATACTTCTCCAACACCCAAAGACTGCACAATGAACAATTACTGAAAGAATTGAAAGGTTTTATAGAGAAGCGTAGCAATTGGTTTGAACGGAGCAAGAACGAAAATACATCATGGTGGAGAGCTGTAGAGAAAGTAGTTGGGAGAAAGGGGATGTAGGGAAAATAGAAGCCATAAACCTTGTTAAAAAATACCGTGGTAACAAGGTCGTAGACGAAGTAAGCATAACTGTGAACACAGGAGAAGTTATCGGACTTCTCGGACCCAATGGGGCGGGCAAAACAACTGCCTTTTCTATTATAGCAGGGCTAATCAAGCCTGATAACGGCATGATAATTCTTAACGGTGAAGACATTACCTGTTTGCCAGTGCATATCAGGGGAAGAAAAGGCATAGGTTATCTGCCGCAGGAACCCTCTATTTTCAGGCGGCTGTCTGTGGAAGATAATATCAGAGCAATCCTTGAAATCATTCATATACCCAAGAATGAAATAGACTCAAAACTCCGTGAACTCTTAGAGGAACTTAATATTTCACATATTGCCAAGAAACAGGCAACCGCTATATCCGGAGGGGAAAGAAGAAGGGTTGAGATAACAAGAATACTCGCCACAAATCCATCTTTTATTCTATTTGATGAGCCATTTGCCGGAATTGATCCTATAAGCATTACTGAACTTCGAAGAATAATCGTGCGATTAAAAAGCAAGGGGATAGGTATTTTGCTTGCTGATCATAACGTGCGTGATGCTCTCTCAGTCGTTGACAGGGCTTATGTTATTCATAAAGGAAAAGTTATTGCCTCAGGCAACCCCGAAGATATTGTCAGGCATGAACTAGCAAGGGAAGTATTCCTTGGTGAAGATTTTAATCTATGAAAAAGGGACTTTGATTGAGATACGGAGAATACATGAAAACATTGAGAAGATTGAAGGATACTCACTTAATCAAGAAACGGATAAAGGAGCTTGAGGCGTCTATACGAAGTAAAGATGAACTCATTAAGAGGCTCGAAAAGGAAAATTCATTCCTTCAGATGAGGTTAAGAGAGCTAGTTTTCAAGTATCATGACATTGACAGTAAGCTTGCGGGCATGAATTACAGGCTCTATGAGCTGACGCGTGAGAATAAGATACTGATGGTAAACCTTGTTGGAGCAAAGGCCCAGAGGGATGGAATGCAGAGATGGATTGAAAATATGAAGGAGCAGGTTTATGGCAGCAACAACAAATGAGAAGTATGCACACTATATCTATTACACCTTTTGATCGGAGTGATGAGCGAAGAAATGGATGAACTCATAAGATATGGAGTCCCACCAATAGGTGTCGGATATGTTATGCCATTAAAAAAGGATTTGCAAGAGAAAATACTTACCCTTCTAACAAAAATAGATGAGATTATAAAAGAGGCTGCCTTAAAGATGATAGAGGATTCTGTAGTGTTAAAAGAAGAAAAGGATGGAACAAATAAATGGGTAAAGGCAATGCTTGAAGAACTTAAGTATAGGGCGTCGTCGCTAAGTGGAATATACGGAGATGAGGTCAAGAAGGTAAATGGCTTGGTACATGAAATTGAGATGCTCTTAGATGAGTAATGCTTTATAACTCGATAGATGTTTAAAAAATGGTCTTCTTTTGCCCCATATGCTGGAAAGAAGTAAATCAGGGGATCAGAATATGTCCTCATTGTTGGTCTGATATAACAGAGCATGAAAAGAAAAGCTTTGAGGAGAAATTAATAAATGCCCTCAATCATCCAGAGCGCGAAACAGTCCAGAGAGCTGTATGGATTCTGGGCAGAATCAAAAGTATTAAAGCGGTTAAGCCACTTGCAATCCTTTTTGAACAAACTGATAATCTTTTTCTCAGGATAGAAATCCTGAATTCCCTCAATGAGATAGGAACACCAGATGCAGTTGACTTGATTATAAAAGCTGTTGATTCAAATGAGCGTCTTGTGAGAAACAAAGCAAAGGAACTTTTAGAAGCGAGAATATATAAGTGAAGAAAAATAGCTGGTTAACAAAAAGTATCCTCGGGATTGGCCTAACTAGCCTTCTTAGCGATATGGGACATGAAATGACCACCGCAATCCTACCTGTGTTTCTTGCAACAATAGGGGGTACCGCAGCAACATTGGGCCTAATCGAAGGGATTGCGGACGCATCATCGAGTTTTATCAAGCTCTGGATGGGATATTATAGTGACAAAATCGGGAAAAGGAAACCAATTATTGTTGTAGGCTATGTATTGACTGCTATCAAGGGGCTTTTTGCCTTTACAACTAATTGGTATCAAGTCTTATTCATCAGGGTCTTTGCCTGGATGGGAAGAGGTGCTCGGGGGCCAGTACGAGATGCGCTTATGGTAGATCTTTTAAAGCCTGCTCATTATGGAAGGGTTTTTGGTTTTCATACTGCTATGGACACATTGGGTGCTATTATCGGACCTGCCATAGCGTTTGTTCTTATCGGGATATTAAGTTACCGCCATATTTTCCTTATTTCTTTCATACCGGGTTTCCTTTCGGTAGCATGTTTTAGTCTTTTGGTGAAGGAAAAGAAAAGGAAGCCTGATAGAAAGATAAAATTTTGGGAAAGCATGAAAGAGCTTCCCTTGAATTTCAAACTCTTTATTTTTAGTGTCGGCATCTTTGGACTTGGAAACTTTGCACATACACTCTTAATCCTAAGGGCAACAGAGGTACTTACTCCAAGTTATGGAAAGGTAGCAGCAATAAGCGCGGCGGTTGGACTCTATACACTTCATAACATACTCTATGCAGGATGTGCCTATCCAGCGGGGGTATTGAGTGAGAAGTTTGGTAAACGAACACTACTTGGTCTCGGTTACTTTTTATTTGCATTTATGTGCTTGGGATTCATACTTGAACCACCTAAGCTCTGGGCAATGATCGTACTATTTTCACTTGCCGGTATTTACATTGCGCTCGTTGATTCTATGGAACGAGCATTGGCAGGTGACCTTTTGCCCGAGAATCTCAGGGGTACAGGATATGGTGTAATGTCAATGATCAACGGGGTGGGAGATTTTATATCAAGCTTTGCAGTAGGGCTTCTGTGGGCGAAAGTCTCGCCAGCAGCAGGATTTGTTTATGCTGGTTTTTTGACACTCATCGGTGGAGTAGTTTTATTTATGGTAAGGAATAAGAGGTAATGTGAGAATGGATAAAGAATCAAGGGCAAGAAATATTGTACATGGGCTTAGCCACCCCTTTTTGTCCCATAAGATCCAGTTAGAGCTTATTTCCCTGGGTGATGCTGCTGTTAAACCTATAATCTCTTTTCTCCTCTCTGGTCCTACAAATGAGCATGAACCACGATGTCTCGCAGCAGAAGCACTTGGACTAATAGGAGGTGAAGAAGCCCTTAACGGACTAATCAATGCCCTATTAGCACCTCTTTACAATATTGACCCTGTCAAAGCCCTTGCAGAAGAAGCAGTAAAGAACTGTATTTGCCATGCCCTTCAAAAGCTTGGAGATAGAAAAGCTGTGGAGCCATTACTTATTGCCCTTGAAAAATATCACCTTGTTGGTGCTGCCGAGGCATTAGCTGAGTTTGGAGAGCAAAGAACAATTCCTATACTTGTAGGGCTACTTGAAGATAGTTTTAAAAGGACCAGGATATCAGATGTAATACTTAAATTTGGTATAAACGCTATCGAGGAACTTGTGAAAACTACAGATTTTAAGAGATTAAGAGATGATATCGAAATACTGCCCAGTATCGAAAGAAGGGCAGAAGCTGTAAAACTGCTTGGTATCATCGGAGACAAAAATGTTATACCATGGCTACTTGGCTTACTTGATGATGAGCAGGAGCTCGTAAGTTTTGAGGCATCTCTTTCTCTAATAACTATGATGGGAAAAGATGTGCCTAACAGGGCTTTTCAAATAGTCAAATCGTCTATATATAAAATGAATTTAGAAAGAAGGTTTAGAGCCGAAGAAGTATTATGCTTAATAAATCCCAGATAAGAAGTCTTTCGATAACTTTAAGGATCGTGGAGAAAATTTTTGAAGAGATTAAACTAATACTTAACAAATGCGATGATATCAACATACTTTATGAAAGAAAATGTGATATCCCTGAAGAGGTTAAAGAGGAAGTTCTGAGAAAGATTTTCTTCGCAAAAGACAGGATAAGAATCATCGCAGGAAAATTCAACCTTGAAAAAGAGTCAATCGAAGCAAGCAGGGAAGCATCTGGAAAGCTGCCTTATTGCTGGGAAATTCTTGAAGAATCGAAGGCAAAGAAATTAAAGAGGTATGGTGATGTAGCAACCGGAATAGAAGAGTCTCTCGACCCTGACCTCAATATCATCATTACCCTTATTTTGGATATAGAACATATTTTGCGAACTATTCATAAATAGAGTCTGTCCATAAAGTCAGTTTTTTCGTCATTCCTGCTTAAGGACTGCCGGGAGAGTACATGTTAGTTTATGGACAGACACTAAATAGCCGGCAATCCTTGTCGCAACCGGCTTAGTGTCCATTTTGCCTTAGAGTTAAAAGATACTCCTCTTGATAGATGTAACAGCAATAACAAAAAATAAACTTGACAATAAATTTTTAATATGTAACAATAGTTACATTATGGAAACGGTTT
>Ga0272448_1004719_pt1 | contig 15394 bp, 10 predicted proteins | sample YNPCB0191_FD_202220 | JGI IMG/M metagenome (GOLD analysis project Ga0272448, IMG submission 202220) | Hot spring sediment microbial communities from Yellowstone National Park, WY, United States - YNP-CB-019-1 | ecosystem: Environmental > Aquatic > Thermal springs > Hot (42-90C) > Sediment...
GTACGCGCCTCCGCGCCATTGGGTTCCTTTTGACTTTTTAATGGAGGTGGCTCCACTGAAAAGTAAGGAAAGGCAATGGCGACATTATGTTTTAACGCCGAAGAAAGAACTCTGATGGCGTCGCTCCATTCAGAGTGTCTTGTCTTTGTTACAACTCGATGCGCATGCTAATATCTATTGCCGGCGCAGAGTGGGTTAGTCGTCCGACCGAAATCCGCTGAATGGGAAGCGTTCGTAGGCGGCGAACGTCGTCTATGCTAATTCCGCCGCTTATTTCAATGTCGGGGAGTTTCAAACTCAACTCTTCAGCGCGCTTCTGCAGTTCTCGTACGCAGCGCCGGACTTCGGACGCACTCATATTATCCAACATTATGATGTCGGCTCCGACGACGAGAGCTTCCACTGCTTCGGCAACTGTGCGGGCCTCAATGCAGATGGGAAGGCGACGTTTTAGGAAATCTTTTTGCCTTATCAGGGCGGTCATTGCTTGAGAGATGCCGCCAGCAGCATCGATGTGATTGTTTTTCAACATCACCATGTCGTACAGCCCAAAACGATGATTTCGTCCTCCACCATCACGAACGGCTTTTTTTTCTAGCATGCGTAGAAGGGGAGTGGTTTTGCGTGTGTCATAGATGCCAATCTTCTCCCGATAACGGCCGAGGGCTGAAACATATTGGCTTGTTAGCGTGGCTATGCCGCAGAGACGTTGAAGGAAATTTAGCGCAGTCCTTTCGCCGCTAAGGAGTGGAGCTAGGCGACCTTTTATCTCAAAAAGAGTATCACCTGCTTTGAAAGGAGCTCCATCGTCAACGAGTTGCTGTACGTGGGACTTTTTGTCGAGCTGCCGAAATACTTCACAAACAACTTCGCCGCCGCTCATGACCCCATCTTGTTTGGCAATGATGCGGGCGGTTCGACGTTGTCGATCGTTCTCGAAAATAGAGCTTGTTACGTCGCCTGTTCCAATGTCCTCCTCAAGGGCAGCAGCCACGATTCGGGATACATACTGTTTAGTGGTCCTCTGTTTCATCCTAGGTTCATTTCCTTTGACTTTTTCCAACAGTGAAGTGTTTATTCTTATATGAATTACACAGACAAATTTAGCGTGGTCTAATCTAAAACGGAAATCTGGCGTGTGTGGAGGAGTTGCGAAATCATTAGGGGGTAATTGGATCAATGACTTCAGAGCGATATCGAGTATTGGCAATCGATGACGACAAGGACATTCTCGATGTCATAAATATTACTTTGTCGCCAACTTTCGATGTCTTGACCTTATCGGACTCTGTTGATGCCTTGGAAATTATCGACATTTTCGAGCCGGATATTGTTATCGTTGATATCATGATGCCGAAAGTTACTGGGTATCAAATCATGGAGCTTCTAAGGGAGTCCCCTAAGCACAGTCACGTGACAGTCGTGGTGCTTTCGGCGAAAGATGCAGCTCGTGACATTAAATACGGCTACAAATTGGGTGCTAATCTTTACCTCACAAAGCCTTTTAATCCTGATCGACTTCTGAGAAACGTGCAAATGTTAGCTTCCACCATCGGGAAGCCCCGACCAAAGTCGTTCTCAATGCGCGATGTTCAGCTCCGTCTCCAGTTGCTGGCTACCAGAAAGTTCAGCACTGCAGCGACAGATCCGAATGCAACCCCTCTTCCCAGCGAAACGCCACAGTCGTCCTTCCGGCTTCGTCGCCCACTTGCCCAGGAAGCCGATGAGCAAGAAAAAAAGAAATGGATGGATTGACGTCACTCGTGACGAAAAACCGTGTCTATCTGGCTGGCGCAATAGAGCATGCACCGGACAAGGGTAAAGGGTGGCGAGCAGAGCTGGAAGATTTCCTGAGAAAGCGCAATTGGCACGTTTTCAACCCATGTACGGAAGAAGCTTTTCTTCTCTCTCCCGAAGAAAAGGGGCATTTACGGGAATGGAAACAGTCCGATACGGAGCGGTTTCGAAAAGTCATTCGCAAGTTTGTCGACAACGATGTGAAGGCACTATCTGAACGAACTGCGTTTGTTGTCGCGCTGTGGGACTGCTATGCAGCTCGAGGAGCAGGGACTGCAGGGGAAATAACGCTGGCTTACTTCCTTGGGATCCCCGTCTTTTTGGTATGCCAGTGCCCTTTGCCGGAGGTGCCAGGCTGGATTCTAGCGTGTGCGACTGAGATCTACTCAGATTGGGAATCATTGAGAAGACGTTTAGCAGAAATGCCAGCTCCTGATGTTTATGCGAGCAAACCATGACCACGTCGTTTCTGTCTTTTTCACTGATGTGCTGACGGGGGAGGAGGCAAGACAAGCCACTGAACGACGTCATCAACTTCGCTCCGCAGCTCTTGTGGTTCTACATGAGGCTTTGCAGCATAAATAACGATTGTTGAGCTATCGGGCTGATCAATAAGCGTGAGAATTGCGGATCTGTCGTCTTTTGTCATTCCTGCGAAATAGGCGCGTCTGTCGCTATGCTCACCAACAGAAGTCACTGTGTCCATGAGGCGCGGGCTCCAACCGTCTTTTTGCATTTCTGTAAACACAAGGTTGGGATCAAGCGAAACTTGGTCCCTCGTTATACGGATTTCTGTCGCTTTGGGGCTAGAAAGAACGAGAACACCAGACGTGGTTTCGCTTCCTCGCCAACCCCGCGGTAACCAAAGGGAAAGCTTTGCTGTAGGGGAAAATACATGAATTGCTCTTTCAAGGCGCTTTTGATCCTGCGCACGAAGCTGAGTTGCAGGTTGAAAAGTGGTGGCTACCTGAGTCGGATTTGGTGGGGTTACCTGCATGTTGAGCGACGGCGATGTTGACTGGAGTTGTGGCAGTGTGGCTGCAACTCGAGTGGGGGAGGCAACCGCTTTCGGTGATATCTCAGGCGTGGGGCTTGCCGCTTTCCCTTGAGGAACGAGCTTTATTGAGTCCACACCTAAGCTAGCAAGGACTCTATTGGAAATTTGCTTTAACTTGTCGTTTTCAACTTCTATAATTGCAAGCATCGGAATGTCGTTTTCTGGAAATTGGAGAAAAGCTAGCCAAGACCGGCTGCCCCCTTTTCCGAAAAAGGATATAAGCTTTTTCCCCTGGTACCGTGACTCTGAAACAAGGTGAGGGATAGTCCCTTTGTTACGTAGAATTTCGAGAACGGCTTCCTTATCGAGTCGTGTGTCTCGGACGTAGTCAGCAGCTAAGACCTTATCAGGAGATTCTATGCTTATCATATTACCCGACTCGAGATGTGTCCATCCTTTTGGAATAGTGGCAATGAACGTACCATCCTTGCTTTCTATTGAGTTGCCGTCTTTTATCTGGTTTGCGTAGTCGGGGATTGTTATTGGAGTAGTAGCGGGAGAGCGGCTAAGCTTCAGGAAGGCATAATAACCACCAACCCCAATTCCCAGGATGACGACGCTGACAAATGCCCATTTTACGATGGACCTCGCTGCGAGCCGTCGCTCGTTTTTGCGGCGATGTCGCCTCTGCCGATGTAATCCTGCACTGTTTGTTGTAGAAGACTGATTAAACGCATTATAATGGTCCGAGCTTCCATTAGTGTGTGAAGAACTGTCTAGCCCACTGGCATCTCGTTCGTCGGTCTTAGCTACTGCATCCGGCGATAAGACAATATCCCCGCTCGCTCGATCACCCAAGCGGTTTGGGTAGTGACGCCGTGACGGAAGGATACGAAACAGTGCTTGCGGACCAGCTGGAGCAAATGTGAGGACGTCACCGTCTTGAAGGTAAGCACGTCCCTTTACGACGAGATCATTCACAAAAGTACCATTACGGCTGACGTCTTCTACGAGGAAATTGCCATCCTTAAAAATTATGGAACAATGATGGCCAGAGACCTCGAGATGGGCAGTGGGGTGGAGAGAAATTTCGAGACCAGCGCGTCGCCCGATGCGATTTTCTCTGTCGCCGCGAATAGTAAAAACCTTCCCCGCATCTGCTCCAGTGAGTATTTCCAATTCTGCCATGGGAACAGGTGGAGGAGGCAGCGGGGGAAGTTCCTTGGGAGCTGGCCCTCTTCTGAATATAACCTCCGGACCGTTGGCACCAAACTGGATATAGTCTTCGTCTTCCAGTTTAATGCTCTCTGCGATGCGTTCGCCGTTTACAAAAGTGCCAGATTTACTGCCCAGATCATGGAGAATGAAGTTTTTCCCATCAAAAAGAATTTCTGCATGGTGAGCCGCTACTGAAAGGTCGGCGTAGGGGTCGAACTTGAGATCAGAAATGGAAGCACGGCCCACCGTTATTCGTGCGCTTGCAAACTCGACGGCTTCTCCTGCTCGTGTTCCAGTGAGGAAAACAAAATGACAGTAGCCAGAATCCATGAACCACCCTACGCTCTTCTCACCCTAGTTTATTCCCGCATGTTAGGGAAAGGTTTCCACATGCCTCTTGGGTTTTATCTTTTCCCCAAGCGGCATTCCTTGTCACCTCTTTGTAGGGAACGGATGGCTCGAGAGGCAAGCCTTACCATCCCTCATCATCAACTGTGACTCGCAAAATCTCTTGAATGGTGGTCTGGCCAAGAAGAACTTTCTCCCAACCGTCCATGCGAAGAGTGCGCATACCTTTCTTGACTGCCACTTTTTTGATTTTCGTTGCGGGTTCAACGCGAATGATCATTTGGCGGAGTTCAGGATCATTGACGAAGATCTCGTGAATAGCCGTTCGCCCGCGATAACCGGAGTTATTGCAACGGTCGCAACCAGCTCCCTTGTAGAAGGTACGGTCCGCGTACTCCTTGGGGTCGTATCCGGCTGCTGCGATCTCCTCGGGTTTGGGTTTGTATTCGACTTTGCAATTGTTGCAGATCTTTCGAACAAGTCGCTGAGCCACGACTGCTTGGATTGAGCTTGCAACGAGGAAGGGCTTGATTCCCATATCGATAAGACGCGTGGCTGCACTGGGGGCGTCATTGGTGTGTAGCGTGCTGAACACTAGGTGACCGGTTAATGCTGCACGGATACCGATTTCAGCTGGTTCGAGGTCGCGCATTTCACCCACCATGATGACGTCCGGCGATTGGCGAAGGATTGCGCGAAGACCTTGGGCAAAATCTAACCCGACCTCCTTATTTACCTGCACTTGGTTGATGCCATCAATCATGTACTCCACGGGATCTTCGATTGTGACAATTTTTGTTTCCGGGTTGTTGATGGTGGAAAGAGCTGCGTAAAGAGTTGTGGTTTTTCCGCTTCCGGTTGGGCCGGTGAGCAAGATGACGCCATTAGGTGAGCGGATCAGCTCCTTGAACAATCGGACCGAATCAGGCAGAAATCCCACGTCCTCCAGGCCCATAAGGACACTGGCCTGATCGAGGATACGCATGACGATCGTCTCTCCGAATATCGTGGGCATCGATGAAACACGAAGGTCCAACTTCTTGTCACCGATCGAGAGTTTAATACGACCATCCAGAGGCACGCGCTTTTCCGCAAGGTCCATCCCCGCAAGAACCTTGAGTCGGGAAATGATCGCATTTTGCCAACGTTTAGGCGGAGCCGGCACCTCTTGGAGCACTCCATCTATTCGGAAACGGATACTCATTCCCGTCTTCGTGGGTTCAATGTGGATATCCGAAGCCCGGTCGTGGACTGCTTGTTTAAATATCAAATCCACGTACTTCACGACAGGGGGTTGATCGGCCTCGGGTGTTCCAGTCAGATCGATATTTGCATAAGCATCATCCTCTTCAGCTTGTGATTCAGCCCGAACAGCGTCTTCAGCAGCGCTGGCATATAAGTCCGTGATGTCTGACCCTTCGTAGTAATGCTTTATGAAACGATCGATATCGTCTTCAGCGGCAATAACGGGAATTATCTTCTTGTGGTAAATTCGCTCGAGATCGTCTGTGATTTGGATGTTTAAGGGGTCTACCACTGCCACCCACAGGTTCTCATCGTCGTAGCGCACGGGAAAAACTCGATATTTGACTGCGTGCGCTCTATCAATCTGCTCGATGAGATCGGGGGTTGGCTTAAGTTCGCGAAGATTGATTTTCTCGAGACCGAGATTTGCCGCAAGAGCATCGAGAATATCATCATCGCGTACGAGCCCCTGAGAAACAAGAGCGTGCTTGAGAGTCTGCGCGCTTTCTTCCTCAGGAATGAGGTCCTTGATCATGTCCTGACTTATGAGACCGGCCTCTTCTAGAACCCAGGCGAGAGTTTTTCCTGTTGCTGCTCCTGGTTTCTTTGCTGCTGCCGTTTTCTCAAAGTAGCGCCGTTCTTCGGGAGTTGGTTTTCTTACCGCCATGAGCTTCCCGTCCGCCTTCCTCGTGGATACTGTCGTCTCACCAAATGTTTGTTGCTTTGCACCGTACCTGAGAATTCCTCGGTAGCGAACTCGAGACTATCGAGCTCGCTCGTCATATAATTTTTGCACTTTGCAACGACATTTATGCGACACTTTCAACGGCTCTTTCCATAAGAAAATGTTCCTGTCGGAAGACTTGTGTAGAATAACACGGCTCTATTCTGGTTAGCCGTGGGGGAGTAGGTTATCAGACTTTTGAGAGGCCGATGATGATTCTTCGGTGGATCCCATTGTTCATCTTCGTAATAGTCCTAGGGGCAATCGCGTGGGGAGTGTTCCGTCTTCGAGATAGGTTCGATATTTTGCGCGAGTTCATCATTTTCCTGAAAGAGAGAAAGCTGTGGTGGCTGACCCCCATACTGATTGTTTTTGCCTTGGCGGGTATTTTTGTCGCTGTGACAAGTAGTTCTGCTGTCAGCGCATTTATCTATACGCTGTTCTAGGAAAAAGGGAGCGGCAAGAGTGAAAGCTTTCAACGCAGCATGGGAATTGTGGAAGAAGTTTGGACACTTCGCTGCAGAATGGTTTTCTCGCGCCTTATTTGCGCTGCTGTACCTGCTACTTTTTGCACCTGTGGCACTCATTGCTAGGCTGGCAGGAAAAAGATTTCTTCGCCATTTTGACGCAAACTGTGAAAGCTTTTTTCTGCCAAAAGAGAAAATTCCCCCTAGAATTGAGAGACTGAGGAAACAGTGGTAAAACAAAAAAAAGACTTAGAAAGTCGACAGTTGACTTTCTAAGTCCCAGTGGCTTGCTCGATCTCGGGTGCTCTTTAGTCTTAGCCTTCGCCCCGTAGTTTTCTGAGCTTTTGTTTGAACTCGGAGTATTCGAATTCTAGTCGCTCGAGTTTTTCCTTTTCTTTGTTGACGACTGCCGCTGGGGCTTTTGCAACGAACGCTTGATCGGCTAGCTTGGAACGTTGGCGTTCAATTTCCAACTCGAGTCGTCCTAGCTCTTTTTCCAGTCGAGCTAGTTCTGCAGAACGCATTTCTTCTGGGAGCTCTACATGGACGGTGATAGCGCCTCCGGCCATTGCTGTCGAACAGAAGGCTGGTGGTTCCATCTGATCGTAAACGTGCAGAGATTTTAGATTCGTCAGTCGGTGGATAAAATCCGCATTGTCCTCTAGGAGTTTGCGCACTTCTGGAGCTTTGCTCACGAGATGGACATCTGTCGCAACGGCCGGCTGAATCTTGAGCTCTCCACGTAAATTCCGGATTGTGTACACAACTTCCTGAAGGATTTTGACCGCTGAATCAGCTTCCGCGTCGAGAAGCGTTTCGAACTCTTCTTTTTCAAAGCTCACCCAAGGCGCTACCATTATGGATTCGGACGCAAGCGCATCGCGGAGACGAGCGCCAAGCGTTTTCAAAGATTCCGCTCCCTCCACAGATTTGCCCCAGCGATTTTTCAGTTGCTGCCAAATCTCCTCCGTAATGAACGGACAGAACGGGTGCAAACACCGGAGCATGCCTTCTAGGACAATAACAGCGGTAGCTTGAGCAACCGTGCGGGAAGATGCGGACTGCGGATCTGTGTCGTATATGCGACGTTTTATGAGTTCGAGATAGTAATCGCAGTAGCTTTTCCACAGGAAATCGTAAATCGAGTGAACAGCCTTATCAAATTCGTAGTTTTCAAGAGCTTGTGTGACATCTTTCACTGTGAGGGCAAACTCATGAATTATCCATCGGTCTTCCAATTGCGATTGACGCTTCCATTCATCTGAGAGGGGAACGGCTGCAGCAAGTTGCTCTGAGGTAACATCGGACGTGGTGGACAAGACAAATCGAGCTGCGTTCCATAGCTTGTTCATGAAATTCCTGTAGCCCTCACACCTTTTCACGCTGAACGCGATGTGCTGTTCTTGAGCTGCATAATCGCACATCGTGATTCGCAATGCGTCCGTTCCATACTCATCCATGAGTTTGAGTGGATCGATAGCATTGCCTTTCGATTTGCTCATCTTCTTGCCGTGTTCGTCGCCTACGATGGGGTTGAAGTAGACGTTGCGGAAGGGCACTTCACCAAGGAAGTACAACCCCATCATGATCATGCGAGCAACCCACAGGAAAATGATATCTTTAGCTGTGACGAGGGTGTCAGTCGGATAAAATAGTTTGAGTTCGGGTGTCTCGTCTGGCCAGCCGAGTGTCGAGAATGGCCAGAGTGCACTTGAAAACCACGTGTCGAGTACGTCAGGATCCTGTTGGAGTTCTGTCGACCCGCACTGTGGGCACTCGCCGTCGTAATCCTCTTTGTCGGAGACGATGAGAGCGTTGCACTGTCGGCACGTCCATGCAGGAATACGATGGCCCCACCAGAGTTGCCGAGAAATGCACCAATCACGAAGATTATCTAGCCAGTGGAAATAATCCCGTTCTCTGTTCTTAGGGATAAAGCGAATCTTTCCCTCTTCTACCACTTTGCGTGCTGGCTCGGCGAGCGGTGCCATTTTTACAAACCATTGCAGCGACACGTACGGTTCGATCACCGTGTGGCAACGGTAGCATTCTCCAGAACGCTGTGGATAATCTTCAATCTTTTCCACTAATCCAAGGGCTTGAAGATCCTCCACTATGCGTTTGCGAGCTTCATATCGATCGAGCCCCGCATACTGAGGAACTGTGTCATTGATTTTCGCGTCGGTTGTCAGAACATTGATCTCGGGAAGGTTGTGTCGTTTGCCTGCTTGGTAGTCGTTGAAATCATGTGCAGGGGTGATTTTCACCATTCCTGTGCCAAATTCTTTTTCGACAAAGTCATCGGCAATGATTGGAATTCGGCGATTGACCAAAGGTAGGATGACATATTTCCCCACCCAGTCTCGGTAGCGTTCGTCACTTGGATTGACGGCAACTGCCGTGTCACCCAGCATAGTCTCTGGTCGTGTTGTTGCAACGACAGCGTATTTCCCAGGCTCACCCTCCAATGGATAACGCAGGTACCACAGCTTGCCGGGTTTGTCGGTATACTCGACCTCGTCATCGCTCAAGGTAGTCTGGCAACGAGGGCACCAATTGACTAGGTAGTTGCCTCTGTAAATGAGCCCGTCATCGTAAAGCCTTTTGAATACCGTACGGACGGCGCGCGACAGTCCAGGATCCATCGTGAACCGCTCGCGCTGCCAATCGCACGAACAGCCAAGGCGTTTCAGCTGATTGACGATGATGCTGCCATGCTTTTCTTTCCACTCCCAAACACGAGCGAGGAACTTCTCGCGCCCGAGCGATTCTTTTGTCAGCCCTTCTTTTTTAATTGCTCTTTCGACAACTACTTGGGTGGCGATACTGGCGTGGTCTGTTCCCGGAACCCAGAGAGCGTTGTAACCCGCCATTCTTTTCCACCGAATGAGGACATCTTGGAGCGTATTGTTGAGGGCATGCCCCATGTGAAGTATACCAGTGATGTTCGGAGGAGGAATAACTATGCAGTAAGGAGGCTTTTTAGCGGGACTGAGTGATGCATCAGCGTGAAAAAAGCCGCGTTTTTCCCACCACTCGTACCATTTTGTTTCGGTTGTTTTTGGGTCGTAGCGATTTGGCAGTTCCATGGGGACCTCTCGAATGCAACAGTTCTCAGTGTAATGTTGTTTGTGTTATATGCCCGTTGCCAGAGCGAATTCGTACATGATGTCAAGGACGGAGATTTCTTTCTGAACGTGGACATGTTGCACAAATGAGTATCTTTGTGTGAAGACTCTTTATAGTCTTCCTCTTGACATCTCATCACGAAACTCGGCTAATCTTCGAGTACATAGTTTTTTTGTCGTCAGTCGAAGGAGATTTTGCTTCGCGTTTCAGAGGACCAAAATCTGTGATTGACGATGCGTGTGTACATGAAGAGAAGTGTTCCAGAAAAACAGACACATGCATTTGACACAGAAGTAGCTAATCAGCGAGATACAAGAAACTGTGGAGGCAAATCCGAGAATTGAAAACGAAAGGGAATAGGGAGTCTCCATTTCTGGTTTCTGAGCAGTCATCCTTAGCGGGAGGGCGTGCGCGCGCCAATGCATAACTTGCGGAAGTGTTTGGGTGTTGACATCGGTTCAACGTCGATAAAGGTTGCGGAGCTCGTTGCAGAGAAAACGGGCGCGCGCGTGAGCAAGTATTTCACCGTTCCTATCCCATTGCCTCCGGGCCCCCTCGATCAGAATCGAATCGATGTTGTGACCAAAACACTCCGTGATGCACTCAAAGAACAGAAAATCTCTACCAAACACGCGGTGTTCTGTATCTCTGGGCAAAATGTCTTTGTCCGAAAAGTTCGAGTTCCTCGTACCACGGAAGAACGTCTGCACAGAATCATAGCATACGAGGCTCGGCAGCAGATTCCTTTTGCTCTCGAGAACGCGGTCGTCGAATATCAGGTTTTCGATTTAGAGGACAACCCTGAGCTCGAAGTCTTGCTTGTCGCTGCCAAAAAAGAACTTGTCGCGGAGTTTATGAAACTCGTTGCTAAAACCACTCTGCGACCAGTAATGATTTCTGTCAGCCCGTTTGCTCTGTTCAACTTCCACGTCTTTGATTCGACTCCATTTGAGCAACTGTGTGAAGAACTTGGTATAACGAAGAGGCGCTCGAAGAAAGCACAAACTGCTAATTCCGGGGCTGAGGCTGAGATTACAGGTGCACCAGCAAAAAAGAAATTTGCTTTCAAATTGCCTTCATTCAGTTTTGGCAAGCGAAAGGAACAAGCCTCGGCACCAGGCGAAGAGCTTTCCGAAGTGGCCTTAGAAGACCAGCCGTTAGAAGAGGAGGAAGTTTTTGAGGAAGTTAAGGCTTTTGTTAATATTGGAGCCTTGAATTTTGATCTGGCTATTGGGCGGCTGGGAAAATATCGACTCCTCGGATTTACTCGGTCAGTGCCGTGGGCGGGTGTTGAACTCACTCGGATGCTGCAGGAGCGTTTGGGGATCGACGATCCTCAGGAGGCAGAAAACCTCAAGCGAACGAAAGCAGTAATTGTTGTGCCAGGCCGCGAAGACGAAGTCCAAGAGATGGGAGCAGATCCCGATGCTTCTGAATTCGCTACATCTTGGGCGGATCGCCTCATCCTTGATATTCGTAAATCGCTCGACTATTACATTTCTCAACCTGACGGGGTTGCGGTTGACACGATTATTTTGAGCGGTGGACAAGCTGTTCAGCCTAACCTTGCCGCTTATATTGAAGAGAAGCTTGGTATTCCCGTAGAAATTAAGTCCCAGGTTGCAAACGAAGCTCTTCGGGTACCCATTGCACAGGAAGAAGGCGGGGGAATTACCAACCTGTGTATTGCTCTGGGATTGGGTTTGACCGGTTTGGGTTATGGTCGCATCACTATCGACTTCCTCCCGCGCGAGCTCAAGACACTTCGTGAGTTTAAGAAGAAAAATATCGAACTGGCTCTCCTTACGGGTGGCCTTGTTGCTATGATTGCTGTAAGTACTCAGGTTGGCCAGCGAGACATTTCTAACATGAAAAGGTGGCTCGAAGCCAACCAAAACAAAATTGCCACAGCAGCCGCCACAAACGCGAAACTTAAGGAAATCCGCGATAAGCGTGACCAGCTTAATGCAAAGTTTACCGCACTCGGCGAGGCAATTCCCGATAGGGGGTTCTGGCTCGATTTCCTTGCAATGCTAGAAAACATCAAGCCTGCCGAAGTTCTCATCACAACAATCCAGATGAAGCCAGATGGGGTAGTTCACATCGAATGCGAGGCAGAGAATCTGAACTCGCTTTCCGACTTTGTGAAAGCGTTGTCGAAACAGAATGATTGGGTGGCAGAGATTCTTTACAGCAATGTGGGCGACCCAACGCTCATACGCTTCTCGAATTTTGTGGGCAAACAGGTTCAGACTGCCATCATTGAACTCAAGGTTCACTGGAAAACTACCCGCTTGGCACCAGCACGCGTGACCCTGGAGCCCGGGCAAATGTATGCAACACCGCCTCCGACAGCGACTCCGCAACAGCGGCCAGGAGCGCCTGGCCCGGGGATGCCAGGAGCGCAGGGAGAAATGTTGGGACTTTAAGCTATGAACGACAAGGGCGCACAAATTCTGAAGCTACTCAAAAATAACATTGATCGTTTTGTTATCGCGGTCATGTACTTCTTGGTTGCTGTCATGGTCTACTTTTGGTGGGTAGAACAGAATCCCGCTGAAACGACGCCTGCTGGCGAAAAAATTGCAGTTTTGAAGGATCCTGTGGCTGAAAATCCGCATTACAAAGTCATTGCCGAGTATGTGAAGAATCCTGATATATCCGGATTCCCGCAGATTGAACAAATAGCGAAGTTTAACATGTTCGAGTACAAAAGTGTGAAACAACGGGAAGCTCTCGAACGAGAGGTTCGAGGCAAAGTTGAATCCGCAGAAAAAGCACTGACGGAAGGCAGAACTGAGGATGCACGGCGTTTGCTGCAGGAAGTTCTTGACGCATTTCCTGCTCACCAGAAAGCACGCGAACTAATGAATAAAATAACGGGCGCCTCCACTTCAGGCACGGGGGCAACTACTGGAACGGCAAGTAAGAGATAATTTCTCGTGAGTGTAGATTTTTCGTTGCTTTTGAGTATCGCTTCGGGCGTCAATACGAGAAACTAGGCTATAGAATCGCGAGTTTTGTGCTTAAAAAGAAATGTGGATGGATTTTGCATAGGGAGCGAAATGAGCAGTGGCATCGAGTAAACCGAGACAAACAAAAAGGCAGAAGATGCATGCAGGATTAAAAGGGAGAGAGCTGAAATCGATGCTGTGGAAAACACATAATCGGGTACTTGTGTGCATGTGCGCAGGTTTTCTGTGCTCAGCTACGTTTGGCGCTAGTCAAGTTGGAGAGGCCAAACAGCAAACCGTCGTTGCGCAAAGTAAGTCCGATGTGGAGAATCTTTACCGCAAAGGCCAAGAGCTTTTCCGAGCTCAACGATATGACGAGGCCAAAGCGGTGTTCGAGCAAGTGCGGTCACTAGCTGGCGATTATCGGCAAACGTCCTTCTTTTTAAAGGAAATTGCACGCTTGCGTGACAACGTGGGGCAAGGCGGACAAGGACAACCGGTTTCCCCTGGAGGTGGAGTCTCGTCAACGGAAGCTGTGACTCGACTCGTTGTTGAAGGGAGACGCGCTCTCAAAGAAGGCGATATTGAAACTGCGCGTCAGCATTTTCGGCGTGCGGTCTCATTAGACTCTCAAAACGTTGAAGCTAGAAAGTATCTCGAACAGATAGAGAACAACAAGGAAAGCGTCCAACTGAATCCTGCGGTTGGGCGGTTGACCTTGCCCGGAAGCGTTGCTTCTTCTTCAAGCGACAAAGCACCCCAGAACTCGGAAGTACACTCTACTCAGGCTGCCGCTTCCAAACCTTCGCTTGCCCAAACAGTGAAAAAGATGTTCTCACGCGAACTCGAACCTGCTTCGCGTGTGACCAGCCGAGATTCTTTCCAAGTTAGCAGCGGCGATCCATTGCGCAAAGCACGATCAGAACAAGTCGGATTTGCCCAACCAGTTGTGGCGAGTGTGCGAGAAGGAGGAGCTCCTCAGGTTCGTGGAGGAGGAAAGGACGCCAAACAGAGCCAAGAAAGTGAGAAAGCCGCAGCGCCGGCGATAAATCAAAGTGGGGAGAAAACTGATCCGTCAAAAAAATCTCCTGCTGCAAGTTCGCAATCGGCTGCGGGTGAAAAATCAGAATCCAGCAGAGCAATTAGCGGAAAAGTTGACGGTTCGCAAACAAACAAAAACAGCCAGGCAAAGGTTCAAAAGAATGTGGCTGCAGATAGGCAAAACGTTCCATTGAACACGACGGAAGCAAAAACTGAATATGCTGCGCTTCCGGGGGCAGAAGCCTCGGAAGCTGTCTCGCGCCCTGTGCCTGCTGTCAATGGAACCCAACTCGCCCAGGCAGATGTGAAGAAAATCGACTCTGCTAGCAAGACCGCCGAAGGTAAGAAAGCCAACGATAAACAAAGCAAACAAGACAGCCAAGCCGCAAAATCTCAAGCTATTTCCACGAGCGATAAACCAAAAACAGGGGAGCAAAAAGAAGGCACAACAGGCAAGAGTAGCGTCAGCGAAAAATCGGAGAGCTCAAAGAAAGATGCGGCAGGAAAAACAGCTCGCCCCATCGATCCTAAGGTGGAAGCCGATACATTAGTTCGCGATGCTCAACGCGCTATTGCGCAAGGCAAACGGGACATGGCGCTGGAATATGCGAAGAAGGCGCTCGAAAAAGATGCCAGCAACGTAGAGGCAAAAGCCCTTTTAGCAGATCTCGATAAAGCTGGGAAAGACAAGTCGCAGAGCAAAGAAGTGAGTGAAAAAGCAGTTGTTCTTCCACCGCTTACGCCTCTTCAGAAAGATACCAGAGAACGCAGCGGTGTATCGACTACTGCGCAAATGAAAGAAGAGAGCTCCTCGGAAAAGAAAGCAAAAGAAGCTAAAGCCGAACCAGAAACAAAGAAGGTAGAAGCAAAAGTCTCAGAAAAGCCCGAACCAAAAGAAAAAGAGGCGCAGGCTCCGGCAAAATCCGAAAAGCCTGCAAAGAAGGAGTCGGCTCAAGGCGCTGCACCCAAACGGTCAGCCACTCCTGAAGATGCTGAAAAAGCCGAGCAAGCCGAAGCAGCATTCCAAAAAGGCCTGGCAGCGTATCAAGATGGACAGCTCGATGTGGCCGTTCAATGGTGGAACTACGCATTGACACTCGTTCCAAATCACCCACGTGCACTCCAATATCTCCAGCAGACTCGAAACGAGTACGATGCATGGGTACAGCAACATCAGGCAAATGCTGTCGAATTGCAGAGAGAGGCGTCGACGAACGCCAAACTCGACACACCTATTACCTATGACACGGCAGGTCCGAAATCGCTAACAGAGTTTCTGAGTGCACTCTCGCTCATTACCGATATAAGCTTTTATATCGCTGACGGTGTAGATCCTGATTTGCGAATCACGGCTAAGCTCGAAGAAGTTCCATTGCGCGATGCACTGGACACGACGCTTCTTCCCATCGGTCTGAAGTGGTCACAGAGTGGTGATGTCATATCCATAACTCCTGACCTCAAAACAAAGTTCTTT
>Ga0272448_1004721_pt1 | contig 15392 bp, 13 predicted proteins | sample YNPCB0191_FD_202220 | JGI IMG/M metagenome (GOLD analysis project Ga0272448, IMG submission 202220) | Hot spring sediment microbial communities from Yellowstone National Park, WY, United States - YNP-CB-019-1 | ecosystem: Environmental > Aquatic > Thermal springs > Hot (42-90C) > Sediment...
AACTGTGAACAATTTGCCCGAACGAAGTAATTGTTCACGGTTAGGGTAAGAGGGGTTGGAAAACAGGGCGAGATGGCCACGGATGCAGGCGCAGATGGCACGGAACACGGATTGCCGATGGCGTTCTACATACCCTCCCGCAGGTTTGGGTAACCTGCGGGAGGGTATAGGCATGCCGATGCACCTGCTTCCAGGGTAAACGTGAACAGTTACCAATCAGGCATGAGTTCTGTTATACTAAGTAAAGCCGTGGGATTTAATCGTCCACGGCGCCCCCGTCTGATCGAGCCTTCGATCAGTCTAGTGCATCAGGAGGAGGAAAAACGTGAACGTAACGGTGCGTCGCACGATCTTCCGATGGCTGCTCGTCCTCGCCTTTGCCCTATCCCCTGTTCTACTGACCCTGGCAGACGATGGAACGCCATCGGTTGATGTCTCCAGTCTCCAGGTTCCAGACAATTCGGTTGCGGGCAAGATCAGTCCACAACTGCAACGTCAATCAGGTGAGATTCAGGTTGTGGTGACCCTGGTGGATCCGCCGCTAGCAGCCGTGGCGGGTGAGCATGCCAAGCAACTGGGCAGCAAGCTTAGCTCACTGCAACAGCGGGACTACGTACGCCAATTGGAGCGCCAGCAAGACAACCTGATGGCGCAGGTGCGGGGCTTTGGCGGCAAGGAAGTGGCCCGCCTGAGCAAGGCCCTCAATGCGGTCATTGTTACCGTTGATGCCAAGTACATCAAGGACATTGCTGCCCTGCCCAACGTCCTCTCCGTTCACCCCGTCATCAACTATGAGTTGGACCTAAGTGAGACCGTTCCTTACATCGGCGCCAGCGCTGTTCAGGCCAGCGGCATTGATGGCAGTGGGGTGCGCATTGCCATTCTTGATACCGGCATTGACTACACCCACCGCAATCTGGGTGGCCCAGGTACCGTCGAGGCCTATAAAGACGCTTATGGCACGACGACGAGCGATGCCAGGAACAAGACTCTGGATGGTCTTTTCCCCACCGTCAAAGTCATCGGAGGCTATGACTTCGTCGGCGAGGCGTGGCCCAACGGCCCTCTAGCTCCCGACCCTGATCCCATTGACTGCGGGCCGAGCGCTATCCCTGCTCCCTGTGCCGGTGGGCATGGCACCCACGTTGCCGATATTGCCGCCGGCATGAGCAGCGACGGCCTGCACAAGGGCGTCGCCCCGGGCGCCAGCCTGTATGCAGTCAAGGTGTGCAGCTCTGTCTCCTCATCGTGCAGCGGCGTCGCCCTACTCCAGGGTATGGATTTTGCCCTCGACCCCAACAACGATGGTGATATTTCCGACGCCGTTGATGTGGTCAACATGTCCCTCGGCTCAAACTATGGCATGAAGGAAGACGACCTGACGGCAGCCAGCAACAACGCCGCAAAGCTGGGCGTTGTTGTCGTTGCAGCAGCCGGTAATGCCGCCGATCGCCCCTATATCGTCAGCTCGCCGTCCATCGGTGAAGAGGTCATCAGCGTGGCGCAGACACAGGTACCCTCGGCCAAACTCTATCTGGTCGAGACAGGCGGTGCAACCACGCCTAAGGGCGCCAACCATCAACCGTGGTCGGCTGCTCCCACCCTGACGACCGGCTCGCTGCAGTACGGTAATGGTGCCGGTGGCAACCTCAACGGCTGCGTGGCCTTCCCGGCCGATTCGCTGACGGGGAAGATCGTGCTGGTTGACCGCGGCGTCTGTGCCGTCAGCATCAAAGTGTCCAATATCGCGGCCGCAGGTGGATTGGCTGCGCTTGTTGCCAACAATGTTGCCCAAGGGCCTGGCGATCTGCCGCCCGACTTCAGCTATGGCGGCGGCACGCCCAGCGTCCCCGGTTATACCCTCACCCTGGCCGATGGCAATAGCCTGAAGGCCAGCGCTCTCGGTATGCAGACCACCATCAATCCTGCCAACGCCGTTAGCCTGGTCAAGAACATGGTGTCAATATCGGCACGCGGCCCCAGCTACAGTTTCAATGCCATCAAGCCCGACATCGGGGCACCGGGTGCATCGGTATCGGCAGAGGCCGGATCGGGCACCAATGCAACAGCCTTTGGTGGAACATCGGGGGCCACGCCGATGATCGCCGGTTCGGCAGCGCTTCTGCTCGATAAATACCCGACCATGACGCCACGCGAGATTAAGGCCCTCCTGATGAACACCGCCGAAACCAGCATCGGCCTCAACCCCGTCGGTCTGCCGGGCGTCGGCGCTCCCATCACACGCATCGGCGCCGGCGAAGTGCGCGTCAATCAGGCGGCAAACACGAAGACGGCAGCCTGGGACAAAGATAGCGGCGCGCCGAGCCTATCCTTTGGCTATCAGGCACTGAACGTACCCGTGATGTTGGCCAAGAACGTGGTTGTGCGCAACTACAGCAACACGCCGCGCCTCTACACCATCACGTCGGGTTTCCGCTATCCTGACGACGCCACCAATGGCGCTGTCAGTCTGAAGTTCCCGTCTACCATTTCTATCCCTGCCAACAGCAGTGTGTCCATACCGGTGTTGCTCACGATTGATGCGAGCAAGCTGCCAACGTGGGACCTGAACGGCGGCTCCCGAGGCGGCGATGGATTCCGCCTGCAGGGTGTGGAGTTCGATGGCTACCTGACAATCTCCGGTGGGGGCGATAGCATCCACCTGCCCTGGCATGTTCTGCCGCACAAGGCGGCCGATGTGCAAACGCCGGTGGATTATGTCATCCTCAAGAACGGTACGGGCAAGCTGACCCTGACCAATGTCCTCGGCAAGGTGGATGGTCGCTTCGATGTCTTTGCGTTGACAGGGCAAAGTGGCCGGATCCCATCATCGCAGCTTCCGGGCCCCGGTGACAACTTCGCCGTCATTGATCTGAAGTCGGTGGGCGTTCGCCTTGTGGATATCGGTGGTGGGCAGTTTGGGGTTCAGTTTGCCGTGAACACCTTCGGCGAGCGGGCACACCCCAACTATCCTGCTGAATTCGACATCTATGTTGACAGCAACAACGATGGCAGCTTCGACTATGTCGTCTTCAACTTCGAGAACGGCGGCTTCGGCGCCACAGGACAGAATATCAGCAGGGTGTACGACCTTACCACCAACGCCTTTGTCGGTGCTGCTTTCTACACCGATGCCGACCTGGACTCGGCCAATGCCATCCTGACCGCCCGCCTGCTCGATCTCGGTTTGACGCCGGCGACCACCTTCCGCTACTCAGTATACGCCTGTGATAACTACTTCACAGGGCTGTGTACCGACGCCATTGAGAACATGACCTACACGCTGGGCACGCCACGTTATAACTCCAGCGTGGCAGCCGGCGCCGTGCCCATGAAAGGGACCACCAAAATCACCGTCAGCACTGTACCGGGCGGCGCGGCAGCGTCGCCGTCCCAGTCGGGCTTGTTGCTCCTGTATCGCGATGCCCGGCCCAAGGTCGAGGCCAGTGCCATTACTGTTGTCCCGTAGGGGAGTTCGAACGTACGATGGGCAGCCCTCATCCGCCGGGTGGGGGCTGCCCGCTGTTTATGCCAGCTACGGTTTCCAACCGCTGAGGCTTATCTCCAAATGTCTGTGCGCGCCCATTGTGCATAGGCAAACGTGCCCGATTGTGGTAATATAGAAGCATCAAGACGGTCATACCAACGGAGGACATGTATTGTGACAGTACACGGATTCGAGCTACTGCGCGACCAGACGGTGGCCGAGATCAACTCGCAGGCCAGGATCTACCGCCACGTCAAGACGGGAGCGCGGCTTCTTTCTTTGGAGAACGACGACGAAAACAAAGTGTTCGCCATTGCCTTCGCCACGCCACCATCCGACGATACCGGCGTTGCTCACATCATGGAGCATTCTGTGCTGGGCGGCTCACGCAAGTATCCCCTCAAAGACCCGTTCAAAGAGCTGCTCAAAGGTTCGCTGCAGACGTTTCTCAACGCCTTCACCGCTCCCGACAAAACCATGTATCCCGTCGCCAGCCAGAATCTGCATGACTTCTACAACCTGGTCGGCGTCTATCTCGATGCCGTTTTTCAGCCGCTTCTTGCACCCGAAACGTTCCAGCAACAAGGTTGGCATTACGAAATTGACAGCATGAACGGGCCGCTCAGCTACAAAGGCGTCGTGTTCAATGAGATGAAAGGCCAGTACTCATCACCCGACACGCTGATCGCCAAATATGCAGTTGAATCACTCTTCCCCGACACCATCTACCGCCATGATTCCGGCGGCGACCCGCGTGCTATCCCCGGTCTGACCTATGAGCAGTTCAGAGACTTTCACCGCCGCTACTATCACCCGGCCAATGCCTATATCTGCTTCTACGGCGACGATCATTCCGATGAGCGTCTGCGCATTCTCGATGACTACCTGAGCAACTTCGATCCCCTGCCCCCGGCACCGCCTATCCCGCTGCAGCCGCGCCTGAACGAGCCGCGCTCCCTGACCTATGACTACGATGCCGGACAGGACACGGCATCGGCCAGGAAGGCCTATCTCGCCGTCAACTGGCTGTTACACGACATCACCGATGTCGAAACGTCGCTGGCCCTGGAGATTCTCGCCCACAGTCTGGTCGGCACGCCGGCCTCACCGCTGCGCAAAGCGCTGATTGACTCTGGACTGGGCGAGGACCTGATCAGAGGCGGCTTTGATGATGGCCGTCGCCAGGCCGTGTTCTCGACCGGCCTCAAGGGTATCACCGTGGCCGACGCCGATAAGGTCGAGCGGCTTATCCTGGATACACTGGCCAGGCTGACCGGCGCCGGCATTGACCGCAACATGATTCTGGCCTCATTGAACACCATCGAATTCCGCCTGCGTGAACAGAACAGTGGTGGCTATCCGCGTGGCCTTATGCAGATCATGGCTGCTGTGCAGGTCTGGATGTACGGCGGCGACCCCCTGTCGGCGATTGCCTTCGAGTCGCCCCTGAACAGCATCAAGAAGGCCTTCTCCGCCAACCCGCGCTACTTCGAATCACTGATGCAGGCATACCTGTTGGCGAATATGCATCGCACCCGTGTCTTGCTCAAGCCGGACGCCGACGTGCGTCGGCGGATGGATGCAGAGGAGCAGCAGCGTCTGAGCGCGGCGCGAGTCGCGATGAGCAACGCCGAGGTGAAATCGGTCATCGAAAACGTGCAACGCCTTCACCAGGTGCAGAATACCCCCGACTCACCTGAGGCTCTGGCTGCGATCCCCAGCCTGACATTGGCCGATCTGGATAAACAGATTAAGCGTATTCCGCTTCATGTTGATACGGCTGGCGGTGTGACGACACTCTACCATGACCTTTTCACCAACGGCATTCTCTATCTCGATGTCGGCTTCAATCTCCGTAGCCTGCCGCAGCAGTATCTGCCCTATGCCGGGCTGTTCGGCAAGCTGTGGCTGGGCATGGGCACCAAGACAATGGACTTCGTCAGGCTGTCACAGGCAATCGGCCAGAAGACCGGTGGTATCGGCCCGGTCACCTATGCCGGCACTCATCGCGACGGTACCACCAACACGAGCTGGCTCTTTCTGCGTGGCAAATCAACGACGGTCCAGGCGCAGGCTTTGTTGGACATTCTGCTCGATGTTCTGCTTGGCACACACTTGGACAATCGCGAGCGCTTACGCCAGATCGTGCTGGCCGAGAAGGCGGGGTTAGAAGCTGCATTGCTGCCACGCGGACATGGCATGATCTATAGTCGGCTGCGCTCTCGTTTCAGCGAAGCCGACTGGCTGAACGAACAGATCAGCGGCATAAGCTACCTCTTTTTTGTCCGCCGCCTGGCCGAGCGCATTGAGCACGATTGGCCCTCAGTTCTGGCTGATCTGCAGGCCGTGCAGCAAGTGCTGGTTAACCGCGATGCCATGATAGCCAACGTGACCATTGACCAGACCGGCTACGCCGAGATTGCACCCCGGCTCAGTGCTTTCATCAGCGCCATACCTGCCCGTGGGCCGGCTTCGGCCGTGTGGCAGCCGGAGCTGGCCAGAATCTGGGAAGGTTTGACCATTCCGACGCAGGTCAACTACGTCGGCAAGGCCGCCCGTCTCTATGATCTGGGCTATCGCCTGCATGGCTCGGCTGCCGTCATCGTCAACTATCTGCACACCAATTGGATGTGGGAACGCGTACGCGTGCAGGGTGGGGCCTATGGCGGGTTCTGCGTCTTCGATGATCTATCGGGCGTGCTCGGCTACCTCTCCTACCGTGACCCGAATCTCGTGCGAACGTTGCAAACCTACGATGAGGCGCCCGGCTATCTACGGACGATAGACCTTACACAGCAAGACCTGACCAGAGCAATCATCGGCGCCATCGGTCGCATGGATGCCTATGAGCTGCCAGACGCCAGGGGCTACACGTCCATGCTGCGCTATCTGACCGGCACAACCGATGAGATCCGCCAACGCCTGCGCGACGAGATCCTATCCACCGGCGTCGGCGATTTCCGCGCCTTCGCCGACGTGCTGGATGGCGTTGCCCGGCATGGGATCGTCGCCATTCTCGGCTCCGAACAGGCGATCGCCGCCGCCAACAAAGAGTTGGGCAACAAACTGTATGTGACAAAGGCCCTGTGATTGACAGGACAGATCGCGTGGTGTACCATGATGATGGAATGTAGACAAAAGGAGGGGACGATGAACAGGGACATTGTGCGACAGGTCGTCAACGTTGCGACCTTTCTTGTCATGGTGTTCGTCAACGGCTTGGCCAATACGCTCCCTTTGAACGGGCAGACGACTGCCGAAATCTCCGACCGCTTTACGGTATTCTTCGTGCCGGCCGGCTACGTCTTCGCCATTTGGGGGCTCATCTACTTGGCTTTACTCGCCTTTGCCATCTATCAAGCGCTGCCGTCACAGCGCAGTAACCCCCGTCTACGCCGGATCGGCTACCTCTTCGCGCTTGGCTCCCTTGCCAATACGGTGTGGATCTTTCTCTGGCATTACAACTATCTGGCCTTGACGGTGGTGGCCATGCTCATCCTGCTTCTATCGCTGATTGCCGTCTATCTGCTTCTAGACATCGGCAAGGCTGCAGTACACGCTGCGGAGAAGTGGTGCGTGGACATCCCGTTCAGTATCTACCTCGGTTGGATCAGCGTGGCGAGCATCGCCAATATCAGCGACTGGCTCTATGACCTGCGATGGGATGGTTTCGGCATCGCCGCGGACGTGTGGGCGGCAATGATGCTCATTGTCGCTTTGCTTCTCACGCTGATCATGATCGCTACCCGCGGCGACAGCGCTTACTCCCTGGTCATCATTTGGGCTGCTGTGGGTATTGCCAACAAACAGGCTGCTGTTCCCACCGTCGCCAATACGGCCTGGCTGGTCGCGCTTCTGGTTGTGCTGGCACTGGCCGCCCGGCTATTCATGCGCCGCGTTCAGCCGGCCTCGGCGGTCTAAAGGCCGCGCCATCCCGAAGGCAAACCGACCCATGACAGAGCACATAGCTAGCCAACACGCTTGCCAAGACACGGTAACGATTATCCTGCGCGGCTATTTCGGACGCCACCTGCCCGACGGCAGACGCACCATGGTACTATCTCTGGCCGATGCGCCAACGCCGCGGGCAGCCATGGCGCGCCTGTCCGTGCCGGCCGGCGCCGTCGGTTTAGTCCTGATCAACAGGGAACAGGCCACCATAGACACGCCGCTCCATGCCGGCGATACACTCGAGCTTCTGCCGCTCTTAGGAGGAGGATGACCAGTATGACGATTCATCGTTTGCAACCAAAGGTCTTCTACTACACATTTGGCCCGGGTGAGCCACTGGCCCACATCCAGAGTGGCGACACGGTGATCGCCGAGACGCGCGATGCCCTGGGTTATGATGCACAACGCCATCCCCTGCCGGAAGACATGAAACAACATGTTCCTGGCACCAGCCTGCGCCAATCGAACCCCTGCGTTGGCCCTCTCTACGTTGATGGGGCCGAGGAAGGCGACATGCTGGCCATCCACATTCGCCGCATTCACCTGAATCGCGACTTTGCCCTGAGCAAGCAGTCGGCCAACTTTGGCTCGTTGACCGGCGAAACGCCCGGCCATGTCCTTCTCTACAATCCACCCATCGAGACCATCAGCTACGAGTGGAAACTCGACCTGCAGCGTAACGTCGGCATCCTCGAGTTGCCCCAGAGTCGCTTGAAGCGCGTCGAGGTGTCCCTCAAGCCGTTTATCGGCTCGATCGGCGTTGCGCCGCGCTTTGGGCGCGTCGAGACTACGTTAACGCCGGGCGAATACGGCGGCAACATGGACTGTGTCGAGACCTGCGAAGGGACAACACTCTATCTGCCGGTGTGGGTCAGGGGAGCGTATCTGTCGTTTGGCGACATTCACGCCGTGCAGGGCGATGGCGAGCTGAACGGCACGGCGCTGGAAGTGACGGCCGAGGTGACTTTGCAGATTGATGTACTCAAGAAGCGCAAGGCCGAGTGGCCGCGCCTGGAGAACGATACGCACATCATGGTTGCCGGCAGTACACGACCGCTCATGGATTGCGTGCGCCTGGCGCAGATGGAGCTACTGCGCTGGCTGATGGAGGATTACGGCTTCCAGCGCGAGGAAGCATGGCAGCTCAATGCGCAGGTTGGCACGATGCGCATTGGCAATGTGGTTGATCCTCTCTATACTGTCGTTGCCAGGTTTCCCAAGATGTATCTGCCGCCAATCTAAACAGTTTTGACTGCTCGTGAACAATGCCTTCTTACGTCTATCTCCTTGAATGCCGCGACGGCACGCTCTACTGCGGTTGGACAAATGACCTGAGGGCGCGGCTGGCCGACCATCAGGGCGGCCGCGCTGCGCGCTATACGCGCGCCCGCCGGCCCGTGCGCCTGGTCTACTCTGAAGAACTCGCCACTGCCAATGATGCCCGCCGCCGCGAGGCCGCCATCAAGAAACTCCCCCGCTCTGCCAAACTGGCGCTAATCGGCAATCCAACCGAGCACGCAGAAAGGCAAAGGGCAGAATGACACCGCCGAAATCGGCATAGGAAGAACCACATGGCGCTGCTGTTAAAGACAGGCACCATGCCCAAGGGCAAGCGGGCCAGGGGGCTGCCCGTTGCTCCTAGAGAAGCCGCGCACCGGCGTGCACAGCCTCCACATTCTCTCGCGCGATCTCCGGCTTCTGGCCCAGGTTGATCGCATCAATGAGGGCGGCCAGCGGATAGATATTCTCGCGCCGGAGGATCGCTGCCGTGGCCAGAAGGGCCAGATTCTCCTTCGTGACACGTATGCCAACATCCGTCATGTTCAGGGGGATAACCTGCGCCTTCGTGTCCACCGTCCCCAGTGCAGCATTCCAATACAGCCGCGCCTCCGGTCCCAAGCGGGCCACCTGTGCCCGCACTGCTCTCAGGCCATCGGTGGTCAAGACGGCCATAACATCGGGTCGGTCAATGCCCGTATAGCGAATCGGCTCGGGGCTGAGAATGACCCCGGAAACCGAATGCCCGCTCATCACCGTCACCGGATAATCGTCGCGCTGGCTTGCCCACAGCCCCGCCAGCACCGCGCCGCGCCCCAGCGCCATTGCCGTTGAGCGCACCTTGCCGCCGGCCGAGCCGGCAATGATGACCGACGTCGGTCGGGACAGCCCGCTTGTGTACTTTTGCTCCAGTGGCCGCCGCGGCATAACAGGCTGGCCGCGGAGCTGCGCTGCTTGCTGACGATAGGCTGCACTGTATTCAGGATAACCGGTCTGGTAAAGGATGCCCGTTTTCATACCCAACCTGTCCATCGTCTCCAGCAGTGCAGCCTTGTTCAGGCGGTTGTTGGGCACGTAATAGGCGGTGCACAACTCCCAAATATCCAACAGAGCAAAACCCTGGCTGGTGATGGCCTGAGCAATGAGGGCAGGCAGATGCGGGTCCCAAGTTGTCGTACGGGCAGCCAGGGCCGCGCCGTTGACGCCGACCGTGGCGCAGATGTCTAGCGGGCGCTCCAGGTTACCCATCCGCGTCGTGGCCGTGATTGCCCCGCCAGGCGTTGTCACCGAGTGCTGGCCGCCAGTCATGCCAAAGTTCATGTTGTTGAGGACGAGTACAGTGATGCCGATATTGCGCCGCGCTGCCGCCAGCAGATGTGCCCCGCCGATGCCACAGCCACCATCGCCCATGATGACGATCACCGTCAGATCAGGGTCTGCCAGCTTGAGGCCGGTGGCATAGGTGATCGAGCGGCCATGCAGGCCGTGCAGAGCATGGGTGATCAGGTGACGATCCATGAGACCGGAACAGCCAATGTCGGTAACGACGGCAATCCTGGTCGGATCAATCTGCAGGCTGACCAGGGCCTCATTCAGCCGCTCAAGCACAAGGCGGTGCCCGCAGCCGGGGCAAAACGGAACCGGCATGGTAGTCGGATCCAGATACGTCGTCAACTCCGTCACGATCGAACTCTCCCATCGAGAATGTCGCCACGTGTTGCGAACCTGTGTCGCTGACGTCGGCGGCGCGTCTGGCGTTTGTCAATGCATTGCTGCCAGAATCTCGTCCGGCGTGATCAGCTCGCCATCCACACGGTTGACACCGATGACCTGGTGTCCCACGGCGAGCCGCTCGATCTCGCGCAAGTACTGGCCGTGATTCAATTCGATGACAATCACTCGTTCGACGCCGCCCAGCGCGGCCAGAATCGGCCTGTCGGGGACAGGCCACAGCGAATGGATGATCAGTGTGGACACGGCCTGGCCGCGCTTGCGGGCCTGCGCGGCAGCCTCAAGCATGGAGCCGGCGCTGATGCCATAGCTCAACAGCAGCGTGCGCGCTCCCGGTTGCAGATCGGCCTTGACGATTGCCAGTTCATCACGCCGTGCCTGGATTTTGGCGCGCAGATGCTGGTTCAGGCGACCGACGGTGGTCGCGTTCTTGGTCAGGTGGCCGCGTTCATCATGGCTGGAGCCGGTAAAGCGCATGATCTGTGGGCCGCCCACCGGCGCGAAGGCGGGAATGGCAGCAGACGGGGCATAGCGATAAGGAACAAAGGGACCAGGGGCGGCGAGCGTGCGGTTCTCGACAGGTGTATTTTCCCAGGCAGCCGCGTCCACGGTTGACAGTGTGGTGCAGATCTCCTTATCGGCAAGAAGAATGACCGGTGTGCGCAGGCGCTCAGCCAGGTTGAAGGCGTACCTGGTCAGGGAATAGCACTCGGGAACACTGGAAGGGCACAGCACAACCATGGGATAGCCGCCGGGTGTCACCCAGCGGGCAAATTGCACATCGCCCTGGCTGGCCGTCGTTGCCCCGCCCGTCGCCGGGCCCATCCGCTGGCAATCCACGATGACCACAGGGACCTCGCCCATGATGGCCAGCCCGATGTGCTCGCTCATCAGGCTAAGCCCGGGGCCAGATGTGGCAGTCATGGCCTTGCGTCCGGCCAGCGAGGCGCCGATGCAGAAACCCAAGGCAGAGATCTCATCCTCGGCCTGAATGCCGATGCCACCAAGCTTGGGCAACTCGCGCAGGAGGTGAACCAGGATCGAAGTGGCCGGGGTAATGGGGTAGCCGGCAAAGAACGTGCAGCCTGCCGCCAGAGCGCCGCGCACAATGGCCTCGTTGCCATCAACATATTCGCGCATGGTCTCCTCTATGCCATCTACGTGATTACGAATGGTGATATGCCATTAGGCAGTATATCACGGCCCACTCTGCGAATCAATGCTGCGATTGCCTGTAACTGTTCACCGTTAGGGTAAGGGAAGTTGGAAAGCGGAGCGAGCTGATCACCGATGCATGCACGGATGGCACGGATTGCCGGCGGCGGTCTCCATACCCTCCCGCAGGTTTGGGTAACCTGCGGGAGGGTCAAATTGCCCCGCCCACGGGAGTGGGTCAGGGTGGGAGCATTTCAGCAAAAGTCGTGTTACCCCAACGGTGAACAGTTACATCGTCAATGAAGGTTTGCTGAATTGTCCACGTGGTGGTATACTTGTGGCATGAAAAAGCAAACCGTTGTGTTGAAGCCCGAAGAACGAAAGATACTCAGTGATCTGATTGCATCTGGCACGGCACCTGCCCGCAAACTGACGCATGCTCGGATCTTGCTCAAGGCTGGTCAGAGCGATGGCCGAACCGCCTGGGAGAACAGCGCCCAATTTCTCGGCTTCTCCCTGCCCACGGCCTTCAGCGCGCCATCCCTGGCGGTGGAACTGGCCAAGCGCACCTGCTTCCTGCACGATATGGTAGCCCAGCAACTCACCGACGAACGCGACCGGCTCGACATCCTCACCGGCTTCTACGAGGCCTTCCGCTAGTACCTCATCGGTGGTCACTTACGCGCCGCAGCACATTCCCGCTGGAGGAGTACAAACCATGTCAATCAGTCCCAAAGACCGATCCATCCTACGCGACCTGGGTAAACAGGTGGCCGAGATCGCCGCCTTGCCCATCCAGCAAGAGACCATCCGCCTGTGGAAGGCGCTCAACGGCCTCAAGCCCGAGCGTCCCATGGTCATGATTGACCAGGTGTGCTGGAACGAGATGAACGTCAACGACGAGCTGACGCTGCGCACCAACGGCGAATTCTGCCGGCAAATCGAAGCCGACCTGCGCCGCACCCTCTACGCCTGGAAGCACATGCCCGCCGACATGGTCGTCGAGCCTGTTGTGACGATCCCCAAAGCCATCACCGGAACAGGATTCGGGATCACGGTTGAGGAGGAGCGCGCCATCACCGATCCTGCCAACGACGTGGTGGGTCACCTGTATCACGATCAGTTGCAGACCGATGAGGATCTCCAGAAAATCCGCATGCCCGATGCACGACTCGACGAAGCAGAGACTGCCCGCCGCGAGACGATGGCCCATGACATTTTCGACGGCATCCTGAATGTCGAGATGCAGGGACTGGCGCTGAATTTCAACGCCTGGGACTGGATTGTAACGTGGCGCGGGGCGCAAAACGTCCTGATAGACCTGGCCGAGCGTCCTGATTTCATGCACAGGCTGATCGGGCGCGTGACCGATGTGGCCCTCGCCCTGCTGGATCAGGCAGAGGAGCGAGGCCTCCTGGCACAGCGGCTGAGCCGCATCCACTGCACAGGGGCGTATAGCGACGAACTCCCCGCACCCGGCTTCGATCCTAAGAAGCCTCGCGCCAGGGACCTCTGGACATTTGGCATGGCACAAATCTTCGCCTCGGTATCGCCGGCCATGCACAAGGAGTTCGATCTCGACTATGCGGTGCGCTGGTATGAGCGCTTCGGCCTCGTCTACTACGGTTGTTGTGAGCCACTGCACACCAAGTTGGGCATCGTGAAGAAGATCCCAAACCTGCGCAAGATCTCCATGAGCCCCTGGGTAGACATGGAGAAGGGAGCAGAACAGATCGGGCGCGATTTCGTCTTCTCGCGCAAACCCAGCCCGGCTCTGCTTGCCGCCAGCACGTGGGCACCGGATGTGGTCGAGCAGGACTTGCGCGACGTGGTCGAGCGCTGCGCCCGCCACGGCTGCCCACTTGAGATTATCCTCAAAGACATCAGCACCGTGCGTTATCAGCCACAGCGGCTCTGGGAGTGGGAGAAGATCGCCAGGCGCGTGGTCGGAGCATAACCGACGCGTAGCGCAGACGTCACGCCTGCCAAGTCGGGACAGCAGGCGTCCCACCTGGCAACACGCACAAGGGAAGCCTACACCTCAGGCATCTTCACACAGCTCGGCAACAACCGGAAACTTCTCGATGAGATCGGCCCCGTGGGGAGCCTGTTCCAGGCTGGCCGTCAGATCCATCCCGGCCTTGTGGACAACCTGATGACGGCCGTTGCGCCAGTGGTAGCTCGAGCTCACATCGTACACCTTGCCCCGGTAGGCAATATAGGCCGGTGACCCGTCTTTGCCGTTGAATCGGCTCAGTTCTTGGTGTGTTAGACGCTGCATCACGTTCTGCCTGGCGCGAGGCGGCCCGCCATGTGGCGGGCCGCCCAACGCGTCACCTGCTCCTATCTCAGGAATTTGCCAACCCAGGGTGACGTCTCACCACGACGCAGGAAGTGCCCCGACGGGCCTTCGCCCAGGAACTCGGAGAACCAGGATTCGTGCTCGACTTCCTCGTTGAGGATGGCCAGGGACAGGTCATAGGTGCGGTGATCCTTGCCGGCCGTCAGATTGCAGATGTGGGTGTATCCGCGTACGGCGCACCTTTCGGCCTCCACCAGGACTTTGAGCATGGCCTTGATGTCCGTTGGATCCTTGGGCAGGCTGGCCGGTGGGCATGCTGAGAGGTCATGGAAGACCTTCATGTCGTCGGGCAGCTTGCCGCCCAGCTCATAGATGCGGGGGACCAGGGCCTCGAAGTGATTGCGGTCTTCGATGCGGGCAGTTTCGGCAATCTCTTTGATGCCTTCACCTTCGAGCCCGATCAGGTTCACCCGCAGAATCGTGTAGTAGTAGAACGTTGTGAGTTCCGCCGCCGCGTTGCTGACCAGAAGCTCGATCAGTTCATCAACGTTGATCCCTGACTTCTCGACCATTTCGCGTGCTACTTTTGCCATCGTACCTTCCTCCTATGTCTGATATGTGTGTGGCCGGTCGCCACTGTGCATCCGCCCAGAACGGTGACATGGGCAGATGGTGATCATCCCTGTTCTAGCGCTGGCATTCGGGGCACAGCCCGGTTAGGAGAATATCTGCCTTCTCGATTCTGAAGTTGGTGTCGCGGGCAATGGCATCGAGCATGCCCGGCAGATCGGGGAAGGAATAGTCGAAGACCTTCCCACATTGGCGGCACACCAGGTGATCATGCGGGCGCGTGTCGCGGTCGTAGAGGGCAGGCCCGTTGCCCAGATTGACTACCTGAATCAAGCCGGCTTGCTGCAAATAGGCAAGGGCATTATAAACGGTAGCATAGGCGAGGCCCGGCAACTCCTGACGCACGCGATCATGGATCTCCTGCGCCGTGAGATGTTTGTCAGAATGTTGAATGACGGCGAGCACAGCTTCCCGCTGTCGTGTCAGACGTAGCCGAGTCGAGGCTTGGTCATCTCTTGACGTCATTGATCCTCCACTGCCTTGCAGTTATTTGGATTTGTTCTAAAACTAAGATCAGTATATCACAAAGATGACGGCTTGTCAAGGGTTTGGGGGGCAGGTAACTGTTCACGGTTAGGGTAAGGGAAGTTGGAAAGCGGAGCGAGCTGACCACCGATGCAGGCGCGGATGGCACGGAACGCGGATTGCCGGCGGCGTTCTCCATACCCTCCCGCAGGTTCGGCTAACCTGCGGGAGGGTCAAGTGGCAGGGCCGGGGTGGGGGGCATTCCAGCGAAAGTGCTGTTACCCTAACCGTGAACAGTTACCGGTCACGGTGCTATTGACAGAATAAGGCGCATCCCCTATACTATTAATGCGGGGGCCTGTAGCTCAATCGGGAGAGCGCGACATTCGCATT